>R19__coassemble_156_pt1 | contig 37445 bp, 36 predicted proteins | sample R19__metabat2_high_PE_001 | metagenome-assembled genome bin R19
AGCTACTATGAGAACGACGGTATGGTAAATACTCAGTTCGCTTTTGCTCCGTTCAACTCCAAACGTACCGACTATAAAGAGGGCATTGTCCCCGAGCGCGGTGCATGGGTCAACATGCCGAAGGTTCAGCAGGTTGAGCACTCCGGCGTCGCAGGCTTCTATCTGGTTATCAACAAGACCGTCGACATTCTCGACCTCTTCTCCAACCAGGCTCGCTACGTACAGGCTCTCGCATAAAATCTAATTTCGTATAATTTAACAGCCATGCGAAGGACCGCCGTCCGGCATTTGCCGGGCGGCGGTTCTGCCTGTCTATTTCCTGACACTTTCTCCAAAAGTTTGTCAGTTGTCAACAAGCCTGGGAAGCACCGCTGCCGTCGCCGCGTCCAAAACGGCTGAAAAACGCCCGATGATTCTGGTGGGCGGCCTGTCCTCCTACGCGCCGGACAGCAAACTGGCAGAAAAGAACGGTCACATGATGGGCTGTTCCTACTACCGCGACTGTGCCAAGATTCTGCGGGGAAAAGGCATCCCGGCCTACGAGTCCACCCAGGCGCCCTACAGGTCCAACTGGGACCAGGCCTGCGAGCTGTTCGCCAACATCAAGGGCGGCAGGGTCGACTACGGCAAAGCACATTCTGAGAAATATGGCCACAGCCGCTTCGGACGCACTTTTCCAGGCCTCTATCCGAAATGGGATGACAGCCACTCCATCGACCTGTTCGGCCTTTCCATGGGTGCAGAGACCCTGCAGATTCTCTCCTCCCTGCGGGCATGGGGCGCCGCCGACGAACGGAAAGCATCTCCCGACGACTGCTCTATCCTCTTCCAGGGCGGACACGGCAAGATGGTCAACAGCGTCTCCACGATTGTGGGCGTCAACAACGGCACCACTTTTGCGGATCTCTGCTTCCACCTGATCGACCAGATGACCCGCGGCCACGAAAAGATCATGGATATCGCCTCCACATTATGCGGCGTCATCGGCCTCGCCTGCCAGGGGATCGATCTCTCCGCCTATCTGGATACCATGTTTGATCAATGGGACCTGCAGCCGCAGGAAGGTGAGAACAACATCCACTATATTGCCCGCTGCATCAGCGAGAGCAATATCTGGAAGTGCCGTGATGTCTGCTGGTGGGATATGACGACCTGGGGCGCCAAAGAGATACAGAAAGAACATCCCTCCAACCCGGATGCATACTATTTCGCCTATCCGCTGTCGCCAGTGTTCCGGACAATGGCGGTCCCCAGCAGAAATCCTACAGCACCAAACTGGTTCTCACTCCGCTGATCGATATCCTCGGCCACTATAAAACCGAGACCGCATGGGGCTGGGATGACAGCTACTACGTCAACGACGGCATGGTCAATACGGTCTTTGCCAGTGCACCCCGCCTCTCCAAATCGGTGGATCACAAAGAGAGCATGACCCCGCAGCGCGGCGTCTGGGTCAATATGCCGGAGCTCAAATACCTGGAGCACTCCGCTTCCGCCGGCTTTTTCCAGGAGAAAAATAAGACCTATGAGCCGGTCAATGTATTTATTGACCATTCCAGGTATGTAGAAAGCCTCTCCTGATTGGGAAAACGTACAGACTTTTCCTCCTGTGCTTGACGCGGTTTTCCATTGTAGCTAAAATACTAATAATACAACTACCCGCGCAAAGGTGCGACCGGGGCTGCTGCCCCGGCCGCTTTTTGTTTTGGAAAGGGGTTTTCTTCCTGCATGGAAATACTGAATCATGTCGCGGAGGTCGTTGACGGCTACGTCTGGGGACTCCCCCTCATTCTCCTGATCCTCATCGGCGGCATCTACCTGACCATTCGGCTCCACGCACTGCAGATCCATCATCTGCCCCTCGCGCTGAAATGGATGGTCCACAACGAGGAGGAGGGGACCGGAGAGGTTTCCAGCTTTGCGGCCCTCTGTACCGCCCTCGCCGCCACAATCGGCACCGGCAACATTGTCGGCGTCGCAACTGCCATCAAGACAGGCGGCCCCGGTGCCCTGTTCTGGATGCTCATCGCCGCCCTGTTCGGTATGGCCACCAAGTATTCCGAGGGTTTTCTCGCCATCAAGTACCGTTCTGTCGATGAAGACGGCCACGTACTCGGCGGTCCCTTCTACTATATCGAGCACGGAATGGGAAAGAAATGGAAATGGCTCGCCAAGTGTTTTGCGGTGTTTGGGGCCTGCGCCGGCCTGTTCGGTATCGGCACCATTACGCAGGTCAACGGCATTTCCTCCACGGTTGAGACCTTCTTTGACGCAGACAAATCGCACACCGTACATATGGGAGCCATCGGCGACTACACCTGGGCGGTTATTATCACGGCCGCCGTCTGTGCTATTTTAGCCGGATTGGTTATCATCGGCGGCATCAAGCGCATTTCCAGCGTCAGCCAGATTATCGTGCCTTTTATGGCAGCTGCCTATATCATTTTCGTTCTGATCCTGATTTTCGCCAACATCACCCATCTTCCGCATGCCATCGCCGTTATCTGCGAAGAGGCGTTTCGGCCGAAGGCCTTCGGCAGCGGCGCTGCGGCTACCCTGTTCGTGGCCATGCAGGCCGGTATTGCCCGGGGTATCTTCTCCAATGAGGCCGGCCTTGGTTCCGCCCCCATTGCGGCTGCAGCGGCTACCACGAAATCTCCGGTCCGCCAGGGTCTGGTCAGCATGACCGGCACCTTTGTAGACACCATCGTCGTCTGCAACATGACAGGACTCTCCATCGTTATCACCGGAGCCTATCAGGACACCTCGCTGGAAGGTGCAGCAATCACCGTCCGTGCCTTCCAGATGGGACTTCCGTTCCCGCACTATGTCTCGGCTTTTCTCGTCATGACGGCACTGATTTTCTTCGCCTTCACCTCTATCCTTGGATGGAACTACTACGGCGAACGCTGCCTCGAATACCTGACCAACGGAAACCGGACCGGCATCAAAATCTACCGCTGGCTCTACATTCTGAACATCCTCATCGGGCCGTTCCTCACGGTCAGCGCAGTTTGGAACATCGCCGATATCTTCAACGGCCTCATGGCCATCCCGAATATGATCTGCCTGTTCACCCTGAGCGGCACCATAGCCCGGGAGACCAACGCCTTCTTCCGGGAACGGGCTTATCGGAAGCAGAATGAAGATGACCGACAGGCACTCGAAGAGCTGCGGGTTGAGGACGGCGCCATCGAAAATGCCGAGGCGGACCGCTCGTATGCCCGGAGCAGAAAAAAACATAAATAAGTCACATAGCTCCAAAGGCGGAGAACCCGTGTTTCCACGGGTCTCTGCCCTTTTTTGTTTTCAGGAGGAAACCGCTGTGATTGTTGAATACCCCGACTACTATGAATCGTTCACCTGTCTCGCCGACCGCTGTCCCGATACCTGCTGCGCAGGCTGGGATATCAATGTAGACGACGAGTCCTATTACCGCTACCAGACCGTGCAGGGGCCTTTCGGCGAGCGGCTGCGCAGCATGCTGCAGGACGAAAACGGAGAGAAGGCGTTCCGCCTGACCCCGGAGCAGCGCTGTCCGTTTCTGGATACGCAGAATCTCTGTGAGATCTACCGCACACTGGGGCCGGAGAATCTCTGCCGCACCTGCCGGGAATTCCCACGCTTTGTCACCCAAATCGGAGATTACGAGCAAATCGACCTCAGCCTTGCCTGTCCCGCTGCCGCCGACCTCTTCTTCCAGAATCCCGGTATGATCACCGTCTGCCGGGTCGAGGATGAGCGCCCCGGGAAGAACATGTCGGTCAGCGACGCCGCCGACCTGAGCGAAATCATCTCGTTTCGTGACACCGCAATGGCCGGCTGTCAGAAGCATTCGGATCATCCGCACTTTCTCAACCTCCTGCCGGAGAGCAACGACCCCGTCTGGATTGAGCAGTTCTGCCGCATGGAGCCCCTGGAAGACGCCTGGACCGTTCTCGTAAAACGCATTTCCGACCGGCTCTCCGAATATCAGGCGCTCTGGCCGGAGGTCTACTCGGAGGAACTGGAGCAGTGGTTCCGCAAACTCGGCGCCTACTTTTCCTTCCGCTATTTCATCGATTCCTGGTTTGACGGCTCACTCCTCCCGGAGAAACTCATGGTAAAAAAAAGCCTCTGGTTCCTGCGCCTCATGGTCATTGACCGCTGGACAACACAGGACCGACAGTTCTCCCTCAAAGACCTGAAAGAACTTGTCCAGTTCTACTCCAAGCAGGTGGAATTCTCCGATCCGAATGTCCGGCTGCTCAAGGAGCTCCCCTTAGACTCAGAAGAATAAATAAAAAAGCGGCCGGCATGCCAACGGTATGCCGGCCATATTTTTCGCTGTCGGATTAGCTCAGATCCTTTTCCGGGCGGATGTCGGAGCGGACCCCGTGCTTCAGCCCGGGTTTCTGGGAGCGGATCTGGTCTGAGAGGGCGACCAGTTCGGCCGTTGCCGCCTTGGAAGAGGCGTCAAAGGTCTCGCCGTAATGGTCCCGGAAAAAGCGGACCTCGTCCCCCAGTTTGGCCAGGCTGCCGCGATTCCCGCCCCGCTGCAGAGCTTTCAGTCCGTTGCGGCGGCTGCGAGTCAGGTCGTCAAAATGGACGCCTCCCTGGTAGTAGAAGAATGGAATATCTTCCAGTCCATTCTGCTCCGCCAGATGTGCGGTGACTTTCTCGGTGCTCGGGAGTGCCCCGACTCCGAAAACGACCACGTGCTTGCCTTTAAACACGGGCAGTGCCTTCCGAAGACCCTGAATTTTTCCGTTTAATACCCACCCGCCGTAGACAACAAGGCCGTAGCGGCGCAGGTTCTCAGGGCTGATATCCGAAGCCGGAAAGCAGTCGCACTGGAGCTGAGTGGAGATCCACTTCGCATATTTTTCGGTAAAGCCGGTTTCACTTGTATAGACAACAGTTGCAATCATGGTGTTTCGCTCCCGATTTTCAGTCAAATTTGTAACTCTTATTTTAACACATCGAGCAGACAACAAAAAGCGAAAAGAGGGTTTTGCACAACAATTTTGCAAAACCCTCTCTGGTATTTGGATTCTGTTTACTGTGCGGATGCGGCCTCAATGACCTTCTGTGCGACGTTGGACGGCGCCTCTTCATAGCGGGCAAACGCCTTGGTGAACGAGCCGCGGCCGCGTGTCGTCTGGCGCAGGGTAGTCGGGAAGTCGGAGAGTTCTGCCTCCGGAACCTCGGCAGTCAGCGTCTGATAGCCCTTTCGGTCCTCAATGGGCTCCATGCCGAGAACACGCCCGCGGCGTTTGGTGATGTCGCCCATGATGTCACCGACATCGCTGTCCGGGACAACGACCTCAACGCTGTCAATCGGCTCTAGGAGAACCGGCCCCGCCTGGGGGATTCCCTGTTTATACGCGAGCGATGCAGCGGTCTTGAACGCCATCTCCGAAGAGTCAACAGGATGGTAGGAGCCATCGTACAGAACCGCCTTGACGCCGACCATGGGATAGCCGGCAAGCACACCGTGCTTAACCGCGTCTCGAAGTCCCTTTTCAACCGCCGGGAAGTAGTTTTTCGGAACCGAGCCGCCGAAAACCTCCTCCTCAAAGACGAGATCGTCTCCCTCGGTGGGCTCAAAGCGAATCCAGACGTCGCCGTACTGGCCGTGGCCGCCGGACTGTTTTTTGTACTTGCCCTGGACCTTTACCGTTTTGCGGATGGCCTCCCGGTATGCGACCTTTGGTTTGCTGAGCTCTACGTCGACGCCGAACTTCGACTTGAGTTCGGAGATAATGACGTCAATGTGCTGTTCTCCAAGCCCGGAGAGAAGCATTTCCTTGGTCTCGCGGTCCGTGTGGAATTCGATGGACGGATCCTGTTCTTTCAGCCGGTTCAGACCCGTGGCAATCTTTTCCTCGTCGCCTTTCTTGACGGCGCTGACAGCCACTGTATAGGTGGGCACCGGGAACTCTAACCCTTTCAGGGTAAGCACCTGCTTCGAACTGCAGAGGGTGTCGCCAGTCTGGAAACCGGCCAGTTTGGTGATAACGCCGATGTCGCCGGCGGTGATGACTTTGGTGTCCTCCAGTTTTTCCCCGTGGGGAATGGCCAGCTTGCCGATGCGCTCCGTCTTGCCGGTGCGGGCGTTGTAGGCCGGAGTCTCCGGCGTAATCTGTCCGGAGATGACCTTGAAGAAGGACATCTTGCCGACAAACGGGTCGGCGACGGTCTTGAAGCAGATGGCGGCGAGAGGGCCGTTCGGGTCACAGGCAAGCTGCTTCTCTTCACCGTTCTGGTCCGTCGCTGTCTCACCGGTCTTGGAGGTGGCACTCGGGCCCAGATTGACCAGTCCGTTCAGGAGCAGGTCAATCCCGTAGAGTTTTTCGGCGGCACAGGAGTAGACCGGGTAGATGTCGCCGGCCGTGACGCCCGCCAGGAGGCCGGTCAGCGCCTCAACCTCGGTAAAGGGCTCGCCGTCAAAATATTTTTCCATAAGAGCGTCGTCCGTTGTGGCGACCGCCTCATTGAACATGTCGCGGTACTCGTCCAGGCGATCACTCTGGGGCATTTCCACCTGGACGCATTTTCCGTCCTCGTACTTCCAGGCCTTGTTCTGCGAGAAGTTGACCAGGCAGCGGATTTTGCTGTCCTCAATATAGGGGACGACGACCGGGCAAAGCTTGTTGCCGTGGACCTCTTTCAGGGCATCAAAGACGTTGCCGAAGTTGGCGTTCTCGGCGTCCGTCTTGTTGATGACAAAGATTTTGGAGAGACCGCGGGTTTCCGCAGCCGCGAATGCCTTCTCTGCACCGACATCGTATTTTGCTTTCTCAGCGTCGGTGACGATGAGCATGCAGCCCGCTGCACGGACTGCTTCCGAGAGACCGCCAGCAAAATCGAAAAGACCGGGGGTGTCGATCAGGTTGATTTTGACGTCATTCCATTCCAGGGAAGCAACCGAGCTCTTGAGCGAAACGTGGCGCTTTCTCTCCTCCGGATCATAGTCCATTACGGTTGTGCCCTCATCTACGCTGCCGAACCGGCTGGATGCACCGGCCGTATAGAGCATGGCCTCGCAGAGAGTGGTTTTTCCGCGGTTGGCATGACCTGCTACCGCAATGTTTCGTATGTTGTTGGATTGAAATGTTTTCAAAAGAAACCCTCCTCGGTTTACCGGGCAGATTCCGGCTGCGGAAACCTGGAATTCTACACCTGGCCAATTTTGTGTCCCCCGATTCAGCACAGTGCCGAATATCTATTTTGCATAAAAAATTAGACTAAAAATTAGAACACTATGTTGATATTATCATATTCCACCCCCCAGTTCAACTGCCTTTCCGTCACAATGACGAGGACTGCCGGAGCGTTTTGGCAAGAATCTATTGACATTTTCCATATTCTTTTGTATGATAAAAATGTCCAATGGGTGAGTGAAAGTTCACCCTTCTCCGACGGCCCGGCGCGAATCTCATTCTCATTTCGCGAAAAACAGAGCTGGCTCTGTAAGCAACTTTACGGATTTTCCCACTTTCCCACAAAAAGTTTTGCACCGTCCCGTCCGGACTTCGTACACGGGTCTCCGCAAGGCCCGTCCTCTGAGAGGTGCGCTGCAGGATACTTCTTCTGCAGCGCACCTTTTCTCTTGCCAGTTTGCAACAATTTATCATAGAAAATCATACAAATCAAAAGATTTTTTTACAGATCATACAAAAAATATTGACTTATTTTTGACAGCCTTTTACAATAATATACACATGAACAAATTATGCGAACACGAATACAATTTAGTATCGTATTATGGAAAAAGGAGATGTAACAATGAAAGTTTTCATGATCGGCGGTACCGGTCTCCTCGGCTCCAAAGCCGCAGAGCAGTTTATCGCCCACGGCGACTCGGTTAAAACCCTTGCCCTTCCGCCTCTCCCGAAGGGAGCTCCGCTTCCGAAAGAGATGGAGATCATCTTCCAGGATGTCAACAAGGCAACCGATGAAGAGCTCGAAAATCTGATGAAAGACTGCGACACCCTTGCCTACTGCGCCGGTGTCGATGAGCGCGCCGAGTTCCCGCCGCCAGTCTATGACGCTTACTACAAGTACAACATTGCTCCGCTCAAACGCCTGGTCCCCATGGCCAAAAAGCTTGGATACAAAGGCGTTGTCTGCTGCGGCTCCTACTTCTCCTGGCTCGCCAAGAACCGTCCCGAGATGAAGATCGCCGAGCGGAACCCCTACATGCGCTCTCGTCTGGACCAGGAGGCTTACCTCGAGTCCCAGGCTTCCGACGATTTCTATTGCGCAGTTATGGAACTGCCCTATATCTTCGGCACGCAGCCCGGCCGTCGTCCGGTCTGGACCATCCTCATTGAGCAGATCAAACCAATGGACAAACTTCCCTGCACCTTCTATCCGGCAGGCGGTACTGCCATGCTCACCATCCGTCAGGTCGGCGAGGTCATCTATGGCGCTACCCAGATCACCAAAGGATATCGCGCATACCCCATCTCCTGTTACAACATGAGCTGGAAAGAATTCCTCAAGATTGTCTATGACGCACGCGGAATGGGCAAAGACCGCAAGATCGTCTCCATCGCCCCCTGGATGATGGCTATGTATATGCCGAAGTTCGTTCTCGACTACAAGAAGCGCAACATTGAATCCGGCATGGATCCCATGCAGCTTCCCTACATTATGGACGAGCACCTCTATTTCGACACCGAGACCTCTTTCCATGACCTCGGTGCAACGCCGGACGACATCCGCGCCGCTATCTTTGACTCCGTCAAGGTATCCTCCGAAGTCGTCGACGGAAAAGTTGATCTTCTTGGCATGAAGGGCGAATAACCCCATTGCCGTATAGCTTCTAACCACAGAAAAACGGACTCCCGAAAGGGGGTCCGTTTTTCACTCTGTCATTTTTTATGCCAAGGCCACGAAAACCGCTTCGGCGTCCGGTCCACACCTCCGCCCTGGGTGGCGTTGTAGGATTCGGTGGCGTGGAAAACTTCTATGAGCGCCTTTTCCGTCTCGTTCATGTCCTCCCGGTCACAGGGGACCAGTTCCACATAGACGGAACGCCCGTACTTGATGTCCGCGTAGACGTCCCCGTTGCCTTTGCCCGTAAAATGGCCATGGACCCGTCGGGTGACGTTGACCGACTGACCGATATAGATGTCATCAAAGCGCCGATAGTTGCCGTTGGTGACTGGATGCTCAAAGACGAAGATGACATAGCACCCGGAAAACACCTCGTATTTATAGCCTTTTTGAGATTTTTCGCTGATGATCCAGTTCTTCTCAAACTGCTCGCTGGAGAGGATGCGGCTGCCCCGCACATTGCGCTGCACCGTCCGCTCCCGGCTGCGGGAGAGATACACGACCAGGACAGCGAATACGATGAGGAGCAGGAGGTAGAGGAAAGCCCAGTCCGCTGCTGTCATTCGTCGATACCCCTGTCCCAGTCGGCGCCGGAGAAGTCGATGTTCTGTTCCGGTATTTTGACTTTGGCGACCAGCTTGCCCGTGTTGCAGTTTTTGATGCGGAGGTCCAGCGACCAGTTTTCGCCGGCGCCGTCCAACAGCTGGTTCAGCACATAGTAGTAAGCAAGTCCCTGGACCAGTTCGTTGGTGGAATTGACGTCCAGCTTTTCGTCAAACACCAGGGTCAGAACCCGGTAGTCTTTGGAACCGATGACCTGGTAGTTTTCGCCGGCCGACTCCAGCTCGTCGGTGTAATAGTGAATCCAGGACAGATACTTGCTTCGGAGATTTTCCCGCTGGCGCGGGCTGAGCTTCATAACCATGCCGCCATTGCTGCGGTAGCACCTGGTACAGAAGGCGGGGCCAAGAGCCTGGACAGCCTCGACGTCGTCCGCCGGCGTATCACCGAAAAACTCATAATAGCTCGCGGGAATTTCCACTGTGTCGTTGGCGCTGCTCCGGGTTTTCGTACAGCCGCTCATGGATAATGTGAGTGCGGTGATCAGCAGCATGAGCAGAGAGCTCCGCAGTACGTGCTTGCATGTCATAGAAATTAGAATCCTCCAAACTGGTAATCTATGGGAATACACTTTACTTTACCATGCAGAACCAGAAAAACGGCCTCTTCTTTTTGAAGAGACCGTAAATTTTTTGTGGACAGGTGCTTAATCGAGCAGTGCAAGCGCCTGGTCGATATCTTCGATGAGGTCATCGATGTTTTCCAGGCCGACCGAGAGGCGAACGAGGTCCGGCGTGACGCCGGCCTCCAGGAGCTCCTCGTCGGAGAGCTGGCGGTGGGTGGAGCTGGCGGGGTGCAGGATGCAGGAGTGGGCATCTGCAACATGCGTCTCAATGTCGATGAGCTTCAGCCCCTTCATGAACTCCTCGGCCGCCTTGCGGCCGCCTTTTACACCGAAGGAGATGACGCCGGTCGTGCCGTTCGGCAGATATTTTTTCGCCCGCTCATAGTAGCGGCTGGAGGGCAGGCCGGGGTAATTGACCCAGGACACCATCGGGTGCTGCTCCAGGTGCTCCGCCATTTTCATGGCATTGGCGCAGTGCCGCTCCATGCGGGGGCCGAGAGACTCCAGGCCAAGATTCAGGTAGAAAGCATTCTGCGGGGCCTGGATGGAGCCGAGGTCGCGCATGAGCTGAGAGGTGGCCTTCGTAATATAGGCGCCCTCCCGGCCGAATTTTTCCACATAGACTATGCCGTGGTAGGACTCATCCGGCGTGCAGAGGCCCGGGAACTTGTCTGCGTGGGCCATCCAGTCAAACTTTCCGGAGTCCACGATGCACCCGCCGACGGCGGAATCGTGGCCGTCCATGTACTTGGTTGTGGAATGGGTGACAATGTCTGCGCCCCATTCGATGGGCCGGCAGTTAAACGGCGTGGCAAAGGTATTGTCGACGATTAGAGGTACTCCGTGGCTGTGAGCTGCCTTTGCAAAGCGCTCAATATCAAAAACCACCAGAGCCGGGTTGGCAATGGTCTCGCCGAAGACGCATTTGGTATTCGGCTGGAACGCGGCCTCCAGCTCGTCGTCGGAGCAATCAGGATCTACAAACGTAAACTCAATGCCCATTTTGCGCATGGTTACATTGAACAGATTGAACGTGCCCCCGTAGATGGCAGTGTAGGCAATGACGTGGTCGCCCGCCGTGGCAATGTTGAAAACGGAGAAGAAAGAGGCGGCCTGGCCGCTGGATGTCAGCATGCCCGCGGTTCCGCCCTCCAGGGCCGCAATTTTTGCGGCAACCATGTCGTTGGTGGGGTTCTGCAGACGGGTGTAGAAGTAGCCGGATGCCTCGAGATCAAAGAGCTTTCCCATGTCCTCGCTGGTATCGTATTTGAACGTGGTGCTCTGGATAATTGGAATCATGCGCGGCTCGCCGTTCTTTGGGCGGTAGCCGCCGATAATGGCCTTGGTCTCTTCTTTCATAGTTAGAGCCTCTCTTTCCGTGGAGATGTATAGCTTTATTCTATCACACTATCGGAGTGCCCGCCATTCAGTTTCTTTCGACACTCCCGGCAATAGCCGTAAATCTCCAGGCGGTGGCCCACAACCGTAAATTCTTCGTCCGGGAGCTCTTCGGTCAGCTCCACTGCGGTCACCGGGCAGCCTTTCAGCGGAATCTGCCGGTGGCATATCAGGCAGGTGGCATAGTGACAGTGCACCTGCTCCTTCTTCTTATAGTAGGCATTGTCGTCATCCGGGAGATAGAACTTCTCCACCTGGGCCGCCTTCTCAAAGGCATCCAGCACCCGATAGACGGTGGACATGCTCGCACAGCCGCTTCCCCGGAGCGATTCATAGATATCCAGCGCACGCATCGGTCGGTCTGCACTCTGCAGAAGCGCAAAGACCTCTTCCCGCTGACGGGTATGTTTCAGCCCTTCCGGCCAGTCTTTCATATCTCCGCCCCCTTAAAATGTGATATGCAGCAGGTCGATCATGGTTCCGAGAAAGACACCGGTGACATACAGGATGCCGATGATGGCCGCATTTTTCTTCGGCGGTTCATTTTCCCGTACCAGAACCAGAAGGCCGATGCCTGCGCCGACCAGAAGCCCGGCCATCATGGGGCCGGCCCCGATCATCCCCTCCAGATACAGCTGCGTAATGACAACCGACGCCGCGCAGTTCGGAATGAGACCGACAATTCCGGCCAGCAGCTCGCTGAGTACGAGCCGGTCGCTCAGGATAGAGGCAAGCCGTGCCTCGCCGAGCCAGCTGATCAGCCCGTTCAGAATCAGGGAAACCAGAAACAGATAGACTGTAATCTTCACCGTGTGCTTCAGCGCGGAGACCAAAACGCCGTCCTCTTCAGTGTGGGCGTGGTCATGTTCGCAGACATGCTCAATGTCCATACTGTCATAGGTCGGCCGGTTATGGCGGCTGCGGAAGATTCGGACCGCGGCGTCAATGAGAAAGCCCGCCAGAATACCGAGGCCCGCCTTGGTCCCAAGGATTTTCAGAATCGTAGATGCCGGCACATTTTCCGAGAGAAAAATCGGCAGCATTTCGTCCGAAGTGCTCAGGTACACGGCAATCAGCGTGCCGAGCGTGATAACCCGCCCCGCGTAGAGAGAGGACGCCGCCGCAGAGAAGCCGCACTGCGGCACCACACCCAGCAGCCCGCCGTACAGCGGCCCCCAGTACCCGGATTTCCGGATGAGATTCGCGGTCCGCTCTCCCGTGCGGTGTTCCAGAAACTCCATGAGCAGATAGGCGAGAAAAAGGACCGGTATGGTCTTCAGCGTGTCCATGCCGGTATCCTTCAGAATGTCTAATATGGTATTCCACATAGGTGGATTCTCCTTTGCAAATGGGATTCATTCTCAATTGGCGTTGGAATCATACCACAGCCGGCCTTCGGATGTCAAGCACAGACAAAACAGGCCCCGCTGCTGCGGGGCCTGTTTTGCTGTTCGAAAGAAATCTTATTCTTCGCTCTCTTTTTCGGTGACGGCAATGCCGAGCTCCTTGAGCTGTACCGGGTTCGCCGGGGACGGGCACTCGGTCATGGGCTCGGAGGCGTCTTTGATCTTCGGGTAGGCGATGACGTCACGCAGGGTGTCGGCGCCGAGCATCTGCATGCACAGGCGGTCGAGACCCATGCCCATTCCGCCGTGCGGCGGCGCGCCGTAGCGGAAGGCGGTGGTCAGATAGCCGAATTTCTCCTCGGCCTCTTCCTCGGTCAGGCCCAACAGCTCGAAGATCTTCTTCTGCAGAACCGGGTCGGTGATACGGATGGATCCGGAGGAGAGCTCCACGCCGTTGAGCACCATGTCGAAGGACTGGGCGCGGACATGTTCTTTGTCGGTCTCCAGGTAGTCGAGGCATTCGTCCATGGGGGCGGTGAAGGGGTGATGGGCCGCAACCCAGTCCCCGAGCTCCTCATCCCACTCGAAGAAGGGCATCTCGACGATCCAGAGCAGGTTGTACATGCCCTCGGGAATGATGTCAAGCTTCTGTGCCATCGTCGTGCGCAGCGCACCGAGAATCGTCAGAACTCTGCGGGTCACGGTGTCGGCGATAATAAGGATCAGGTCGCCGGCCTCTGCGCCGCCGCGCTCGGCCATGGCCTTTACGGTGTCCTCGGAGACAAATTTGTCGAAAGAGGAGGTGATGCCGTCGTCGGCAACGCGGATCCAGGCGAGGCCCTTGGCTCCGATGCCCTTGGCCTGCTCGGTGAGTTTCTTCATGCCTTTCTTGGAGATGGCCGCATTGCCGCCTTTCGCCGTGATGGCACGGACACTGCCGCCGCCCTCGACGGCGGACGCAAAGACACCGAAGCCGCAGTCTTTGACGAGGTCGCTGAGGTCATAGATTTCCATGCCGTAGCGGGTATCCGGTTTGTCGGAACCATAGCGCTCCATTGCCTCTTTAAAGGTCATGCGCGGCAGCGGCAGCGGGATATCGACATCCAGTGCCTCTTTGAAGACGCGCTGAATGAATCCCTCTCCGATATTCAGGATATCCTCCATCTCAACGAAGGACATCTCGAAGTCAATCTGTGTGAACTCCGGCTGGCGGTCGGCGCGGAGGTCTTCATCGCGGAAACAGCGCGCAATCTGCATATAGCGGTCAAACCCGGCAACCATGGAGAGCTGTTTGTAGAGCTGCGGGGACTGCGGCAGAGCGTAGAACTCGCCGTTGTGAACCCGGCTCGGGACGAGATAGTCCCGTGCGCCCTCCGGGGTGGATTTGATGAGCATCGGGGTCTCGATTTCGATAAAGCCGTTGTCATCGAAGTAGTCGCGGGCAATCTTGGTAATACGGTGCCGCATAAGGATGTTCTTCTGGAGCTGCGGACGGCGCAGGTCCAGATAGCGGTATTTCAGGCGGGTGAGCTCCGAAGTGTTGACGTCGTCGACGATCTCAAACGGAGTGGTCTCGCTCTTTCCGAGAATTTTGAGCTCGGTGACAAAAATTTCCACGTCACCGGTCGGAATTTCGCTGTTTTTGGAAGCACGCTCGCGGACGGTGCCCTTCGCCATCAGGACAAACTCCGAGCGGACGGTCTCGGCCTTTTCAAAGACCGCTCTGTCGCTCTCGTCGTCGAAGGCGAGCTGGACGATTCCAGTGCGGTCCCGGAGATCAATAAAAAGAAGCGAGCCGAGGTTGCGGCGCTTGGCCGCCCAGCCTGCGACGACAACTTCCTGTCCGACCAGGGACATGTCGAAAACACCGCAGTAATGGGTGCGTTTCATGCCATTCATTCTGTCCATGCTTATTTTCCTCCCTGCGGCATACCGCCGATGATCTGGCTGAGGTCAATTTCCTTATACATCTCGCCGTCTCCGAGCTCGGTCGAGAGACTGGCGACCGCTTTCTGAATGGAGATGCTGTCAAATTCGTCCTCCAGCTGCTGGAGGGTGATTTCCTGTACCTCGCCTGTCGCCATCTCCTTGAGCTGAACCTTCCCGCTCTGGAGCTCATTGTCGCCGATGACGACGACGAAGTCGGCGTGGATTTTGTTGGCGTATTTCATCTGCGCCTTAATGGAGCGGCCAACCGTGTCGGTCAGAGCAAAGACGCCCTGTGCGCGGAGATTGTGGAGAATGGACGCCGCTTTCAGGGACGCCGCCTCTCCGGCCGTCGCAATATAGAGTGCGCAGTGCGGCTCCTCCGGAAGGGAGACCCCCTGTGCCCGGAGCAGAAGCATCAGCCGTTCCATGCCCATGCCGAAGCCGAGGGCCGGGACATTTCGTCCGCCCAGCTGTTCACAGAGGCCGTCATAGCGGCCGCCGCCGCATACCGTTCCCTGGGCGCCGATTTCGCTCGATACAAACTCAAAGACGGTCTTGGTATAGTAGTCGAGGCCGCGGACAATGCGCGGGTCAATGGTAAATTCAATATTCATAGCCTGTAGATAGCTCTGTACCCTGGCGAAATGTTCTTTGCAGTCGTCGCAGAGGTAGTCGAGAATAACCGGTGCGCCGTCCAGCAGCTCCTTATCCTCGCCCTTGCAGTCGAGAATACGCATTGGATTTCGCTCCAGGCGATCTTTACAGGTGTCGCAGAGCTGATCTTCCCGCGCCTTGAAGTAATCGTAGAGCGCTTTCTGATAGTTCTTGCGGCAGGTCGGACAGCCGATGGAGTTCAGACGGAGCTCCAGGCCCTCGACGCCGAGGAAACCGAAGATTTCGTCGGCGAGTGCAATAATTTCCGCGTCCTGCGCAGGGTTTTCGGTGCCGAAGCACTCGACGCCGAACTGGTGGAATTCCCGCAGACGACCGGCCTGCGGCTTCTCGTACCGGTAGCAGGAGGTATGATAAAAGACTTTATAAGGGTTTGGCTCGTTGAAGAGGCCGTGCTCCAGGTAGGCCCGGACCGCTCCCGCAGTGCCCTCCGGGCGCAGGGAGATGGAACGGCCGCCGCGGTCCTGGAAGGTATACATTTCTTTCTGAACGACATCCGTGGTGTCTCCGACGGAGCGGTCAAAGAGTTCGGTGTGTTCAAAGACCGGGGTGCGGATTTCACGGAACCCGTAATTGACGGCAATATCGGCCAGGGTCTGCTCGACAAAGCGGAGCTGGCTGCTCTCGCCCGGGAGTGCGTCCTGGGTGCCTTTGATGGCCTTGGTGATGAGCGACATGCTTGCGCCTCCATGAATCATCATTTCAATTTATCAATAATCCATGAGATTATACTCCTGTCCGGCCCGGTTTGTAAATAGAGAAACAGCAGGGCGAAAACCGCCCTGCTGCGTCGGTCCGGGACGTTCAGACCGTCCCGACTTTGATCATATTCGTAGATCCGATTTTCCCGACCAGCTGTCCGCCGGTCATGACGACGTTGTCGCCCTTGGACAGGTTCAGAACCCGCTTTGCCTCGTGCATGGCATGGTAGAACATGACGTCGGTGGAGTCGAATTCCTCCGACATGACCGGGGTGACGCCCCAGCTCATATTCAGGCGACGCCAGATGCGCTCCTGTGTCGTAATACCGATGATATCAATGGGGCAGCGGAAGCGGCTGACCATGCGGGCCGTGCGCCCGGAGATGGAGTTGACCACAATGGCCTTGGCCTTGACGTTGATGGCCATGGAACAGGTGGCGTGGGAGATGGCGTCCAGGTTGTTCCGGATATGGAAGTGGGTATCGGCAAACCATTCCCCGTAGTCGATATGCTCCTCTGTGTTGAGGCAGATGTCGGACATGGCCTTGACCGCCTCTACCGGGAATTTACCCGCTGCCGTCTCACCAGAGAGCATGACACAGGAAGTGCCGTCGTAGACAGCGTTGGCGACGTCCGAGGCCTCCGCGCGGGTCGGCCGCGGCTCCTTGGTCATGGATTCGAGCATTTCCGTTGCGGTGATAACCCGGCGTCCCAGCAGCCGGCACTTGCGGATGAGGTACTTTGTGACAGACGGAACCTCATCGTAGGGGATTTCCACACCGAGGTCTCCGCGGGCAATCATGATGCCGTCGGCGAGCTCACAGATTTCCTCGATGTTGTCCACACCGGACTGGTTCTCAATTTTGGCGATGATTTCAATATTATCTCCGCCGTTGGCGTCGAGGAAGTCCCGGAGATCCTGGAGATCCTGCCGGTTGGAGACAAAGGATGCGGCGACGAAGTCGATTTCATTTTCGATGCCGAACAAAAGGTCGCTCTTGTCCTGCTCACTCAGGTAGGCGTTGCTCATACGGTGATTCGGGAAATTCATGCTTTTATTGTCCGAGAGCTCGCCGCCGACGACAGCGGTGCAGTTTGCTTTGCTGCCCTTGAGCTCGTCGACCCGGAACTCCACCAGCCCGTTGTTGACCAGTATGATGTCCCCGACATTCAGATCTTTAATGAGATTCGGATAGGAGACAGACACCTGGTTCTCGTCGCCGACCACATCGTCCGTGGTAAACGTAAATTTTGCGCCGTCCGGAACGTTGACCGAACCGTTGGCGAACTGGCGGATACGGTACTCAGGGCCCTTCGTGTCCAACATGATGGCAATGGGCAGATTCAGCTCTTTGCGCACCTTTTTGATGCGGTCAATATAGACCTGATGGCCTTCGTGGGTTCCGTGGGAAAAATTCAAACGTGCGACATTCATGCCGGCCTTGCACAGTTCTGTGAGGACTTCCTCACTGCCGCTGGCCGGGCCGATCGTGCAGATAATTTTTGTTTTTCTCATTGGATTTGTGGCTCCTTTGGATTCGATAGGAAAAAATAAGCCTGCGGGGCATTCCCGTAGGCTTCTATCTTACCACTGAACAGCGGTATTTTGTTCACTTGTTATTGCCAAAACATATAAATTTATTGGCGGTCCATGTTAATTTCCCGATTTTTCAGCGGATTCCCTGGACATTGAGCCGCGGACAACCTCTGCACTGCGCTCCTTCGGATTAACGATGTCCCGCCAGTCCAAGTCCCCCCGTGCAAGGGCATGGATAAGCGCCTCAGCTGTCGCAATATTTGTCGCAACCGGCACGTTATGTACATTGCAGAGACGAAGCAGGTCCGCTTCAATGGGTTCTATGGGCTTCGGATTCAGCGGGTCGCCGAACATGAGAAGCAGGTCAATTTCATTGCAGGCGACGCGGGAAGCAATCTGCTGTTCTCCGCCCTGGTCCCCGCTCATAAAGCACTGGATTTTTAAACCGGTCGCCTCTGAGACTATTCTTCCGGTCGTTCCGGTGGCACAGATATTGTGCTGGCTCAGAATGCCAGCATATGCGATACAGAACTGTGTCATGAGCTCCTTTTTGACATCACATGCAATTAACGCGATGTTCATGGTGCATGTTCCCTCCTAACGACCAAAAGTAATTCATATGCTCTTTTAGCCACAACCTATCATAGCATAAAGAAGCAAGTCTTACAACTAATTTTTATAAAAACTATATAAAAACCTCCTGATATTTTGCTTTTCATATACCAAAATAGACAATGTCAATTTGACAGACGTCACACTTTCAGCGGAATATTTTCCCCATGCAGCCGCCCGATAATTCGGCCGATGGCCCGGGCCCCCTTGCTGTTCAGGTCAAGAGGAGAACCGGTCTGGGCCGAGAGAACCAGCGTCTCGTCTTCCGGCACCAGCCCGATCAGGGGCACACCCGTCGAGTCGATGACATCGTCGACATTCAGAGCTCGGCCGCTGCCGACCGCATGCTTGTTGAACCGGTTGATGATAAGCCGGACCGGCAGCTTTCGCTGAAGAAGCAGGTCCGCCGCAACCGAGGCGCTCCGAACACAGACGCTGTCCGGTGTGGAGATGACAAGCGCCGTGTCTGCTGCACAGACGGCGGCCTGGAACCCGCGGCCAACCCCTGCGGGGCTGTCCAGCAGGATATAGTCATAGGCATCGTCAAACGAGGCGACCATTCGGCGCACCTGATCTTCCTGAAACTCCGCCGGTTCCAGCGGAGCCGGAAGCAGGTCCGGCCCGTCCTCGTTGTGGACAACCGCCTGCTGCGCCGTGCAGATGCCGCGGAGAATGTCGCCCCAGTCGTACAGAACCATGTCGCCGAGACCAAGCATGAGGTCCAGGGTGCGAAGGGAGATATCGAAGTCAATCAGCAGAACATGGCTTCCATTTGCCGCCAGATACTTGGCAACGGCGGCCGCCAGCGTCGATTTGCCGACGCCGCCCTTCCCGGAGGTAAACAGAATCCGTTTTAATGGGAGTTGATCGGTATACTGCATGTGGCTTCCTCTTTTCTCATGGTTCAGGAGAGAACCGTGTTGTATCCCTGGACAGACGGGACATTCTTCTTCGAGAAATAGTAGTCGTAGATTTTCGCGGCGCAGGATGCGGTCTTTGCACCGGCGTCGGCGGTCTCAATACAGACGACGACCGAAATTTCCGGCTTCTCAAACGGGGCAAAGGAAATCAGGAAACCGTTGTTGCCCGCAACCCGATGGCCGTTGATAATTTTGACAACATCGGAAGTACCGGTCTTTGCGCCGACTTTGACCGGCAGACCGGAGAAGGCCTTCCGGCAGAATCCGATTGTACCGACCAGATACATACCGCGTTTGACCAGCGCGAGGTTCTTCGGGTGGATATTGAGCTTCTGTTTTACCGTAGGCTCATTCTGCAGAACCGTCTCTTTGTAGTCTGCACTCTTGATGGATTTGACAAAGTGCTGCTGATACCTTGTGCCGCCGTTTGCAATGGTAGAGACGTAGTTGCTCAGCTGCAGCAGCGTAAACTGGTTGTCGGACTCGCCAATTGCCGTGGTGATGACATCGCCGGCATACCAGGTGCCGCCTGCCGCGCGGCGCTCCTCCGGGCTGGAGACATGGCCGGTGGCCTCGGCAATTTCCACGCCGGTCTTCTGGCCGAGGCCGAAGTTGGTCGCCCACTCGTCGATCTTCTCAATGCCGAGCCGTCGGCCCACATCGTAGAAGAAACTGTTGCAGGACACGTTGATGGCGCTGACGACATTGACGGAGCCATGGGCCGTGCCATGGGCGTCCTCGAACACATGGCCGAGGTATGGGTATTTACCGGTGCAGGGGTAGTAGAAATTCTCATTGATGGTGCCGGTCTCCAGCGCCGCAATGGCGGTGCAGGGTTTGAAAGTAGAACCCGGCTCATACAGAGACATGCAGGCACGGTTCCAGAGAGGCTGGTTGGAATCCTTGGCCCATTCGCTGTACTTTTCCTTCCATTCGCTGTTGTCATAGGTCGGATAGCTGGCGCAGGCGAGGATTTCACCGGTGTTGACATTCTGAACGACGCAGGCACCGGCTGCGGCACGTCCGCCGCCGCCGCCGACACTGTGGACCGTGGAGGCAAGGGCATTCTGTGCCACAACCTGGAGGTCCTTGTCAATGGTCAGGACGACGCTGTCGCCCTGTTTCGGCTCAATGGTATAGGTCTCCTCTTTGGTGCCGTCGTCGTTAGTGGTGACGGTCTTCTCTCCGCGGGTGCCGCGGAGATAGTCCTCGAAAGCAAGCTCAATGCCCGAGGAGCCGTAAGTGTCGTGAATGCTGTAGGCGTTCCGGGCGAGGTCTTCTGCCTCGTCCTTGTTCTTGGCCTTTTTGAGTTCCTGCTTCAGATTTTTCTGTTCTTCTTCGTACTTCTCCTGGGTGATATCGTTGGTCCGTCCCAGAATGTGCGGTGCAATGCTGCCGTCTACATAGGTCCGATAGGACTTGATCGTGTTGGTGACGCCCTTGTAGAACCCTTTGTTCTCCATAATAATGGTGACCAGCTGGTTCGGTACATTGTCGGCAAAGGTGTAGGGGAAAGAGGGGCCGAAACCGTCCCGCTCCATCTGCATGTCGACGGCGCCGATTTTCAGGGCATCTTCCTTGGAGTATCCCTGCAGCTGAAACTTCTTTATGATGGCGGTCATGCAGTTCTCCGCCGTGGCATAGCTGTTCAGGTTCAGCTCATCGGAGCCTTTCATCCATTTGACGAAATCTCTGCCCTTGGTATCCGTAATCTGGAACTTGTAGGTTCCGCCATCTAGAACGATAGGCATGTCATGGAGGTATTCGACGTTGTTGGCCTCAAACAGCTTAATCAGCGACTGAATTTCCTTATTCCGTGCGCCCTGCTGTTTTGCCGACGGAAATTCACTGGCCTCCAGTGTAATGGAGTTGCCCTTCTTGTTCGTCACCAGCGGCTGGCCGTTGCGGTCCAGGATGTCGCCGCGGGCAGCGTCCACCGTGGTGGTGTAGGCGCCGACGTTGCCGACATTGGACTCGTTGATGAGCATATTGTAAATCATAAAGCCGATGAGAACGGCGAGAAACACGGCGATGATGACGTATTCCACCGTCATCCGGCTTTTCTTAATTCCCATGTTCTGAACTCCTTAGGGATGGTCTTCGAGAATTTCCTTCCTGGGATATTTCTCCCGCATCTTCCGCAGGAATTTCCGCAGAAGAATATAGTAGACTGCCGTAAAGAGGAAGGAGTAGGCGGCAGACGGGAGATAGAAGGTCACATACAGCATTCCCGAACCGGGGACGTGTCTTGCAACCGAGAAGATGAGCCAGTCCAGCACGCTGTAGAGCAGCAGCGCTGTCCCGGACAGAAGAAGTGCGGTTTTCAGGTTGTTCCGCATCAGATAATTCATAAGCAGAGCAATTCCCGACGCGAAGACGGCAAACAGCAGTGCATGAAACCCGTCGCCCCAGGCGAGGGCGGCGTCCCAGAAGGCGCCGGCCAGGGCGGCCAGAAGTACGGCCGACAGGTCCTTTTCAAATATGGCAATACAGACCACTAACGGGATCAGCAGCCAGGCATGGCACCCCATGATGGTGGGGAACAGGTGCGGCGTATTCTGGAGCAGAACGGAGAGAAGGATGACGAGCACATAGAAGAGGCGCGTCCAGTAAGTCCGCTTTCGGGTGTTGGAGAGCGGTTTTCTCTTTTTCTCCGGATTTTTCAGAACGGAGTAGATGTTGAATTGACTGGCCAAAGAATCACCGCCTTATTGTACCGCGGTGGCGGAGGTCGGCCGCGTGTTGGTCAGCGCGTTGGTACCGGTCCGGCGTACGTCGGAGATGCTTCCGCTGCTAATGCCGGGCTCCTCTGCGCTCTGCTGTTCGTCACTCAGGTCGCTTGCAACGGAGATGCCCTGTCCGCTGAAGTGGGTGATGATAAGGACACTGCTGACCTCGGAAATTTTTACGTTCGGCTTGATGACGGCGTAGGAAGAGATGTCCCGTTTGCTGTCGCGGACATCAATGACCGTGCCGACGACCAGGTCCCGCGGGTAGATGCCGCCGATGCCGGCGGTGCAGACGACGCCGCCTTTATTGATCTGCGTCGTGCGGTCCAGGCCTGCGAGAATGCAGTACCCTTTCCGGCGAAGAGAGGCATCATTGGTCACATATCCGTTTTCACCAGTGCGGATTTCGTAGGCACTGGCGTTCAGATTCGGGTCCAGAATTGTGGTGACCACGCAGTAGGTCGGCGTAACTTTGGTGACCACGCCGACGAGCTGGCCCTGGCCGCAGATGACGGGGTCGTTGACCCGGATGCCGTTGGCCTGGCCCTTGTTCAGGATAAAGGTGCCGAAGAAGTTGGAGGAGTCTTTGCCGATGACCGTGGCCGCTTTGGCCTGGTAGTCCGGATGTTCCGCCTTCAGGTCATCAAAAGACTCGTAGTTGGAGAGCTTTTCTTTGGTCTCCTGGTAGTCGGCGAGCTCCTTCTGGTACTGGGTGACCTGGCCCTCCAGTTCATGGATGCGCTTCTCATAGGTGGAGGAGCGGGTGAAGAAATGGCCGATCTCCTCAAATCCGCGCCCGAGTACAGAGGTGACGCGGGCAAACGGCTGTTCTGCCGTTCCGGCCACCGCCGAGGCGGGTGAGCTCCTGGCGCCGAGCACCGCCGCCAGAATGACAAAGATGATAAGGATGGCCAGCAGAATCATGAGTGCTTTGAACCATCCGGTTTTTACAAATCGACGCATACGAATCGGTCCCTCTTATGCCAGTAGTTTCGGATTGGACGGGAACAGGGGCTTTTCCGGAAAAAAGCCCCTGTTGCATTCCTATTTATCAGTCGGATTAATCGTCGTAGTTCTTGGAACTGGTCAGACTGAGCATGTCGTTCTCCAGGCAGATACCGGTGCCGTCGACGACGCAGTCCAGCGGACTCTCGGCAACGTGGACCGGCATTTTGGTCTCAGCCGCAATGAGTCGGTCCAGACCGCGGAGGAGAGCTCCGCCGCCGGTGAGCATGATGCCCTGGTCAATAATGTCGGCAGCCAGCTCCGGAGGAGTTTTCTCCAGCGTAGAGCGGATGGCGTCGAGAATCTGGTTGACGTTGTCGGAGAGGGCCTCACGGATCTCCTCCGAGGAGACCTCGATGTTCTTCGGCAGGCCGTCGACCAGGTTGCGGCCCTTGACGTCGATGGCGCCCTCGCCCTCGTAGGGGTAAGCGGAGCCGATTTTAATCTTAATGTCCTCAGCGGTGCGCTCACCGATGAGGAGATTGTATTTCTTTTTAATGTAGGCAATGATGGACTCGTCAAAGCTGTCGCCGGCGACGCGGGCAGAACAGGAGGTGACAATGTCGCCGAGGGAGATGACGGCTACCTCAGAGGTACCGCCGCCGATGTCGACGACCATGGAACCGGTGGCCTCAGCGACCGGAAGACCTGCGCCGATAGCGGCTGCCATGGGCTCCTCAATGAGGGAGACCTGTTTGGCGCCGGCGCTGCGCGCTGCGTCATGAACCGCTCTGCGCTCAACCTCGGTGACGCCCGAGGGGATGCAGATCATAACCCGTGCCTTGTTGAGGGGAGAGGAATTCATTGCGCGGGTAATAAACTCTTTCAGCATGTCTGCTGTGATATCAAAGTCAGCGATAACACCGTCCTTCAGAGGACGAACGGCAGTGATGGAACCGGGGGTACGGCCGATCATCTCTTTTGCCTCAGCGCCGACCGCTACAACCTTGTGCGGGGTGGAACGAACATCAACGGCGACGACCGAGGGTTCGCGGATGACGATACCTTTGCCTTTTACGAAGACAAGGGTGTTCGCGGTACCGAGGTCAATTCCGATATCCTGTGTGAACATTACGAATGTGCTCCTTTCGGGGGACCCAATTAATTTACTGCTTTCACAAACAATTTTTCATAGTATAGATGTATTATACCCCAGCGGTTAGTATTCTACAAGACAGATTTTCGACCCGAATCCGGCAGAATTCCGTGCTGTTTCAGCGCCCGGTAGACCGCGGCGACAGGCAGTCCGACGACGTTGAAGTAATCTCCGTCCATACGGCGGATCAGCAGACGGCCCATGCCCTGGATTCCGTAGGATCCCGCCTTGTCCATTGACTCGCCGCTGGCCGTATACCGGCGGATTTCGTCGTCCGTCAGATCATAGAACGTCACGTCGGTCCGGCAGGCGAAGGTTTCCCGCCTGTTTCCATACACCAGTGCCACACCGGTATAGACCTCATGGGTCCGTCCGGAGAGGGTTTTCAGCGTGCGCCGCGCATCTGCCTCGTCGGCAGGCTTTCCCATTGGCTGACCGTCCAGCACTACGATGGTATCGGCACCGAGGAACAGACAATCCTCACTGCTGCCGTACTCCTTTTCATAGGCGGCGCAGGCGGCAAGGGCTTTGCCGCGGGCCAGATTCTGAACGCCGATGGCCGGATCGGCAATTTTCACCGTCCGCTCGTCGAACGGCGCCGTGTAAACGGTAAAATCGTAGCCGGTCTCGGCCAGCAGATCGCGCCGGCGGGGGGAGCCGGAGGCAAGTATCAGGTGCATGAAGGTCCCTCCTTTTCCATAGAGGCAAGCCGGCCCATCTCCTGCAGAAGGCGGTACTTCAGCAGGAGGATCTGAGTCTTCGAGTCCGGAAACTCCCCGGCCAAGCAGCGATCCAGCGCTTCGGCATACGGCATTGTGACGACCTCGAGGTATTCGCCGTCGTCGAGTTTCTGCCCGACATCGGTCAGTCCGTCGGCGGCATAGAGATGGATGACCTCGTCGATGTACCCGGTACTCGGGTAGTCGGTTCCGAGCTCATACCAGTGCGCCGCGGTCATACCGGTCTCCTCGCGCAGCTCGCGCGCGGCTCCCTGCAGAGGGGATTCGTCTTTTTCCAGACGGCCCGCCGGGAGCTCCAGCAGATTGACCCCGTACGGGTAGCGGTACTGCCGTACCAGGATGACGTCGCCCGATGCAGTCACCGGCAGTACGCAGACGCCGTTGACGTGCTCGACGACCTCCCGGCTGACGATGCGGCCGTCGGGCAGCATGGCATCGTCGTCCCGCAGATTGCAGATGCGCCCGCGGTAACGGTAGATTTTTCGAATGGTTTTCTCTTCAAGATCCATGGAAGATGCTCCTTATATATTAGAAGCGGCCGGGATTTTCGGTCCCCGCACTAAAAAAACGGGGCCCCTGCACAGCCGATAACTGTGCAGCAGCCCCTGTGTTTTGTTTTCTTATTTGCCGGAGGCGTCCTCGCTGTCGTCGAGGTCGAATTCCAGCTCCGTACCGCAGCCGGGGCAGGAGACTTCGCGCTTCTGAAGCATTTCCTCTGTGACGGAGATGGTTCTGCCGCAAGAGGGGCATACCACCTCATAGCGTGCCGAAGAGTCCTCTTCCCTGGAAGCAGAACCTGCAGCGTCTTTGCCTGCCGCGTTCATCCGCTTTTCCAGTTCAAAGAGCGCTTCGCGCATGCGGTCAATGTTGCGCGCCGTATCCTCAAGGATATCGGTCATTTCCAGGATGATGTCCTGTTCCGGGTTCTCCCCGGTAAATCCGCGGCCCTGTTCCAGGCCTTTCAGATGCGCGACTTTTTCCGAAAGCGTCATTGGATTCTCCCGCTGTCCGTCGGGCTTCGCGTCAAAACTCAGGCGCGGCCCATGTACTCACCGGTTCTGGTGTCGATCTGGATGGTTTCGCCCTCGTTGATGAAGAGCGGGACGCGGATTTCGGCACCTGTCTCCACGGTGGCCGGTTTGGTGGCGTTGGTGGCAGTGTTGCCGGCAAAGCCGGGCTCGGTCTCGGTGACCTGGAGCTCAACAAAGTTCGGCGGCTCAACGCCGAATACTTTTCCTTTATAGGAAAGGACCTTGCAGGTCATGTTCTCTTTTACAAACTTGAAGGAGTCCGGAAGGTCGTCCTTGTTGACGGGCTCCATTTCAAAGGACTCGGGGTCCATGAAATAATAGAGGTCTCCGTCGTTGTAGGAGTAGTCCATTTCTTTTCTCTCAATGTATGCGGTCGGGAATTTTGCAGTCGGGTTGTAGGACTTCTCAACAACCGCACCGGTGATGACGTTCTTGGTCTTGGTTCTGACGAAAGCAGCGCCTTTGCCGGGTTTTACATGCTGAAACTCGACGACCTGGAGGACCTGTCCGTCCTCTTCAAAGGTCACACCGTTTCTGAAATCTCCTGCAGAAATCATAGATAAACCTCCGATATTTAACTTGGCATATATTTCAATCTATTGTAGCGTAGCTGTGCGGATTTTTCAATACATTTTCCGAACCCTTACAGCACCTGCAGCTCCTTGGGAAGCGTGCAGAAATTGTAGGAACCGTCCTCGGTAACCAGCAGCATATCCTCAATGCGGACGCCGAACCGGCCCTCGAGATAGATTCCCGGCTCGCAGCTGACGCAGTTGCCCGCCTGGAGCACCCCTTTCGATCTGGGGCCGCAGAACGGAGGCTCGTGAATCTCGACGCCGACACCGTGTCCCATGGAGTGGGTGAAATATTCTCCATAGCCGGCATCGGTGATGATCTTGCGGGCCACGCCGTCGTACTCCTCCGCCGTCATGCCCGGGCGGAGCGCTTCGCAGCCTGCCATCTGGGCTTTCAGCACCGTATTGTAGACGTTGGCCATCTCTTCGGTGACCGAACCGACGGCAAATGTACGGGTGGTATCGCTATGGTAGCCGTTATAAAGGGCACCGTAGTCAATCGTGACAAAGTCGCCGTCCTCGATGACTTTTTCTCCGGGGACGCCGTGGGGCTTCGAGGAGTTGTCGCCGCTGACGACAATCGTATCGAAAGACAGGCCGTCTGCGCCGTACTTGCGCATGCGGTAGTCGAGTTCATTGGCGACATCCCGCTCCCGCGCGCCGGCTTTCAGGAACGGCAGGGTATCGAGCAGGGCCTTCTCCGCGATGGCCTGCGCCCGCTTCATCTGCTCAATCTCCCAGTCGAGCTTGACTTCGCGCAAGGAGGAGATCAGGCGGTCGAGGCGGCTGGAGACGTTAAAGGTATAGCTGTTCAGCATGCGGCGGTAATTGTTGAGGTCCAGGATGCTCATCCGGGAGGCCTCAACCAGAATTTCATTGCAGCTGTAGCGCTGCATCAGCCGGTTGAGCTGATTATAGACGTGGTCCTGGAGCAGCACCTCGGCATCTTTGACGATCCTTTTTGCGTCTTCAATATAGCGGCCGTCGGTAATAAATGTGCTTCCGTCCCGTGTCACCAGCAGATAGCCGTTGCTCGCGTTGAAGCCGGTGAAATAGCGGCGGTTCTCCTCGCTGACGATCAGCGCGGCCTGCGTGCTCTTCAGAGACTGTTCCAGTTCTCCAAGATTCATCGTTTTGTTCCCTCTTTCGTTTCGGTATCTTTCCCGCGGACCCAGTCTGCGACATCCTGTCCAAACAGGAGAACGGTCTCGGCCAGGCGGACAAACGGATAGTAATAGGGCTTGCGCTCTTCTTTCTGATAGCGCTCCACAAAGATGGTGCGCACCCCGACGCGGTTGGCCCCGCGGATGTCGGTGAAGAGCTGGTCGCCGATCATAACCATATCGCTCATGCGGCAGTGCATTTTTCCGGCAGCGCGGCGGAATCCGAAGGGGAGCGGCTTTGCGGCAAGCCCCACAACGGGGATATCGTACTGCTCCGCCAGCTTTCCGGCACGGTCGGGTTTGGCGTTGCTCAGCAGAAGGATGCGGAACCCGGCGTCTTTCATGCGCTGCACCCATTCGGGCGTTCCGGGAAGCGGCTTCGTGGTGTTGTCGTAGGATGAAGTGTTGTCGGCATCCAGCAGGATGACGCTGGCACCGAGCTGCCGGATGTCCTCCGGCGTCACCTCGGTCAGCCGGCTGCGGCGCAGGTCGGGGCGAAATTGCTGCATGAAAAGTTCCTCCTGTCGTGCGGGAAAAGAAAACCGGCTGCAGGTATGCCCTGCAGCCGGTCTCAATGCTTATTTATATTTGCGCTTACGGGCAGCTTCGGATTTCTTTTTCCGCTTTACGGACGGTTTCTCATAGTGTTCTCTTTTGCGAACTTCTTTGATTACGCCGTCTCTGGAAGTCTGTCTCTTAAAGCGTCTGAGGGCAGAGTCGATAGACTCGTTCTCTCTGACTTTAATTTCGCTCATCTATATTTCCCTCCTTCCGATTGGCAGGGTAAATTACTCAAGAATGCCCACTTTTACGTGAACTCTTAGTATTATATAGCATTCGCGAGAACTTTGTCAAACGATATCTGATTCACCGCTGCTTTTTGCAGAAATTGCTTCGGAGGGTTCCGCATCCTCCGGCCGTTTCGGCAGATTGTCCGGACTTCCTGCAAAGTAGAGACTCTGGCTCGGATAGGCGAATTCGCTGCCGTTTTTGACGACGATCTCACGGATTCGGAAATTGATATCGCCGGTCACTTTGAGATATTCGTCGTAGTTGGTGGTCACCGTAAAGTAGATGATCTGTATGTCCAGGCTGCTGTCGCCGAACCCGATAAAGTTGACCGAGATCCGTCCGTTGTCCACCCGGTCATCCTTCTCAAGCATGGTACGGATATCCTTCAGACATTTGCGGAGGATGCGATTGGAGGTCGTATACTCCAGTCCGATTTTGGTTTTGACAAACCGTTTCCCCATGGCGGAATAGTTGGTGATGGGTTCCTCCATGAGCCTGGCGTTCGGCATGACGACCAGCAGATCGTCCACGGTACGGACCCGCGTGCTCCGCATAGTCATGTCTTCCACAGTACCCTCAATGGAGGGGGTCTTGATATAGTCGCCGACATCGAAAGGGCGGTCGGAGATGATCTCAAATCCGGAGAACAGGTTGGAGGCGGTGTTCTTCGCGGCGAGGGAGAGCGTCAAACCGCCGAGTCCCAGGCCGGTGATGATGCCGTTGATATTGAAGCCCAGTTCGCTGACGATAATGCAGACAGCAAGCGAGACGATGACCAGCTTCATGATGTTGGCCACGAAGCGGATGGCCACTTCGTTTCCGGTGTTGTTCTTCTCGTTCAGCCGGATCGTCAGCTTGGTAATCGTGGGCGTGAAGTTCATCAGAGACCAGGTCACCAGCGCAATGGTGACGATACGGAACGACCGGTTCAGGAAATTGTCGAATCCGCCCGAAGTGCCGCTGATCTTAAACAGGGCAAAGATGCCGAGCATAATCAGGAAGCCGCGCAGCGGGTCCCGCAGGGAGGTGTAGATGCCCTGTTCCACCGTCGGCCATTTCCGGAACAGCCGGCTTAAGCCCCGGCTGACCCAGTGGGCCAGCTTTTTCGAGAGAAAACACAGCAGCAGGCACACAGCCAGCCCCACCAGAACGTTGGCGAGGTTGTCCAGAATGCCGTTCCACCAGCGGACGATATTTCCCCACTGGGTCGTGAAGATGCTGACAAAACTGTCCATGGAATTATTTCACCACAAGGTTGACCAGACGGCCGGGGATATAGATGCTCTTGACCACGTTTTTGCCGTCGGTATAGGCTTTGACCCGCTCCTCTGCCATGGCCTGGGCAATGGCGTCGTCCTTCGAGATGTCGGACGCGACGGAGATACGGGCACGGACTTTGCCGTTGACCTGGACTGCAATTTCGACGACGTCGTCCACGCACTTGGCCTCGTCATAGGACGGCCACTCGGACTCGCAGACCATGCCGCCGAAGTTCTGCTCCGCCCAGATCTCCTCGGTCATGTGCGGTGCAAACGGGTTGAGCAGCTGCAGGTAGGTCTTCAGCTCGGCGCGATTCACGCTGCCCTTGTCATAGAACTGGTTGAGCAGGGTCATCAGCGCCGCAATAGCGGTGTTGAACTTCATGTTCTCAATGTCCTCGGAGACCTTTTTAATGGTCTTGTGCATGGAGGACTGGAGATCAGAGGTATATTCGTCGCCGTCGGCGAGCATATCCTGGAGGGCCCAGGTGCGGTCCATAAACCGCTTCATGCCCTTGACGGACTTCTCGGACCACGGGGCCGCCTTTTCATAGTCGCCCATGAAGAGGACGTAGGTCCGAAGAACATCGGCGCCGTACTCGTCGACGACGTCGTTCGGGTCAATGACGTTCCCGCGTGATTTACTCATCTTGACGCCGTCCGGTCCGAGGATCAGGCCCTGTGCCGTGCGCTTGGCGTAAGGCTCTGCGTTCGGAACCACGCCGATGTCATAGAGGAAGCGGTTCCAGAAGCGGGAGTAGATCAGATGGCGGGTGACATGCTCCATGCCGCCGTTGTACCAGTCAACCTGGCCCCAGTATTTGAGCTTCTCGGGGTCGGCGAGAGCATTCGGATTGTGCGGGTCCATGTAGCGGAGGAAGTACCAGGAAGAGCCGGCCCACTGGGGCATGGTATCGGTCTCGCGCTTCGCGTCGCGGCCGCACTTCGGGCACTTGCAGTTGACGAACTCCGGAATTTTGGCCAGCGGAGACTCGCCGTCGGTGCCGGGCTCATAGTCCTTGACTTTCGGCAGACGGAGCGGAAGCTCATCGTAGGGGACCGCCACATCGCCGCAGTGCGGGCAGTGGACGATCGGGATCGGCTCGCCCCAGTATCTCTGGCGGTTGAAAGCCCAGTCCTTCATCTTGTACTGGACGCCCTTTTCGCCGATGCCCTTCTCCTCCAGGAAGTCGAGCATCTTCGCAATGGATTCTTTCTTGTTGTCGGTTCCGTTCAGGAAGCCAGAGTTGATCATGACGCCGTCGCCGGTGTAGGCCTCTTTGGAGATGTCGCCGCCCTCAATGACCGGGATGATATCGATGCCGAACTTTTTGGCGAAGTCGTAATCGCGCTGGTCATGGGCCGGAACGGCCATAATGGCGCCGGTGCCGTAGCCCATCATGACATAGTCGGAGATGTAGATCGGGATCTCGCGGCCGTTGACCGGATCAATGCCGACCAGGCCGTCAATGCAGACGCCGGTCTTGTCTTTGACGAGCTGCGTGCGCTCGAACTCGGTCTTCTTGGCACACTCTTTGCGATAGGCGCGGATCTCATCCATGTTGCCGATGCGGTCGGCGTATTTGTCGATCAGCGGGTGCTCCGGAGCCATTACCATAAAGGTTACGCCGAACAGGGTGTCCGGGCGGGTGGTATAGATGCGGAGCTGCTCGTCAGTGTCTTTAATCTTGAAGTTGACGAAGGCGCCGGTGGATTTGCCGATCCAGTTGATCTCCTGCGTCTTGATGTTCGGAAGGAAGTCGACGGTGTCCAGACCCTGAAGCAGTTTGTCGGCATACGCGGTGATGCGGAGATACCAAACCTCTTTTTCCTTCTGGATAACTTCGCTATGGCAGATGTCGCACTTGCCGCCCTGGGAATCCTCGTTGGAGAGAACCACCTTGCAGGAGGGGCAGTAGTTGACCAGGGTCTTGTCCCGGAATGCCAGGCCGTGCTCAAACATTTTCAGGAAGATCCACTGGGTCCATTTGTAGTAGTCCTCATCGGTGGTGTCGATGACGCGGGTCCAGTCAAACGAGAAACCAACCTTCTTGAGCTGGCTGGTAAACCGCGCAATGTTCATGTCGGTAACTTTTCTCGGATGCATGCCGGTCTTAATGGCGTAGTTTTCGGTCGGAAGTCCAAATGCATCAAATCCGATAGGGAAGAGGACGTTGTATCCCTGCATTCTCCGCTTGCGGCTGACGACCTCAAGGCCGGAATAGGCCTTGATGTGTCCGACATGCATGCCGGCGCCGGACGGGTATGGGAACTCGACAAGTGCATAGAATTTCGGCTTGTCGCTGTTGTCCTGGGCGTGGAATACCCCGGTCTCCTCCCATTTGGCCTGCCATTTCGGCTCGACCTCTCGAAAATCATAAGGTTTCATTGTGCAACATTCCTTTTATAGCAAAGTGATAAATTACTCTCCGAACTGTACTTCCTCGGCGTCGGCCCAGAGCCGCTCCAGGTTGTAGTGCTCCCGCGCCTCAGGGAGAAAGAAATGGCAGATGACGTCGCCGTAGTCGAGCAGAATCCAGTCGCTGGTCTTGCCCTCCATGCGGCCGTGAACGCCGTCTTTTTCCAGCTCATACTCCACCTCGTTGGCCAGCGATTTAATCTGGGTGTTCGAGGTTCCGGTGGCGAGCACAAAGTAGTCCGCGACGATGGTCAGATCGCCGACCCGGCGGACCTGGACGTCCTCCGCCTTCCGGCGGGTCAGAACGCTCACGATTTTTCTGGTTTTTTCTTCGGTTGTCATTTATGACCCTCCATGCGGCTGCCGAGTTCTTCGGCGACCTCATTATACATTGCGATGGTATCGTAGTTGATGACGCGCCAGCTCTGCAGCAGCGAGACAAGCGTAAACTGAGAGCCGATGAGAATGGCCTCGTCGAGATTCCGGTAAGCGGTCTCCCGCACCTTCTCGACGCCGGGGTATTCCCGCTCATCCGAGATAAAGTCCGCCACATAGATGATGCGTTCCAGCACCGTCATGCCCGGACGTCCGGTTGTGTGATATTTTATAGCATGAATCATTTCTTCGTCAACAATGCCGAGCTCATCGCGCACATAGGCGGCTCCCGCGGGGGCGTGCCAGAGCTTCGGGTTGTCGAAGACATACTGGGAAAGCGTTTCCCCGAGCTGCTTCATATAGCGCTTCTGTTCCTCTTTCGGGGCGTTCTTTTCCACGTCGTGCAGAAGACCGCAGACATAGGCCTTTTCCAGGTCGGCGCCGTTTCGCTCCGCCAGCTTCAGAGCCGCTTTCGCGACATTGCGTGAGTGCTGATAGCGGCTGGGCGACTCCTTCTCCTGGATCACGGCGAGGAATTCGTCCTCTCTGTCCATGTACGGGCCGGTTGGAAGATTCATTGATAAAGCCCCCTGTTCTCGATATACTGCTGCACACCCGGCGTCACCAGACCCTCGATGGAGCGGTGCTCCCGGATGCGGTCCCGCACCTCCGTCGAGCTCACCTCCAACGGCGGCATCTCCATGAACTGGAACCTGCCGTTCCGGTACTCGTCCGGAAACGAGGTGCGCGCACTCTCCCGGAGCGCGGAGACGGTGATTTTATTGCTGCGCACGGCGGAGACCACAGTTGCCAGCCGCAGGATCTCATGCGGGTCCCGCCAATTGGCAAAGTAGAGCAGCATGTCATCTCCCATCAGGAAGAAGAGCTCGCTGTCCGCCCCGTAGCGCTCCTTCAGGATGCGGAGCGTCTCCACCGTGTAGCTCTTCCCGCCGCGATCCAGCTCGGCTGCGTCCACGCAGAAATGATTCTCGGGAAAGGTCAGCCGGCACATGGCCATCCGATCCTCGCCCGATGCGAGGTTCTCGGCCGATTTGTGGGGCGGGACAAAAGAGGGGATGACCAGGATGCGGTCCAGAGAGGACTGCCGGCGGAATTCCTCCGCCAGATGGCGATGCCCCAGGTGCGGCGGATTAAACGTCCCGCCGAAAATTCCGATTCTTTCCAAAGCGGTTCTTCTTTCTCTGCCGTTCATTGGAGCGCTGAATCCGGGCCGCCCGCCGTTTGTTGGCCTCTTTCTGCGCCTTTTTCCGGTGAAGTTCCTCGCTGTAGCGGTAGAGCACAATCACACCGCCGACGACACTGATGATGTCGGCGCCGGTCTGCTCCGCCAGTTTCCCGGCGGCCTCTTTCGGGGCAATCGGCGTGCTCTCCAGAAGGACTTTAATCTTAATCAGCTCATGGGCGGTGAGCTCCTGGTCAACCTGGGCGTAGACGGCATCTGTGAGCCCGTTCTTGCCGAGCTGGCAGACCGGGGAGAGGCGGTTGGCCTGTGCGCGGTAGGCCGCGCGTTCTTTACTGGTCATGGAGTTCTCCTTTCAGAATGTCGTACATGGCATGCAGTGCGGCGCTGCGGTGGCTCCGGGCATCTTTCTCCGCCGGCGGAATCTCCGCAAACGTCTGGCGGTCGTTGATCAGGAACAGAGGATCGTAGCCGAACCCGTTGGATCCGCGCTCCTCAAATCCGATCCATCCGCGGCACTCCCCATAGGAGGTGAGTTCCCGGCCGTCGGGGAAGACCGCCGCAATGGAACAGGCATAGTGAGCCGTCCGCTTTTCCAGCGGCGTATCGCCCAGCAGCCACAGCAGCTTTCGGTTATTGGCCTCGTCGTCCCCGTTTTCCCCGTCCTCGCTGGAAAAGCGGGCGGAGTAGATGCCAGGGGCACCGTCGAGGGCGTCCACGCAGAGACCGGAATCGTCCGACAGCGTCGGCAGACCGCTGACGGCACAGCCGCTCCGCGCTTTGAGCAGGGCATTCTCCTCAAAGGTCGTCCCGGTCTCCTCCACCTCCGGAAGCCGGAGATTTAACTCGTCGGCCGATTTCACCGTGATGCCCAGAGGGGCAAGGATACGGGAAAATTCTATTTTCTTGTTTGGATTGGTCGTGGCAATCAGAAAGATCATTTGCTGTCCTTTCCGTCCGAGCTGTTCAGGCTGCGTTTGAGGATACTGGCTTTTGCGGCTGCAATCCGGGCGCGCATGGCGTCGGAGACATCGCTGTCCGCATTCCCTTTTTCGGCAGAAGCCGGTTTGGCCGCTTCCTCGGCTGCCGGAGCAGCAGCAGCGGCCGCACGGGCCTCCTGTTCCGCCTTTTCGCGGGCAGCGCGGCGGGCGCGGGCCTCTTCTTCGGCGCGGCGGCGCTCAGCATCGAGCTCTTCGTCAAGCTGCTTCATGGCAGCATGACGGCGCTCCTCTTCGGCCTTCTGCTGCGCAGCCTCTTCGGCTTTTCGAAGGGCCTCCTCTTCGGCTCTCATCTGGGCCTCTGCTTTGCGGCGGGCCTCCTCGGCGGCCTTCTTCCGGCGTGCTTCCTCGGCTTCCCGCTTTGCCTCCTCTTCGGCTCTGCGCTTTGCCTCGGCCTCCGCCTTTTTCTTTGCCTCTTCCTCGGCCTTCTGTCTTGCACGCTCCTCTTTCTTCGCCTGTTCGCGCTCTTTCTTCTCGGCTTTTCGGCGGGCTTTTTCCTCTTCGCGCGCCTTCCGCTCCGCCTCGGCCTCTTTTGCCGCTTTTTCCGCGGCTTTGGCGGCCTGCTTCTGCTCTTTTTTGGTCAGCGGCTGCGGCTCCTCTTCCTCTTTGCCATGCGAGGTCAGCGAATCCACTTCTACCTCTTTGGCATCCTGCATCTGGAGGTTCTCATCGAGCTTTGCCTCAATCTCCTCCTGGTTTTCGGTGTCGATCGGGTCGAAGAGCGACTCCGCGAACGCAGTCGCGGAGAACGGCTGGAGATCGTCCAGCCCTTCGCCGACGCCGATGAATTTGACGGGCAGATTGAGCTCATTTCGGATGGCCAGGACGACGCCGCCGCGGGCCGTGCCGTCCAGCTTGGTCAGCACAATGCCGGTGACATCGGCGACCTTCATGAATTCCTTGGCCTGGCTGATGGCGTTCTGGCCGGTGGTGGCGTCCAGTACCAGGAAGATCTCACGGTCGGAGTAGGGGAGTTCCCGGTCTATGACGCGGTAGATTTTTCCGAGCTCAGCCATCAGGCCCTTCTTGTTGTGGATTCGGCCGGCGGTATCGCAGATGATGACATCCGCATTTTCCTTGACGCCTTTGCTGATGGTGTCATAGACCACCGAAGCGGGGTCTGATCCCTCTTCGTGCTTCACGAGCTCTACGCCGGCGCGGTCGGCCCAGATCTCCAGCTGGTCAATGGCGGCGGCGCGGAAGGTGTCGGCCGCACCGAGAATAACCTTTTTGCCCTCGGATTTAAAATAGGCGGCCATCTTGCCGATGGTGGTCGTCTTGCCGACGCCGTTGACCCCGATGACCAGGATGACGGCGGGCGTAGTGACGAAGTCGATGGTCTCATCCTTGCCCAGCATATCGGCGACGACCTCTTTAATCAGGCGGCGCACCTCGGCCGGGTCCTTGATATTCTGTTTTTTGACGCGCTCTTTCAGATCATCGATGATCTGCTGCGAAGTGGTGACGCCGACATCGCTCATGACGAGGACTTCGGTCAGCTCATCATAGAGGTCATCGCCGATCTCGTCAAAGGCGTCCAGAACGCTGTCGATATTGCCCGAGAGACTTTCCCGGGTCTTCTTTGTACCGAAATTCAGCTTTGAAAAAAAGCCTTTTCCTTTCTTTGCCATAATAGAGCCTTCCCTTCGCGGTCTTTAGTCGAGACCGAGTTTCTTGGCCATCTCCGCGGTCTGGAGTTCCAGGAGTTTGGAGACTCCCTCTTCCTCCATGGTAACACCGTACATAATGTCCGCTTCTTCCATGGTACCGCGTCTGTGGGTAATTGCTATAAATTGAATATGGTCGGACATAGTCCGCATATATTGTGCAAATCGGTTGACGTTGACGTCGTCGAGCGCCGCCTCCACTTCATCGAAGATGCAGAAGGGGGCGGGGGTGATCTTCAGGATGGCGAAGAGCAGTGCGATGGCCGAGAGGCCTTTCTCGCCGCCGGAGAGAAGATCGATGTTCTGGACATTTTTCCCCGGGGGCTGAACCCGGATCTGGATGGGGGATTCCAGAATATCGCCCTCATCTTCCAGGAGCAGCTCCGCCTTGCCGCCGCCGAACAGGTCGGTAAACGTTGTGCGGAACGCCGCGTTGATCCGGTCAAACTGCGTCCGGAACTGTTTTGCCATGTTGTCGGTGAGTTCCCGGATCAGGCCGAGGAGCTCCTGCTTGGAGGTCTCGACGTCCTCAATCTGTCCCTTCATAAACTCGTAGCGGGCGGAGACTTCCTTGTACTCATCGATGGCGCCCACATTGACGGAACCCAGCGCCTTGATGGAGGCCCGGACTTCCCGGAGCTCTTTCTGGCTCTGGGCGGGATTTTCACTGGGGGCCGTGAATGCCTCTGCTTCCCGGCGGGTCATCTGATACTCGTCGTACAGTTTGTTGACAGTGGCGTCGTAGTCCCGCAGCATGTTGGCCTTTCGCTCTTCCAGCCGGGCCAGCTCGCCGCTGATTTTTTCCCGCTCGTCGCTCTTATTTCGCTCGTGGACCCGGAGCTGATTGCTCTCGGCTTCCGCCTCATTGCGGGAGGCCGTCAGCTCGTCGATTTTGCTGCGGGCATTCTCACCGGCGGTGCGCAGCGATTCGGCCTGTTCCTTCAGGCTGACAATCTCCGCCTCCGCGTCGGCAATTTCCTGCTCATAGCGCGCCGTCTCCGCCTTCCGTTTTTCCTCCGTGTCGGCGGAGAGCTGCGTGGCCTGGTGCAGCCGCTCCAGAGAGGCCCGGGCCTGTTCCATATCCTTGTCCAGGCCGAGAATGGTAAGCTTCAGTGCCGAACGGCTCTGGGCAATCTCATCGACCTCGGCCCGGAATGCGGCGAGATGTTCCTCCGCCTCGGCCGACCGGGTCTCCAGTTCCTGCTGGCGCGCCAGCGCCTTCTGCTCTTCGGCCTCTGTCTTCTCAATTTCAGGGCTCAGAGCCTGCA
>R19__coassemble_157_pt1 | contig 37349 bp, 37 predicted proteins | sample R19__metabat2_high_PE_001 | metagenome-assembled genome bin R19
GCCTTATTCCATTCGCTCTCACCATGTCTAATCAGAACAAGCGTGTAACTCATGTGAAGTCTCCTCCTAAATAACAGTTCATCGTCATTTCATAAACAAATTGACGCTGTATCTATTATATAAAAAAAGGAGTCCGAAAGGAAGCGCGAAATGTCAAAAATTCGTCAAATCAACTTGTCCGGTTTTTTCAATTTTATACCCCGCCTCCGGTGTTTAATAAAGTCAAACAGAACAAACACAGACAAAGCAATGGTGCGAACGCAATGGCGTGTACGTACCTTGCTTTTTTCATTCATTGGATTCGAGGGAGGCTTTTTTCATGCGAATTCAGGAACATCCGATCATTGACGGATACGACAAGGGCGAGGAAATCACCTTCACCTTGGACGGCAGAGAGATGAAAGGGTATGAGGGCGACTCCATCGCCGCAGCTCTGAAAGCAAATGGCGTGATGATCCACCGGTACACCGCAAAGCAGCACAAGCCGCGCGGCATCTTCTGCGCCATCGGCCGCTGTACCGACTGCGTCATGGTCGTCAACGGCATTCCGAATGTCAGGACCTGTATTACGCCGTTGGAAGACGGCATGGTCATCCAGACGCAGGACGGCGTCGTACCGAAAGAGGAGGCATAACCCATGAAACGGCATGAACTGATCGTCATTGGCGCAGGCCCTGCGGGTCTCAGTGCAGCCATTGAAGCAAAGAAAAACGGCATGGACGTCATCGTCTTCGATGAGAACCAGAGACCCGGCGGCCAGCTGTTCAAGCAGATCCACAAATTCTTCGGTTCCAAGGAACACCACGCAAAGGAGCGCGGCTTCCGGATCGGGCAGGATCTCCTGAAAGAGGCCGAGGAACTCGGCGTCCGCGTCGAACTCGACTCCACAGTCATGGGCATTTACCCCAACAAAGAGGTCACCGTCAAGCAGTACGGCGTCGTAGATCACTACAAGGGCGACGCCATCATCATCGCCACCGGAGCGGCGGAGAACATGATCCCGTTCAAAGGATGGGATACCCCCGGCGTCATCGGCGCCGGCGCCGCACAGGCCATGATGAATCTCCAGGGTGTCCAGCCCGGCAGCAAAATTCTGATGGTCGGCTCCGGCAACGTCGGACTCGTCGTCTCCTTCCAGCTGCTGCAGGCCGGATGCGAGGTGGCAGCCGTTATCGATGCGGCTCCGAGAGTCGGCGGCTACGGCGCACACGCGGCCAAAGTCGCAAGGACCGGCGTTCCGTTCTACCTTTCCCACACGGTCGTCGAGGCAAAGGGAACCGACCGTGTCACCAGTGCGGTCATTGCACAGGTGGACGAGCACTTCCAGCCGATCCCCGGCACAGAGAAAGAGCTCGACGTCGATACCATCTGCATCGCCGTCGGCCTGACGCCGATGTCCCAGCTGGCCAGCAATGCCACCTGCGATATGGCGCTGATCCCGAAGAAGGGCGGCCAGGAAAAATTTTTCAAACAGCCGGACCCGCGAAGCGAAATCCTGCGCCGCAAAGATTTTTTCACTGAGCTCCCGGTAGTCCGGACTCAGCTGGGGCAGAAAGATTTCGCTATCGGCCGCCTCCCGCAGAGAGATCTCCGCGTTGGGCAGGATCAGCCCCGGCTGCATGCGCACGCCGAAATATTCCGCATCGGGGTATACGATAAGCTGTTTACGCTCTACCGGGGTCCCGATGAGCTCAATGCGGATGATGCCGTCTTTCTGAATAAAGACGATATCGAGACATCCGTCGGGGATGCAGACCATAAAGTACTCCTCATTGGAGCGATCAATGATCTGCTTCGTGCGGAACTGATAAAATTTGGCCTGGAACGGGACATAGATGCTCCGTTCGCGGTAATCCATGACATCAAAGGAAAAGAATGGCTGGAGGATACGAAAATGGTCTGTCAATCGAATCCCTCCCATCAAAAGAAATTACGCTGCAATAATTGGCACGAGGTAAAGGGCAACGACAATGCAGAAGGCGATGATGGTACCGACTTTCCAGCGGCGATAGCTCTTGTCGAGTTTGACTTTTTCGCCCGTAGTCGGCTCCTCTATGATGCCGACCTCTTCTTCAATGGTCGGCAGCTCCTTGCCGAGCTTCCGGGTAACCAGTGCCCAGTAGAGAATGGAAAGCACCGTGATGACTGCTGCGGTAATCAGCGCCGTGCGGTCTGCAAAGACCAGCATAAAAGCGTACAGAATAATCGTGACGACGGCGCCGGCCTTTCCGGCTGGGGCGACGTAGGGCCGCTTCATATCTGCATATTTTTTCTTGAGCCCAATGTAGGAGGCACACGCAATCATATAGCAGATGGCCAGCGAGACCAGGGAAACCGAGGCAATGTAGTTGATACTGCCGGTGGCAATCAGGATGTAGTTGATAATTCCAACCGTAATGACCGCGGTATACGGCGTTTTCCACTTCGGATGGATCTTGCCGAACCACTTCGGCAGGGCGCCGTCCTCGGCCATGGTGTAAATGTAGCGCGCCGGCGCCGCAATGCCCGGGTTAATCGTGGAAAGATCTCCACCAAAAGCAATGCCGATGCACAGCAGAATGATGGGGAACCCGGTCAGGCCGGCCGCTTTCAGGCCAGCAGCATACGGCGCATCTGCGGCCGCGACCAGGGAATAGGCCGAATGCGGCACGATGCCGCAGAGATACCACTGGAACAGCGCCGTGCAGATAAATACGATAAAGACGGAAACTTTAAGTGCACGCGGCAGCGTGTACTGCGGGAACTTGGTCTCGGATCCCATAGATACGCAGGTCTCAAACCCGGTGTAGCACCACCAGACAAGGCCGAAAATATACATAATTTCCTTAAACGGCGGCAGCTGATCCATGGCAAACCCGCCGAAGTAGCTGATATGGATTTTCGGGATCATGTAGAGGAACCAGACCAGCGAGCATCCCCAGAAGAAAAAGATGAAACCGGTCTGCGCCTTGCCGGAGAACTCAATGCCCTTTAAGTTCAGGAACAGGAAAATCGTGACCAGGATGACCGCAATAATGCGCGAATCCCAATTCAGGTTCACATGAAACTGTTCCAGCAGGATCTTGAAATAGTTGGCAAACGCCAGCGTCTCACCGGCTCCGATGGCGACCACCGAAATAATGTAGTGCCACCCGACCAGGTTCGCAAACAGGCGATTCAGACCCCGTTTCGAATAGTTGTACGTGCCCCCCGCGCACGGCAGCGCGGACGACATTTCGCCATACAGCAGGCACGGCCAGATAGAGATGAGCAGTGCCGCTGCCGTTAACACAATGATATACGGACCCACTTTGCCGACCTGCGCAGAGCCGCAGGTAAAGAGTCCGACGCCGACTACGGTGCCCACCGTCATGCTGATTGCCTCTTTCAGACCGAGCGCACGCGGCATAACCGTATTCGTATTTGCCATGAATTGATCTCTCCTTCCGATGAAAAAAGCAAAGCGCCCGAAAGCCGAAGCTCTCGAGCACCTTTGCGTAATTCTTTTATATTGTAGGTGGAACCGTGCTAAAATGAATGTAAAAACAGGAATTTTTTCTGAAAAGGAGTTTTACAAAAGATGGTTAAGCACGTCATTCTCTGGCAGTTCAAAGATTCACTCAGCGACGCGGAAAAAGCGTCCCTCGGCGCACAGATCAAAGAGGGTCTGGAGGCCCTGGTCGGCGTCGTACCGGGTCTGGTAGAAGTCAAGGTCTGCGTCTCCCCGCTGGCAAGTTCCAACGCGGATATCTATCTCGACAGCACGGTCGAGACCGAGGCCGACCTCGCGGTCTACGCCAATCACCCGGCCCATGTCAAGGTCAAAGACGGCCTCATCGTGCCGAACACCAAGACCCGCGTCTGCATGGATTTTGAAATCTGAAGCGCAAATGGAGAGCCCCGCATCATGGCTGATGCGGGGCTGTTTTTTATCAATCTTTCTCATTAAATGCGGTACCTTGCAAAAAAGCCCCAATATACCTACGCGAGATACGCCTCTAAATCGAAATGTTCAAAGTCCGGGATAAAGCTCTCGCTGGCGGCCTCCTCTTCCTGGACAAAGGCCTGGGTCACCCCGAGGTCCGCGGCGTAGTCCACCAGATCGAAGTAGTCCGGCCACGGGACCTTCCGGTTGATCTCCGGGTAATCGGCGGCGCCGGCCACCGGGGTGTACTGGCTCATCAGGCTCATGAATATCTCATCCCCGTAGGTCTCCCAAAGGTAGCGGACAATGCGCTTCGAGTCGATAAGCCCGCCCGGCAGCATCATGTGGCGGACGATAACCCCGCGGCGCATCATGTTTTCTTCGTCGAAGACCGGCGGCCCGACCTGACGCACCATTTCGGCAATGGCGGCGGAGGCGACTTCGAAGTAATCCGGCGCATTGGAGTAGCGGGCCGCCCGCTTCGGACTCCAGTATTTTAGATCCGGCAGGTAGATATCGACGAGGCCGTCCATGCGCCGCAAAGTTTCGACGGTTTCGTATGAGCCGGTGTTGTAGACGATGGGCAGCGTCAGCCCGCGCCGCTTCGCCTCCTCCAGCGCCGCCGCAATCTGCGGCACGAAATGGGTCGGCGTCACAAGATTGATGTTGTTCGCCCCATTTTCCTGCTGCTTCAGGAATATCTGCGTCAGCTGCTCCTGCGTCACGGGCGTGCCGTTGCTACCGTCTGCAATGTTGTGATTCTGGCAATAGACGCATCCCAGCGGGCAGCCGGTGAAAAACACCGTGCCGGAGCCCTTCGTCCCCGAAATGCACGGCTCCTCCCACATGTGCAGCGATACCCGGGCCACGCGCACGACGGCAGTCTCATGACATCTGCCCCGCCCGCGCGATTCACGGTTTACCCCGCACGCCCTCGGACACAGCTCACACTTTTCCAGAGCGCCCATGTACTCGCCTCCTCACCGAAAATTTTGATCCCATTATACCAAACATGGTAGACTTAAGAAAACACCACCGAAAAGGAGCATTTGTATGAAAGTAAACCGCAGCTCGGGAGATGTCGTATGTTTCAATCTCCCGGATGAAAAATACAGCAGCCTCGAAAAAATCTGCCGCAAACTGGGCCTGCGCATCCGTGCAGTGCCGAAAGAGAATTTCGACCAGTGCATCGCAGCGCAGTTCCGCATTGAACTGCCCGCCGGCCTCGGCGACCCCGAAGAGGGCAAAGACTATAACTTCGAAGAGGAGCTCCTCATTCTGCACATCCAGGAGGAGTCCCTTTTCAACCGTTTTCTCATGGAGAGCCGCTCCAATGACGCCGTAGTTAACTACAAAGCCGTGCTGACTCCGACCAACGCCATGTGGCATCCGGTGCAGCTGAAGGAACAGCTTGCGAAAGAACACGAGTATATGACGCAGCAGGCGGAACAGCAAAAACAGCAGTGAGCTGGTTGTTGGACAGCAATTTTTGATGATTGGCGGTGGACGGAATTTGCTGTGAGAGCAGTTCCGTCCACGATTAGCTCTGAAGCTGGACCGAATCCTCTCTGCAAGGAATTTGGTCCAATCCACATAAGAAAAGCCGCCCTCTCAAGGGCGGCTTTTTCGGTACTATTTTACTTTTCAATCTTTACCCGCTTGGAGATATCTTCCTTCTCCTTCGGATCCGGCTCTGCGGCAATACCGCCAAACGGCATCTGTGCCACCAGCTGATAGCTCTCGGGGACGTCGAACAGTTTCTTCACCGCATCATCAATGACGGGATTGTAGTGCTGAACGTTTGCGCCGACTTCGAGTTCCCGCAGCGCGCTCCAAATATTAATCTGCAGCATGCCGTTGGCCTGATTCGCCCAGACGGGGAAATTCGCCGCATAAGCGGAAAACTGTTCCTGCAGTGCTTTGACGGTATCGGTGTCAATGAAATAGAGCACCGTTCCGGCGGCCGCCTTGAAGCCGTCGATTTTTTCGCGGGCAACTTTGCCGCCAAATGCGTTATAAATGGCATCCCAAAGTGCGTCCTGCTTGTCGCCAAGTGCGACGACGACGCGTGCGCTCTTCATGTTGAAGGCATCCGGAACCAGTTCGGTAACGGTCTCAATGGTCTCGACGACTTTGTCCTCCGAAACCGGCAGGTTTTTATTCAGGGCATAGATCGTTCTTCTTTTTTGTAAAGCATCTATTACACTCATGGGTAATCTCCTCTCAAATAAAGATCTTACCATTTGTATACCAAACCGATAGGAAAATGTCAACTACATTTGATGTGAGAAAAAGCCGCCTCCTCCGGAGACGGCTTTTTCATGTAATCACACTTTTTTGGGGATCTTCCCCGAAAATGATACAAAACGTGCGGGGAGAGCAGCTATTCTAGCATCTGCTTCCCCACAAATACGCAAGTTCCCGGGCAAACAGCCGGATTTCAGAAGATCTCCCCATTCACAAAACACCCCGGCTCATGGGAGCGGATGGTCACAGAACGGCAACAGCACTTTATTTTTCCGCTGCCACAACCAACGCCCGCAGGAACCGGTTGCAGAGATCGTTGTCCACGTCAATCGAGGATGAATCGCCCAGGGCGTCCCGCTCCGGGTGGAATTGGACCGCCAGAGCAAATTTGCTCCCCTGGTGCTCGAGCCCTTCGACGATGCCGTCGGAGGTCATGGCGACGACGGTCAGGCCGGTGCCCAGCCGCTCCGAATCCACCGCCTGATGATGTGCGGTTGCCGCAATTGGAATGTTCGTGCCGCCGACGATGCCTTCCAGCCATTTGGATCCCGGCAGGATCTTGACGTTTTCCTTATATTTCGTGCCGCCATTGTGAATCAGCCCGTCCACATAGACGCGCCGGTGGTGGTCGGTCAGGGAGATCGGGCCGCCCGCAAGTCCGGTGACCCGCCCCGCTGATATTTTACCGTCCTCTACCTTTTTGCCCAGATAGGTCGGAATATCCTGAATGAGCCCACCGCCCAGGGCGACGTTCATAACCTGTGATCCACGGCAGACCGCAAACAGCGGCTTGTCCAGCGCAATCGCCTCCTGCATGAGCGCAATGTCCGACGTATCGCGGACGTCATTCCAGAACTGCGATCCATTCATCTCCGGCAGCTCGCCGTACCGCAGCGGGTTGATGTCTTCGCCGCCGGCGAAAAAGATCCCGTCCAGGCCATTCAGCACGGCTTCCGCCTGCTCTTTCGTCGCCACCATGGAGATGAATTGCGGATTCGCCCCGTTGCGCCGGAACGCCTCCGCTATATTTTGGAAGCTCTTGTCCACTGCGTAAAGCCGATACGTAATGCCGATGACCGGCCGCTCCTTCACCGAGGCCACCTGAATCTTTTCGACGTTTCCCGCGTGGTCCAGCGTCAGATCGGCGGTCACCGCCTTCTCCTCCGCCTCGCGATTCAGATCCTGCACCGACGCACTGCCGCTAATTTCCGCACTCTTTGCGAGCGGCGCCTCGTGCACCACGTTATAACCAACCGTGTCGCCAACTTTGTAAAGCAGAGCATCCTTGATGGTTGTCTCCGCCGCACTGGCCGAAATCGGCATCAGGCACAGCAGCATAACCAGCGCAAGCAATGTTGAGGTCAGTTTCTTCATGTGATTTTCTCCTTTCTGGGGAACTTTTCAGACTTCACAAGTTTTCCCCGCAAATTCGCCTACAAATCTTCAATAGTTGCAGCATAACATGGGGAAACATTTTCCCCGCCGGAATCTTCCCCGAAAGAGATACAAAACGGGCGGGGAGAGCAGCCATTCCCGCAGCTGCTTCCCCACAAATATGCAGATTCCCGGGCAAACAGCCGGATTTCAGAAGATCTCCCCATTCACAAAGCACCCCGGCTCATGGGAGTTGATGACACCCACCGCCTGCAGGTAGGAATAGATGGTCACGGAGCCGCAGAATTTCATGCCGCGGCGCTTCAGGTCATCGGACATGGCGTCCGAAATTTCGTTGCGGGTTACATCCCCCGGAATCTGCAGCACTTTTCCGTCCGTATAAGACCAAAGATACGCGTCAAAAGATCCATACTCTTGTACAATTGCGCGGAAAATGCGGCTGTTTTGGATGCTCGCCTCAATCTTGGGACGGCTTCGGATGATGCCTGCGTCGGACATTAGGCGATCCACGTCGTCCGGCCCGTAGGCGCAGACTTTATCCAGGGAAAATCCGTCGTAGGCGCGGCGAAAGTTTTCGCGTTTGTGGAGCAGCGTGCGCCAGGAGAGACCGGCCTGAAACAGCTCCAGGACAAACATCTCGTAGAGCTTCGCATCGTCGTGCACCGGTCGGCCCCACTCCTCGTCGTGGTACTGGAGATACAGCGGATCGCCCAGGAAGGCGTACTGGCAGCGGGGGCGCGGATCTGGATAGAGCATCGGCGGAATTTCGGTGTTGACCCTACAGATGCGCCGCTTCAGCAGCGTGCGAAAGTTTTCGACGTCCAGCGGACCGCAGCTCATGACCTGGAAATAGACGCCGCCGCGGAAACGGGTGTACCACTCGTTCAGCTGCAGTCCATTGCGCTCGTAAAACGCAACTCTCTTGCATCTCTGCTCCGGGTTCGGAGCGCCCGGCTCCTCCGGCGGCTCCAGATCCAGTATCAGCTGGCGCGGGGCATATTTATCTGCAAATGCCTGCAGCGCAGCGGAACCGCATCCCTGCCCGCGCAGCTCCGGTGCAATGCAGAAGTGGCTCAGGTAGATACAGTTCTTGTCATAAATCGTGTTGCCGTAGCCGATGAGCGAAGCGTCGGCGTAGATACCCAGCAGATCGCTCCCGGGGAGAGTACCCATCTGCAGCAGGGTCTCCGTGGTCAGGAGCTCCGAGGCCGGGAAGGAGGCCCGGTTGATGCGGTCCAGCTCCGGGAGATCCGGGCTTGCGGCGTCGATTTTCTTCAGCGTAAGATTCAATTTCGTTCCTCCAGATATCGGAACAGACCCTGACACCCCTCTTCCACATCTGCCCAGGTCTGGGTGAAGTTGCCTGTAAACCAGGGGTCCGCCACCTCGCCGGGGCGGTCCGTGTAATCCAGGAGAAGGGAGATCTTCCCCTCCAGATCTCCGCCGCAGATGCGCGGCATATAATAGAGATTCTCATGGTCCATTCCAATTAAATAATCGTAATAAGAATAGTCGGCCCGGGTCATCTGCCGCGCATGGTGGCCTTCGCAGGCGATGCCATGGCGGCGCAGCTCCCGGCGGGCCGGCGGATAGACCGGGTTTCCGATCTCCTCCGTGCTGGTAGCGGCGGACGCAATTTCGTAGGCGTCCTCCCGCCCCATCCTGCGTACCAGATCTTTCATATAATACTCTGCCATGGGCGATCTGCAGATATTCCCATGGCAGACGAATAAAATCTTGGTCACGGACAGCGCCCCCTGTTTTCATTCATGTAAGTATCATATCATACCATGCAATTTTTCATACAAATTCCGCACAGTTGTTCTATTGAAAAATTATACGCGTCTAAATTATGATAGAAGAGGAGAAAATTTTTAAAGGAAAAAGGAGGAATTCATATGGATTTTAGTGCCCTGGCACTGGTCATCAGCCCCAAAACCGGCGAAGAGATGAGCATTGCCAGTCTTGCGGTCCCCGCAGGCGTCCCGCTGTACGATATTCTGGCCATCGTCAGCGGCGTCTTCTGGACCATTGCTTACATCTGGATCATCTACCGCGGTTTCAAGGACAAGACCTGCGGCATGCCGCTCATGGTTCTCGGCCTGAACTGGTCGTGGGAGTTCATTTTCTGCTTCCTGGGCTCGCCGATCGTCCCCGCCGGCAGCATGCTCGACTTAACCGCGCAGACCACCGTCCAACGCATTATGGACGGCATGTGGTTCGTCTTCGACTGCGTCATCCTGTACCTGAAGTTCAAGTACGGCCGGGAGGAGTACAAGTCTTCCATGCCCCACGCGCCAGATAAGTTCTACTACCCGTACCTCGTGATCATTATCTTAATCTCGTTCGGATGCGTCCTGTTCAGCATCAACGAGTGGCAGGATCACAACGGCGTTTATGCGGCGTACATCCAGAACATCTTCATCTCGGCAACCTTCATTTCCATGCTGTTCCGCCGCGGCAATTCCAGAGGACAGTCCATGGGCATCGCCATCTGCAAGTGGCTCGGCACGCTGGCCCCGTCCCTGATGGGCGCCCTCGTCATGTACCGGGAGTACGGCGCCAACTGGTCCATCTTTGTCGATTTCCAGTTCATGCCCCTGATGAAATTCCTCATCGAGTGCTGCTTCCTCTTCGACGTCATCTACATCATCGCCCTCTACTACGTGATGAAGCACGTCGAACACCTCAACCCCTGGACCCGCAAGCCCCTCCCCGCGAGCGATCCAGCCTAAGACACCAAAGACAAACCTTCCCATAAAACATATGCTCCAAAGTAAGCGGGAACCGCGCCCTGAGGGCGCGGTTCTTGCTGTTATCATAGAGATTGCAATATTGGAACAAAAACATCCGCAAACTTTCTGCTCCATTTGGAATGGAATTTGGCCATGATGGGCTAATCTTGTTCATTTGTAATACTGACGCCTGCTAATAAATATGCAATAACGGAGGCTTTCTGGTGATCTCCGCGTTCCCACTCCAATGGTATGCCGACAGTCCTCTCAATTTCTGACTGGCGTTGTTTAAAAGCATCAAACAGTCTTTTGTTCTCTGCAGGATTGGATTTTCCGAGATATAACCGAACGCGTGCGCCATAATGACTGGCCGAGCAGGAGATACTGCATCCGCTCACTGAGAAATGCCCTTCCACGTAATTGGTCTGCGATGGGATATTACAATTGTCGAAATACCCATTCTCCGCATTAGCCTCTTTCAGGAGCGGCAAAGCATAACTCCAATATTTCTTCCGATAGAGAAACCGATTGTGCTCTGCTTTCTCGTCCTGTTTTGCATCTCGAAGATAAAATACCAGGTCTGAGAGATCCTTATGATACAAATGGAACAGCCTTCGTAAGATGGAAATTTTCATCATCGTGCTGGTGTTTTTCTCAACATAGATGTGCGAATCTATTTTGAGCGGTTCCCGAACACCCAAAGGCTCCTTACTGAAGAACCTATTCAAATGCTCGATATCTGCTGCACCATATACCAATTCAGACAAACGGGACTTGTCCTCGTCATGCAGAAATTTGACAACTTTTTCAAACATATCCGCCCAGCCTGTGCAAATTTTCGTACCCAAGACACAGCGCCCGGCTCTCAGCGCAATCCAGCTTCATCCTCAACGCCCTAGCCGACGCAAACTTTCGCCCCACGCGTCACACACCTCAAAACCAAGTCATACGCAAAAAGAGCGTGCCCCCCGGCACGCTCCTTCTGCTATTTAAATGAATACCACTTAGATTTCCGCCTTCGCAATCACGCCCTTCAGCACATCGGCGGATTCGTTGAGTGCTTTCTGTTCGCCGTAACTCAGCGACATGGGAACCAGGGTTTCTGCGCCGTCTTTGCCGACGATCGTCGGCATGCTCAGAGCGACGCCGTCCACGTTGTACTCGCCGTGGAGCATGGTGGAGACTGGGAGGATCGATTTTTCATCGCGCACGATGGCCTTGCAGATGCGGACCACAGACATGGCGATGCCGTAGTAGGTGGCCTTTTTCTTCTCAATGATCTCGTAGGCGCTGTTCTTTACGGTCTCGCCGATCTCATGCATGGCCTTGTCGTGTTCGTGGTGGCCGCGCATCTCGCAGAAATCCGTCAGCGGCACGTCGGAGACGTTGACGCCGCTCCAGGCGACGATTTCGCTGTCGCCGTGCTCGCCGATGATGAAGCCGTGCACGCTGCGGGGGTCGACATCGAGGTGCCGTCCGAGAAGATATTTTAATCGCGCGGTGTCCAGGGTGGTGCCGGAGCCGATGACCCGGGATTCGGGCATCCCGCTGTATTTGACCGCGGTGTAGGTCAGGATATCCACGGGGTTCGCCACAACCAAGAGGATCCCCTCGCACTTCCGCTTTGCGATTTCCGGCAGGATCGATTTAAAGATTCCCGTGTTCTTCTTGACGAGATCCAGCCTCGTCTCGCCGGGCTTCTGTCCCGCTCCGGCGGTGACCACGATGACCGCGGCGTCCGCAATATCATCATAGGTCCCGGCGTAAATTTCCATGGGGCTCGTAAACGGCACGCCGTGGCTGATATCCAGCGCCTCGCCCTCTGCCTTGGCATGATTCGTATCGATCAGCACCATTTCCGAAAACAGTCCGCTCTGCATCAGTGCAAACGCAGAGGCGGATCCGACAAATCCGCAGCCGATGACGGCGACTTTTCGAAGATTGACCATAGATGACATCCTTTCTATAGAAATAAGATATTGTTAAATTATTTTCGTGCTCGAGCACAGTATACCAGAAATTTCGCAGAAGAAAAGAGAATTTCTGCATGTTTTTGAAGTTTTTTGAAAGAAAGAGCCGCGCCTTCACGGCACGGCTCACTCAGGGAAATGATTACAGAGCGCCGACCAAATCGGCACCCGGTTTCAGAGTTTTCCCGCCGCGCTTCCAACGGGCGGGGCAGACCTCATCGCCGTGTTCGGCGACGAACTGACACGCCTGCAGTTTGCGCAGAAGTTCGTCGGCGTTGCGGCCGACGTTTCCGGCGCTGACCTCGTAGGCGACGACTTTCGCCTCCGGGTTCAGGATGAACGTGCCGCGCTCGGCCTGACCGGCGGACTCAATGAGGACGTCGAGATCCCGCATGAGTGCATGGGTCGGGTCCGCGAGCATGGGATAAGTAATTGTGGAAATTCGCTTGGAGTGTTCATGCCAGGCCATGTGGACGTACTGGGAATCGCTCGAGATGGCGTAGATTTCGCAGCCGGCCTCCTGGAACGCTGGATAATGCTCCTGCAGGTCTTCCAGCTCCGTGGGGCACACGAACGAAAAATCTGCGGGATAGAAGAACAGCACCGACCACTTGCCAAGCAGATCCTGCTTCGTGACCTCGTGGAAGTCGTTATCTTGAAATGCGGTGACTTTGAAGTCCTGGACTTCTTTTCCAATCATGGACATATGCGTTTTCCTTTCTGTTATTACGCTTTCGTGAAATGGAATGCTGCTTTGCCCGGGAAGACGGCGCTGTCGCCGAGCTCCTCTTCAATGCGCAGCAGCTGGTTGTACTTGGCGACGCGCTCCGAGCGGGACGGGGCACCGGTCTTAATCTGTGCGGAGTTCATGGCTACGGCAAGGTCTGCAATGGTGGTGTCCTCGGTCTCACCGGAACGGTGGGATACGATGGCGGTGTAGCCGGCGTTGTGCGCCATCTTGATGGCGTCCAGCGTCTCCGAGACCGATCCAATCTGGTTCAGCTTGATGAGGATGGAGTTGGCGCACCCGAGCGAGATGCCCTTGGCCAGCCGCTCCGTGTTCGTGACAAACAGATCGTCGCCGACCAGCTGAACCTTGTCGCCCAGCTCGGCTGTCATCTTCTGCCAGCCCTCCCAGTCCTCTTCATCGAGGCCGTCCTCGATGGAGTAGATAGGATACTTCTCAATGAGCTCGCCCCAGTGCGCGATCAGCTCATCGGACGTAAAGTCCTTTCCGGATTTCGGTTGATGGTAGAACCCTTTTCCCTTTTCGCTCTTCCACTCAGAGGATGCGGCATCCATGGCGAGAACGAAATCTTTGCCCGGTTCATACCCTGCATCGCGGATGGCCTGAAGGATATGCTCAATGGTATCGGCGTCGTCTTTCAGGTTCGGTGCGAAACCGCCCTCGTCGCCGACGGCCGTAGTATTGCCCTCTGCCTTCAGGAGCTTCTGGAGCGCATGGAAAACTTCGGTGCACCAGCGAAGACCTTCGGCGAAGGAAGAGGCGCCGGCCGGCATAATCATGAACTCCTGCGTATCGACGGAGTTGGTGGCATGCGCGCCGCCGTTTAAGATATTCATCATCGGCAGCGGAAGTACGTTGCCCTGTACGCCGCCGAGGAAACGATACAGCGGCTCGCCGCGGGAAATGGCCGCCGCTCTTGCCGCCGCAATGGATACGGCGAGGATGGCATTGGCCCCCAGCTTCGATTTATCTTTCGTCCCGTCCAGATCAAACATAACCTGGTCGACGCCGTAGGTGTCCGACGCATCTTTACCGACCAGTGCGGGTGCAATGATATCGTTGATGTTGGCGACCGCCTTGGAGACGCCTTTGCCTCCAAATTTCTTCGGGTCGTTGTCTCTCAGCTCCAGCGCCTCGAACTCACCGGTGGACGCACCGCTCGGCGATGCACCGCGTCCGACGGTTCCGTCCGCCAGAATAACCTCGGCCTCTACCGTGGGATTTCCGCGGGAGTCGATGATTTCACGCCCAATTACTTTCTCAATTGCCTGTGCGTTTTTCATAGTTAGTTCCTCCTATACTGCTTCTGAGAAGTTTCGTTCAGGAATTTTTTGGTTGGTATTAGTTGAAGTTAGCATTAACTAACTTTCTGGGTTATATGGTATCATGTTCCGCATTTTTCCGCAATGGTTGATTTCTGCAGGCCTGTTAGAGGGCCCAGCTTTACTATAGGCGGTTGGGGGCGGATATTCGGTTGGAAAGACAACAGATATAGACTTTTTGAGGGGCGAGGGGGGCTGAGTGACTGGCGGATAGTAGATAGTAGTTGGTGGCTGGTGGACGATAGTGGCTGTGGGGAAATTTCCACCCACTTTCTGGCATGCCTGCGGTGGACGGAATTCCCGGTAGAGCAAATTCCGTCCACCTCCAGTTCAAATCGCACCCCCACCGCCTCCATTGACACCGCCAAATGAAAGACCTATCATGCAGTCAACCTATCTAATATAAAGGAGAAGCAGTATGCCGAAACTCAATTTCACCTGCGACTATGCAGAAGGAGCTCACCCGAAAATTGTCAGCAGAATGGCCGCAGAAAATATGCACCAGTTTCCCGGATACGGGACGGACGAAATCTGCGAATCCGCACGCGAAAAGATTCGCACAGCCTGCGGGACACCCGACGCCGATGTGTTCTTTCTGGTCGGCGGCACGCAGACCAATTCCGTCATAATTGATGGATTTCTGCGGCCGTGTGAGGGGGTAATCGCCGTATCAAGCGGGCATATTGCCATCCACGAGGCAGGTGCCATTGAGTTCGGCGGCCACAAGGTACTTCCGGTGCCCGGCGAGAAGGATAAGCTCTCTGCTCCCGCGCTGGAATCCTATCTCGACAATTTTGGGAAAGACGAAAATCACGATCACATGGTGCAGCCGGGCATGGTTTATATTTCGCAGCCGACGGAATACGGCTCCCTCTATTCAAAAGAAGAACTGGAATCGCTGCACGAAATATGTCTGCGTCATCATCTCCCGCTTTATGTCGATGGGGCGCGGCTGGCCTATGCGCTGGCGGCGGACGGCAACGATGTCACGCTGCCGGTTCTGGCAGAGAACTGCGAGGCCTTTTACATCGGCGGGACGAAATGCGGCGCCTGGATTGGAGAAGCCGTTGTGTTCCCCAAACGCAATACCATTCCGCACTTCTTCACTCTTATGAAAACCCATAGTGCCCTGCTTGCGAAAGGATTCCTACTCGGGATTCAGTTCGATACCCTCTTCACTGACAATCTATACGGGAAGATCGGATCCAGCGCCATTCAGGCCGCAAAGAAAATTCGTACATGCCTCCGGGAGTGCGGCTATACGCAATGCTTCGAGAACCCAACGAATCAGATTTTCGCAAACCTGGAAGATTCGCAGTATGAGCGCATCTCCGCCGACGTGGAGCTCGGGTTCTGGGAGAAGTCAGATGCTGACCATACAATTGCGCGAATTGCCACCAGCTGGGCGACGACCAGACAGAACGTCCAACAGCTATGCGAAATTCTGCGCCACAATTGACGCAAAAAAGACTGCCGAACGGCAGTCTTTTTTCGTATTAACCCAGCAGCGAAGCGGCAAGGGCATCCATTTTTTCAAAGTCGGCCTCTTCTGGATTCCAGAGGCTGCGGACCGGTTCGCCGACTACCTCAAAGCCGGCCTCCTGAAGCTTCGTCTGGAGAACCTTGACGGACTCGCCGCTCCAGCCATAGCAGCCAAACGCGGCGGCGCGTTTGTTTTTGAATTTCAGCTGGCGAAGGAATTCCATCCAGCCGGCGACGCTGGAGAGGATGCTGTTGCCAACCGTCGGTGATCCGACAGCAATGGCTTTCGACTTGAATACCTCCGTCATAACTTCGTTCTTATCCGCTTTGGCAATATTGAAAACCTTGACGACGGTGTTCGGGCTCTGGGCATAGATCGCGTCGGCGAGGCGGTGGGCCAGCTTTTCGGTCCCGTTCCACATCGTATCGAAGGCGATGGTAATCTGGTCCTCCTGATAGGCATCGGCCCAGGCGGCGTATTTCTCGACAATCTGCATCGGATTGTCCCGCCAGATGGCACCGTGGGACGGCGCAATCATCTCAATGGGGAGATTCAGTTTCGTAATCTCCTCCAGTTTCCGCTTCAGAATCGGGGCGAAAGGATTCAGAATATTTGCGAAATATTTCATGGCCTCTTTCTGCAAAAGGCACTGGTTGGCTTTGTCGTTGAACAGCTCTTCCACAGCATAGTGCTGGCCGAACGCATCGTTGGAGAAGAGGATGTTGTCGCCGGTCAGGAAGGTGGCCATGGAATCCGGCCAGTGGAGCATCCGCATTTCGACGAAAATCAGCTGCTTGCCATTCCCGATATCCAGGGTGTCGCCGGTATGGACGGTGTGGAAATTCCAGCCGCGCTTGCCATACTGACCCTCGAGACTCTTGACCGCGTTTGCCGTGCAGTAGATCGGGACATCCGGGATCTCCGCCATCAGCGCGGGAAGGGATCCGGAATGGTCGCACTCGCCGTGGTTGGCAATGACGTAGTCAATGTCCTTGAGATCGATTTCCTTCTTCAGGTTCTCAATGAAATCATCCTTGTGCGGTGCCCACACCGTATCCACAAGAACATTCTTTCCCTCACGAATTAAGTATGCGTTCTGACTGCTCCCGTTGAGAATGGAATAATCATCCCCGTGAAATTTTTCGAGCTCCCAGTCAAGATAGCCAACCCACGTAACATTGCCTTTTACCTGTTTCTTCATGCTGTGCTCCTTTCGAAGTCTCAATCTGCCGCAATTTTCTTTCTGACCCCAATATAGCACGCTGACCGCGGCAGTTCTGTTGGATAAGCAACAAAAAGGAAAGACTGCTGCAAAACGATTTTCTGCAGCAGTCCTTCCTATATTATGTTATTTTTCACGCGCCCTTATTCGCACGCACAATATTTTCGTAAACGTCCTCCACGGTCCGCCGGGAGAGATCCTCTTCAAAATCCTTCTGAATATCGTTCAGCTCCCCGTCCAGGGACACATGAATGGTTCTCCCCACCGGGCATGCGGGGTTCGGGTTCTCATGGAAGCGAAACAGATTTTCGTCGCTGTTGGTCTCCACCGCGCGGTAGACATCCAGAAACGTGATCTCCGACAGCGGGCGGTTCAGCGTAATGCCGCCCGGTCCGCGCTTGACCGTAATCAGGTCGGCGTCCTGCAGCTGCAGCATAATGTTGCGCACGATGACCGGATTGGTCCCGATGCTGCCGGCCAGCAGTTTGCTGGTCGTTTTTGTCTCTTCGCCGAAATATTTGACGGCGGTCAGGATGTGGATGGCGATGGTAAATTTCGTTGAAATCTGCATGTTACTTCCCCAATAAGTTTTCGTAAATGGCGCGGTCGCGGTCCTTGAACACATTGAAAATGACGTGCATCTCATTTTGATGCAGCCATTCCTCCGCGGTCTCCACGGCAATTTCAGCGGCGCGGTCCGCCGGGAAGCGGAACACCCCGGTCGAAATGCAGCAAAACGCAATGGATTTACATCCTTGCCGCGTGGCCTCGTCCAGACAGGACCGGTAACAGGAACGAAGATCTTCTTCGTTCTGCTCCGTGAGATCTCCCATGACAATGGGACCGACCGTGTGCAGGACGAATTTTGCCGGCAGGTTGTAGCCCGGTGTGCATTTCACCTGGCCGGTGGGCTCTTCGTGACCCTGTTTTTGCATAATAGTATAGCACTTGTTCCGCAGCTGAACACCGGCCATTGTGTGAATGATGTTGTCGATGCACCCGTGCAGCGGCTGGAAACAGCCGAGCATCTGGCTGTTGGCCGCATTGACAATGGCGTCGCTGCGCAGTGTCGTGATGTCACCCTGCCACAGGGAGATCTGCGGGTTTCGCGGGGTACATGGCAGGCTTTCGGCCTCCACGATCCCTTTTTCCCGTGTCATCTCCTGCAGCATCTCATCCTGAACGTGCAGAAAAGATTCTTCGGCCGGCGCGGGCATCCGGACATTGCAGAGCGCCCGAAAGAGGCGAAAGGCCTCTTCGGGTTCCTGCGGCACGCCGTAGGAGAGGTACTCCGGCATCTCCCGCTCCAGCGCCTGAATACAGAATTCCAGCTGTTCCATTTGGGTCATACGCCCAGCACCTCCCCGATATCCCGGTTGATGCACACCGCGCGATCCGCAATCTGTGACGGGCACGCCGCATCTCCCTGATTGATTGTGACGAAAAAACTGTTCGGGTTCTGATCGACCCGCTGCCAGAACGGAATCTTGATGATTCCGGGGGTATTCATGCCGACGCCGAGCTCCAGATACAAGATGTGATCGTCTTCGTGCCGGTCCAGAAATTCATGGTACCGGCGCTGCGCCGCATACCACCCTTCATCCTGTACAAAATTGCCGTCGATCCGCAGGTTGGTGGTCATGGCGCTGCCGTCGTCCGGGCAGATCGGAATCAGCGAAGTTGGAATGCGCATGGACAGCCTGTCCGGATCCTCCGGAGGCTCAAAAATGCCCTCGTCATTCCGGGCGAAGCCCTGCGCCTCCAGCATACGCAGAACGCTTTCCTCATTGTCGTAGGTCTTCTGAATTTTGGGGGTTACACTCTGGAACAGACCGTAATCCCCCTGCGTATAGAACAGCCGATCTTTTGCAAATCCCGCTTTCTGGAACTGGTGATCCACATTCGTGGTAAGGACGAAATAATTCGAATCGCGCACGAGGCGGTAGAGGGCGGGATAGACCGGCTTTGGTGGATCGAGATAGCGGTTCAGATAGATGGCACGGCTCCACCAGGCCCAGAAGGTCTCCTGGTCCGGGAAGGGGTAGAAGCCTCCGCTGTACTGGTCGCGGATGCCGAACCGGGCAATGAAATCGGCAAACCATCGGGCGAAGACCGGACCGCTGTAGTCGAATCCGGCTGCGGTGGAGAGCCCCGCACCGGCACCGATGAGGACGGCATCTGCATTTTTCAGCTGTTCGTGGAACAGACGCTCCTGCTCCGCCGGATCTTCGGTGCAGCCTCCTGACAGGTAAATCTGATTCATGCTCGTTCCCTCCTCACGACTGCGCCGACCGAGCAGTCCGTCAGACAGTTTCCGCAGTGCAGGCAGTGGGATGCCTCAATGCGGAAAGGAAGTTTCGTTGTGTCAATGCACTGCTGGGGACATACATCCACGCATTTGCCGCAGCCGATGCAGGCGTCTGTAATGAAAAATGGCGCCTCCTCGGCGGATTCCTCAGCACCTCCCACGGCAAAGGTCTCCCGGGTAATGGGTTTCGTGGAGAGATCAAAGAACTCGCCCTCTCCCCGCTCCATCTTGAAAACCACCAGGGCTTTTCGGGAAACTTCCGTCGGGTAGATCTCCGCCATGTAGGGGTTGCGAAGAAAGATTTGGTCGAGTTTCTGCGTTCCAATGCACGAAACTTTTCCGTGCACCGAAACCGCCTTACGCTCCATCGTGCTGCCGCCGGTCATACCGGTGACCGCAATATAGGGGCGCCGCTGGAGCTGATCACAGAACGCCTTGCCTTTTGCAGTCAGAAAATAGAACGTATCGGCATCGGCCAGCATGATATCGATAGCGCGGGTCACAGGGTGTCCCTCGTCATCGGTGGTCGCCACCACTGACGAGTGAATTTCTTCCGCCAAAATACGAAAATATTTTTGAGCCGATGCCATAACGTTCCACTCCTCTCTGCTCTTATTTTACGCCTTTACGACGCTGATGCGCTCTTGAATATGGCTGCCCTTCTCAATTTCGTCTACCATGGCAATGGCGTAGTCGGCATACGAAATGACAGATTCGCCGGCCTCGTTGGTGAAGTACTCCTCGCCGCCGAGCAGATACTTGCCGGTGCGCTCGCCGTCTGCCTGGAAATCAGCGGCCGGGCTGATGTAGGTCCATTTGACATCACTGCGTTTGCGGAGATCCGCAAGTGCGGCGGCCATGGCGGAAGCCAGCGGCTTAAAGGCATCCGGGAACGTTGGGAGCTGAGATACGGTGGTGGTGTGCTCCAGGTCAACATAGAGCGATCCGGCGCCGCCGACGATCAGGAGACGAGTGTCCGTACCGGCGAGGAGATCGCACAGATGGGCAAGCGTGGTGCTGTGCTGCGGCAGAGTTTCTTCGGTCCAGGCACCGAATGCATCGACGACGGCGTCGAAGCCCGCGAGATCCTCTTTCGTCAGATCAAAAATGTCCTTCTTGATGTAAGTTTGCGCGTCCGTTACGTTTTCCTCTTTGCGGCCGAAAGCGGTGACATCGAACCCGCGATTGACAGCTTCGGTGATAACTTTCTTTGCGACTCTTCCGCCTGCGGCGACAACTGCGATTTTTTTCATGGTAAGGTCCTCCTGTGTTTCGTTTGATGTAATGCTTTTATTTACTTCTGATGGTTGTAATATACCATGTTACTTCAGAGGTGTCAACTACTTTGTTACAACTTTTTCAAAAAATTTTGCCGCAGAGCAGAAACTCTGCGGCATCCCCTTATCTTAATATACTATAGATACATTCTCCCAGCGTCAGCGCCAACACCACGTTAACCGGCCGATAGTGGCGCCGATAGAAATTCTGCAGCAGGGCACCGAGTTCCACCCAGGTGATCGTGGCTAGGCAGCCCACGGTGGCGAGGAGCATCTGGAATCCCAGCAGCACACCGAACGAAGTGCTGTAGTCGGTGACATAGCCGGTCAGTGCGGTCAGGCCGAACAGCCAGATTTTGACGTTGACCAGCTGCAGCAGGAATCCCTGCAGGAAAGAGGCCTTCTTCTCCCCCTCCGCCTCCGGCGGCCGGCTCACCGCAATCTTGATAGCCAGGAATAAGATGTACGCCGCCCCGATATACTTCAGGTATCGAAGTGCCTGCGGCGCAAGCGATCCAACGGTATACACGATACACGCATTCGTAAACTGCACCGTGTAATACCCGAGAAACGTGCCGAAAAACAGCGGACGGCCGCGGCGCTTCCCGAAATTGGTCACCGTGTTCAGCGCCAGCAGGTTGCCGGGCCCCGGTGTAAACGCGTTAATGATGACATAGATCAGATAACTACCCAAAACATAACCTGGCATAGTATAGCTCCCCTCTCTTATGAGAGAACTTTACCATGCCAGGCCTGTGAATGGGTAATATTGATATTTTGTATTTTGCTATAGGATTGCCCTATGGCTCAATGGGTTCCCGGTACAGCATCTCATAGATTTCCCGGGCCTCTTTCGTTTTCAGGCTTGAATCGAGCACGACATGGCCGGGTGCCCCCTTTTCCGGGGCCAGCAGATTATAGGCCGCCAACCTGCGGCGAAGCTGCCTTGCGGTTCCGGCGCCGCCGTCAAAAAGCGGAATGTCTTCGCCCAGGATGGATCGGATTTGGCGTTTCAAAAACGGGTAGTGCGTGCAGCCCAGTACGACTGCATCTACCTGACCGCGGTAGGAGCCGATGAGGCTCTGCAGCAGAATGTGCAAGTCGGGCGCCTCCAGATTGCCCTGCTCCACGCGGGCCGCAAGTCCGGTGCACATGACCGGAAGAAATTCGGCGCGGCCCTCCAGGCGTTTGGAAAGTTTGTGGTATTTGTCGAGCTTCAGGGTAGCCGGCGTGGCCATGACGAGGATTTTTCCGTTGGGGAAGTGCTCTGCTGCGGGCTTCAGCGCGGGCTCAATGCCGAGAATCGGAATGTCGGCGTCGTACTTGGCGCGAATTTTCGGCGCAGCGGCGCTGGTGGCGGTGTTGCAGGCAATGACGATAGACTTGCAGCCCTCTTCCACCATATGGTCTGCTATGGCGACGGCAAGCTTGCGAATCTGCCGCGCAGATTTTTCGCCGTAAGGTGCATTGGCCGAGTCGCCGAAGTAGTAAAAGTTTTCGTACGGCAGTTCTTTGACGAGCTCCTGCAGCACACTTAATCCTCCGACGCCGGAGTCGAAGACCCCGACATAATTCTCGTAGCGTCCCATGGTCGGCCTCCCCAGATAATCTATGAGAATTAGTATACCATTTTCAGGGGGATGGCGGCATTTTCGAACCTTAAAATCTACACCAAAACGGCAAAAACAGGGGTTTGGTGTAGAAAAATCTACACCAAACCCCCGAAAATCGAGTATTAGAAATACTGACCCGTCACATGCCTCCCGAAATCATTCGCACTCCAGGACAACCTTAATGGTATCGTTGCCATGGAACAACACCTGTGAGAAGCCGTCCTTGTACTGTTCCAGCGGGAAGCGGTGCGTGATGAACCCCTCAAGGTCAATCTTGTTTTCCTCCATAAGCTTGCGGACCAGATGGAAAGACTGATAGATCTCACCATGGTAAGAATCCAGTCCGTAGGAGTCCACACCGATGATATTGAGCTCCTGGTTCCAGATGGGGGTCTCATCGATGGTAGTGGGCACCATCTGAATACCGACTTTGACATACGTGCCGCGGGCTTTCAGCAGATGAATGCCCATGTTGAACGCCCACTGTGCACCGATGGTATCAAAAACGACATCGACACCGTTCAGGAGCCACTCGTTCTTTTTATTGAACGAATCGACATAGCGAGTACCGTCGGTCTTCTTTTCCAGAAAAGCATATGGGTCGCCGGAAATAATTTCATCCGCGCCGACACGTTTGGCAATCTCCTGCTTCATGGGAGCCTTCTCCAGCAAGTAGACCGTGCAGTCCGGCTGAAGCAGTTTAATAAACTGCACAACGTTGAGACCGATCATGCCGCCTCCGAGAACAACTATCTTATCGCCCGGGTTGGGGATTTTCTTGTGGACCGCGTGCATGGAGACGGCGCAGGGCTCAATCATTGTAGCGTAGTCATTGGAGATGCAGCCCGGGATTTTCATGACGCAGGTCTCCGGCGCCAGGTACTGATCTCCCATTCCGGCTCCGATTACGTGGACGGGCTCCGCCTTCTGCCCCATATTCGTACAGATGACATAATCCTCTTTCTTGCAGTTGTCGCACCACTCTTCCGGCGGAATGCCCTTCGTGGCGCAGCAGGGAAGATATTTCTGAAGCACAACCCGGTCACCGACTTTTATGGAAGTGACCGCGCTGCCGACCTCTTCCACAATGCCGACCGTTTCGTGCCCCATATAAGTGTTTGTCTGATATGACGGCAGCCAGGCAAGGCTCATCTTCGGTGACTGATGTGCCGTGTACAGGGACATGTCCGAGCCACAGATGCCGGTCTGAATATTGCGGACACGGACAAAATCCTCCCGCGGCAGCTTCGGATCTTTCATCTTGTCAAAATAGACCATGGAGAAATTCGCATTGAATGCGCGGCGATCGATCTTCGATGCGCCGATGGTCAGGCCGAGCCGCAGAAAGTCATAGTGGTAAGCGAGTGTTTTCATTTTTCCCTCCTGTTCTCTGCCCCTGGTTTCGTGCGGACAGAGTTTGTTAATTTATCATCAATTTAAGTGTAGCACTTTTGCGAATCGAAAAAATGGAATAATTGGCACTTGTCCGGAAGCCTGAAAATCTACACCAAAACGGCAAAAACAGGGGTCTGGTGTAGAAAAATCTACACCAGGCCCCTGTTTTTCACGAGTCAGAAGATGCTAACCGCTCATCTGCACATCCTCCGGACGCAGCGACCGCACCAGCCAGTAGTTCCGCAGCGTCGGCGGCATGATAGCACACAGCGCGTCTGCCGCCTCGTCCGGCGGAATGTGATAGCGGCCGAACGTCCAGTCCTCGTACATCTGGCCGATGCCGTCGCAGAAGACGCGGCACTGCATGGATTCCACCTCAGTGTACCCCTTCCCGCCGCGATTCTGCCTGGTAATGGCTTCCGCAAACGCGTAAGAATACTGCGCGACAAAGCGGCGCAGGGAGTTGACGCCCTCTGAGCGAAACGAGTAGCGGATCGAGCGCCAGAGGGAGCCCTGGGCAAAGGAATAGAGCTGGTAATAGAGATCCCGGTACCCGTGGACGTCCGGGCGGCTTGCACACGCGAATAGAATACGACGATAGTTCTCATTCATCACGTCGTATTTGTCGCTGAAATAGCGGTAGAACGTCGCAGCGCTGACGTTTGCCCCGCGGCAGATCTCCGCCACGGAGATCCGGGAAAAATCCTCCCGGGCGATCCGCTCGTTAAACGCATCCAAAATAGCCTTCTTCGTCCGCTCCTTATTACCGTTCACGCTGCTCCCCTCCCAAATGTTATAGTTCCCTTTAAATATAACAAAATGAGAGAATCTGTACAATTCATCTTATTTGAACAGATGTTCTATTTTTTATAATAAAGCCGAGAAACATTTGTGATATTTTTCACAGAAAGGGATGTATTTTATGGGTAAACATCAATGGACAGAGGGCGAGAAGCAGAATATGCAAGCCTACTGGGACAGCAATCCTAAGCCCCGCAAGAATCTGATGAAACTCGTCCGTCACATGAACATGCTGAATCCGGTCCCGACGGAAAATTCCTGGGAATATATCTTCTATGACCGCATTCTCGACGACGATATGATTGACTTCCTGCTGAAGATGAAGCTGCGGAAGACCTACACCATGGACGAACTCGCAAAGCTCGAGGGCATGGACGTAGCGGAGTGCGCCAAAATGGTTGCAAAGCTCGTCGATGCCGGCCCGCTGGAGTACTGGAACGACCCGGACGACACCTCCGGCGTCGACCACGTCATTCTGCAGGTCTTTGCACCCGGCGCCATGGAAAACACCGTCATGACCACCGAAATGACCGACAAATACCCGGAGACCGCCACCGCATTTAAGAATTATATTCTGGATCTCCAGAAGAAGATCACCGGCTTCGTCCCCATGGGCAACGCGCTGATGCGCGCCATCCCGGTGGAGTCCGCCATCCAGAATGAGACCCGCCGCGTCAAGTACGAGGAGATCTCCTATTGGCTGGACAAGGTCGGCGACTCCATCGGCGTCGCCGAATGCGAATGCCGCAAGCTCCGCGAGATGACCGGCGAGGGCACCGCCGATCTCCGCGGCGACTGGTGCATTCAGATCGGCAAACACGCCGAGTCCGCCATCCGCGCCGGCAAGGCCCGCCGCATTACCCGCGAGGAGTGCGAAAAAATCCTCAAACGCGCCGAGGAGCTCGGCTATGTCCACCAGCTCTCCAATATCGACGGTCCGGACTTCTCCGTCTTCATCTGCAACTGCGGCTGGGACAACTGCATGGCGCTGAAGACTTCCTGGTACACCCAGTCCCCGTCCCTCTCCGCTTCCAACTACCGTGCCCACGTCAACCCGAAGAACTGCGTCGCCTGCGGCTGCTGCGTTGAGATCTGCCCGCAGAACGCCGTCCGCCTCGGCCAGAAGCTCTGTCAGAAAGAGCCGGTGGAAATTCCGAACGAACCCACCCCGGCGGACCACCTCCTCTTCACCAGCAAGTACTGGAAGCGCGATTCGTTCCTCACCGACCGCAAACACGTCGTCGATGAAACCGGTACCGCACCATGTAAGACCAACTGCCCCGCCCATATTGCCGTCCAGGGCTACCTGAAACTCGCCGGCATGGGCCGCTACGATGAAGCCCTGGCACTTATCAAGAAAGAGAACCCGTTCCCGGCCGTCTGCGGCGCGGTCTGCGCCCGCTTCTGCGAGCAGGTCTGCACCCGCGGCGACGTCGATGAGCCCGTCGCCATCGACGAGGTCAAGAAATTCCTCGCCTACCGTGAAATTGCCGAGAAAGACCGCTACGTACCCGAAAAGAAATTCGACAAAGGCAAGAAGATCGCCGTCATCGGCGCCGGCCCCGCGGGCCTGTCCTGCGCCTACTACCTGGCGGTTCTCGGCCACGATGTCACCGTCTTTGAGCAGGAGAAGAAGCCCGGCGGCATGATGGTCTACGGCATTCCGAACTTCCGCCTGGAGAAAGACGTCGTCGAGGCCGAAATCGACGTTCTGCGCCAGCTCGGCGTCGAGATCAAATGCGGCGTCAAAGTCGGCGAAGATGTGACGCTGGATGACCTCCGTGCACAGGGATTCAAAGGATTCTACATCGCCATCGGTGCCCAGGGCGGCCGCAAGCTCGGCGTTCCGGGCGAGGACGAGAGCAAAGATGTCATCTCCGGAATTGACTTCCTGCGCAGCGTCGCCAACGGCGAAAACGAGACCCTTCCGAAGAAAGTCGTCGTCATCGGCGGCGGCAATGTAGCCGTCGACGTCGCCCGCACCGCTCTGCGCCAGGGTGCCGAGGACATCACGATGCTCTGCCTGGAGCAGCGGGATGAAATGCCCGCAGCCGACGACGAAGTCGAAGAGACCGAGGCCGAGGGCATCCAAGTCGAGTGCGGCTGGGGCCCGAAGGAAATTGTCGTCAAGGGCGGAAAAGTTTCGTCCATCATTATGAAGCGCTGCACGCAGGTCAAAGACGCAAACGGCCGCTTCAATCCGCAGTACGACGAAAATGACACCATGGAAATTCCGTGCGGTGCCGTGCTCGCCGCCATCGGCCAGTCCATCCAGTGGGGCAAGCTCCTGGACGGCAGCAAAGTAGTCGTCGGCCGCGGCGGACGCGCCGAGGCGGACAGCTGGACCTATCAGACCGCGCAGCCCGATGTCTTCGTCGGCGGCGATGTCTACACCGGCCCGCGCTTCCTGATTGACGCCATTGCCGCCGGCAAGGAGGGCGCTGACTCCCTGCATCGGTTCGTATGGGAAGGCCACAGCCTCGTCCTCGGCCGCATGAAACGTGACAACTTCAAATACATTGATAAAGATAATCTCATCATCGGCAGCTACAACAACTCCAAACGCGCCGTTCCCGGTACCGACACCGCGAAAGCCAAGACCATGGAGGATGAGCGCCTGCCGCTCACGGAGGAACAGGTCCATCGCGAGGCATCCCGCTGCCTGGAGTGCGGCGCCGCCCACGTCGATGAAGGCATCTGCATCGGCTGCGGACTCTGCACCGTCCAGTGCCAGTTCGATGCCATCCATCTGACCCGCGACTTCAACGCCTTCGGCGCCGATTACGAACACCTCGTCCCCGCCGTCGTCCAGGAGATCGGCCGCAAGACCGTCAACACCGCCGTCAGCAAGATCACCTCGGCGCTCAAAGGCCGCGAGGGATGGGAAAACATTACAAAATAAGGAGGAGTTCTCATGCATGAAGTCGCCGTACTTTCCAAAGCAGTCGACATGGGCGAGGAAATTGCGGAAGAACACCACATTTCCCACATCCGCTACCTGCGGCTCGAAGTCGGAGAACTCACCGGATACCTGCCCGTTTTCTTTGAGCGATACTTCCCCATCCTGACCGAGGACAAACCGGTCTACGAAGGGTCCGAGCTCAAAATGGACATCGTCCGCGGTGAGGCCATGTGCAGCGACTGTCACAGCCTCTACAATGTAATGGAACAGAAAGGTGTGTGTCCCAAATGCGGATCGCGCCGGAAGACCATTCTGGGCGGGCAGGAGTTCAAAGTGAAAGAAATCGGAATTTGAAGCGGGGCCCCGGCGAAAGTCGGGGCCTTTTTGCTGCCTTCTGCTCCGAATATAATACCACCGGTGCCAAATGGTTGAAGTCGGCAGGCAGGGCGGCTAAGCTTAGACCATGAATCGACTTCAGGAATTAAATCAGGTCATCGCCGAGGCGGAGCTGGAGCTGGAGGGGATGCCAGAAGGGCGAATTGTAATTGCCAAGAACTACATTCTATATGTAGATTCTGGAAAAGAGCAGTATCTGAGCGCTAAAAAGGATAAACCCCTCATCCAAATGCTTGCCCAAAAACAATACCTGCAGCAGATTATCAAATCTGCAAAAGAAGAACAAAAGGCATTGCTTCTCTATGAGAAAAACAGTCCATCTGTTCCATATGAGAAAATCTACGCTTCTCTGCCGGAGAAAAAACGCTCATTTACGGTTCCCGTAAAGATACCAGCGGCAAAGCTATGGGAGCAGGAACGCTATCGTCAAAAAGAACCTCCCAGTCATTCTCCACATATATGTCCCAATGGACTGAAGGTCCGCTCCAAGTCAGAAGTTCTGATCGCATCCGAACTTCTGCGGTTTGGGATTCCTTTTCGATATGAATGTGGGATTCCTATGTTAGATCATTACTGGGTCTACCCCGACTTCACGGTCTTTCTGCCGCACCTTGGCCGTACCATGTTCTACGAGCATTTCGGCATGATGGACAGTCCGGAATACGCTTTAAAAGCAGCGAAAAAACTTCAGACATTTCAGGACAATCATTTTGAGTTAGGCCGGGACTGGGTTTACACGGTGGAGACAAAAATCAGTCCCCTGTCGCTGGATACCATTGACCGCATCATCCAGAATTATTTTCTCAAGCAATAAATCTACACCAAAATAGCAAAAACGAGGGTTTGGTGTAAAAAAATCTACACCAAACCCCCGTTTTTCGCGAGTCAGAAGATGCTAACTGTCCTGAGTTATACTTTCTGCACCTCTTCGGCAATCTTATCAAACGCCCGGTTGACCTCAACAATATTGATCTCCTCAATATTGCCGGCGTCGACGGCCTCGGCAACTTCGGGGTTGATCGGCAGGGTGGCAAGAACCGGAACACCCAGCTGCTCGGCAATTTCGGACGCCTTGGACTTGCCGAAGACATCGATGTGTTTGCCGCAGTCCGGGCACTCGAGGTAGCTCATGTTCTCAATGACGCCCAGGATGGGGACATTCATCATCTTAGCCATATTGAAGGCCTTCTTGACGATGAGCTGAACCAGGTCCTGCGGCGTGGTGACGACGACGATGCCCTTGACCGGCAGGCTCTGATAAACGGTCAGCGGCACATCACCGGTTCCCGGAGGCATGTCGACAAACATATAGTCTACCTCGCCCCAGTCGACATCCTGCCAGAACTGCTGCAGGACGCCGGCGACGACCGGGCCTCTCCAGACGACCGGCGCCTCTTCATCGTCGAGAAGCAGGTTCATGGAGACCACTTTAATGCCCAGCCGGGTCTCGGCCGGTTCAATGCCGACGCCCTCAATGGCGGTCAGCTGGCGGTGCAGGCCAAAGCCTTTCGGGATGGACGGACCGGTGACATCGGCGTCCATAATAGCGGTGTCCTTGCCCTTCTTGGCCGCAGAACATGCGAGCATGGAAGTGACAAGGGATTTCCCGACGCCGCCCTTGCCGCTGGCGACAGCAATGACGTTTTTCACGTGGCTGAATTGGTTGGCATCCCAGAGGAAATCCTCGGGGTTCATCTGATTTTCAGGCATTGGGTTACCCTCCTAATTTCATTTTTTCCAGTTTTTTCCGGCCCCTCCGGTACGGCGCAGCTCCCGAAAGAAGTTCCGCAGCAGCGCGGCACACTCCTCTTCCAGGATGCCGCCGACGGCGACCGGTTTATGGTTATACGGTAAATCGAACAGGTTGACGATGCTCCCGCAGGAGCCCGCCTTCGGGTCCGATGCTCCATAATAGACATGGACAATGCGGGAATTGATGATGGCCCCCGCACACATGGGGCAGGGTTCCAGCGTCACGTAGAGGTCGCACTGCCAGAGGCGCCATCCGCCGAGGGTCCGGCAGGCGTCGTCAATGGCCTCAATCTCCGCGTGGGACAGCGCGTTTTTGCTGGTCTCCCGCCGGTTGTGGCCCCGGCCGACGATCTCTTCCCCGCGGACGACTACAGCTCCAATGGGCACTTCCCCCTCGTCCGCGGCCTTTCGGGCCTCTTCCAGGGCGGCCCGCATAAATTTCTCTTCCATACCTCACCCCCGCGATACAGTGGCAAACACCGCATGAAACAGCAGCACCAGAGAAATAAACATGGGAAGCGAAAGGATGGTGTACAGTTCCGCCTGCCAGCGGTTGACGCGCTTCTCCTGTGCCGTCTCACCGGGGTTCTGCAGGACCTCGCGGTCCCGCCAGCGGTAGCCGGTGCGCAGCAGGACAATGCACATGAGTCCAATGGCTATGGAAAACGTATAGACAAGGACCACGACCACCGCTGTGTTCATGGTGTTCCCCTTGTCGTTGAGCGCGGACATGACAACCGCGTAGGTGTTGTTCAGAAAATGGATGGCAATTCCGGTCCAGAGACTGTCTGTGGCAATGGCCAGGCGGCCGATGACGATGCCCAGCAGGAAGGCAAAGGGCGCCTGGGTGGCGTTGCCGTGCATGAGGGCAAACAGCAGGGAGCTGATGCCGATGGCCATGCTCTCGCCGTACTTGCGCAGGCTCTGCAGCACGACGCCCCGCAGCGCATATTCCTCGCAAAGTGCCGGGACAAAGGCGTCCGCCAGAATGGACCAGAAATAGCCACCCGCGGTCGTGGGCGTGCCGAATGAGGCGGAATCAAACGTGAATCCTGCGTTCTCCATGGAGACCACAAACCAGGAGGTGAACAGGTTGCTCAGCATGCAGGCCATGAATCCGACGCCGAGCGCACACCAGAACAGAGCTGCGTTCTTCGGCTTCTGAAACGGGATCAGCGAGCCGCGGGCCCGCCCCTGGATGTGCTCCACCCAGATTCGACAGAGGGAAAATGGCAGCAGGATGGCAAGTACAGTATAGAGCACTTGAAACAGGCACTCCACCGTGAAGGTCTTCGGAAGAATTTCCGCCGCATAAATGCGGCGGACCAGCAGGGAGATCCCCGTTCCGAGCAGCATAAAGACGATCAGCGCAATGCCGAGCACACCGCTGACCTTTATTAGCTCTCGTCTGGTGGATTTTTCCATGCAGCTCTCCTCCGGACAAGGGGCAGGACCGGCCCGCGTGCAGACCGATTCTGCCCCTCAACAAATTTCATTCCGTTATGCTTCTGCAATAACCTCAACTTCAACCAGTGCGCCGGCCGGAAGCTTTGCGACTTCCACGCAGGAACGCGCCGGTTTGGAAGTGAAGTACTGGCCGTAGATCTCGTTAAAGGCACCGAAGTCGCCGATGTCGTCCAGGAAGCAGGTCGTCTTGACGACCTTGGAGAAGTCGGTGCCGGCGGCCTTCAGGACCTCGGCGAGGTTCTTGCAGACCTGATGGGTCTGGCCCTCAATGTCTGCGGCGGTAATTTTGCCGGCTGCCGGATCGATGGCAATCTGGCCGGAAGTGAAGACGAGTCCGCCGACCTTTTTGGCCTGGGAATACGGGCCGAGAGCGGCCGGGGCGGTATCGGTATGTACATTTTCAATCATGGTTGGTTCCTCCTTAGAACTGGACAAAGTGGAATCCGGCATCGGTGAGGGCCTTCTTGATCTCCTCGCCGTGCTCGAAGTTCTTGGTTTCCATCGTAATGCGGAGTTTGGCGTCCGTAATGTTGGTCTCCTCCGAGGCCTTCTCATGGTGAATCATCGTAACGTTGCCGCCGGCCTTGGAGATGCAGTTGGCGACGCCGAGCAGCTGGCCCGGCTTGTCCTCCAGCGAGACCTCGATGGACATGGTGCGGCCGGTCTTAAGAAGACCGCGGTCGATGACGCGGGACAGGATGGTGACGTCGATATTACCGCCGGAGACTAGGCAGCATACCTTCTTGCCCTTGACCGGGACCTTGTTGAACATGGCCGCCGCTACAGAAACGGCACCGGCTCCCTCTGAGATGAGCTTCTGATTTTCAATGAGCGCCAGAATGGCTGCGGCGATCTCGTCCTCCGACACGGTTACGACTTTGTCGACATACTTCTGCGTGAGGGCAAATGTGAGGTCGCCCGGTTCTTTGACCTGGATGCCGTCGGCAATGGTGCTGACGCTGCCCAGGCACTCAACCTTGCCGTCCTTCAGGGACTGGACCATGCTCGGAGCCCCTTCTGCCTGTACGCCGTAGACCTTGACATTCGGGTTCAGCTGTTTGATGGCATAGGCCACGCCGGAGATGAGTCCGCCGCCGCCGATGGGGACGATGACCGCGTCGACATCCGAAAGCTGGTCAAGAATCTCCAGACCGATGGTGCCCTGACCGGCAATGACGTCCTCGTCGTTGAACGGGTGGACGAAGGTATAGCCCTCCTTGTCGCGGAGCTCAAGCGCTCTGGCATAGGCGTCGTCGTAGACGCCGGGGACCAGGACGACCTCTGCGCCGTAGGACTTGGTGGCCTCAACCTTGGAGATCGGCGCGCCGTCCGGCAGGCAGATGACGGACTTAATGCCGTACTTGGATGCCGCAAGGGCAACGCCCTGGGCGTGGTTGCCGGCCGAGCACGCAATAACGCCCTTGGCCTTCTCCTCGTCGGAGAGCTGGGAGATCTTAAAGCCGGCGCCGCGCACCTTGAAGGAACCGGTGACCTGGAGGTTCTCGGTCTTCAGATAGATGTCCGCGTCCGGATTAATCTTCGGTGCTTTGATCATGTCCGTCTTGCGGATAACGCTCCGCAGGACATAAGAGGCGTGGTAGATTTTGTCAAGGGTCAGCATGGCGAATCTCTTCTTTCTACTTCAGGCAGTGTATTTTTTCCAATTATAGCACGACCGGGACAAATTGCAAAAAAGAGCCGCTGCCGGACTTCTGCAGTCGGACAGCGGCTCAAAATTTATGAAGTTACGCAGTCTCAGATGCGCGCTACGCCGGACTTCCGTGCGGCCTCTGCGACAGCAGCGGCGACAGCAGGACCAACACGCGGGTCAAACGCCTTCGGGATGATGTAGTCGGCGGAGAGCTCCTCGTCGGAGATAAGACCGGCAAGTGCATGAGCGGCGGCGACTTTCATCTCCTCGTTGATGTCGCTTGCGCGGACATCAAAGGCACCGCGGAAGATGCCCGGGAATGCGAGGACGTTGTTGATCTGGTTCGGGTAGTCCGAACGGCCGGTGGAGACAACCGCTGCTCCGCCCGCTTTTGCCTCGTCCGGGAAGATTTCCGGAGTCGGGTTTGCGCAGGCAAAGACAATGGCGTCTTTGTTCATGGTCTGGACCATTTCCTTGGTGACCGTGCCCGGAGCGGAGACGCCGATGAAGACGTCAGCGCCGACAAGCGCGTCAGCAAGAGAGCCCTGGACTTTGTCGAGGTTCGTGACTTCTGCCATTTCCTCTTTGATCCAGTTCAATCCGTCGCGGCCCTTGTAGATGGTACCCTTGCGGTCGCACATGATGACATTCTTGACTCCTGCAGAGAGAAGCAGTTTGACAATGGCGATGGCTGCAGCACCGGCGCCGGAGGTGACAACTTTGATGTCCTCCAGTTTCTTGCCGACGACCTTCAGAGCGTTGGTAAGACCGGCGAGGGTGATGACAGCGGTACCGTGCTGGTCGTCGTGGAAGATCGGGATGTCACACTTCTCTTTGAGTTTGCGCTCAATTTCGAAGCATCGCGGAGCGGAGATATCCTCGAGGTTGACGCCGCCGAAGGACCCGGAGATCTGGTAAACCGTTTCGACGATGGTGTCGACGTCCTGGCTCTTAATGCAGAGCGGGAACGCGTCGACGTTGCCGAAGTTCTTGAAGAGCACGCATTTGCCCTCCATAACCGGCATGCCCGCCTCGGCGCCGATGTTGCCGAGTCCGAGGACTGCGGAACCGTCGGTGACGACGAGTGCAAGGTTTGCACGGCGGGTGAGCTCATAGCTCTGGTTGATGTCGTCCTTAATAGCAAGGCAGGGAGCCGCTACGCCGGGCGTATAGGCAAGAGACAGGTCATCTTCGTTCTTCGTCGGAACGGTGGAGACGACTTCAATCTTACCTTTCCACTCTTTGTGGAGTCTTAAAGATTCTTTTGCGTAATCCATGAAAAATGCACCTATCTAAATTTAATGTATTTGCAGTTCAGCTTATTCCCACGGGAACTTGTACTGAGTAAGGCCGAGCTCGTCACGAACCTGGCAGATTTCCTTCTGTACAGGCTCGGTTACCGGAACACCCTTGTCCTTACGATACTGCCAGATATCCCACTCTTTTTCGCCTGCGGTGTAGATTCTCTCTTCACCAGGAGCGACCGTGGAGTTGCGGACGGTGCGAATGATTTCGCCGGCTTTCTTGCGGAAGAGATCTTCGCCGAGGAAGTGGTTGGTGTCGATGGCGATGAAGAAGTGACCGAGATGATACGGAACAAGGTTGCCATTCTTATCTTTGCCGTTGAGGGCCTTACCATAGTTGCCGTCCTGAAGAGCAGCGGAGAGAAGCTCAACAACCATAGCGTAGCCATAGCCTTTGTATCCGCCAAGAGCTTCGCCGATACCGCCGAGGGTGGTAAGAGCAGCCTGGCCGGCACGGATCTTCTTCAGAGCCTCGCCGGCGTCGCCGGTGACCTCTTTGCCGTCACGGCCGATGACCGTACCCGGATGTACATCCTCACCGATTCTCTCATAGTACTCAATTTTACCGTTCTGGGTAATGGAGGTTGCGCAGTCGATAACGAAGTTGAAGTCCTCATCGGTCGGAAGGCCCCAGGTCATGGGGTTGGTACCGAACATGCCGTCAACGCCGAAGGTCGGAGCAACGGACGGACGGGCGTTCGTGCCGGTGATGCCAATGCAGCCCTGCTTTGCAGCCATGGAAGCATAGTAGCCTGCAATGCCGTAGTGGCAGGAATTGCGGACAGCGACCATGCCCATGCCGTATTTCTTAGCCTTATCGATAGCCATCTGCATGGACTTGTAGCCGATAACCTGACCCATACCGTCATGGCCGTCAACGACCGCGGTGGTCTCAGTCTCTTTTACAATTTCATAGTTGGTGACAGGGTTCTGGATTCCGGCTTTAATGCGGTCCAGATAGATCGGTTTAAAGCGGTTGCAGCCGTGAGACTCAATACCGCGTCTGTCGGACTCAAGAAGAACGTCGGTGCAGATTTTTGCATCTTCTTCCGGAATACCATAGCCAACGAAAGCGTCGGTTACGAAATTGGTAATCGTGTCCCAGTCAACATATACTCTTGGCATAATCGTACAACTCCTTATACACTTTTTCCCGCCCGGTTCTGAGACCGAAAACGGAAAAGTTATTAACTTGTCGGGCAAAATTGCCCAACGTGCTATATCTTATAGTTTACAACCGCGTTATTTTTATATCAATAGAATTTGTGAAAAATTCCAAATCGAGTCCGGCACAGATGTCTAAAATGCGACAAAAACGGCCCTCTCCCGTCAGGGTTTGGGCCGTTTTTCACGTTATGGCTCCTCCGGTTTCCGGTCGCCGAGGTCATCTTTCAGATGCCCCTTCCGAACATTCGGGAGGATGAAATTTTTGTAGGCGTAGTTCCAGAGAATCTCCGATCCCTCGTCGGTGGAGGCGTTTCGCTTCAGTACCTGGCTCAAGGCAATTCCGTTCTCTTCCCAGCTGGTCCCCTCGCTCGCATTGTTGAGCATGGTGGGCTGAATGTTGTCCAGCGTACGAGCGAACTGCGCTTCCGGGCTGTCTCCCACATTGAACTCGTTGAAGAGCATTGCGAACGCAAAGGCCTGATCCTCCGGCAGACGGGAAAACAGCTTTTCTGCGGCATCCGCCTCCCGGTTCTCCTGGGTCTTCTTCCCCTCTTCGTCGTAGGCGTAGGTGTCCCCGGCATAGATTTCCACCAGATCATGGATGAGCACCATGCTGATCGTCTTCAGGACGTCGATCTCCTCGTTGGCATATTCCGAGAGGATCAGGGCCATAACGGCCATGTGCCAGGCGTGCTCGGCATCGTCTTCCATGCGGGAATTGTCGTGGAGCGGCGTGCGCCGGACGACTTCTTTCTCCTTGTCAATTTCCAGCAGGAAGTCAAACTGCTGCCGGATGCGCTCGGAGTCCCAGTCATTTTCTTTCATGTTTCTCTTCTTCTTTCCGTGCCGGAATTGCCGTCTTCACAATGCGATAGCCGCTTGCATCGTAGGCGGAGGCATAAAATGGGTCTGTCGGCGTCAGCTCTTTGATTTTCTGTTTCTTCTTGTGCTTCTTACGGAAGTGGACCACCATGCCGCCGATAAACGACGCCACCAGAATAAACAGAATGATATACATGATGAACTTGGCCGAGAGATCCGGGAACCAGTCGTAAATTTTCTTTCCGAGTATGGTGAACAGGATGACCCGGGGCATGATGCCCGCCATGGACCAGCCCATGTATTTCCAGAACGGGTAGCGCACGCTGCCGTAAAACAGGCTGATGATATCAACCGGAAAGATGGGGACGAACCGCAGCATAAACATGGCCACAGATGACTTCTTCGAACCCATCTCTTTAATACGGTTCTTATACTTGGAGTCCTCCAGCAGATTCTGAATGTAATCCACGCTCAGAAAACGTCCGAGGAAGTAGGACGCCAGCAGCTCGACGATCATACCGATCGTATTCAGGATAAGGGCCGTCCAGACCTTGAAGGACATGCCGACGGAGATATAAACCACCGCCGCCGGGATAACCATGACAAGGCCTTTGATGAAGTAGATAAACAGAACCATTGCCCAGGAGCCGGCCGGTGTATGGCGCGAGGCCAGCAGTTCGCGTATGTTGAGGTTGGACAGGTTCTGATAGTCCGAGATAATAAAAATGACAATGGCCAGGATGAGGAGGATTCGGAAAATGTCCTTCTGGTTCTCCACCAGGAAGTTCTTGATTTTCGTTTTCCGATCCACTGCGTCTTCCGCTTTTTCGATCTGCTCGATCTCCTCGCGGATCATCTGCTGCGATTCCGTGGCCGTTTCGGGTGCCTTTGGCATTCTCTTTACCCCTGTTCCATAAACGTTACGTAATCTTTAACATTATAAAGTGTAACCGAATTCGAAAAAAGTGCAACGATAAATTCCCCGCTTTTGTCGAATCCTGCAGAATTTATTGACGTGGATTCAAACTTGTGAGAAACTATTAAAAGTTGAATCGTTATAATATAAACATATTATAATTCTGTCAACAATCCAGAGAATTTATGGGAAGGAGTCGTGGAAACATGATTTACACCAAAGAAGTCGAAAACATGTGTCCTGTCGCCAAGGGCGCAAAACACGAGCCTGCACCAATCCCGGAAGAGGGAAAATGGGTGCACGCGAAGGAAATCAAGGACATTTCCGGTTTCACACACGGCGTCGGCTGGTGCGCACCGCAGCAGGGCGCATGTAAGCTCTCGCTGAACATCAAGAACGGCATCATCGAGGAGGCTCTCGTTGAAACCATCGGATGTTCCGGTATGACCCACTCCGCCGCTATGGCTGCTGAGATTCTCCAGGGCAAAAAGATCCTCGAGGCACTCAACACCGACCTTGTCTGCGACGCAATCAACACCGCAATGCGTGAAC
>R19__coassemble_159_pt1 | contig 36978 bp, 32 predicted proteins | sample R19__metabat2_high_PE_001 | metagenome-assembled genome bin R19
ACGGATATAGGTCGTAATGGGGATCTTCCGGTTCTTGTCGATTCGGACATAGAAGATATCATTCTGGTCCGTCTCATATTCAAGCCATGCACCGCGGTTCGGAATGACCGTTGTGGTATAGAGCTCTTTACCGGTCTTGTCGTAGTCCATGCCATAGTAGACGCCCGGAGAACGGACGAGCTGGGAAACAATGCAGCGCTCGGCGCCGTTGATGACAAAGGTACCGCTGTCCGTCATCAGGGGCATGTCGCCCATGTAGACGTCGCTCTCTTTGACCTCACCGGTCTCCTTATTATAAAGACGTGCCTTGACGCGGATAGGCGCTGAATAGCTGGCGTCCCGCTCCTTGCACTCTTCTACGCTGTACTTGGCCTCTTCGGGATTCATTGTATAGTCGATGAACTCCAGGACAAGATTGCCGTTGTAGTCGGTAATTTCACCGATGTCGCGGAAAACCTCTCTCAGGCCGACATCCAGAAACCACTGATACGAATTCTTCTGGATTTCGATGAGGTTCGGCATCTGCATAACCTCATTGATTTCCGAGAAGTTCATACGGGTGGTGGTGCCTCGTTTTGTCGGTTTCACATTTACCATAGGCCGTGATCACTCTCCGTTTCTGCCTGTCTGAATAGAAGAAATATCCATTATAAAAGCGTCTCGTGGACGACACTTTTCGTTATAATGCGAGTTAATATTTTAACCTCTGTCATGCAAGGCGTCAAGGAAATTCCAGAAGAAAGTCAAGAGGGTTTGAAAAGTTTTTTGACAACTCCGCCGGGCGTTTCGTATTCATTTCAAATGCATCCGCATATCTTGTCCTGTTCCCCTCTTTCTGCTAAAATACTTGTGTTTTTCAGAAATTACGAAGCATTTCAAAAGGAGAAATCAATATGGCTGATACACAGAGAACGTACATCATGCTCAAGCCGGACTGCGTCCAGCGCGGCCTCATGGGCGAAGTCATCTCCCGCATTGAGCGGAAGGGCTACAAGATTACCGCTATGAAAATGATGCAGCTCGACGAGCCCATCCTCCGTGAGCACTACGCCCACATTGCCAACGAGGACTGGTTCCCGGTCATGCTCGACTACATGATGAGCGGCCCAGTCGTCGCCATGATCGTCGAGGGAGAAGATGCCATTGCGGGCATGCGCCGCCTCATGGGCCCGACCATGAACGCCAACGCCGCCCCGGGCACCATCCGCGGAGACCTCACCTATTCCAACCGTCTCAACATCATCCACGGCTCCGACTCCCCGGAAAATGCCGAGATTGAGATAAAGCGCTTTTTCGGCCCGAACGCATAATATTAACTCATTCGAAAAAGAGCAGCTGCACAGGATTCACACTGTGCAGCTGCTCTTTTTTAATCATCGCGGTATTGATTGCTGGTTACCTTTCCGTATTTGACGGTAAACGTATGGCCGTCCTGTACGATTTTTCCGCTCCAGGTCTGGTCCAGTACCCCTTCTTTGACAAACCAGGTGTTCTTCGGCGTGCGCGCAAGGCCGGTATAGTTCGTGTCGAGATATCCGTTGACATCGTAAACGCCCCAGACATCATTCCGGAGGTCCAGCGTACGAATGGTGGAACGCTTATGGACTCCGCCCGAGGGAAGAGCTTTGATGATCTGATCTGCGATGTACTGATGGCCGGCCGCCGTGGGATGCGGGTCCCAGCCGTCATTTGCGGCCTGACTGGCCGAGGTGGTACGGACTTCTACGTTGTCAACATTGACTGTGATGTACTGGCTGCCGTAAGTCTGCTTGTAGGACTCCTTGATAGCATTGATGCGGTCGTACAGCAGGGACTGCGCAATGGGCGCCAGCCAGGAGACATCCTCCCAGTCCTTAAACGGGTTATAGTTCAGGACTGCCACAACCGTGGCGTTCGGATTGAGCTGATAAATGCGTTTCACGATGGCATCGTAGTTTTCCTGGAAATCAGAGGTCGTCAGAATGCCGGCGAAGGCATTGTATATCTGCGCCGCATACCGGGGACCGTTTGCAAGCTTAAATGCAATTGTGGACAGCGTGTCATCGGTCTCCCCCTGTGCCTCCGTCTGTGCCAAAGTCACAGTCGGATCGGACGATGCCGAAGATGGTTTCTCATCAAAGAAATCCATCAGCGCGCCCAGAACCGGCAGCCAGGTATCATTGAAGCCGATATCCAGCAGAACGAGGTCCGAACTGCGAATATCTTCTGCGTACTCACTGCGCTGGGCCTTCAGATTCGGAACCGTATAGGAAGGTGCATGAGACAGCTCCCGGATCCATTTCTCCGTGATATAGTCGCCGTCATAGGTCGGATCCATGCAGACACGGAGCTCCGTCGTGCGAAAGCCCGGCTGGGCCAGCGGATAAAATTTCTTTGCCTCAACCGCTTTGGAGACAATGGCGGGGTAGCTGCCCTCCACTTTAACTTTTCCAATGACATACTGGCCGTTCGCCTGCCGGTCGTAGTCCGGCATGGAGAAACCGGTTGCAATACTGTCTCCCAGTGAGCTCACGGTATTGTAGCATTTGACATTGTCATAGGTGGCCGCGGAAGCCGTCAGTGCAAACAGCGGCACCAGAAGAACAGCCGCCAGAAGCAGAGCAAGAACTCTGCGGAATGGATGTTTCATATAGGGGATCTCCTTTTTTATAGACTGGGTATGTGCGAATCAGACAGCCCTGCCGACTGCCGGCAGCAGAGCTGTCCAGGGATAAGGATCAGCCTACGACTTTTCCATACTGAATTTTATAGGTCCCGCCATTCTGTCGGATGGTACCGCTGTAGCTCTGGTCCAGCCGGCCTTTGCGGACATACCATGTGTTTTTCTCCGTCCGGGCAAGGCCGGTATAGCCGGTCTGGAGTTCGTTGTTCTCATTATAGACGCCCCAGACTCCATTGAGCTGTGTGAGGTCCGGAAATGCATTGGGATCTTTCGGGAGAATACCGACAATCTGCTCTGCCATATATTTGTGGCCGGCAGCAGTCGGATGCGGGTTGAAACCGCTGTCATCCAGGCTGGAGAACTCGTAGAGGGAGACAGCCACGCCGCCGATCATCTCCGTGTCGGGGACATCGGCATAGTAGTAGCGGCCCGGATAGGTGTCCTCATAGCTCTGGCGGACGGCGTTGTACATGTCGTACATGAGCTCCGGAACGGCAGCAATGCCGGTGCGAAGCGTCACTTTGCCGGGCACGGTAAAGCGGGCGCCGTTGGCAAAGGTGATCGTCTGCGCCTTGCCGGTGTCGGTGACATTAAAATCCATCTTTAAGCCGTCGACCGGCGTCAGTTTCCAGTCCTTGTAGGGATTGTAGCCGCCGACTGCGACGACGGTGACATTCGGGTTCAGGCGGTAGATATTTCGGACAATGGCATCGTAGTTCTCCTGGAACGCAGTGGTATAGGAAATCAGATTTTCCGCCCAGAGGCCCCAGAACTCCGCCCACTTGGCCGGGTTGGTAGCAAAGCCGTCCAGATAAGCCGTTGCATTCCGGACTACAGTGCCCCAGGAGCCGTATTTGGCCAGTTCCTCGTCCAGCGTGCCGCGGGTATCGCCGTACTTCAGATTTGCGTTGTTTGCATGTTCGGCAATGTAGTAGATGAGCGCAATCGTGCTGTACCACGTGTCGTTGATGCCGATGTCCAGCGTGATGAGATTTGCCTTGCGGATATTCGAGCGGAAGTCACTCTTCATTTTGTCCAGAAATGCCTGATCGTAGGCACTGCCGGTAAAATTCGGGAGCTCATGGACTTCCCAGCTGTGCATCGTGTACGAGTCGTCAAGCTCATAGCGCAGGCAGGAAGACGTGTAGCCCGGCATACAGCGCATGGTGAGATTGGACCCGGTCCATTTTGAGACCCAGTCCGCATAGGTGCCCGGAATGCGTTTGCCCCAGACGACCATTTTACCGTACTTGTTGTAGGCAGGCTGGCCGAAGCCGGAGCCGATACTGTCACCGAGTGCAAGGTAATTTCGGTACTGTCTGACGTTCCTTGACGTTGCTGCCGATGCCGCTGTACAGAGGACAGAGAGCATCATGCTGAGAGCCATTGCGGCTGCCAGTATTTTTTTCAGATGTTTCATTTTTCCTTTCCTTTCTTTCAAGCCGATTCCTTCTTTGAATCGGTCCTATTCTAACAGGTGCCCGTTAAAATACTCTGAATCGAGAGGAAAGAAAAAAGAGGACATGCGTTGTGCATGTCCTCTCAAAGTCCAATACTGTTTTATGCTTTCGGCAGAGCGTTGATAATCTGCTGTGCAATGTAGCGGTGGCCCGCCTCGGTGGGATGCGGATCCCATCCCTCGCTCAGGGCGCTCTGGGCGCTCTTTGTGCGGACTTCCGTGTCGGAATCATCTACGTAGATGTATTTCCCGTTGTATTGCTCTACATAAGACTGCTTTGCAGCGTTAATTTTGTCGTAGAGCAGATGCTGCGCAATTGGCGCCAGGACCGCGAGGTCGCTCCAGTCCTTAAACGGATTGTAGGTACTGGTAGCCACGATGGTAACATTCGGGTTGATCTCATAGATCTTCTTCACGATGACATCATAGTTCTCCTTGATTTCGGAGACCGTAACGAGTTTGGCCAGTGCCGTTGTCAGGTCCTGAACGTAGGACGGAGTCTGCTGAATTTTGAAGGCGACATAGGAGAGAACTTTCTCCAGAGAGCCTCTCTCCTCAATGGCCTTGGCCAGCGTCTCGCCGCTGCTCTCCGTGTTCGGAGTCTCCTCGATGATGTTGAGAAGTGTGCCGAGAACCGTGACCCAGGTGTCGTTGTAGCCGATGTCGAGAAGTACGAGGTCGGAATCTTTTATGGCCGCCTCATATTCCGGATACTGGCTAGTCAGATACGCATAGGTATAGTCCGGATTGTTGGAGAGGGTCGGCTGCCATCTCTTTGCAACGATGTCGCCCTTATAAGAGGGGTCCAGAGCCATGCGGAGCTCTACCGTGCGGTAGCCGCACTGGGCCAGCGGATGGAACCGCTCTGCACCGACGGCGTCGGCGACCAGATCTGCATAGCTGCCCTTGATGCGGACTTTGTTCAGGACGAAACGTCCGTTGGCCTTCCGTGCGTAGTCCGGCATGGAAAAGCCGTCAATAATGCTGTCACCCAGGGTGGTGACACTCTCATAATGTTTCACATTCTGCGTAGCCGCTGCTGCGCTGATACTCAGGACGGAGGCCATAAGCACCAGGGAGAGCAGAACCGCGAGAACGCGCTTCATTGTCTTTTTCATAGGAAAGAGGTCTCCTTTGATGAATTATTTCTGCTCCGGAAGCACACCGATAATCTGATTAGCAATGTACTGATGGCCTTCTGCCGTCGGATGCGGGTCCCACATTGCCATGCTTCCGGTGGCCATAACATCGGCAAAGGACTCGTGGTTCAGATGCGGAACGTTCGTAACATCCGCATACAGGAACTGGCTGCCATACTGTTTGGCGTAATCCTTCTTCTGTGCATTCATCTTGTCGTAGAGAAGCGACTGAGCTGCTTTCTTCAGCGGCTGTGCCCACGACTCCGGCCAGTCACGGAACGGGTTGTACGTGGAGACGGCAACAATCGTGACGTCCGGGTTCAGCTCGTAGATGCGCTTGACGATGGCCTCATAGTTTGCCGTGTAGTCGGAGAGCGTCGCAATTTTCCCGATTTGTTCCACAAACTCTCCGCTGTATTTCGGGACAGAGAAAATGATGCGGAGGTCGGTCATGAGATCGTCCAGCGTATAGGACGGGTTGACGCCGGTCGTCTGACCCTGTTTGTTCTCCTGCAGGACCTCGTTGTTGGGGTCGCCGTCATAGAGGATGTCCTGGATGACGCCCATAACAGGAAGCCAGGTGTCGTTAAAGCCGATGTCCAGCATGACGAGGTCGGCGTTTTTGACTGCATTCTGGTATTCCGGACGCTGTGCCTTCAGGCCCTCATAGGAGTTCTCGTCAATATGGGAAAGGGTCTTGACCCATTTTTTGGTGACAAAGTCGCTTTCATAGTCGTTGCAGAGAAGAAAACGGACTTCGTTGCTCCGGAAGCCCGGCGAGGCAAGCGGCGTATACTTTTTCGCCTTTACGGCATCTGCGACAATGGCGGGGTAGCTGCCCTCAATTCGGGTTTTCCCAATGCAGTAGCGGTCCCCTGCTTTTGCTCTGTAGTCCGGCAGACTGAAGCCGGCGGCAATGCTGTCACCGAGAGAAACAACATTGTCATAGTGTTTGACGGTAGCTTTGGTCGCCGCAAAAACATTCAGGCAGAGCGCAGTGGAAATCATTGCGAGTGCCATGACGACGGCGAGCAGACGTTTTGCAAGTTTCGTCATAATCTCATTCTCCTTTATCTGATGATGAACGGCCCAAATCGGCCAATCCGATATTGTAAAAGAATCTAACACTTTATACTTTATTTATTCTTAAAACCAGTGGACAGCTGTCCCAGAGGTCGAACAATATAAAAAATTGCCCGAGCGGACCAGGCCGTTCGGGCAAAAATGTTGATTCGAAATTAGCTGCGAGACGGAAGCTGTTTTACGATCTGCTCAGCCATGTATTTATGGCCTGCAGCGGTCGGATGCGGGTTGAATCCGCTGTCGTCAAGAGACGAGAACTCATAGAGCGGGATGGTAATCTTGTTGCCGATAAGTTCCGTATCTGGTACGTCGGCATAGAAGTACTTACCCGGATAAACGTCGGTGTAGCTCTCACGAACAGCATTATAGATATCGTACATGGTCTGCGGAATAGCAGAGATGCCCAGGTTGACATTGAGCTTACCAGGAACGGTAAGGTTGGTGCCGCTGCCAAGAGCCAGGGTCTTCGGTTTGCCGTCCTCTGTAAGCTTAATGCTGGTGATGTTGCCGTCCAGCGGAGTAAGCTTGAAGTCCTTGAACGGGTTGTAACCGCCAAGAGCAACAACTGTTACGTCCGGATTAAGCTTATAGATGTTTTTGACGATAGCATCGTAGTTCTCAGAGAATGCAGTGAGATACGAAGTGACGTTCTGTCCCCAGAGAGCCCAGAACTGTGCCCATTTGGTCGGGTTGGTGGCAAAACCATCAAGGTAAGCCATGGCGTTTCTGACTACCGTACCCATGGAGCCGTACTTGGCAAGCTCCTGCTCAAGCGTACCGCGGGTGTCGCCGTACTTGAGGTCCGGATTGTTTGCGCTCTCAGCAATGTAATAGATGAGAGCGATGGTACTGTACCAGGTGTCGTTGACACCGATGTCCAGCGTGATGAGGTCTGCTTTTGCAATGTTCTGGCGGAAATCACTCTTCATGTTGTCCAGGAAAGCCTGATCATAGGCACCGAAAGTGAAGTTCGGCAGCTCTTCCATTTCCCAGTCATGCATGTTAAAGCTGTCATCGAGCTCATAGCGAAGAGCAGCACTGGTGTAGCCAGGCATGCAGCGCATGGTGAGGTTGGAGCCTGTCCACTTGGAGACCCAGTCAGCATAGGTACCAGGGATGCGCTGGCCCCATATAACCATCTTTCCCTGCTTGTTGTAGTCGGGCTGGCCGAAGCCGGAGCCGATACTGTCGCCAAGGGCAAGATAATTGTTGTAATGTTTTACGTTCTCAGGCGTTGCAGCAAAAGCGGCGACGGCGAGAACAGAGAGTGCCATTGTCATTGCAAGAACGACAGCAAGAACTCTCTTAGCAAGTTTTCTCATGTCCAAAACTCCTTTGTTTTATAAACGTGAAAAAGATCTTCACGTCTCTTCCCGGTTGTCTGACAAACGAGACATCTCGAGCAATCAACATTCTTTAATGTACAACGGTGTAAAATCTTTGTCAAATAACAATCTTTACAAAATGTACAAGAAAACCTAGAAAAAAAGAACTGCTGTCAAATGGTGCTATAACATCATTTTAAATACAATGATAGTTCGTTTTAGCTGTATCTCTCATCCTCCATTTGCATTGCCTCGAAACAATACGGCTCTTTCCGCCGCAAAAAAGGATGCCGGGAAAATTCCCGACATCCTTTTCAATCCGTAAAATCAAAGATTATTTTTTCTTTGCAATGACAAAAGCGGCGGCAGAAGCGGCTGTAATAGCTGCTGCAGCGGCCAGGCCGGCATCTCCGGTGTTGGCGATGCTGCCGGATGCGCCGGAAGCTTTGCCCGGGGCATTGGCTGCATTTGCGTCAGCGGCGTTGGAAGCCTCATCTGCTGTGGAAACTGCCTCAGAGGTAACGACCTCTGAAGTGACGCATGCCGTCGTGCTCTCCTCGCTCTTTTTCGTGTCTGTAACGTTGGTAATATTGGTCTTGGTATTGGTGATGTTCTTAAAAGCATCTAATCCTTTGAAGCTGCTGTTCAGGTTGAGCCCTGCAGCGGTAGCAGAAACTGCAGTGAGAACTGCCGTAAGGAGAAGTGCCAGAACCAGGCCAATTACTCGATTCGTCTTTTTCATTCTTATCATCCTTTCCTTAATATCATTGGTTGCCCAATAGGCCAATTCACAAAATATTGAAATAGACTGCGCTATTTTCTGTCTATATTGTATCGGAAGGGTTCCAAAATGTCAACAAACTGTGAACAGAGCGGTCAGATGGAGGCCGGGAACATTTTTCCGCTGCGGAATCGGTACGCGTAGTCGGAGCCAAGGTTCTGGACGCCTACCACGCTCCGCTTGCCGCTTCCCGTGATGGGGAACGGATGATCGTGGTCGAATTTCCGGTAGAGCAGCCGATTCGCAATTTCCGGGAAAGCACGTTTCAGTCTTGCGTCCATCTCCTGGATAATCTGAAGTTCCGAGTGCTCTTTCAGCGGAGAAAATTCGACGTTAATGACAAATTTGGTCTTTCCGCCCGTCTCGCAGGTGGTGACGACCGACGTCATGATATTTTTCGGGTCTTTCTGAATTTCGTCGACGATGCGGAACGGGAGCACGCGGGTCCCGTCTTCCAGAACCACGGCGCTGTCGGAGCGGTCCTTGACATGGACGCAGCCAAGCGAGTCGATATACCCGAATACGTCGCAGGAGACCCAGTCGATACCGCGGGAGTCCGTAATAATCTTGCTGCGGACCTTTTCAAAATGGCGATACCCCGCCATTACCGATGCACAGTTGGCAACAATGATGCCGTACTCATTGTACCCACACTCTACGTAAGAACCGTCAGAGGTTTTGCGGAGACAGGTAACCTGTGCATAGGGCACCGGTTTCATGCCGTACTGGTCGCCATGGAGTCTGCGGCCATACTGTTTCTGGCGGAGGGCACGCCAAAGAGTATAGTAGATGCCGCCATGTTCGGTATCTCCTCCGCCCTGGCCAACGGTAACATATGGGAAGTGCAGGAATCCAAAGAAATGCACCCCGCTTCCGGCCTTGCTCTTCTTCAGGAAGGTGTTAATAAAGTACTCTTCGCCCGGAGAGCAAGCTTCGCCTACTGCCATAATAACCAGCAGGAAGTCCAGCTTCCGGCCTCTCCCCTTCTCGTCGTGATAGCGCTGTTCAATGAGGTACTGGCGGGCGGTCTCCAGCAGGAAATTTGTGGTGGCAACCGCAAAATTAGGCTTGTTGATAAACAGGCAGTCTAAGAACAGCTCCGGATTGTACTCCGGCTCCATGGCGATGGACCAGTTCTGGAACAGGGAGTCCGGAATGGAGGTGAAGATATTGGTGTTGGAATCGGAATGGATGGTGGAGAGGCCGCGCAGGCCGCGAACTGCCGGATTGCCGCAGAACTTCGGATCGTGGAACACACCGATGGTAATTGCTCCGCGATTGCGGTGAATCATTCGTTTGGGGAAACCGATTTTGGTGGAACCGCTGGTATAGGTGACGATAAAATCGGTGTCCAGATTATTATCGTCGACAATTTCTCCGTCATAGTCTCTGCCGAGTTCCAGGAACTGCGAAAACGTCTTAAGGTCATCATGTTCTTTAACAAAACGTTCCGCCAGATTCTCGTAGTGGTAATAGGCGTCGAGCTCCGGCTCGTATTCGGGGCACTCCTCCGGATTTTCCGGCAGGGAGTCCGCCAGTGAGATCAGCACTTTATAGGAATACGGTGCCTCTTCCACGAGGTCCTGAATTTTTTCATATTCGTTGTCCGTCGTAATCAGAAGCTTGTGCGAGCAGTCTTTCAGGATCTGCCGGATAAATACGGGGTCGTAATGGGCGGCAAAGAAGTTCGGCTTGACGCCGATGCGGTTGCAGCCGAGCAGAATATAGACGAGTTCCGGTACATTGCTGACGCAGCAGGCGATTTCGTCACCCTTCTCCACGCCGATTTTGAGCAGGGCCCGGGTCAGCTCCTCCGCCTTTTCAAACATGGTTCCGGCGGTAATGACATTGCCGCGGTAGAATATGGCTTCCTGGTCCTCATAGCCTTCCCAGCGCCGGCGGATCATCTCGTACCAGGAGCAGTTGCACTCCGCTTCGATATATTCCAGACCTGCTTTGGCACGTTTCCAGTTCTTTCCCTGAAAGACACGGCCGGATGGCATCTCCATATCATTGACAAAGTATTGCTCTGCCTCTTCCAGATGAAATACGTTGATCCGCTGTTCTTCTTCGTTCAGCAGACTGATTTTTTTCTCAGAAGCTTCCATTTCAGCACCTTCTCTTTCCAAAACTCCGACTGTACTCTGCAGAGCAGACACAGTTTTCCATATAACATTTTATCTTCTTCCTCTTAAAGAAGTCTGAATAAAAGGAGGCCCCCTCTCCCGGGCAAGCCGTGAAAGGGGGCAGAATCTGCTCGATACAGGATCTTAATCGAGGAAGTCTTTCAGTTTCTTGGAACGGCTCGGGTGGCGGAGTTTCCGGAGAGCCTTTGCCTCAATCTGGCGGATGCGCTCACGGGTGACGTTGAACTCCTTGCCCACCTCTTCCAGCGTGCGGGGATGGCCGTCCTCCAGGCCGAATCGCAGCGAGAGGACTTTGGCCTCCCTTTCGGTCAACGTTTTCAGGACATCGCCCAGCTGCTCTTTCAGAAGCAGCTGGGAAGCGGCGTCGGCAGGAGCGAGTGCATCGTCGTCGGGAATAAAGTCGCCGAGATGGCTGTCCTCCTCCTCGCCGATCGGCGTCTCAAGGGAGACCGGCTCCTGAGCGACCCGGAAGATTTCACGGACCTTTTCAACCGGCATATCGATTTCTGCGGCAATTTCCTCCGGGGTCGGGTCGCGTCCGTTCTTATGGAGAAGCTGACTGTTGGTCTTCTTAACTTTGTTGATGGTCTCCACCATGTGGACCGGGATACGGATGGTACGCGCCTGGTCGGCGATGGCACGGGTGATTGCCTGACGGATCCACCACGTGGCATAAGTGGAGAATTTGAAGCCTTTGGTGTAATCGAACTTGTCGACCGCTTTGATGAGACCGAGATTGCCCTCCTGGATAAGATCCAGGAACTGCATGCCCCGTCCGACATAGCGTTTGGCAATACTGACAACCAGTCGAAGGTTGGATTCGGCCAGTTTCTTTTTGGCCTCCTCGTCTCCGTCGGCAATGCGGATGGCGAGCTCAATCTCCTCTTCCGGGGTGAGCAGCGGAATCCGGCCGATTTCCTTCAGATAGACTTTGACCGGGTCGTCCATTGCTGCATTCTTCGAGGTGTCCTGCTGAACCTGAGCCGTCTTCTGTGAATCCGAGTCAAAGTTCAGAGAGTCGAGTGCGGCGTCGCCCAGGTCATCGATGACCTCGATGTTGTTCTGTTCGAGGGTCTCATAGAGGGCGTCGAGTTCGTCGATCTCAAGATCAATTTTTACAATGGCGTCGTCAATGTCATTGGTTGTGAGCTTTCCGGCCGCTTTTCCCTTTTCGAGAAGGCTCTTCATGATCTTCTGTTTCTGAGCTTCCTTCTCTTTCGGAGAGAGCGGTGCCTTTGTCTTATTCTTCGTTTCCGGCATTCCCGTCAAGTTCCTTTCTTTTTATGTTGATTGATGAAGCGGCGAAATTCGTCATCGGACAAATTTCCAGCTTCTTCGGCGGAAGTCCTGCGGCGGGAATTTTTCAGAACCCGGATGCAGTCCTCCACTTCCTTGGAAGTCGTATTGGGGAGCATTCCCTCAGCCGGCGGACGTGTCAGTTCCGACATCTGCTCCGGAGTAAGAATCTCGGAGAACTGGATGAGGTCGATGGATTTGCCCTCCTGAATACGCTCCCGCAGGGCAAGATAAAAATTGCGTTCAAACCCTTCTGAAAAATCTTCGGGGTCCAGCTCCCGGTCAACCCGTTCCAGATAGTCCGGGTTGTTCAGCAGAGCCTGAAGAATTGTCTGTTCGGCGTGCTGTTTTCGCGTTTTGCCGTCAGCGGCCCGATTCAGCTGGTGAAAGGAGCCGGCTTCCCGCTTTTCGCGATAATGCCTGCGTCTTTGATTCGACTGTTCCTGTTCCCGGACCTGTGCACGGATGGCTTCGGCCGGGATGCCGGTCTCATTTGCCAGAGCAGAGATGGATAATTCCTGCCGGATGGGCTCTTGGCCTGCCACTACCGGAACAGCGTCTTTCAGATAGGCGTATTTTCCATCGTCTGACGTGAGATCGTGGAGCTTTCGTTTTTCGCCGATGCGGTAGGCCTCCGCGTCCTCGGAATCCTTCAACAGAGATCGGAAACGTTCCGCACCGTGGTTCCGTATGACTTCATCGGGGTCCTTGCCGTCGCTGCCCGTATAGGAGAGCACTCTCACCGCAACGCCGTTGTGCTCAAACCGGTCAATTGCCCGCTCTGTCGCTTTGCGTCCTGCCTCGTCGCTGTCATAGCTGAGGTAAACCAGATTACAGTAGCGCGCAATGAGCCTGGCCTGGACATCGGTGAGTGCGGTGCCGAGTCCGGCAACCGCATTGGTGAAGCCCGCCTGGTGCAGCGCAATGACATCCATATATCCTTCGCAGAGAATGAGTTCGTCTTTCCCCGTATCCTTGGCAAAATTCAGGGCAAACACATTGTCCGTTTTACTGTAGATTAGGGTATCGGATGTATTGACATATTTCGGTTTGGAGTCGTCCAGGACTCTTCCGCCGAAGGCGATTATATTACCGCGCAGGTTAATGATAGGAACCATGACTCTGCCGCGGAAATTGTCGTAATAGTTGATGCGGCCGTTCCGTTCGCTCCGGCGGACCAGGTTGGCGGTACGGAGTTCCTCGTCGGAATAGCCGAGGGACCGCATATGCTGCTGCAGTCCGTGCCAGTCGTCCGGTGCATATCCCAAGCCGAAATGGCGGATGGTCTCCATGGAGAGGCCGCGTTTTTCTCGCCAGTAGCGCATGCCCTCTTCTCCTGCACTGCTTCGCAGACAGCGATAAAAGTAGCGCGCCGCGTCCCGGTTCATCTCCCGCATGCGTTTTCGCAGCTGATAGGAGGTATCGTCCTGTTCCTCTTCGGGGATGGGAAGGCCGGCCCGCTGAGCCAGGAACTTGACGGCTTCAACATAGTCGAGCCGTTCAATTCCCTCGGTAAAGTTAATGAGGTCGCCGCCCTTCTGGCAGCCAAAGCAGAAATAGGACTGCGTCTCGGGATAAACAAAAAACGAGGGGGACTTCTCAGAATGGAACGGGCATAGACCTTTATAATACCGTCCGGAACGTTTCAGGTCAACATAGTCGGAGACAAAATCCACAATATCGATGTTTTCCTTCAGTTTGGTCAGAAATTCTTCCGGATATCGCGGCATAGTGTCTCACCTCCTATCGCTGCCAGGGGGCCGGGATAAACAGTTTCTGGAAAACCGCCAGTGCATAGCGGTCACTCATTCCGGAAAGGTAGTCGGAGACGGCCCGCTCCGGCGACTCCTGCTCCGCAATTCTGCGGTATTCCTCCGGCATGGCCTGCGGAGATTTGAGGAAGTACTTGTACATGTGAATCAGCATGTCGATTGCCTTGGTCTCCTCCCCTTTGCAGACCGGATTTGTATAGACGTTTTTATACATGTATCGGCCGAGATCCTCGTAGGCATCGGACACCCGGGGATCCATTGAAATCTGGTCCGTCGTGTGCTCCAGCGTGGAGAGCACCAGCGTATTGATGCGGGCGCTCTTGCTCTTGCCGAGTACCTCTCGAATACCGGACGGGAGATCCTCTTCCGTAAAAAGGCCGGCGCGGATGGCGTCGTCAATGTCGTGGTTTAAATAGGCAATGCGGTCGGCATGTTTGACCAGCCTTCCCTCCAGCGTCTCCGCCTCGGGACCGGTCGTGTGGCAGACGATACCGTTGCGTACCTCCCAGGTCAGATTAAGGCCCCTGCCGTTCTTCTCCAGATGGTCCACAACCCGGAGACTCTGTTCGTAATGGCGGAACCCGCCGGGTACGACGCTGTCCAGAGCCCGCTCTCCGGCATGTCCAAAAGGCGTATGGCCGAGATCGTGGCCGAGAGCGATGGCCTCCGTCAGATCTTCATTGAGATGAAGCCCCCGCGCCATAGTGCGCGCAATCTGAGCCACTTCCAAAGTATGGGTCAGCCGTGTCCGGTAGTGGTCTCCGGTCGGGGAGAGAAAGACCTGCGTCTTGTGCTGCAGACGCCGAAAAGCATTGCAGTGGATAATTCGGTCCCGATCCCGCTGAAATGCGGTGCGAAGCTGGTCCTCGTCCTCGGGTCGCTCCCGTCCCCTGGAGTCCGAGCACCTGCAGGCAAGGGCTGAGAGATACTGCTCTTCCAGCCGCATAGTGGATTTCCGAATGTTTTCCACAGGTCAAGCCCCCTTTATTCCACCGGCATCCGCAGAATGGAACCCGCCGGAATCTCTGCAGGGCCATCCGTGACAATGTGGATGACCGCCATTGGATTGGGCGCGGACTCCACCTCTTCCCCGGCGTCATTGTAAAGGTGCCGCGCCGTAATGGAATAGGGCTCCACGCCGGGGCTGAGCACTTCAAAGGTGTCGCCGCGGAAAAAGCGGTTTCGCTGCTGGACCGTCACGGTGCTGCCCTCACAGCTGAGGACATTGGCCATGACATCCCAGTTGCGGATGTAGATGCCTTTGTAATAGATTTGAGCGTTCTCCCCGGGAGACCCGAAGTAGAAGCCCGTACAGTAGTCGCGGTAGCTGATTTTTCCCATTTCTGCGCCGATCCAGTTCGCCGGGTGATAGTCCGGAGACGGGTTGGCGAGATAGCCGTCGATAGCGGCCCGGTACGCATTGGTCACCGCCGCGACATAGAAAGCCGACTTGGCACGGCCCTCAATTTTAAAGCTGGAGACGCCGGCCTCCACGAGCTCCGGGATATGGTCGATCATGCACATATCCTTGGAGTTCATGAAATAGGTGCCGTCTTTCTCCTCTGTGATTTCATAGTACTGACCCGGCCTCTTCTCCTCCACCAGGTGGTAGCGCCAGCGGCAGGGCTGTGCGCAGCGGCCGCGGTTAGCGTCCCGTCCGGTCAGATAGTTGGACAGAAGACACCGGCCTGAGAAGGACATGCACATTGCACCGTGGACAAAGCACTCGATTTCCAGGTCTTCCGGAATATGCTTCCGGATATCGGCAATCTCCGCCAGAGAGACTTCCCGCGCCATGACAATGCGGCGCACGCCGAGATCGTAGAGCACATTGGCCGTCTCATAATTGACAATACCAGCCTGCGTCGACATGTGGATTTCCACATTGGGCGCATACTGTTTTGCCATCCGAAGCACGCCGAGATCGGCGATGATCAGGGCGTCGACACCGGCATCCTGGGCCGTTTTCAGAAAAGCGGGCAGTCTGGGCAGCTCATCATCTCTTGGAAGCGTGTTGCAGGTGAGATGGACTTTCACCCCGCGCGCATGGCAGAATGCCACCGCTTCCCGCAGCTGGCCCTCGTCAAAGTTGCCCGGTGCCGCGCGCATTCCGAATTCGGTTCCGCCGAGATAAACGGCGTCTGCGCCGTACGCGACAGCGGCAGACAGACGCTCCATGTCCCCGGCGGGACAGAGAAGTTCCGGACGGGGACTGCGGTCCCGACGCCCGCGATTCGGTGATGACGGAAATAGCAAAGAAATTCCCTCTCCTTTTTTCTAAATATTGCCTAAGCGGCGGACGGTGTCGAGCTGCTGCTGTCAGAGGAGGCATACAGGGTCATGCCCGACCGACTGTCCGCACCCACATAGAGATCTCCGTCCTTGTTATGGACAAAGAAGTAATACGGCGAGCTCTCCGGCCAGAGAACGGCCCGGAGAGCCTCCTCTCCCGGACTGCCGATGGCGCCGGCCGGAAGTCCCTGTACACGGTATGTGCTGTAGAGATTCCAGTAGCGTGCATATTCCGAGGCGGATACGTGCGGCTTTATATAGGTCTTTACGAAGAAATTGGTGGCATCCGACTGTAAATAAGGATACCGGGAAGACCGCAGACGGTTTTGAAAAACCGAAGAAATTATTTTCATGTTGGCGGGCCGGCTGTCCTCCTTCTGGACAATGGAGGCAAGCCGAACCACATCGTCCACTGTCATTCCCCGTGCCTTCGCCTGGGCCGCATAATCGGCCGTCCATTTCCGGCTGAAGTTTCGGAGCATGGCATTGACCACGTCGCGGGCCGATTCTCCCTGATAGAACTCATAGGTATCCGGGTAGAGATAGCCCTCCAAAGCGTGATATCGTTTGGATCTGCTGTCAATCTGACGGACAAAATCGTAGTGGTAGCTGGTGGAATCGGCCGCTTTCCGGAAATCCTCCCGGGAGCAGACCTTGTTTTTTTCCAGAAGTGCTGCCATCTGTTCAATGTTATAGCCTTCGGGGAAAGTGACCTGCACAGCATTGCGGTTTCGGCCGCCCTGGCACTCAATGAGCATGTTTTCGACGCCCATATCGCGGCTCAGGCCGAAGTCCCCCGCGAGATAATTTCCTCTGTCGCCGACGGTGGAGAACGCGGCAAGGAAAAGTTTGCAGAATGTGCTGTGCTTGATGAGACCGGCCCGATCCAGACGGCCGACCACCTGATTAGTGGTCATGCCAGGGTCCAGATGGACGTTGCGGACTTTGCTGCTGCGGTTGAACCCCATGACGTCGTTGACACAGGAGATCATATGCATGGCGAGCAGGAGAGCCAATACCCAGATAAGAATTTGATATGCGCGCTCCCGGCGGACCGGATCTGAGCGGACAGCACGCGTCACAGGGCCGATCTGTCCGACAAGATAGCGTGCCTTCTCCCCGGTCCGCATGCCGTCCGTCGCCAGGCGAACCTGGCGGGTCCAGCGTGAAAAAGCGGTCTGATGCCAGGCTTTTCGGTACGGCGCCATTGCGGTGGAAAAGCGGGATGGGGCCTTTTCTTTTTTCCTTTGAGGCCTCTTCTTCCCGGATTTCTCTGCAGCCTCCCGGGAAGGCACTAACGGCTTCTTTTTTTCGGCCGAAACAGCAGGGCGCCGGATTGGACGGGAAGATGTCTGGCTGCGGCTCTGCCGCACAGCGTTCTTCGAATGTTCCGGCGGATTTACAGCCGAGTTTGCTTTTTTCGGCCGATGCGACTGGACCGCCGCATCGGCTTCTGCAGCACCTCGTTCAAAATGCTCGATGATGGCATCGAGTTCCCGCTCACTCCTCTCCCGTTCACTCCGGAGACGGCCGCTTCTGCTCTTTTCCGATGCATGCGGCGGCTCATTGAGGTGTGCACTCTGCGCCTCCCAGGATTTCTCCCGGATGGCACGTTTCAGTGCCTCTGTCCGGCTGATGGAGTCAGAGTCCTTTCCCCTTTCGGGGCTGCGGGGCTTCTTCTCATCTGGCATGGTGCTGCTCCTTCAAATCAGAATTTGTACTGCATATTGAGGAGGATCTTGTGAGCCGCCTCATTGCCGATAAACTGAGATGCGATGGCCTCACCGAACAGCAGAGCACTGGCCGGGCCGTTTGCCGTAATAATTCGTCCGTCGATGGTCACCTGGTCGCCCGTGTAGATGGCACCGCCGAGGTCCGTTTCACAGCCCGGGAAGCAGGTGGCATGTTTCCCGTTCAGAAGCCCGTTGTGGGCCAGAACTGTAGGAGCGGCACAGATGGCACAGAGGAAAAGGTTGTGTTTCTGTGCATATTTTAATGCGTCCCGGACGGTGTCGGAGGCGTCCAGATTGGTCGTGCCCGGCATACCGCCGGGAAGAATGACGGCGTCGAGATTGCTGTCCAGTTCCATATCCTGCTCGGAGAGGTCGGCCTTCAGTTTCATCTGGTGCGAGCCGATGAGTTCCGTACCGCCGATGCCGACAATTTTCGTTTTGATCTCTGCGCGGCGAAGGACGTCCAGTGTTCCAACAACTTCGGTCTCTTCAAAGCCGTCTGCAGCAAAAAAATAAATCATTATAATACCTCCAAATCAGGTAGTTATCCAAGTGTAATGCCTATGTAGGCATCTTTCATCATGCCCGAAGCAGTGCGGGCACGCCGGTTCAGCGCAATGGCCATACCGGCCCGGCCGGCTGTTGTACGGCGGCCGCGGACAGCGCTCCCGGTCGGGGCATGAATGACATATTTGTCAGCGCCCCTCGCCAGCAGAGCCCTTGCCATGCTGCCGTCCAGCACCGGCGGGCAGATCTCTTTGACCTCCAGCGTCCCGTTTTCTTCCTGAAACAGTGCATAGGAACTGCCGTCACAGAGAAGCCCGCCTCCGCAGCTCGCATGTTCAAACAGAACGTACTGCATGGCCTCCGGGCTCAGCTGGACATGGTCAATGGAAGAATAGGCCAGCTCCCGAACCTGTGCCACGTCGGTCGGCCGAAACAGAGACGGGTCGGCAGGGCCGCTCTTGAGGTCCGCTATGCTGTTTTCCTTCACGGCATAGCGGAATTCCTCATGGGAATATGTAACCGTTTCGCTGTAAAAGCAGGTCCGGAACCCAAACCGGGTATAGTAGCGGTACAGAGAGCCCTCTGCGGGGACCAGAAAGACGAAGTCGATGCCCCGCTCCTCCGCAAGGGAGATGACATAGCGGATAATGGCACCCATATGCCCTTTTCCGCGGTACTCCGGAAGAGTGGCCGCCGCATAGAAGTAATAGGCGGGATAGGACGTCCCGTGAATATTCAAATGGCAATCCAGCAGGTAAGCCGCGGAAACAGCTCGGCCGTCCTCGCAGGAGACCACCGTATTCTCATCTTTCGCTGCAAAGCGAAAAAAATTCTCGATATAGTTCCTGCTGTCCCCGAAAGACCGCTCCCAGATTTCCAGAAGAGCCCCGGTGTCGGACTCCTGTTTCAAGCGCGGAAGAATTGCGTCAGCCACGCCTCTGCCCCCTCTCAAAGCCGTCATCCTCAGCGGATTTCAACGGCGGTATATTTTTTCAGAAGTTCCACCGGGTGGTACGATTCCTTTGCCCGGCGAAGTCCCTCAATTCCCATATCCTCTTCCCGGTTGACATAGATGTAGTCTGAGATTCCATGCCGGGCAAATTCCCGGTTGATCATGGGATAGGCACCGCGCACACTGGCGTCCGCCTTTTCAATATGGGTGTCGAAGGTCGTATCATTGATGGGTTCGCCAAATGTGTAGGCAACAATGCGGTCATCTGCGCGGAGAAGACCGCCGACAAACCCCAGTTCTTCAAAGTGGTCCAGGGAACGGGAAATTGCCTCCAGTTCCCGGTCTGCCCCTTCTTCGGCCTGGCGCTCGTTCTCGTCGATCCAAAGATGGGAGAACTGCATGCACTCTGCAGCAGATGCCTGCGTCATGGGCTCATAACTCCAGTTGAAGTTTTTCTCGAAGTAGGAGCAATGGTTTCGTTTCGAGTGATATTTTTTCCCCGAGAGATTCGCGAGATCTTCGACACGGTAGATATAGTCTTCATTGACGCGGTCCTCGGTGAAGGCAAATTTTCCGGGGAACCGTTCTTCCAGCCAGGTCCGCTGGTAGTCGCAGATTGCGTGAAGCCGAAGGGGTGTTTCGCTTTCCCGGAGCATCTCTTCAATAAGTGCGGACGGGTCGCCGTCTCCGGCAGGGAGAGAAAAGCTGTCCCCCATCTTGCCGACGAACATCCCGTCAATCTGCGCTATGCGGTAATGATAGACGGGCGCCCACATATAGATGCAGCCGAAGCAGAAGTCTGCCCCCTGACGGCCGGAGCCGGACAGCGCCTTCTGCACCCAGCTGCGGTCGGAGAGCTCCGGCTGACGGAGCTGTTTTTCAATATTGCTGAGCATAAAAGCCTCTTTTACATAATGGAAAGCGTCTGCAGGACGCCTGAAATTTCCTGTGCAATTTCTTCACTGGGACGGAGCACGCCGTCCGAGGCACAGGAGATGATATTCCAGTGCCATGAATGTGCGGCATAGCGTGCCGCTTCATGACACAGCTGCTGGTACGCGACGTCTCTTTCATGGACGTCTTTTCGGCCGCCTTCGGCGGCATAGCGACGGTCCAGAAGCTGCTGTGAAATAGCTACCGGGACATCCAGATACAGGGTGACGTCCGGCCGCGGAAGGCCGAGTCTGCCGTATTCAAAGTCGTCCAGCCAGGCGAGATAAGAGTCCCATTCCAGACGGGGCAGCTTCGCCATTTGAAAGATGGCATTGGACGACACATAGCGGTCCGCCAGCACAAGAATGCCGTCGGAATACGCCTTTCTCCACTTCTTCTGGAAACAGGCATACCGGTCGGCGGCATAAAAAGTGGAGGCCGCATAGGCGTTGACATCTGAGGGCCGGTCGCCGAATTCCCCGTTCAGATACATCTGAACCAGTGCGCTGGAGGGGCTCTCATAGTCCGGAGCCTTCACACGGAGGAAACGGCGCCCCGTACCCCGCATTTTCGCTTCCAGCAGGCCCATCTGCGTCGATTTACCGGAGCCGTCAAGGCCCTCAAGAACGACCAACTGACCCATAAATACAGTTCTCCTTATAAACAGACATACTAGTAGTAATTTGGCATTATAGCAGAAAAATGCAAATTCTACAACCAAATTGTCGGATCCTGTCGCCGCAGGGCGTAAAAAATACCGGCGATCCGCTCCGCGGAACAGATCGTCGGCTTCTTTCCGGTTTTATTCAAACTCCCGGAGCATAAACGGCAGAATCTCAATGAGATCGGAGGCGCACATGCCGCGATAGGACATTTTTTCCGCGGCACAGTCCGCAGCATAGCCATGCAGCCAGGCGCCGACCGAAGCGGCATAGAAGGGTGCCATTCCCTGTGCCAGCAGCGCCGCGATGATTCCGGAGAGCGCATCCCCGCTGCCGCCTTTTGCGAGTCCCTGGTTGCCGGTGGTATTGATATAGATCTGATTTGTGTGACAGGACGCCACAATGGTGTCCGGCCCTTTCAGAAGCACCGTGCAACGGTGTTCTTTCGCAAAAGCGGAGGCCGCCCCCACGCGGTCCCGCTGCACAGCAGAGACCGGGCAGTTCATGAGTCTGGCCATCTCGCCGGGATGCGGAGTCACCACGACCTCGCCCTGGACCGACTGCAGAACATCCGGAGCCGCCGCAATGGCGTTGAGCCCATCGGCATCCAGGACAGCCGGACACCTGACATTCTGCAGGATATCGGTAACGCAGGCCCGTACCTCTGCAGTCTGACCCAGTCCGCAGCCGATGACACAGACGGTCGCGCGCTCCAGGGCCCGGTGTATCTGGGGCAGCGCACTGACGGAGAGCGTTCCGTCCGGGCTGTCCGGAAGCGGCAGCATCATGATGGTCTCGCTGAGATGGGCAGCCATGGCGGAATAGGCGCGGCGCGGAAAGGCCGCTGTCGTAAGGCCGGCGCCGGCGCGGACCGCCGCGTTCGAACACATGCAGGCCGCGCCCGGCATCCGCATACTTCCGCAGACCGACAGTACATGGCCGAAGTCGTTCTTATGGGACATCTCGCTGCGGATGGGGAGGAGATCCTCCACCTCATCTTGGGACCAGGTGATCTTTGAGGGAGAAGCGGCGGCATAAGACTCTTTCAGGAGGCCGATGTTCAGCACCTTCACTTCGCCGCAGCAGGCACGGGCCGGGTAGAACACATGGGCCGGCTTATAGGTGCTGATGGCAAAGGTGGTATCGGCGCGGACACTGGTGCCGCGCACCGCCCCGGTGTCCGTCTCAACACCGCTGGGGACATCTATGGCATAGACCTGTCCGGGGCAGCGGCTGATCTCCTCAAAGAGCACGGCCTGCTCCTGGTTGGCCGAACCGTGAAACCCAATGCCAAACAGAGCATCTACCACTGCATCGGCAGAGCGAAGGAGTTTTCTTCCCTCCTGCATGTGGTTATTCCAGTCAAGGAGAGGGACTCCGGCCTGCACAGCGCGGTCCCGATTGACAACTGCATCTTTCGCTGTGGGTTCGCCGAACCCGAGCAGAATGGCAGTCCGGTAGCCCGCCTGCTTCAGATAACGTCCTATGACAAAGCCGTCGCCGCCGTTTTTTCCCTTTCCGACCGCAATAGCAATTACGCCGTCTTCCGGCCTGCGCTCGTTCATGATTTGGTCGGCACAGGCTTTTCCGGCCCGCTCCATCAGGGTCAGGAAGTCCGTTCCGATCTGGTTTTCCCGCTCTTCCACCGCGCGGATTTCGTCCGCCGTAAGTATCTGCATAATCAGTCCTCCTTGTAGGCGACCGCGACAGCGGCAGCCGTTGTCTTCGAATGGGTCAGGCTGAGCTCAAAGGTCAGGCCCCGGGCTTCCACCATTTCAGCGGCCGTCCCGGAAAAGCGGTAGAACGGCCGCCCGAGATCGTCGTGGGCAACCTGTACCTCTTTGAGCAGGAAGCCGCGCACGCCGGTTCCCATGGCTTTGGAGAAAGCCTCCTTTGCAGCAAATGCGGCGGCAATGCTCTCCGCCCGCATGCCGTGCTCCTGATAATAGGCGCGCTCCTCTTCTCCGAGCACCCTGCGCAGAAATGCCTCGCTGCCGAGGTTCTCCGCAATTCGGTCAATTTCGGTGAGATCGATGCCGACCTTAATCTGCATAGCTGCACTCCCTTTCCGATTTGATACTATGGTACCACATCCCGGCACGAAAAAGGACCCTCCGCCAAGACGGAGGATCCGGAGCATTATTCTTTTTTTCGGAGGAGCGTATCCCCGCCCCAGGCAGCTGCGCCGACGGAACCAATCATAAAGAAGTCGGTGACCAGAACTTTGGCCAGCCGCTTTCCGCTGAACGGCTCCCCGTGATGTCCGCCCTGCCGGCCCTGTGCGTGACCATGAGCGGATCGCGCAGGCGGCCCGGCATGCTGCATGGATGCAGAAGTCTGAAACGGCGCAGCGATCCAGGATCCAAAATCGGAGACCGCAAAACTGATGCCGCCTCCCACAAGCAGAACCGCGAGGATCAGAGCCGTCACAGCCTTCGGAACGCGGACGCGCGGGGCGATCCGGTGGCAGACAGAGCGCCAGTTCAGGCTGATATGGAGACCGGTAAACAGCAGCGCCAGCGCTGCGGTAAAGAAGTGCCAGGGAATCAGCGATCCCGGCAGATTGAAATGAAAGATTTTCTTCGAGACCAGAATGCCGAGCACAATGCAGGACAGCCAGAAAAGGATCAGCAGGAGATTGACGGCGAAGAGCAGCTTTTGGCGTGCTGTTTTGCCGCGAAAACTGCGGAAGGCTGCCGCAATCCATTTTCGGTTGGCGATGAGATGGACCAGAATCAGGCCCAGGAGAACCAGGCCCACGACCTCGTGGTACATCAGATTGACGGCGTTTTTGCCGAAGATCGTAATCAGCAGAAGCATCAGCACGAAATCCAGCACCAGCCGCAGGACTTTTTTGGCCCGGCCTCTGGCTTTCTGTGTTTCGTTCGTGTAAAATCTCCTCTTTTCTCCATTTTTGCGGGCATTGTAGCACGGGGTACCTTAAAAATAATTAAAGGTTGAAAATCTTATTTTGAAATGCTATATTATAGAACATATTGGAACAACGCATTGACGGAGAAAGTACATGACTCAATGCGGCACCCAGAGAGGAACCGCCACCGGCTGGAAGCGGGTCCGTGCCGTGAATCATCGAAGTTCTCTCCCGAGCGGCGTCCCCGAACTCCTGAGACGGACAGTAAGGGCCGACGGCAGCCGCCGTTACCGGCACGTCAAGTGCCCGCAGCAGTTCTGCGGGAATCTGGGTGGTACCGCGGAGCAGTCAGACTTCGTCCCTGGCGGGACGGGGTCTTATTTTTTGCCCTTTTCCGCACCCCAAATTTTCACTTTTTACAAAGAAGGTACAGCGATGAAACAAAAAGAGCAGCTTGAAAAGATCCGTGCCAGCGCGGCCGAGGCGCTCCACGGCGCCTCCTCGCTGGAGGAGCTCGAAAAATTACGTGTCAGATTCCTGGGCAAAAAAGGAGATCTGACCGCGGTCCTCAAGACCATGGGCAGCCTTTCCCCGGAGGAGCGCCCGGTTGTCGGCCAGGCGGCCAACGCCATTCGCGCCGAAATCACCGAGAACATTGAGAAGAAGACGGCAGAGCTCAAAGAGGCGGCTCTCGAAAAGAAACTGGAACAGGAGACCATCGATGTCACCCTGCCGGGTGAAAGAGTCCGCATGGGCCATGAGCACCCGCTGTCCCTCGCCCTTGACGACGTCAAGGACATCTTCATGGGCATGGGCTTTGAGATTGCACAGGGCCCGGAAATCGAGTGGGACTACTACAACTTTGAGGCCCTGAACATTCCAAAGGACCACCCCGCCCGTGACACACAGGACACCTTCTATATTACCGAGAACATGCTGCTCCGGACCCAGACCTCCGGCACCCAGATCCGCGTCATGGAGGAGAAGAAGCCCCCGATCCGCATGATCGCCCCGGGCCGCGTCTTCCGCAGTGATGCCGTTGACGCCACCCACTCCCCTCTCTTCCACCAGATTGAGGGAATGGCCATTGACAAGGGTATTACCATGGGCGACCTGGTCGGAACCCTGGAGACATTCGCCAAGAAGCTCTATGGCAGCGACACCAAAATCCGCCTCCGCCCGCACCATTTCCCATTCACCGAGCCTTCCTGCGAAATCGACGTCAGCTGCTTCAAATGCGGCGGCAAAGGCTGCTCCATGTGTAAAAACGAGGGATGGGTCGAGATTCTCGGCGCCGGCATGATCCATCCGCAGGTTCTCCGCAACGGCGGAATCGACCCGGACGAATACAGCGGATTCGCCTTCGGCATCGGCCTGGAGCGAATTGCCATGTTTGCCTACGAGCTCGACGATATGCGCATGTTTTACGAAAACGACGTGCGTTTCCTGGAACAGTTTTAAGGAGGTACCCACATGGATTTATCAAAAAGATGGCTTCAGGACTATGTGGACATCGACGTCCCGGACCGTGACTTCGCAGAAGCGCTCACCGTCTCCGGATCCAAAGTCGAGTCGTACCGCCACGAGGGCCAGGAGCTGAAAAATATCGTAGTCGGTAAAATTCTCACCGTAGAGAAACACCCAAACGCCGACCGTCTGTTTGTCTGCACAGTTGATGTCGGAGAGGATGAGCCCATTCAGATCGTCACCAGTGCTACCAATGTCACACCCGGCGTCTTTGTCCCGGTTGCCATGCACAAATCCGTTGTCGCCGGCGGCCAGAAGATCACGAAGGGCAAGATGCGCGGCGTGCTCTCCCAGGGCATGTTCTGCTCCGTCGCCGAGCTCGGCATCACGGTCAACGACTTTCCGTACGCCATCGAGGACGGTATTTTCCTGCTCGGTGAGGACTGCGACCGCACCCCCGGTATGGACATCCGTGAGGCCATCGGTCTGAACGACGTCATCACCGAGTTTGAGATCACGTCCAACCGTCCGGACTGCATGAGCATCCTCGGCCTTGCCCGTGAGACAGCAGCCACCTACAATCTTCCGCTGAAAACGCACACCCCCGAGGTCAAACCGGGCAGCGGCGATGTCCACGACTACCTCAAAGTAGATATCGAAGCTCCGGACAAGTGCTACCGCTATGACGGCGCCGTTGTCACCGACGTCCGCGTCGGCCCCTCTCCCCGCTGGCTGCGGGAGCGTCTGCGCGCCTGCGGCGTCCGCCCCATCAACAACATTGTCGACATTACCAACTTCGTCATGCTGGAATACGGCCAGCCGATGCACGCCTTTGACCTCCGTTATCTGGAGGGCGGCCATGTCATCGTCCGCAATGCGAAAGACGGCGAGTCCATCACGACTCTGGAAGGGGAAACCCACGAGCTGAACCCCTCCATCCTCGTCATTGCCGATGAGAAGAAGCCCGTTGCCGTCGCCGGCGTCATGGGCGGCGAGTACAGCGGCATCATGGACGACACCCAGACCATTGTCTTCGAGTCCGCATGCTTCCACGGTGCAACAGTCCGCCGCGGTGCAAAACAGCTGGGTCTGCGTACAGAGGCCTCGTCCCGCTATGAGAAAGAGCTGAATCCAGACAGCTGTGACACCTGTCTGGCCCGCGCACTGGAACTCGTCCAGATGCTCGACGCCGGCAATGTCGTAAACGGCACGGTCGATGTCTTCCCGACGCCCAAAGAAGTTGTCACACTCCCGTTCGAGCCGGAGTGGACCAATCGCTTCCTCGGCGTCGATGTCTCCGCCGAGGAGCAGGCCGAGATTCTCCGCAAAATCGATTTCAAAGTGGAAAACGGCACCATTACAGCCCCGTCCTTCCGTATTGATATTCACCACCAGGCCGATATCGCCGAGGAAATTGCCCGGTTCTACGGCTACAACAAGATCAAGCCGACTCAGCTCCACGGCGCCGCAGCGGCCATGTTGACCCCGCGCCAGAAGTTCAACCGCCTTGTAGAAGTTACGATGCGCGCCTGCGGCCTGTCGGAGATTCAGACATTCTCCTTCATCAGCCCCAAAGAATACGACCGCATCCGCCTTCCCGAGGACGCCCCGGAGCGGAACAGCATCCGCATCGCAAACCCGCTCGGCGAAGATACGAGCATTATGCGTACGACATCCATTCCCTCCATGCTCAACGTTCTGGCACGCAACTACAACAACCGTAATGAGAAGGCATGGCTCTATGAGATGTCCACCGTTTATCTTCCTCATGCAACGCTGGATGAGCTTCCGGATGAGAACCAGCAGCTTGTTCTCGGCCTCTACGGCGGCGACAGCACCTACTTCACGCTGAAGGGCATGCTGGAACAGCTGTTTACCGTATGCGGTATTACCGATTATGACATTGCACCATGCAAGACCAATCCGACCTTCCATCCCGGCCGCACCGCCGTCATCTCCGTGGACGGAAAAGAGATGGCCGTTCTCGGCGAGATCCATCCTCTGGTCCTGCGCAACTATGATATGAAGACCCGCGCCTATGTCGCCACCGTCGACGTTGAAACCCTCTATGAGGCCGCAGATACGACCCGTATTTATCGCCATCTGCCGAAGTTCCCGGCCACAACCCGCGACCTCGCCTTCGTCGTCGACCGCAGCATGCCGGTCATCCGGCTCGAAAAGGCCATTCGAAAGGCCGTCAGCCCGTCTATTCTCGAGAGCGTCGATCTGTTCGACGTCTTCACCGGCGACCAGGTCGGCGCCGACAAGAAGAGCGTAGCTTTCAACCTAAAATTCCGCGCTGCCGACCGTACCCTGACCGATGAAGAGTGCAATGCGGCTGTCGACAAAGCCATTGCAGCCGTAGAAAAGATCGGCGGAAGCCTCCGCTCCTGATGGAAATGGGAATTGTTTTGGGCTGCTGATTGTACTATAATAAGTAAAGATTTATCTTTTGGAGGTGACAGCATGACTGATAAGACAATCCAGTTTTCCCTGAAAGAAGACTCCGATGCTGAAATGAAAAAAATTCTGGACGAGGTCTATACCGCGCTGGAGGAGAAGGGCTACAACCCCATCAGTCAGATCGTCGGATATGTTCTTACGGAAGACCCGACGTATATCACCACCCACAATAATGCCCGCAACCTGATTCGCCGCATTGACCGCGACGAGCTGCTGCAGGCTCTGGTCCGCAATTTCCTGAACAAATAAGCGGCACCGACTATTAGAATGGAGTGAATACATTGGCGGAAGGAAAACAGTTCCTCACCTATAAGGGCTATCCCCTCGTTCGGAAGGGCAATACCCTCTACTATGGCAATATGTACGACCCGTACGTCGTTATGCTCACCATAACAAGCACCAAGATGTTCAAGGACCTCGAGGTGGCAGACCGCGTGCTCATCCAGCTCATTTCGACGGACCCGAGTTCCAATCCGGCTGAAATCGTCATTAAGAAGAGCGAGAAAAACGGGCTCTACCCGGCCATGGACATCGCCTCCATCTGGTTGGAGCGCGCGCTCCGTGAGCACAAAGGGAAATAACATCTAGTCCCATAAAAGCAGCAGGCACATTGCAGAAATCAGAATCTGCAATGTGCCTTTTTTGCCCTTGAAAAATTGGGCACAATTGGTATAATGGACCCAGCAAAGGAGGAGTACGTATGAAAAAATTCGAAAATACCGGCCTTGCGGACAGCTATCAGAAGAGAGCAGAAGCTGTCATCCGTGAGGGAAACGAATATATCCGCGCACACCAGGATGAAAATTATGTCAGTCTCCTGGAAAAAGATGCTGAATTTGAGGCCCGCTGCAAAGCACTGCACGGCTATTTCCGCAAAGACCCTGATGTAAAGGACATCATGGAGGAAAAGAGCCGTGAATATCAGATGGAGCAGGGAACCCGTTTCTCACCCCGCCACATCGACAACCGTTTTCTGAACTACAACGGAAAGTATCCGACGGAAAAGTGGTAAGAAAAAGACCGCAGAATGGCTTTGCAGCCATTCCGCGGTCTTTCTTTTTCAGTCAGCCGGTGCAAAACGCTCGCCCAGCTGCTCCAGTGAGGCGCGGCCGGCACTCCGGTCGGCAAGTTCTCTCTCAAAACGCGGCACCTCTTCTGTCGGAAGCAGCAGTTCGGCCGTAACATCCGTGCCAAAGTCTGTCCGCAGGATCTGTCCGCAGTGCTCCGCTGCAATTGCCGGAAAGCGTCCATAGAGGCCGTAGTCCAGCCGGACACGGCCATAGACCATACGGCGCATAGTCACAACTTCTGCGGCCTCCAGAGCCCTCTCTGCGCTCTCTGTATAGGCGCGGACCAGGCCACCGGTCCCAAGCAGCACGCCGCCGAAATAGCGGGTGATGACGACACAGGCATCTGTGACGTCCTGCCCGAGCAGGACGTCCAGCACCGGACGGCCGGCCGTGCCAGAGGGCTCCCCGTCATCGGAACAGTGCTGCAGATTTCCGGTAAGGATTCGATACGCCGGCACATTGTGACGGGCGTCCCGGTGCTTTTCTCGAATCCTTGCCAGAAACTCCTCCGCCTCTTTCTGTGTCCGAACCGGGCAGGCATAGCAATAGAACTTGGAGCGTCTGACCTCCAGAAAGCCCGACGCCTCTTTCCGCACCGTGCGGTATTCATCCATAAGTCAAGTCTGCCTCCTGCAGGTATGAAAAATGGCGGTACAGAACTGTACCGCCTTATTTTTCGATGTTTAGCCGTTCTTCTTGGCATAACGTTTGTTGAATCTGTCAACACGTCCACCGGTATCTACAAGCTTCTGCTTGCCAGTGAAGAATGGATGGCATTTAGAGCAGATATCAACACGGATGTCCTGAACAGTAGAGCAGGTCTCATACGTTGCTCCGCAAGCGCATCTTACGGTTGTAGGACCATACTTCGGATGGATTCCTTCCTTCATTCTATTCACCTCTTTCAGCTGATTCGGGGCGCTTCCGCCCTCATTCGTTACCCATGAATTATATCAAAACAGTAATTGAATTGCAACCCAAATTTTTGGCTTTCCGCCGTGGAAAAGAAAAGGGGCAGAACCGCCGTGCAGCCTGCCCTCTTTACATTCGAAGAATGGGTTATTTCCGGTTGGAAAAGATATCGTCGATGGAGTCAAAGTAGTCATCGTCGTCGTCAAAGCCGTAGCTGTCGGAGCCCTTCTTTTTCGACTTCTTCTTTGTGCCCTTATCGTCGCTGTAGGTAAAAATATTGCTGTCGATCTGCGCCTTCGGAGAGGTGGAAGTCGTCCCCGGCTTGCGGGTCGGGATGTCGAGGTCCAGTGCGTTGAAGTCCGGCAGGTCGAGTCCCGTGTCTGCGTCCTCGTCCTCTACGCCGAAACCGGTTGCAATGACCGTGATGACCATTTCATCCTGCAGCGTGTCGTCGAAAGCGACACCCCAGATGATGTTTGCGTCCGGATGTGCGGCCTCCGCAATGTAGGAGGAAGCGGTCTCCACCTCTTCCAGTCCGATGTCCGGAGAGGAAGTGATGCTGATGATGACGCCGTGAGCCCCTTCAATGCTGGTCTCAAGCAGCGGGCTGGAAACAGCCGCCTTTGCTGCGACTTCCGCCTTGTCCTTGCCGCTGGCGCGGCCTACGCCCATGTGGGCATGACCAGCGTCGCGCATAATTGCGCTGACGTCGGCAAAGTCGAGGTTAATGAAGCCCGGGACTTTGATGAGCTCTGAGATGCTCTTGACACCTTGGCGGAGAACATCGTCGGCTGCGTCAAAAGCATTGGCAAGCGTAATTTTCTCTTCCGAGAAATATTTCAAGCGTTCATTCGGGATGACGACCAGACTGTCCACATGTTCGGCGAGCTCGGCGATGCCGGCCTCTGCCTGTTCCATGCGGTGTTTGCCCTCAAAAGCAAACGGCTTCGTGACAATGCCAACGGTCAGGATGCCCATATCTTTTGCGAGAGCAGCAATGACGGGTGCCGCACCGGTTCCGGTGCCGCCGCCCATGCCGGCTGTAATAAAGACCATGTCTGTGCCCTTAAGAGCATCTGTCAGGACTTCCTTGCTCTCTTCGGCAGCACGTTTTCCGATTTCCGGACGTGCTCCGGCGCCCTGCCCTTTCGTGACTTTTTCACCGATTTGGATTTTATGGGTAGCCTGCGAATGAATGAGAACATGCTTATCGGTATTGACTGCGACGAATTCCACGCCGCGGACATCAGAGCGAATCATCCGGTTGACGGCATTTCCGCCGCCTCCGCCGACCCCGATTACCTTGATCTGCACTACACTCTCAAAATCTGCCGCCATTTCAAAACTCATTCCGGGGTCCTCCCTTAAGACTCTGCCATTTATGGATAGGCCGGCCGCTGACCGGCCCTATATAGTATTTGACATTAAAATATACTGGTATCTATATTATCATGCAGGTTCACAAAATTCAATGCTTTTGTACCTGCCCGATGTGCAAATTTCGTACATGTGTTCACCACGAATGTGAGGTCATCTGCCTCGTATTCACTCCGTAGGCGCCCGTCTGCCGCGCCGTTGTCGGGCGGAGCGATGCCGAAGTACTGCGGCGTGCCGTGCTGCTGACCGAAGAAGCGGATGTTGTCCGCCGTTTGGAAGTCGAAGTAATTTTCCCGGCCATAAAATAGGCCTTGCCGGAAATGGAGACATCCAGCTCACCGGTCTGCGTATCGGAAAAAGCATCCTGCTGCCGCAGCACCGACTTTGCCATCCGCAGTTTCTCGGAAAGATCGCTGGAAGACCCAAGACGGATCAAAATACGGTTGCGGTACATCATCTGAATATCCGCGTGGCGGCGGACGTCGAGCATTGTCACGCCCTGGAACTTCAGGCTCCGGAGATCCTTGCGAATTTGACTGCAGAGCTGCCAGTTGTCGTTTTCCGCCACTTCCACCGTTTTTCCGATTTCGGCCGATTTCACTTTCAGGCCGCGCAATATCAGAAGGTTCTCCATTGCCTTTTCGGAGGCAGTCTCCGCATCTGTTGTGCTCGCAGTCGTGGAAGATGCAGTCCATTGTGCTGATGAGGTTGCCGCCGCATGGGCAATAATAAGGCCGGGTGTTATGCGGCTCAGTGCCCGTGTCCGACTCTGGGTCGTTCGGGTCTGCGAGGCACTGGATGATGTTGTGGAGCCGGACAGCGTACCGGTTTGGGAGCGGGAAGACGGCACTGTCGCGGTGACCGACGTCGACGGCGTGCGGTCAATCTCCTTCCGCTCCGCCTGCTCCGCCATAATCTGCTGCAGTTCCTGCTTATTCCGGGCCACTTTCATAACGACGTCGCTGCTGTTGAGCAGGACGTAGGAAGAACCGTCCTGGATAGCGGTTGTAATCCGCGAATCGTTGACGTGGATGACAAGCGTATCCGGCAGTTTCCGCTCCAGCGTCACCTCATCGGTGTAAGGGAGTGCACGATTCAGGTTCTCCCGCACTTTCGAGGTACGGGACAGGAAGAGGTTATCCCCTTTGGAGACACCGCTGGCAGCGATAATCTGGGCATCTGTGTACTGGGAATGCCCTTCGACACGAATATCCGCAATTTTAAAAAAGACAGTCAGACAGAGAACTATGGCAGTAATCAGAACCAGCAAAAAGACGAGGAACAGGCGAAAACGCCGTCTTGCCCTCCTCTGCTTTTCTCTCTTACTGCGGTGCGCGCGCCGCACTTCTTCCTTCGAACGGGAAGCCGCTGTCCCGCGGCTCTGCTGGGTGCTGCGGGAGCGGGAACGCCCCGAAGCGGATCTTCTTCGGGATGAAGCTGCTACATTTCGATTACGTGCCGCACGCGCTGCGCGTCTCTGCGCCGAATTTCGATCTTCCATTCTCTTCCTCCAGCAATCTGTGCCGATTCGATCAGCCGATCAGACCGACCAGCTGATCTGCGATGCGGTCTGCGGAATCGAGGATGGCCATGGATTTGGCGTTCTGTTCCATGGCATGGAGCTTATCCGGGTTTTCGATGAGTTCGTTGACCATGGCGAGAAGCTTCTCACCGGTCAGATCCTTTTCCTCAATAATTTCCGCCGCGTCGTGGTTGACCAGTTCCATTGCGTTGTAATACTGGTGATTTTCCGCGACATTCGGAGACGGGATGAGGATAGAAGCTTTTCCCAGCGCACGGAGTTCATAGAGTGAAGAGGCGCCGGACCGGCAGATGACAATATCGGCTGCCGGCATGCAGACCTCCATGTCACTGATATATTCCCGGACATCGATATCGTCACGATGGTCCAGATCTACGCCGTTTTCCTTCAGCCGTCCGGGAACATAGGAGCCGTACTGACCCATAGAGTGGATAAAATAACAGTCGTGGTCGTCCTTTTTCGCCGTGATGAGTTCAATCATGGCCTCATTGATCGTATCTGCGCCAAGACTTCCGCCCATGGAGAGAATCAGCAGTTTGTCGTCCGGAATACCGAGCTGTCGGCGGCAGGCGGCGCGGTCGGCACGAATCATCTCTTCACGGACCGGGAGACCGGTGACGATCGGCTTGTTTCGGCATTCCATGCGGGCTGCGGCGTCCTCTGACGTCAGCATGACCAGGTCGACCTGCTTGGCCAGCGCCTTATTGGTAATACCCGGGAATGCGTTCTGTTCGTGAATAGCCGTCGGGACACCCAGTTTGTGGGCTGCGCGAATGACCGGGCCGGAGACATAGCCGCCGAAGCCGATGGCGGCATCGGGCGCAAATTCCCGGATGATTTTTTTCGCGGCGCGGGAACCGGAGAACATCTTAAAAACAGCCGCGGTATCGCGCTTGACGTTATTCCATGACAGGCCGCGATAAAATCCGCGGACGTCGACGGAAGCGAAGTTGAATCCCGCCTCGGGTACCAGCCGGGTCTCCATATGAGTCGGAGTGCCGACAAAGAGGATTTCGGCCTCATCGCCGTATTTTTCCCGGAGCTTGCCGGCAACCGCGAGAGCCGGGTTGATATGTCCGCCGGTTCCCCCGGCTGCAAACAGAATTTTCAAAAGAGATCTCTCCTTTTTCAGAACACGTTTCAGTTTTTTCTCAGTTTGGCCTCCCGAGAGATGGCCAGTATGATTCCCATTTCAAACAGCAACATCAGCAATGAGGTGCCACCGTAGCTGAAGAATGGAAGACTGATGCCGGTATTCGGCATCATATCGGTGACAACCAGGATATTCAGAACCACCTGGAGACCGATCTGGAAGGACATGCCCATGCTCATAAAAGCACCGAACTTGTCTCTTGCATGGATACCGATCACGAATCCGCGCCAAACCAGAAGGGCGAACAGAATGATGATGATCAGAGCGCCCAGGAAGCCCAGTTCTTCGCAGACGATGGAGAAAATGAAGTCGTTCTGCGGCTCAGAGACGTAGAGCTGCTTCATCTTGGAGTTTCCGAGTCCGACGCCGAAGAATCCGCCGGAACCGATGGCGTAGAGCGCCTGGTTCGTCTGCCAGCGCTGTCCGGTCGGCTGATAGTCCTTATTGCGCCACGCCGTAATTCGATAAGCAGCGTGTTCCGGAAGAATTTTAGGATCGGCGACGACAATGAGCGCTGCGACGACAATAATCAGGCAGAAAACGGCGATGCCCTTCTGGCTGAACCCCGCAAGGTAAAGCATGACGATGCCGAGCAGGACAATGAGGATAGCACCGGAGACGTGGTTTTCCAGATAGACCAGGAAGGCCATGGATAAAATGATGACGAGATAGAGAATCAGATCTTCTGTTCTGGCCTTAATTCGGCTCTTCCCGTCCGGTCCCAGAAACATCTGTCCAAGCCTTGATGTGGACGGTGCTTTCGTGTTTATGCGCATATAGTTCCGGTCCACGTGCCAGGAAAGGAAGAGGATCAGCGCAAATTTTGCAATTTCCGAGGGCTGGAATGAGAAAGAACCGAGGCGGATCCAGCGGTGAAACTCCTCAAAGCCCTCCGGCTGGGGCGCAAACAGTACCACAACCAGCAAAATGTAGGTGATGCCCAGGATCCATGGAGAGGTTGGCTTGAACTTGTGATAGTCAAACCGCGACACCGCAAACATCAGGATGAGACCCAGGATGGCGAAGATCAGCTGGCGCTTGAAAAAATAGGTTCCGCTGCCCTTATAGTAATAGCTGTATGAGTAGCTCGCGGAAAAAAGCATAACCAGCCCAATGGCGAGCAGGATCAGAACCAGCACCATGAACATGATGTCCATGCCGCCCTCATTTTTCCAGCGGGACTTCCTTCTCCGGGCGGGCGCCGTTCGATTCGGCTGCTGTCTCCGCCTGGGGGCCGTTCCGCTGCGCGGCCTCTGCCGTGTGTTTGCATTTGCCATTGTCGAGATCTCCTGTGGTAATGATTATTTGTCCAGATAGAAAATGAGGCAGGAAAGGAATCCGCCGACGAGGTTGACCAGAGAGAAGACCACGCAGATCTTCTCTTCGCTCCAGCCGCTCAGTTCAAAGGAGTGATGGATCGGCGCCATCTTAAACAGGCGCTTGCCCGTGGCGTTCGGATCTTTCCTCTGTGCAATCTTCCGGGTGGTTTTGAAATAGAGGATCTGGATGACGTCGGAGCCGCCCTCAATGACATAGATAATTCCGGCGAGGAGCAGGATCAGCGGGCAGTCGACATCGTAGGCGAGTGCAATCATCATGCCTCCGAGGAACATGGAGCCGGTGTCGCCCATAAAGCACTTGGCCGGATGCCAGTTCCAGATGAGGTAGCCGCCGAGCGCGCCGGCAAGAGCTGCCGCGAGCACCGAGGCACCGAGATAGCTGCGCATAAATGCCATGACGCCGAAGGCAACGGCCGCTGTAATGGTGACCGATCCGCAGAGACCGTCAATGCCGTCGGTAAAGTTGACCGCATTGACCGTTGCATACATGACGATAGCTGTAATGACAACGAACCAGAACAGGTTGCCGTAGTCCCAGACCGAGTGGTGCAGCGGCAGATACATATAGGTGTTGCCGGAGAGGATTAGCGTCACGATATACGCCGCAATCAGGATGAGCTGCAGCACCGTCTTCTGTATGACCGTGAGCCCCTCATTCTGTTTCTTTTTAATTTTAATGTAATCGTCAGCAAAGCCAATGATGCCGAAGCCGAGTGCCATGATGAGGCCGCCCCAGATTTTCGCCTTGGCGGCGCCGGAGGTTGCCACAACGCCCAGCGATTTGGCGGCTTCTGTCGTGCCGACCAGGTCGCCGTGCATCAGAACGTCAATGAGGACAACGATGAGGAAGGTGACAATCGTGGCGATGATAAACATCAGGCCGCCCATAGTCGGCGTACCCTGTTTCTTCTTGTGCCAGTTGGGACCGATATCCAGAATGGTCTGGCCAAATTTCAGTTTATGGAGCCAGGGCACCATTTTGGTACCCAGCAGTGCGCTGATGGCGAATGCCACTGCGACAGCGACGATGATGGCTGCAACAAAATTCATTTCTGACTCTCCTTTTCCAGTGTGTCATAGACCTGTGAGATGACATCCTCCAGCTTCATGCCGCGGCTCCCCTTAAAAGCCACGACGTCGCCCGGCTTGAGCATTCGGATGAGCTGAGAAGTGAGCTCGTCTTTGTCTTCAAAGTCAAAGACCCGTACAAGTCCCCGCTTCCGCGCCTCGTCCGCAGCGTATTTGGACATGGGGCCGTAGGTCAGAAGCATATCCACTTTGGCTTCCGCCATATAGCGGCCCGCCGTGCGGTGGGCCTCCTCGGAGTAGTCGCCGAGTTCGAGCATGTCGGCAATGACGGCGATTTTTCGGCGGCCGGGGACGCCTTTTCGCATCAGCGTCTCCGCCATGGCCTTCATGGAATCCGGGCTTGCATTATAGCAGTCCTCAATAATGGTGACCCCATTCTTTTCGACGATGTTTTCCCGCATGCCGGCCGGCCGGTAGGAGGCCAGGGCAGCTGCGCATTTTTCCGGTGAGATGTCCAGCGTCAGCCCAACCGCAAAAGCGGCAAGGGCGTCATATACATTATGCTCTCCGGTGGTCGGAAGGACAACCTCTGTCCGGCTGTCCCCTGCGACGACCGTAAATTCGGTAGAATCCGAGAGATAGCGGATATCAACTGCGCGGACCTCTGCCTCCTCCGAATAGATGCCGAAGGTATGAATGTCAAAGTCGTCCCGCCGTACCGTGGCAAGTTTGTCGTTGTCTCTATTCAGCAGAAGCGGAGAACCGGGCTTCATCCCGTCCAGGATTTCCAGTTTGGCGGCGAGGATGCCGTCCCGGCTTCCGAGATTTTCAATGTGGGACACCCCGATATTGGTGATAACCGCCATCGTCGGGAGGGCGGTTTTGGAAAGGCGGGAGATTTCCCCTTTGTGGTTCATGCCCATCTCAATGACAGCTGCGGTGTGCTCCGGTTCCAGTCCCAGCAGAACTTTGGGCAGGCCGATCTCGTTGTTCCAGTTCAGATAGGTCT
>R19__coassemble_162_pt1 | contig 36734 bp, 33 predicted proteins | sample R19__metabat2_high_PE_001 | metagenome-assembled genome bin R19
GCCATTCAGCACACCAACGACATCGTCAACTTTATCTACGTCCTGGCCATCATCGCGCTGATGATCATGACCTTCATCTTCCTCGTCTACCGGTTCTACAAAAACTTCTTCACCGACGAGGGGTATCTCATGCTGACGCTGCCCACCAAGCCGCGCCACCTGGTCTTCTCGAAGCTGCTCAATTACTTCATCTGGATGCTCTTCAGCTCCGCCATGGCCATCTTCTCCCTGTGGGTTATCATGAGCGTCTCCGACCAGTTCAACAGCCAACTCCACGCGATCGTGGACACGCTGACCAACACGAATGGTCTCATCGGCTCCCAGTTCCGCGCCGAGACCGGCGCCCCCTTCTGGGTCGTCATCGTTGAGCTCATTGTGCTCTACCTGGCATGGGCCGTTCAGTTCGTACTCATCTGCTACTTCTCCACGGCATTCGGTCAGCTGCGGGCCAAGAACCACAAAGTGCTCGGGTTTGTCCTCTGGTTCATCATCTTCACCATTATCGGACAAGTCATCATCAACTGGTACACCAAGTTCGCCGCCGGCCACTTCCCGAATATGTTCCACACAGCCTCCGGGCTGCTGCAGGCATATGTCTGGTTCGGCGTCCTGCTGTTCGTCATCATATCGGCACTGCTCTACTGGGCAACCTGCTATATCATGTCGCACAAGGTCAACCTGGACTAATCCCAAACGAAAAAAGGATGTCTCCCCAGCGGGAGACATCCTTTTTTATGCTCCGGTGTTCTCCCGCTCCTCCTGCTTTTTGGAGGCGGCGAGAATCAGCAGAACTTTCTTCAGTTCCGGAATGGGGTCGGTGCCCTGGGGAATGTCAATTCCAATATATGGCTTTTTCTCCGCATTGACGTGAACACGCCGCGGGAAGTCGGAGGACAGCCGCATGACAGCCTTCAGATCGATGTCGTTGGAATAGAGCCGCAGTGTTCCGCCGGACTGGCCGATCTCGTAGATTCCGATATCCGCCGCCGTGTTGCGAAGCAGGGAGACCTCGATGAGGCCCTCCACCGACTTCGGCGGATCTCCGAAGCGATCCACCAGTTCATCGATGACATCTGAGGCATCGTCACTGGTGCGGATATCCGCAATTCGGCGGTACATAGCCAGACGGTTGGGAATACTGCTGATGTAGTCGTCGGGGATGTGCGCGTCGATTTGAAGATCGATCAGGCATTCCGGCTCTTCCGCGGGCTCCTCTTTGCCCGCCTTTTCGCCCTCGATGGCCTCGCCGAGAAGCTTCAGGTACATGTCGTAGCCGACGGCCTCCATGTGGCCGTGCTGCTGCGCCCCGAGGATGTTGCCCGCACCGCGGAGCTCGAGGTCCCGCATGGCAATCTTGAATCCGGATCCAAATTCCGTATATTCCCGGATGGCGCTCAGGCGGCGGGCCGCAATGTCGGTCAGCTCCTTGCCGCCGTAATAGGTGAAGTAGGCGCTGGCGCGGCGGGAGGAACGGCCGATCCGGCCGCGGATCTGGTGCAGCTGGGACAGACCGAGACGGTCCGCGTTCTCAATGATCAGCGTGTTGGCGTTGGGCACGTCGACGCCGGTCTCAATGATGGTTGTGCAGACAAGGATGTCGATTTCCCCGTCAATCAGCGCACGCCAGACGTCGGACAGCTCGTCCTCGCTCATCTTGCCGTGGGCAATTCCGATGCGGGCCTCCGGCACGAGTTCATGCAGTTTGGCCGCACAGTGCATAATACTTTCGACGTCGTTGTGCATATAGTAGACCTGGCCGCCGCGGCGGAGCTCCCGCTCAATTGCCTCGGTGATGACGCCGGCATCGTACTCCAGGACATAGGTCTGAACCGGATGGCGGTCCAGCGGTGCCTCTTCCAGGATGGACATGTCCCGAATACCGGTCATGGCCATGTTCAGCGTCCGAGGAATCGGCGTTGCAGAGAGCGTCAGGACGTCCACATTCGGGAACCGCTGCTTCAGCTTCTCCTTCTGGGCCACGCCAAAGCGCTGCTCCTCGTCGATGATCAGCAGGCCGAGATCGCGGAATTCCACATCTTTGGAGATCAGGCGATGGGTACCGACAATAATGTCGATGCTGCCGCGTTTGACATCCTGCAGAATCTTTTTCTGCTCGCCGGCGGTCTTGAACCGGGACAGCATTTCGACATTGACCGGGAACCCGTCGAAGCGCTGCATGATGGTATTGTAATGCTGGAAGGCCAGGATTGTCGTGGGGACCAGGATGGCGCACTGCTTGCCGTCAGCCACACACTTAAAGGCCGCGCGCAGCGCCACCTCGGTCTTGCCGAAGCCGACGTCGCCGCAGAGCAGGCGGTCCATGGGGTGCGGCTGCTCCATGTCCTTCTTAATTTCATCAATGCAGCGGAGCTGGTCCTCCGTCTCGTCGTACTCAAAGCGGCGCTCGAAGTCGCTCTGCATGTCGATATCCGGCGAGAAGGCATAGCCCGGCGTGTTCATCCGCTTTGCATAGAGAGCCGTGAGCTCCTTCGCAATGTCTGCCACCGCCGCCCGGACCTTGGCGCGGGATTTTTCCCACTCCTTCGAGCCGAGCCGGTTGATCTTGACGCGCTTCGATTCCTCCCGGGGGCCGATGTATTTGGAGACGAGATCCAGCTGCGTGACCGGCACATACAGGGTGTCGCCCTTGGCGTATTTGATTTTAATGAAGTCCTTCGTGACGCCGGACACCGTCAGATTCTCAATGCCGTCAAAGATGCCAATGCCGTGGATGGAGTGGACAATGTAGTCGCCCTCGTGCAGTTCATCGAGGCTGTGGAATGCATTTTTCGACTTGGGCGCCCGGATTTTCCGCCGCCCGCTGCGGGGTACTCCGCTGTGGCTGACCAGAAGCAGGCGCGACTGCGGGAACGAGACGCCGGAGCTGAAGGTCCGGCCGATCACACTGAGCTGACCCCGTGGGAATTGCTCCGGCAGCTCTTTGTAATAGAGCGCATGGTAGCCCTGCTCCTGCAAGTCGCCGGCCAGCGCCTGCGCCGCCTTATCCGTGCCGGCGGCGATCACAGCCGCCTGATCGGTGTAATCGGACGGCAGACAGTCCTGAAACAGCGACGTCTCCGTGCCGTTCCAGGCGGGAATGGTCCCGAGGGTCAGGCTGTAGAGATCCTTCAGCGGGAGCTCAAAGCTACCCCGGGCAAAGTTGTCCAGGAACATCGTGTCCGCATGAGAGAAATCCTCCACGAGGGCGCTCCAAGAAATCGTCAGTTCGCCGAGGGAGCGGGCCATATCGCCGAGCTCGTAGGCGTCTTTCAGGTCTTCATGCGCAAGTTTGGTGACCGATGCCGCCTTCTCCTTGAGCTGGCCGCTCTCCGCGAGGATCAGCAGATCTCCCTCTTTCAGGTAGCTCAGAGGGGTCGCCGCCATGGGATAGATGAGATTGATATACTTGTCCAGGCAGATCGGCCGTCCCTCCCGGATGGCATCCGCGTCATCCTGCATTTTGGTGCGGACCGTATCGGCGTTCTTCGTGCGTACCCGAGCCGCCAGCGTCTCGATCTGCTCTGCAAGGGCCTGCGGGTTGTCGGGAACCAGCTCGTTCGGCGGGGTCACCGCCACCTGTTCCACCGGCTCGGTCCGCCGCTGCGATTCGATCTCGAACTCGTTCAGGGTATCGATTTCATCGCCCCAGAGTTCCATACGAATGGGGTTGGTGCGTCCCGGCGGGAAGAAGTCGACAATGCCGCCGCGTACTGAAAATTGGCCGGGGCCCTCCACCTCGTCGGCAAAGGTGTAGCCGGCCGCCGTAAACGCGGCGGTCAGTTTCTTCAGGTCGACTTCCCCGCCCGGCTCCAGAAACAGGATGCGCTCCGCCAGCGTATTGGGCGGAAGCGTCTTCTGCATGGCCGCTTCCACCGGGAGAAGCAGAACGTCGAGCCGATGGAGTTCCCAGGCAGAGAGAGCCCCCATGCGCTGCTGCTCGTACTCGCGGGAGCGGGTCTGGGCCGAGACATAGGAGAGGTCTCTTGCGGGCAGGACACCGGCGCGGGTTCCGAAATTTTCCAGATCGGCGGCCATCCGGGCGGCCGTCCCCTCGTCGGGCACCAGCACAATAGCCCGCCGCGCCGTATCGGCGAGCAGGCTGTGGATGAGATAAGCTTTGTGTATGTTTACGGCTCCCAGCACTCCGAAAGGCATCTGATTTTTCCGGATGTTGCCGAGAATGGACTGGTAGTCGCGGTTTTCCCCGATGGCGGCGGAAAATCCTGACATGACTTTCCCTCTTTCAAATGGTATTGCCCCCATCACGGTGTGATGGGGGTTAAAATGTTATCTTATTTGGAACGGTTGTAGCGGTTCATGGCTTCGGTGATGTCATCCTTCAGGATGAGCTCTGCAGCGCGTCCCGCGTTGTCCAGCGGTTCTTCCAGCACTTTACGGTCCTCCTCCGAGAAATGGGAGAGAACAAAGTCGGCAAGAGACATCTGGGAGCGCTTCCGGTCGCCGATGCCGATGCGGATGCGCGGGAACTGGTCCGAGCCGACACATTCGATGATGCTCTTGAGACCGTTGTGCCCGCCGGCGGATCCGCTCCTGCGGATGCGCATGGTACCGGGTTTCAGGTTGATGTCATCGGAGAATACAATGATGTGCTCCGGCGGAATCTTGAAGTAGGCAGCCGCCTCGGCAATGGCCTCGCCGCTGTTGTTCATGTAGGTCAGCGGCTTCATGAGCAGAACCTTCTGGCCGTCGATGATGCACTGGGCGGTCAGGGACTGGAATTTATGCCGGTCGATGGTGACGTCATACTTTTCCGCCAGCCGGTCGACCGCCATGAACCCGACGTTGTGGCGGGTGTTGGCATATTGGGAACCGGGGTTGCCGAGCCCCGCAATGATATACATAGGAGAGCTTCCTTTTCTTTTTAGAAATTCGAACATGCAGATGCGACCTTATTTCATATTTTTGTAGGGCTTTTTCCGGGTTACCCAGCCGGCAATGTTCTTCTGGTACGCCCGTGCTATGGCGAGCGCATTTTCCGGAACATCTTCGGTAATCGTGGAACCGGCGGCCGTAAAGGCCCAGGCGCCGACTTTGACCGGTGCTACAAGGTTGGTATTGCAGCCGATAAACGCATGGTCTTCAATGGTCGTGCGGTGCTTGATTTTTCCGTCATAGTTGACCGTCAGCGAGCCGCAGCCGAAGTTGCACCCTTCGCCGACGTCGGAGTCGCCGACATAGGTGAGATGCGGTACCTTGGTCCCTTTTCCGATGTTTGAGTTTTTGACCTCGACGAAGTTGCCCACATGGACTTTCTCGGCCAGATGAGTGTTCGGGCGGATATGCGAGAAGGGGCCGACGTTGGCGCCGTCCTCAATTTCGGAGTCCTCGAAGAAGACATTGTTCAGCTGGACGCCGTCGTGGATGATGCTGTCATAGACCATGGTATTCGGTCCGAGAACACAGTCCTCCCCGACGGTGGTGTCGCCTTTAAGAATGGTGTTCGGGAGAATCTGCGTGCCGCGTCCGATGGAGACGTGTTTGCCAATAAGGATGCCGTCAATGCAGGGGATGTCCACGCCGTTGCGCAGGTGTTCTTCCAGAACCTGTTTCCGCGCAATGTCGTTGAGCTGCAGAAGCTGGACCCGGTCGTTGGCGCCGAGCACAACGTTGCCGTTTGCGGCGGTGTACACGCCGGTCCGTTTTCCCTCGCCCTTCAGGATGGCGATAGTGTCCGTCAGATAGTACTCGCCGGAGACCGGAGACGGGGTCAGCTGCTCCAGTGCGCGGAGCAGATCTGCCTTCTTAAACCAGAGCACGCCGGAGTTTACCTCGTGCACCGCTTTTTCCTCTGCGGTGGCATCTTTCTGCTCGACAATGCGAAGCAGTTCGCCGGCGTCGTTCTTCAGGATACGGCCGTAGCCGGTGGGGTCCGGTATTTCCGCAGAGACAACCGTCACGGCATTGCCGCTCTTCCGGTGTTCCTCCAGGGAGCCGAGGATGGTGGCTGAGTCAATGAACGGGGCGTCGCCGTTTAATACGAGAACGTCCTCCGCGTCGGTCTTCTTTAAAGCCGGGACTGCCTGCATGGCAGCGTGTCCTGTGCCAAGGCGCTCCTTCTGCCACGCGATGGAACAGGTTCCGCCGACGTGGGATTCCAGCTGTTCACCGTAGTGCCCGACGATAAGCACCCGGTCCTCAATGCCGCTGTCCCGAAGTGCATCCAGCACCCAGTCAATCATGGGCTGGAACAGGACCTCGGTCATGGCCTTCGGCATATCTGCTTTCATTCGCTTGCCCTCGCCGGCGGCGAGAATAACTGCACATGCGTTGTTCATGAATGAAATAACCTCCCCAATGCGGTTGCTAAGTCAGTGTTGTGGTTGGCGGCGAGCTGCAATGCCCCCTCAGTCAGGGCGTACATAACAAGGAAGACCAGGATGACCGCCAGTGTACTGGTGCCGCCCTTCTGATGGCGCGTTTTCTCCCGCTCCTCCTCATTCAGATTCGCCGTCCGCAGCAAAATCTTTTCAACTTTTCGCTTATAGAGATAATTGCCGAAGATGCCGGCGAGAATCTGCACCGCGAAAAATACATACTGATTGACCTGCAGCGAGGTCGGCTGGTCTGGCAGGTCGCTGACCGCCTGCTGCTCCTCCGTGCTGTCATCTCCGCTCTGCTGTTGGGCGGAAGCGGATTGCTGCATAACCGTCATGGTCTGCTCATAGTATTTGTAGACGGAGTTCATGCAGCTCAGCGGGATAATAATCGTCAGAATTAAGGCGAGAAGAGCATAGCCGAACATCTTCCGATAGGCGAACCAGAAGGCCGGGAAAAAGAACGCGGCCCAGTTCCAGGAATTGACGGAGTGCGTCCGCTCCATGCGGAAGAATTTTGGAATAAAGCGCTCGGAGCCGTTCTGGATGACAGACGCATATTCTTTGACTTTATATTTTCCAAGCGTCTCGTCGCCGCCGATGCGGTGATACCCCTGCCGGACTCCGCCGGTTCCGTCCATAGACGCATAGGGGTACCCGCCATAGGGGCCCGTCTGCTCGGGACCGATAAACATGTTGGGGTCCTGCTGGACATCGTCGCCCTGGTCTCCGCCGGTCTCCGATTCCGCCGAGGCGTCCTGCTGTGCTTCCGCCTGTTCCTCCTCTTCCGCCGTCTTCGGCGGCTCCCAGGACCAGCCGGTGCCGTGGCGGTACTCGTTGACACAGTGCCCCAGCTGCTGCCAGCAGGCCCTGTGTACCGGCGTTCCGCACTCCGGGCAGACTACGATGTCGTCGCCCTCCTGGAAATCCCTCTGGCAGATTTGGCACGAGATGTGCTGATAATCCATGCGATGCACTTCCGATCGAAAAACGGAGCGTCCAACGCCCCGTGAAATTTAGTTTGTCTATTATACCTTATAAAAGACAGAAATTCAATTCCGTCCGGCCGCCCGGATACTGCGCTTTACTTTGATCTCTTTTTTCCTTATAATTAAGTGCAATTATCCACAGCTATCGAATTGTATCTCAGACAGAAGAAGGATGGATTACAGTGCTTCAGTATGAAGAATTACGACTGGCGCTTCAGGAAAAGGAGCCGTCGCTCACCGAATTGAAAGAGTCCATTGGCTACGACAAAGCGAAGGAAGAAATCAAGGACTTGGAGAACCAGGCTGCGCAGAACGGGTTCTGGGACGACCTTGAGAACTCCCAGAAAGTACTCCAGCGCACCAGCAAACTGAAAAACCGCGTCAAACAGTACGACGATTTAAAGCAGCTCTATGACGACACCATGGTCATGATTGAACTCGCCGATGAAGAAGAGGACGAATCCCTCTACGACGAGTGCAAAGAAGGCGTCGACAAAGTAGATTCCGACCTGGAATCCATGACGCTCTCCACCCTTCTGACCGGAGAGTATGACGAGCGGAACGCCATCCTGACCTTCCACGCCGGCGCCGGCGGAACCGAGGCACAGGACTGGGCCTCCATGCTGTTCCGTATGTACAACCGCTGGGGTGAGCGCCACGGCTTTAAAGTCTCCACGCTCGACTACCTCGAGGGCGACGAGGCGGGAATCAAATCCGCCACCATTCTCATTGAGGGTGAAAACGCCTACGGCTATATGAAATCGGAAGCCGGCGTCCACCGCCTGGTCCGTGTCTCCCCGTTCGACGCCCAGGGCCGCCGCCACACCTCCTTCGCCTCGGTCGAAGTTATGCCGGAAATTGATGACGACGTAGAAGTCGACATCCGCCCTGAGGACATCACCATGGAGGTCTACCGCGCATCCGGCGCCGGCGGGCAGAAGGTCAACAAGACCTCTTCTGCAGTCCGCCTCATCCATAACCCCACCGGTATTGTCGTCAGCTGCCAGGTGGAGCGCTCGCAGCACCAGAACCGTGAAGTCGCCATGCGCATGCTCCGCTCCCGCCTCATCGAAATCAAAGAGCGCGAACACCTCGAGAAAATTGAGGACATCAAGGGCGACCAGATGCAGATTGCCTGGGGCTCCCAGATTCGCTCCTACGTCTTCATGCCCTACACGCTGGTCAAGGACACCCGGACCGGCTATGAGAAGGGCAATATCGACGCCGTCATGGACGGCGACCTCGACGGTTTCATCCACGCCTATCTCAAGATGAAATCCCTCGAAAAACTCGAGGCCACCAAAGAGAACTGATTTCTCTGAAAATTTAAATTGACACCAGCCGCGGAACTTTGCTATAATTTGTTTCCGCAGCTGAATCTTTTGGCCGCAAATCCTTGCTCCGAGGATCCGCTTCGGGGCCACATGTCCAGAAGGAGGTGCTAGTAATGGCAAAGAAAAACTACGAAATCATGTTGGTTTTCTCCGTCAAAGACGGTGAAGATGCAGCGAAAGAGCTTTTTGAGAAATTCAAGGCTCTGGTCGAGAAGCACGACGGTGTCATCAGCGACGTTGACGAGTGGGGCAAGCGCAAGCTCGCTTACGAAATCAACGACGAGGCAGAAGGCTACTATGTTGTCGTCAAGTACGCAGCAGAGCCGACCTTCCCGGTTGAAATGGAGCGCGTTCTCCGTATCACCGACGGCGTTCTTCGTTTCCTCAACATTGCTGAAGAGGACTAATTCAGGAGGTTAACAGATGCTTAATTGTGCAGTTATTATGGGCCGCCTTACCGCCGACCCGGAACTTCGCACCACAAACAGCGGAATCAGCGTCACTTCGTTTTCCGTTGCTGTTGACAGATCCTACCAGAGAGCCGGGCAGGAGCGCCAGACCGACTTCATCAACGTTGTCGCCTGGAGACAGACCGCCGAGTTCGTTACCCGTTATTTCCACAAGGGTTCCATGATTGCCGTACAGGGCTCCATTCAGACCCGGAAATACACCGACCGAAACGGCAACAACCGCACTGCCTTTGAAATCGTCGCAGACAACGTCAGCTTCTGCGGCTCCAAAGCAGAGAGCAACACCGGAAACAATTCCAATTATGGAAACAACAGCTACAGCGGCAATGCCGCCCCGCAGCAGAACCGGACTCAGAATGCTGCTCCCTCTTTTTCCACTGCTGACACGGATGACTTCGCTTCCATCGACTCTGATGACAGCGACCTCCCGTTCTAAGCAGGCATCTTTTACTTTTTCTTTGAATGGAGGTTGAAACCATGGCATACGATAGACGTAACGGCAGAAGAGGCCGTCGCAAAGTCTGCGCATTCTGCGTAGCAAGAGCCGAGAACGGCGAAAAGAAGATCGACTACAAAGATCCCGCTGCTCTCCGCAAATTCACGTCTGACCGCGGAAAGATCCTTCCGCGCCGCGTTACCGGCACCTGCGCTTACCATCAGCGTGAGCTCACCACTGCCATTAAACGTGCCCGTCACGTTGCCCTTCTCCCGTACTCCGCTGACTAATTGCGGCGTACCCCTAAAGAAGCATCAAACGGCGATCCACTCTGAATGAGTGAATCGCCGTTTTTTTGTGCAGATACGAAACCGGAAAATATCCCTTCCCCGCACGGGGAAGGGATTCTGCATATTATTTATGTTTTCGATTTCTTTGCAGCTCTCGCTTCGCGGCGTGCCTTGCGCTCCTCCGGTGTAGACCGGGGACGACTGCGTTCCGGACGGGTCGGACGGGGCTGTGCGGCCGGCGTCTCCGGCTCTTCACGTTCCGCATTTTCCTGCTGCCGGCGTGCTGCAGGGGTCTCGGCCCGGCGCTTCGCCCCGCCGTCTTTCGGGCGGCTGCGGAGTCCGGCAATTCCCAGTGCCACAAGGGCACCGATAACCTGGATGAGCAGGACCTTCGGGTCGTTGAACAGACCGACGCCGCTGACGGCAGAGAGAACAATTCCGATGATAACGGCCACAGCCGAGTAGGCAATGGACAGGGTGCTGTTGATGGCATTTCCCTCATACAGCCGCCGCGCCTCGTAGAGACTGTGCATGGCCGCCTGCGGCGAACCGGTATGGAAAATGCCGATGTCGCTGCTCTGTGCATTCTTTTCCGGTGCACCTTTGCGGTACTCCTGAAGGAGGTCGCCGGAGACCGGACGGATGACTTTGATGGCGCCGATAGGAATGCGGTAGCGCTGGCTGATCATCTCTTCGGTCACATTGCAGTCCGTATTGCGGATAAGCATCGTGATGCCGGCGCGGTCCATCTGCTTCATGCAGCGGCGGACCCGGCGGCTGACGCGGTAGCGCAGAACAAACATTGCGGCAATTTTTCCGGAGATGGCGAGATAGCAGACCTTGCGTCCGTGAGCGGTGTACTCGGCCTCTTCCTCCTCTGTCGGGACTTTGACGTTGTGGTTGCGGAGAAACTCCCGATTGCCGAAGAGGACACGGCGGTCGCCGATCCAGGCGCTGAGGCCAAGTCGCTCCTCATACATCAGATCTTCGGTCTCCGGAAGCAGTTCTTTCTTGCCGAGAATGGTCTTCTCAAAGACGGACGACAGCGGTCCCTCGGACGGGATGACCAGAGCTGCCGCGTACAGAATGGCGTCGTCAATGAGCATATGATGATAGGTCTTAATGCCGACAATGCTGCAGGAGCCCTTGCCGAACAGGTCGCGGCTGTCCATGGCATAGGTGTCGACAAACGCGCTCTTCTCGATGGCCCGGTGGCCGAGGATGGCCGCATTGCTGCGGCTGAGCGAGGCGTCCTGGTTGTAGAGCCCCAGGTGATACGCCAGAATGCTGAAGGACGGGAAGCCCGCAGCACAGAAGGCCGCGAAAGCGTTGACGCCTACCACGGCGCTGCCGTTGACGGCACCGAAAACGATGGCGGCAAGGAATGCGACGCCCAGGATGACCAGGAACGGCAGACGGCTGTTGGCGTCGGCCGGATCATCGGCGAAGGAGTCCTCGACAAAGTTCTGCGGGATATCCGCCGGTACGGTGTAGGCGATGGCCGGTTTTTCTTCGGCCATCACACCGCCACTGATTTTCCCGGCGTCCTCGCCGGATTCCACTACGCGGGTACTGTACAGCCGCGTGCCGCTGCTTAGGAACTTAAAATTGTCCCTGGCCCGTTTCAGGGAGATGTGCCGTGCAAAGCAGCCGAGGCACATCGCGAAGCAGGCGGCCGCCGTATACAGGCTGGCGGGTTCGGCACTGTCGGCCAGCATCATCGTGATATCTTCGATAAGGCACGCCGCAAAGACAGCCAAGATGCCGCTTGCCGCGTTGATCTTTCCATGGACAATGCCGCGGAACCCTTTCCGCAGCAGCTGCCATCCGAATCCGCCGGAGAGGACCAGAATGAGCAGAGCGATTCCGCCGCAGGCCAGGCTACTGCCGCCGACGGCGTCGAGCGTACCGGATGCCAGAGCGACAAAAATGCCGAAGACAAGGGAAAGCACGGTCAGAATGGCCTCTGCGACGGAGGCGATCAGCCCGCTGCGGGTATTCCGCTCCAGGTCGTGGCTGAGGCGGTGGGGATCTTTTTTCGGATCGTAATTCGAGTTGAGATACGTAGAGACGTCGCTGCCCTTTGCAAACACGGGGACATCTTCCACGGAAGACGGTTTCGTTTTCTCCCCGTCCTCCTCAGCGCCCTTATTCAGGCGGAAATTCTTTGCGCGCTCCCTGCGTTTCTTCTGGAGCTCCGCCTCAACGTGCTTTTCGTCAATCTGTTCCGGCTGCTGCGCCTCGTCGTCGAAGCCCGGCAGATGGATCTGGCCGTCCAGCTCCTCTGTGTTCTCGTGCGCGATCGGCTTGCTGGAGCCGTTCGCAAGTATCGTCTTGTCCAGTCCGCTGAACTGCGCGTCGGCGTCGATGATGTTTGGGACCTCCTCGAGCTCGGCCGTGCTGCCGCGGAACTTGCTGTGTTTTTTCTTCTCTTTCGGTTTGCGCACCAGGCCGGCAATTTCATCCAGCCCGACGGTTGGAGACTTGTGGAGATCTTCGTCCTCCGGCAGCGGCTTCAGCACGGCAGTCTTAAAGCTGCTGCGCTCTTCCGGAATGCTGTCTGGGCTGTCGTCCTCCTCCCGTTTTTCGGAACGGATCTGGTGGTCGATCTGCTGATTGTACATCGGAGGAATGCCGACGGTCTTGTCGGCCACAGCGACATCCTCTTCCTGGGGCGCTGCAGTGAGGTCGTCCCCCTCAAATTCGCCTTCGGACTCGCCGCCCTCCAGCGCATTCATGACATCATTCCCCAGTTCGCTCAGATGCTCTTTCCAGCCGCGCTTCTTTTTCGGCGGTTTGGGTTTGGAGGCGGACGGGTCGGCCAGTTCATCGAGACGGCGGTCCAGGCTGTCCGGTTCCTCCTCCGGCGGAGCGGGTTCGGTCTGTTCCGGGGCAGAGATGGCGGCGGCAGCACTTTTCTCCTGCTGCTCTTCCTCTTTCGCAGCCTCGGCGAGGGCGGCAGCGCGTGCCGCTTTGTCCTCCAACTCCTGTCGTTCCTCCTCTTCAATCTTCTCTTTCCAGGCGGCCGCCGCTTTCAGGGCGTCGGCGTCCGGCAGGAAGGTCGTGTCCCCGTCGATCTCTTCGATCTTATCCGACCGGCCGGAGCCGGTGCGAAGGGTGTCTTCCTCTTCGGGGTACTCGTCTTTGTCCGGAAGTTTTACCCCGAGATAGGCTTCCAGGCTGTCGTTATCGGTTTCGAGCTGCAGCTCCTCGAGGGGATTCAGCTCGTGGGTTTTCTCGTCGTTGAAAGAGCTCTTGGGCCGCTCCCGTTTGGCGAAAACGGCGTCCTCCTTCTCGGCTTCCGCCAGCTCCTCCGGCGTGCCGACCGGAATGTCAAAGGTGCCGGCGGTGACAGCGCTCAGGAGTTTGGGTTCCACCGGTGTCCGGTGCCAGATGGGAGAACGCTCTCCCGTCCGCTTCGGCTTCGGCGCCGCCTCTTCGGCGTTTTCCGCCGGGGACTCGACCTCTGCCGCATCATCGGTAATGTCCATAACCGCAGCATTCTCCTCTTGCGGGAGTTCCTCCGGAATGGCCTCAAAGGCCTCGGCACTCTCTGCCAGCGGGATGGCAAACGTTCCGCCGGTGACCTTGCCCTGGAGGGCGGGTTCCACCGGCGTCCGGTGCCAGTAGCGCGGGCGGCGGGCCGGCGCAGCAGATGCAGCAGGTGCCTCCGGCTGTTTTTCCTGTTCCGATGTTTCCTCCGCGGCTGTCTCCGAAGCCTCCGACAGCTGAACCGGCTTCATGGGTCCCTCGATGGCCCGGCGCTCCTCCAGCTCATAGCGGGTGAAATTCTTTTCGGTCTCTTTGACGTAGGCTGAGACGCGTTTGGCAAAGGTCTCCGCCTCTGAGGCAAACTGTTCCGCCTCAGCGGTAAAGGCCTGGTGCGTCTTTTCCCACTCGGCGTTCTTCATGGCCTCTTTCTGGCGGGACTGCTTTTCCAGAAGTTCATCCAGCTGGCGCTGCGCCTCTGAGGGCTCCGGGACCTGGGCAGATTCCCGCGCGGTCTTCTCCAGAGCCTGGGCAGTCTCCGAGGCGGAGTCGCCAAAGAGTTCCGGAGTCTCCTCGGCGAGGGAGATCTGATGGTAGTCCTCATCCTCTCCGCCGGATTCGGGGGCCGGTTCCTCCTGTGCCGTCTCCTCCAGAGACATCTGATGATAGACGGTCTCGGTGGGGGCGGCATCGGCGTCGTACTCGTCAAAATCGGGTTCTATGTTCAGGGTGTCGTCTTCCGGGACGCCCTCTTCCGGCGCAGAGCCGGATGCGGTTTTCTTCTCGTCGTCCAAGCGGACCCCTCCTTACAGTGCTTTCAGGCCAAGGCGCTGCCGGCTGACCTCATACATCATGATGCCGGCCGCCACCGAGGCGTTCAGTGAATTGATTTCGCCGCGCATGGGGAGGGAGAGCACGAAGTCGCATTTCTCCCGGACCAGCCGGCCCATCCCCTTGCCCTCGGAGCCTATGACCAGCGCCAGGGGACCCTTCAGGTCGGTCTGGCACCAGGTTTCGCCCTCCATGTCGGTCCCGTAGATCCAGACTCCGCGGGATTTCAGATCTTCTATTGTACTGGGCAAATTATTCACCCGTGCAACGGGCATATACTCCAACGCACCGGCTGCGGTCTTGGCCACCGTGTAGGTAAGCTCCGCGCTGCGCCGCTGCGGGATAATAATTCCGTGGGCTCCGGCGCACTCGGCACTCCGAATGATGGCACCGAGATTGTGGGGGTCCGCAATTTCGTCGCAGATGACCAGAAACGGCGGTTCCTGTTTTGCCTCCGCCCGGGCGAAAATATCGTCGATGGACGCGTAGGCGTGTGCCGCGACCCGGGCGATGACCCCCTGGTGACGGGCGTGGCCGCACATGAAGTCCAGTTTCTTCGCGTCCACCTCTTTGACCGGTATTTTTGCGTCGCGGGCCATGGCGATGATTTTTCCGATGGAGCCCTGCCGTTCCCCACGGGCGACAAACAGGGAGTCAATATTTCTGCCGGAGCGGAGCGCCTCCATGACCGGGTTGCGGCCGATGATGAGCTCGTCTCTGCTTTCGGATTGTGCCATTAATGTGCATCCTCCTATTTGAAACTGCGCAAGATGCGCCAATATAAGTAAAATAATTTCCTGTATTATAGCATCTATTGCGGGCGCAAACAACAGCAGACACCCTCTGCCGTCCTGCCGAAATATTCATAATATTCACTTTGAATGCATATTATTTTCGAATATTCCGGGATTTTTCGAATTTTTATTCATTTTCCTGTTGACTTTATTCATGATGCCCCGTATAATACAGTCAAGCTGAAATTCAGGAGGAAAAACATCATGGCAATCGATAAATCCAAAATCAAAAAAGTCGTTCTCGCATATTCCGGCGGACTGGATACTTCCATTATCATTCCGTGGCTGAAAGAGAACTATAACAACTGCGAAGTCATCGCCGTTTCCGCAAATGTCGGTCAGGGCACTGAGCTCGACGGCCTCGAGGAGAAAGCGCTGAAAACCGGCGCATCCAAGCTCTATATTGAGGACCTCACCGATGAGTACGTCGAAGACTTCATCATCCCGTGTGTCAAGGCCGGCGCCAAATACGAGGGGTATCTCCTCGGCACGTCCCATGCACGTCCGCTCATCGCCAAACGTCTCGTTGAAATTGCCGAGGCCGAGGGCGCAGACGCTATCTGCCACGGCTGCACCGGCAAGGGCAACGACCAGGTTCGGTTTGAGCTGACCATCAAGGCCTTCGCCCCGAACATGACCATCATCGCCCCCTGGCGTGAGTGGGACCTCAAGTCCCGTGAGCAGGAAATTGAGTACGCTGAGGCGCACGACATTCCGCTCAAGATCAACCGTGAAACCAACTACTCCAAGGACAAGAACCTCTGGCACCTTTCCCACGAGGGTCTCGACCTGGAAGATCCGGCCAATGAGCCGCAGTACGAGAAACCAGGCTTCCTGGAGATGGGCGTTTCTCCCCTCGACGCACCGGACAAGCCCACCTATGTCACCCTTGACTTCGAGGCCGGCGTCCCGGTCGCCCTCGACGGTAAGAAGATGAGCCAGAAAGACATCGTTCTCGCTCTCAACAAAATCGGCGGCGAGAACGGCATCGGTCTTCTCGACATCGTCGAGAACCGTCTGGTCGGCATGAAGAGCCGCGGCGTCTATGAGACCCCCGGCGGCACTATTCTCTATGCAGCTCTCAACGCCCTCGAGACTCTGACGCTCGACAAGTACACCGCCCACAAGAAAGAAGAACTCGCCATCACCTTCGGTGAGCTCGTCTACAATGGCCAGTGGTACACCCCGCTCCGCGAGGCTCTCTCCGCTTTCGTCGACAAGGCACAGGAGCACACCACCGGTACGGTCAAACTCAAACTCTACAAGGGCAATATCATCAAATCCAGCATCACCAGCCCCTACTCCCTGTACAACCCGGAGATGGCGACCTTCGACGAGGACGACATCTACGATCAGTACGATGCCAACGGCTTCATCAACCTCTTCGGTCTTCCGATGAAGGCACAGGCGCTCTCCGGCCAGGCGTACAAACTTGAGGACTTCAAGAAGTAATCAGAACAGTTAAATTAAGGCGGGAGGCCTTCCGACCTCCCGCGTTTTTTTCGGAAAGGTGACTGCTACATGAAACTTTGGACCGGCCGGTTTTCCAAAGAAATTGACAAGAAAACCAACGACTTCAACTCCTCAATTCCGTTTGACTCCCGCATGTACAAAGAGGACATCACCGGCAGCATGGCACATGCCGCAATGCTCGGTGCACAGGGCATCAACAGCAAAGAGGACACCGATAAAATCTTAAACGGCCTGCAGGGCATTCTGGACGACATCGAATCCGGCGCCCTCACCATAGATCCGGAGGCGGAGGACATCCATACCTTCGTCGAGGGAGAACTGACCAAACGCATCGGCGACGCCGGCAAGCGCCTGCACACCTCCCGTTCCCGGAACGACCAGGTCGCACTGGACGACCGCCTCGTCATCAAAACCGAGTGCGACGCCCTCATTCCCCAGCTCAAAGAGCTCATCTCTATCCTGTGTAAACAGGCCATTCAGTACAAGAATGCCATCATGCCGGGATACACCCATATGCAGCGCGCACAGCCCATCGTCTTCGGCCACCATCTTCTCGCCTACACCGAGATGTTCCTTCGCGACATCAGCCGTCTGGAAGACGCCGAAAAGCGCATGATGAGCCAGTGCCCGCTCGGTTCCGGCGCTCTCGCGGGAACCACCTATAACATTGACCGAAACATGACCGCCAGGGCTCTGGGCTTTGCGGGCCCGAGCCGGAACTCTCTGGACGGCGTCTCCGACCGCGACTTCTGCATTGAATTCGCCAGTGCACTGTCTCTGGTCATGGTCCATCTCTCCCGCTTCGCAGAGGAAATCATCCTCTGGTGCTCCTGGGAGTTCCGTTTCGTCGAGCTCGACGACGCCTTCTCCACCGGCTCCAGCATCATGCCGCAGAAGAAGAACCCCGATATTGCAGAGCTCGTCCGTGGCAAATCCGGCCGCGTCTTCGGCGACCTCATGACGCTCCTGACCGTCATGAAAGGTCTCCCGCTCGCCTATAACAAGGACATGCAGGAGGATAAGGAGGCCATCTTCGACGCATTCGACACCGTGAAAATGTGCCTGACCGCCTTCAATCCGATGATTGACACCTGGAACGTCCATCCGGAGAACATGCGCAAAGCGGCGGCGGCCGGCTTTATCAACGCCACCGACTGCGCCGACTATCTGGTCGGCCGCGGGCTTCCGTTCCGCGACGCCTATAAATGCACCGGTGAACTTGTCGCCCTCTGCATTCAGAAGGGCACCACACTGGAAGAGCTTCCGCTCGCCGACTACCAGTCGGTCTGCGACCTCTTCGACGACGGCGTCTATGAGGCCATCAATCTGGAGCGCTGCGTAGAGCAGCGAACCTGCATCGGCGCACCCTGCCCTGCCAATGTCGAGGCACGGGCCAACGAAATTCTGGCCAGCCTCTCAAAATAAATAAGAAAGAAAGCCTCTGCCATGAGGTTTTGAATTTCAGCAGAAAGAGACCGCGTTTCCTCGGAAATGCGGTCTCTCTCTTTTTCTGTCTCAGTCCAGCGACCAGAGGTCCGGCCGGAAGATCTCTTTATGTGCGCGAATGTAGTCACGGAATTCATTTGCGTTGCTGTGAAAGCGTTTCACTGCTGCAGCACCGTCACCTGATTTTACGGAATCGGTCAGAACGTGAAGGTCTTCCAGTATGGCGTCGGGTCCGGTATAGGCACACCATGCGTGAAAGACCGGGAGCCCGATCTGCATCATGGAGGAGTAAAGTAGCGGGTACAGCGGGTTGCCGCTGTAAAAGACGATCTGCCGGTGGTAGGCCGCCCAGTTCTCCCCCATCCGCCGGGCACTGATGAGGGAGGCCTCAGCGGTCGCCTGCACCATTTTCTCCAGCGTTTCGATTTCCCGCTTCGTATGGTGCGCTGCAATTTTTTCCAGCGAGGGACATTCGGCGCTCTCGCAGAAGTCGATGACGCCGCAGGCGGTCCGGGCATCTACAATCCCCTGCCGATAATTCAGTACGGTAATCAGCGTCTCTATATTTCCGGTGAGGGCGTAGTTGGCAACCACGACGCCGCGCTGGGTCATATTGTCCAAAAAGCCCATGCGGACCAGGTCCCGGATGCCCTCATGCACCATCGTCTTGCTGATGCCCATGTCGGCGGCCAGCTGCCGCTCGGTGGGCAGCTGTTCCCCCGTCCGCAGCTGACCGCTCAAAATCATATTGACCAGTTCTTCCTCAAACTGCTGTCGGACCGAGGTGACCTCAATTCTCTTAAATTTTGACTGATCCATATATCCATCCAACCCCAAAATATATAAAGCACAGCCCAAAAAGTACGGTCTGACCATGACCAAAAAAATCCCTTCCCGGGGGATTGTGCAATTTTGCAAAAGTCCTTTGCGGTCAGACCAAGACCCGCAATTATTATAAAAATATTTGGTCCATTTTGTCAATTGTTAGTCAATCTGTACCATAATACAATTTTTGTGTAGTCTAAATTAGTTGGTACTTTCAGAGGAATGGAACATGAATGAATCAAGCAAAGCATGTGTAATTGCCCTGGCCGGAAAGGGCGGTGTGGGGAAGACCTCTCTCTCCGCCTCTATCGTCCGTATCCTGACGGAGCAGAAGCCGGAGGCCAAGATCCTCGCCATTGATGCGGACCCGGCAGTCGGTCTCGCCACCGCACTCGGCGCAGAGGTCCATGAGACCCTGGACGACATACGGCTTCGGGTTGCGGCAGATGTCACCGGCAAGCTGAACAGCACCGAGGACATCCTGGCAGAGGCGAAGTTCCGCCTCTATGAGGCGATGGACGAGCAGCAGGGCTATGCCTTCCTGGCCATCGGGCGCCCGGAGGCCGAGGGCTGCTACTGCGCCATCAACAGCTATCTGCGAAATGTCATAGAAATGCTGGCCAAGGAGTTCGACTATGTCGTCATCGACGGCGAGGCCGGCATTGAGCAGATCAACCGCCGCGTCATGGACCGGGTAAACCACCTGATCCTCGTCTCCGATCAGAGCAAAAAGGGGCTTAGCATCATAGCTACCATCCGTCGGGTCTCCGACGAGATGATGATGTGCGACAAGGTCGGCGCTGTCGTCAACCGCGCAGTGGCGCCGGAGCGCATCGACTTTACAAAAATTGAAAACACGCCGGTTCTAACGGTCATCCCGCAGGACCCGCGCCTGCTGGAGATGGATATCGACGGCAAAAATATTTTTGAGCTCCCGGCCGATGCCGCCGTGCTGCAGGGCGCCGGGACCATTCTCAGAAAATTGGAGATACTTTAACCCAGAATAAGGAGGTTTCAGCATGAAGTACTACGGTGGATGTGATGTGGGTTCGACCTACACAAAAGCAGTCATTCTCGATGAGAACGGCAAAATGGTCGCCAACACCACGCTCAAGAGCAAAATCAACCCGGTGGAGTCCGCACAGCTCGCCATGAAAGAGGTATGTCAGCAGGCGGGCCTCAGCGGCAGTGAAGATCTCACCTACCTGATCGGCACCGGCTACGGCCGCAACAAGGTCCCGTTTGCCGATGAGAACATCTCCGAGATCTCCTGCCACGCCATGGGCGTCCATGTCACAGATCCCAGCGTCAAGGCCATCATCGACATCGGCGGCCAGGACGTCAAAGGCATTGCCGTAGACACCGACGGCACGGTCAAGAACTTCGCCATGAACGACAAATGCGCCGCCGGCACCGGCCGTTTCTTCGAGGCCATGGCCCGCAGCTTTGAAATGCCGCTCTCGGAATTCTCGAAGCTCTCTCTGAAGGCCAAAAATGTCATTCCGATCACCGCACAGTGCACCGTATTTGCAGAATCGGAGGTCATCACCCTCGTCGGCGAGGGCAAGCCGATGGACGAGATTGCGGCCGGCATTGAGATGGGCGTTGCAAAACGCTGCTTTGTCATGGCCAAAAAGGCCGGCGCCACGGACAGCATCACGCTGACCGGCGGATGTGCCAAGAATGACGGCCTGAAGCGGGCCATTGAGCAGGTCCTTCATCTGAAGGTCATCGAGCTCAAGACCGATCCGCAGCTGATGGGTGCGCTCGGTGCCGCAGAATATGCGCGGCAGAAAGCATCATGAACTTATATAACCAGTCCATTTCCTCTATCCAGGCCATTCTGGAATCCCCGTGTTCGGTTACAGCACCGTATCGCGCAGAGGAAGCATGGCCCGACCTGGGCACGCAGGGGTTTCTCCTCCGGCGAGATGCCGCGTTTGAGCTCGGAGGCGACGGGAAGAAATCCGTCAACTGCACCTGCGTGACCTCGACGCCGGGACTCGTGCCGGAAAATTCCGTCCAGATCGTGGGGCCGGATCTGCAGCAGATCCACGGGGATGTCTCATTCGCCCGCATCGTCCTGCTGGAGATTGAAGACCCGGGCGAAGAGCAGAAGGCCTACGACGCAATCAAGAACCTGGAATACGTCCGCTACCATGTCTTTCCAAAGGGCTATCTGTCCCGCACCTCTTCCGAGAGCAACCGGGAAATCGTACGGGTCAGCAAAGAGGCCATCCGCGAAGGGATCTCTTTTGAAAAAATCGGGAACGCCTATCTCCTAAAGTATCTGGAGCAGGACGGCGTCCGGCATGCGAAGATCATCTTTGCCGCTGATTTCAGCCGAATTGACGATCTGACGAAAGAGGCTGAGAAGGTCAGCGCCATCACAGGGACGCTGAGCCACATTCTCGACAATGTCACGATGACAAACTGCGCCGAATGCCAGCTGAAACCAGTCTGCGACTCCGTCGAAGGTCTTCGGGAAATGCACATGAAACAGAGACAGCGGGATAAGGAGCGATTTCAATGAGCACCAAACGAGAGGAAGCAATCGCGCTCCTGGAATACATGGTGAAACACAACCGCCACCATGCAGAGGAGCTGGCCGCTATCGTCGGCCAGCTGAACGGAGCCGAAAATACGCTTCTCCAGTCGGCTCTCACCTCTCTGGAAGAGAGCAACGGCCAGTTGGAAGAGGCGCTGGAGCTTGCGAAAGAAAATGATAAAGGAGGCGCAAGATGAAAGATCTGAAGCACTTAATCTATTTTGAGAACCTTCTGCAGGAGGCCAACAACGATCTTGTCAAGGAGGCCGAAGCGGAAGGGCAGAAATGTATTGCCACCGTCTGCAGCCAGATCCCGGAGCCGCTGCTCTGCCTGCCGGGCGTTTTCACGGTACGCCTGTCCGCACCGCGCACCGGTTCCATCGATATCGGAACGTACTACATGACCAGTCTGACCTGCGAGTACTGCCGCGCCATTCTGGAGCGCGCACTCGAGGGCGGCTATCAGTTCCTGGACGGATTTATCGACACCTGCGCCTGCTCCCAGCACGCCGATCTGGCCGACAACATCGAGCAGCTCGATGCCTGCACCAAGCCGGAATTCAAGATGCTGCACATGGACACACCGATGAAGAGCGACCCGAACGGCGTCAACCATATGTACCGCCAGTGCAAGACCGAGCTTCTGCCGTATCTCCAGAGCATGGGAATTGACACTTCGGAAGACGCTCTTCGGAAAGGCGTCGAGGAATTCAACGAGGTCTGCCGCCTGCTGAAGGAGATCGGCGACCATCGGAAAGCGGACAACCCGAACATCACCGGGTATGAGTACTATGTCCTCTGCCTGGCCACCTATGTATGTCCGAAGGACAAAATCATCGACAAGCTGCGCGAGACGGCGGAGGAACTGAAGACCCGGAAACCGGATCCGGACGCCGGAAAACGCTATCGCGCCCGTGTTCTGCTCGCCGGCTCCGAGCTGGACGACATCAACTTCATTAAGACCGTAGAGGAGTCCGGCGCCCTGATCGTCGCCGACCGCTTCTGCTTCGGCACCTTCCCGGACCGGGAAGAAGTCGTTCTCAACGACGACGAAGACGTCCTGTTCCAGATCTGCCGCGACAACGTCATGAAATGCATGTGCCCGCGGTACATGAACACCGACCGCATTCTGGAGCGCAAACAGTACATCGACAAACTTGCAAAAGAATACAAAGCCGACGGCATCATCGTCCAGCAGATGAAGTTCTGCAACTTCTGGGCCTATGAGCGCGCCGATTACCAGCACGTCTTCCCGAAAGAATATGGCTGGCCCGTGCTCTCCATTGACCGTGCCTACTCCTCCGGCGCATCCGGACAGCTGCGCACACGCGTCCAGGCGTTCATCGAGAGCCTGGAGATCAAGAAAATCCATAAACAGAAGGGGGCTACGACAGCATGAGTAAAGAATTAAATTCGGAGCGCCTCGGCGATCTCTACAACGGCAAAAAGACCAGAAAGCGCAGAGAGTGGCGCGGCGTCAGAGATACGCTTTACGATTACAAATGCTGGCTCGGCATCATGGCCTACCTGGTCAAGTTCCTGGCCAACAAGCAGAACATCAAAGGATTCATGCGCTATCGCTGGATGATCAACAACCTCGCCACGCTGGATTTCCTGGACCGCCACACCGAGGGCGCCCGGGGACCGCAGCTGCGCATGGCGCATCTGGAATATGATTTCATCATCAAACACATGGCGGACAACATGGCCGCCCAGTTCAAGCGCGACCAGAACATCGGCGGCAGCAAAGAGCTGAGCGACAAGACTATCATTTTCGATGAGAACATGATGTCACAGGTCATGAACGGCTTCCCGAACCTGAAGGCCATCTCCCGTGAGATCCCCCCGATCTTCACCGGATCTACCATGCGGCAGGATTCCGAGATCTTCTATATTGATGTCTCGGAGCAGTACGGAATTCCGGGCGATGTCTGCCCGATGCCCGCCGCCGAACTCGGCGTCGCGGTGCAGGATGACTACCCCGAATTCGGCGTCGGAATTCTGAACGCCAACACCACCTGCGACACCTCCCTCATGGGCAACGGCATTGAGCAGCGCCATTTCGATATCCCGACCCACCAGGTCGCTGTCCCGATCAACTACACCGACCCGAATGTCCAGGACTACAGTGCACAGGAAATTAAAGACGCTATCAAGTTCGTCGAAGATGTCACCGGAGAAAAATTCAACTGGGATTACTACTTCAAATGCATGAAGATCTTCAACCAGGAGACCCGCAATTTCCTGGAGTGGCTGGAGATCAACAAGACAGACTACCCGCAGGTCGTCGGCAATAACATTGCCCCGTTCCGCTATGCCTACTACATGGTAGCCGGCGGACGTGAAATCGGCTTCCTGAAGGCGGAGAAAAAGATCAACAAGCTCATGTACGATGCCTATGAGAAAAAGGTTCCGGTCGTCTCCGAAGTCCGTCACCGCGCCATCGTCTGGGGCGTCCAGGCACAGTATTACAGCCACTTCCCCGCATGGCTTCAGAACTGCTGGGGCATCATCCCGCTGGTCGACATGCTGTCCCTGACCTCCACGAAGATCTACAGTGAAGACGACAAAGAACAGGCCTATTATGACATGGCCGACCTGTATGCCAACATGGTCATGCGCAACCGCTCCGAGGGCGGCTACAAAGTCGGCGTCGAGGATCTCTGGCGCTTCTGCGAAGAGTTCCGTGCCGATGTCGTCATCATGTACGAGCACATCGGCTGCAAAGCTGTCACCGGCTACCACGGTCTCTATGAAGAAGAGGCCCGCAAACACGGCGTGCACCTGATCTGGGTCACCCACGGTCTCATGGATCCCCGCGACGCCAGCCGCCAGTCCATGCGAAACGATGTCAACCGCTATATGCGTACGGTATTCCACGAAGAGCCGCTCGATCCTTCCCTGGAAGAGTTTGACGACTCCAATAACTATTGAGGAAGGAGCTGCACATCATGAAAACCGCAAAGAAAGTTATCCTTGGCATTTTCGGTGCTGCCGCTGCCTTCTTTGTCACGACCTTTACGATCTATTTCTTCAATTTGGACAGCAAAGCGCTCAGCCTTTTGGAAGAGCCTCTGCTGAAGCACTATGAAAAGGTAGACAAGAAGAAAACCAACAAGAATCTGTAACCGACAACGCCGAATTTCACGCAGAAAAGGAGCCGCTGCCCAGCACCATGCTGAAGCAGCAGCTCCTTCTTTTATTCTGAGAGTTATGCCTTGCCGAGTTTTCTGGCATGGAATTCCAGCAGCTGTTCGGCGGCATAATAGGTTCCTGCCGAGGTCAGCAGGACAGCTGAGAGAACCATCCGCCATAAGATTTTCCGTGTGCGTTTCATAGGATCTCTCCTTTCCGACATTATTTTTCCAACTTCATTATAGAAAACAGTGCCGAAAAATACAAGAAAAATCACCTGAGAGACTTATGGCGGTCGATCCGGTCGTAATAGGCCGTAATTTTGGTGAGAACCGGCGTAATTTCAGCCGACAGATCGAAGATGCTTATGGCCCGCTTCTCCAGCTCTTTCTGGGCCCGGAAGCCGACTTTTGCGGCGACGACCGCGCGGACATCCGTCAGCGCCGCGATTTTTTCCGAGCCGCCGGAACAGTTTCCGGAGCCGGAACCGCATCCGCAGGAGCCGCTGTCCGGAGAGGGCTCCGAAGGCACGGCGCGGTCTTCCAGCAGGGAGAACCGGGTTCCCTCCGCCTGGTAAATATGAAATACATCGGCGGCCCCGAACGATTCGTCAATATGGACTTCGTCGGAGGAGGCCACCGCAATCTTATAAGACATCAGTTCCACCTCTGAACTGCAATCGAGTAGATGTCCTCAATGACTTTGATGCCGCCCTGATAGCCAACATAGGATTCGTCCATTACGACTTTATCCTGTACGGGCCAGGAGATATTGAGGTAGTGGCCGGAGAGGTCCTCCGCCACCTCTTTCTCCCAGTAGGAGCCGAGGATCAGCGGGTAGCCATGGTAGTCGTGTTCCCGGATTTCTTTGTGGATCTTCCAGCTGTCGGTCTCAAAGACCACCGGCGCCTGGATGCCGTAATTCAGGCGGCGGAACTCTTCGGCCACTGCATTGCGCTGTTTCTTCGGGGTGTCGTCGACGACGAACTGGGTCGCCGGATTCAGGCTCAGGTCGTTGACCAGAAACTTGGTCAGCGCCAGCGAGTACTGGGCATCGGCGACCACGGAGAACTGCTTGGCCATGACGCGGGTCTCCAGGAAGAGATCGGCATAGCGCTCAATCAGGTAATAATAGTATTTTTCCTGTTCCCCGATGATCGACTCCACTTTTTCCCTGTCTACGCCGGCAAATTCACCCACTGTGCGGAGAAACTTCCCGGTCTCATAGGCCCCGACCGGCAGGTTCGGATAGTGCAGGAACGGGAGGCTCAACTTCTGCTCCATATGTCTGACGCTCTCCAGGCCGACCCAGGGGGAGACCAGCAGGTTGAACTCTGCCTTCGGAATCTTCCGGATCTTCTCGATCCCGCCGTCATAGCCAAAAATGATATTCGGCGTCAGGCTGAGAGATTCGACCAGTTTCGCCAGCTGCTGATAGTTTCCGAGCCAGAACAGATCCTGATAGGGCACATCTGCCCAGATATTCACCAGCCCCTTCTGCGTATGATCCGACTTGGTGAGAAACTGGTCCGTGATGGCGTCGATGACCTGCTCGTAGCCCTTGTAGTTGTTGCCCTTGAATCCGGCCGTGGAGGCGAGCAGCACCGGCTTTTCCGCATCCTGGAACTCCTCGACCACGGTCTGTGAGTCGTCGCCGACGATCTCCGGAATACATCCGGTCAGGACAATATAGAGATCCGCATCAATGACCCGAAGGGCGTTTTCGATCGTCGTGTTCAGCTTTCTGACCCCGCCGAAGACGACGTCCTTCTCGTTGAGACTGGTGCAGGGGAAGATATTCGGCGAAAAATAGCCCGAGCTCCCGATGGTATCGGAGAGCTTGGCGGCACAGCCCGGTCCGGAGTGGAGGATCGGGATGGCCCGCGGAATCGCCTGGACCGTCTGCATCGCCGCCAGCGCGCATTTGTACCGCTGGCCGTCCAGTATTTTAGCCATGCTTCTTCTTCCCCTTTCCTTCCATGAAATAGTCGATGTTCTGCTCATACCACCAGTTGGTATATGGCAGTTTGACGTGATTTGCCAGGTTCTCCTCAAAGCTGCGGTTCTGGATGGCGTCCAGAATGGCATTGGCGAACTCCAGCGTGTGTTTGTAGCCAAAGATCATGTACTCATCCGCCACATAGACCGCCGGCGTGCCGTTCTTGATGGCCCATACCGTGGATCCCGGATGGCGGGACAGGTAGAGATCCGGCTGATAGCGGTGCAGGATGTTCATGACCTCGTAGTTCTGCTGGTCGGAGACCGAGGCGCCGTAGTCGACGCCGTTGTCCAGCAGATATTTCATCGACGGCGGGACATCGCCGTTCTCGTATTTCTTGTCGTAGTGCCAGGCCAGCGCCCAGACCACCTCGATGCCGAGCTCATTCAGCACGCGGGAGACCTCAAACGTATACCCGGGCCCCATGCCGAGGACGGCGCGCAGCCCTTTCAGCTTCTTCTTTACTTCCTCAATCTGCGGGATATACTTCGCCCGCTCCCGTGCGATGTACGCCTCGATCTTTTCAGAGCGGTGGGTCACCCGTCCGATCTCCCGCAGCCAGGTCTCAAAGCCGACGATGCCGAGCGGGTTGATGGCACGAATATACGGAACCCCATACTGCTCCTCCAGTCCGTTACCGAGGTAATTGCCGAGCGTCCCGCAGATGCAGGTCGTCGCCTCCGCCTCCGAGAGGTGCCTCAGCTCCTCCACGGAGGAATTGCAGTACAGGAAGACCGGATCCAGGTCAAACTCGTGGAACATCCGGACGATCTCTGGCCGCTCACTCTCGTAGAAGTTCTTAAAGTTAATCGTATTGCGCTTCTGCTTCGGCGGCTCCACGATCTCGCTCAGGACCGCGTGGTCCGAGATATCGAATCCGGTGGCCCAGATCCGCGATTTAAACCCTTCGCAGTGCACGGCGGCAATCGGCACATCGATCTCCGGGCGGACTTCGTCCACCACCGCGTCGATATCCTCACCGGTGATGCCGGTGGTGCAGGAGCTTGCGACAAAGATGGCCTCCGGATGGTACCGGCGGTTGGTCTCCAGAATAATCTCCTTCAGTTTTTCGGTGGAGCCGAAAATGGTATCCCGCTCATTGACGTCGGTTCCAATATAGACCGTGTTGGTGGTCACGCCGCGCTTTTTGGCCATGACCTTGTCGAGATAGTAAGCATTGGCCGCCGCAGCGGAGCATCCCGCCGGGCCGTGGTGAATGATGGCCACATTGCGGATTGCGGAGAGCTGACCCAGCGCACACATGGAGAGACAGGAGCTGGACTGGGAAAAACAGCGGGAGCAGCCGCGAAGGGTGCCGCACTCGCTCTGTTCGGAGAGGTCCTGCAGGCTACCGAAGTAGCCGGTAATGGACCCGATCCGCGTCTCACGGGTCGCAACGTTGGAGCTGTTCAAATCCATTGACATTTTTCTATGCCCCTTTCTCAGACATCGTAGAGCGGCGTTGTCAGATAGCGGAGTCCGGTATCCGGCGCAACGGCCACAATCAGTTTCCCGGTGGTCTCCGGCCGCTGGGCAATTTTTGTGGCGGCCGCCAGAATGGCGCCGGAGGAAGTGCCGAGCAGAATTCCGTCATACTTCGCGGCTTCGCGGGCCGCCTGGTACGCCTCGACGGTCTCAATGGCAAACGCCTCATCGTAAATATTCCGGTTAAACGTTTTCGGGAGGAATTTTTCATCGATGCCCACGAATGGGTGGACTCCGAAAATTTCATCCGGATGGGGATTTTCCTCCGAAGGCAGTGAATTGGGACCTGGTTGCACGGCGGCAATCCGGATCCCCGGGTTCCGGGATTTCAGATAGGCGCCCGCGCCGGAGATGGTCCCGCCGGTGCCGACGGCTGCGACAAAATAGTCCACATTGCCGTCGGTGTCCCGCCAGATCTCCGGGCCCGTGGTCTCCTTGTGGATCTGCGGATTGGCGGGATTCACAATCTGGTTGACGAAGACGATCGGCTCGCCGGACGCCTTCAGAAGCCGCTCCAGCTCCTGGGTTGCGGCGATGAAATCGCCGCCGGTCTCCTGCAGAATTTGGGCCACAGTGGGCACCTCGGACAGTTTGATCGTCTCGCCGCCGAATGCGTGGATGACCTGGAAGCGCTCAATACTGACCTCGTCCTGAATATAGACGCGGAACCGGTAGCCCTTAACGGCTGCGGCCGCTGCCAACCCGATCCCCGTGTTGCCGGAGGTGGTATCGACAATGATGTCGCCCTTGTGCAGAAGTCCGCGCTTCTCGGCATCGTTGATCATGGCAAACGCAATCCGGTCCTTGACGCTCTGGTTCGGGTTGGCCAGCTCCAGTTTGACGGCGATCCGCCCATACAGTTTCTTCTTAATTTCGTAATTGCTGAGTTCCAGCAGCGGGGTGTTTCCCACCAGCTCCTCGATTGATTTATGTATATTCGGCATCTGAATTCTCCTTTTTTCGCACTGTCAAATGGAATAGTCGTCTTCCAGGGTGTCCATGAGTCCAAACTGCATGAGGATTTCCTCCAGCCGCTGCTGGGTCATCGGGGTCGGGATTACGAACTGGTCGTTCGCCTCCACGGCCTCGGCGAGGCCCCGATACTCCTGGGCCTGTTTCGAGTTCGGCGCATACTGGATGACGGTCTGTTTATGAATTTCCGCCCGCTGGACAATGTTGTCCCGGGGGACAAAATAGAGGAGCTGTGTTCCGAGCTCTTTGGAGAAAGCGCGGAGGAGATCGAGCTCCCGGTCCACATTTCGGCTGTTGCAGATGATGCCGCCGATGCGGGCGCCGCCGGTACGGGCGTACCGCGCAATACCCTTTGCAATGTTGTTGGCCGCGTAGAGCGCCATCATCTCACCGGAGGCGACGATGTAAATTTCCTTGGCCTTGCCCTCGCGAATCGGCATGGCGAAGCCGCCGCAGACGACGTCGCCGAGGACATCGTAGAAAACGTAGTCCAGGTCGTCGGTGTAGGCGCCGAGGGATTCCAGCATGCTGATCGAGGTGATGATTCCGCGGCCGGCACATCCGACGCCGGGCTCCGGTCCGCCGGATTCGACGCAGCGCACGCCTTTGTAGCCCTCTTTCATAATCTGGCTGAGGTCGATATCCTCACCCTCCTCGCGGATCGTGTCGAGAACGGTTCTCTGCGCCAGACCCCCGAGGAGCAAGCGGGTGGAATCCGCTTTCGGGTCGCATCCGACGACCATTACTTTTTTGCCCATATCAATCAGGCCGGTTGTAAGATTCTGGGTGGTCGTAGATTTTCCGATGCCGCCCTTCCCGTAAATTGCAATCTGTCTCAGTTCTGACACAGTAAAACTCCTCCTAATTCATGATTCCTGCAGTTTCTGGATAAAATTCTGAATCTGTTCCTGCGAGTCCAGATACAGGAGCAGCCGGTCGATGGCATCCAGCAGATCGCCGGGAAGTTCACAGACTTGAATTCCCCGCTCTGCCAGCACCGCCTGGGCTCCCGGACCGGCTTTCGCCGCAATGACATAATCGCAGTCGGCAAGCAGCTCGGCTACAGCGGCCAGATCCGCATCCTGATGGGACCCGCCCTGACAGGGCGCCCGGGTCTTCCGGTATTCCGCCAGACAGATTCCGCCCTGGTTATCGGCATCATAGACTGCAAAGTTTTCCGCCCGGCCGAAGTGGACGTCCACATTCCGGCCGTCCACGGTGGCCGCTGCGATCCGGTATTTTTTCTCAGCCATGGGAGAACGGCTCCTTTCCGGACAGCACGGCACTGCCATAGATCTGGCGGTGATAATCCGATTTTCCCGGGACGCCCACCGCGTCGGCCCGACAGTGGGCGCAGTGCCGGAAGACATCCAGATACGGCTCGGCCGCCTTTTTCGCGGCATCGATCTGTTCACAGGTGGGTGCCGGGATATCCCTCAGCTCGTGCTGTGGAATCAGCGGAATGATGTTGTAAATATTCGCCCCGAGCTCCGCGACTGTTTTGGCAATCTCTGCAATATGCTGATCATTGATGCCGGGCACCAGCACCGTATTGATCTTTATGACCGTGGTCCCCGCCTCTGCAATCCTCCGAATACCGTTCAGCTGATTGCGGATCAGTATTTCTGCGGCCTCGACGCCTTCATAGCGCTTCCCATGGTAGAGAATAAATTTGTTGAGCTTCGCCTCGATCTCCGGATCGACCGCGTTGACGGTGACCGTGAGGGAGTCGACGCCGACTTCCAGAATCTCCTCCGCCTTTTCTTCCAGCAGAAGTCCGTTGGTACTCATGCACTTGATGAGCTCGGGGTACTCCCGGTCGATGATGCGGAAGGTCTCCAGCGCATACGGTGTCGCCAAAGTGTCCCCGGGGCCCGCAATGCCCGCGACTGTGATGTCCGGGCAGAGCTCCATGGCCTTTTCCAGCACCGCGATGCTGTCCGCCGGATGAATCACTTTCCCGGTCACGCCGGGGCGGTCCTCATAGTGGTTGACCGAGCGCTCACAGAAGCGGCACCCGATATTGCATCCCGGACTGACCGGGAGATGGATGCGCCCAAAGTGATTCAGCCCTGCGCCGAGGCACGGATGGGACCGCGCAAGCCTTTGATAATTGCTTCCGTCCCCATGACATCCTGCCATAATTCCATACTCCTTTCTGTCTCCTGAGAAAACAAAAACCGGAGGCCCCGCAGCACAGCATCCGCATGATAAAACTTCATGCGGCCTGCCGTCCTGCAAAACCTCCGGTTGTCCGGTCAGTTTACAGTCGGAACTTTTCGGTCCGATCTACCTGCACCACTCTGCCATCCTGGATGACGATGGTGATGGTCCCGTATTCTATCTCCTCCACCAATTTCTGCACCCGCTTGAGATAAGAGACATCCTCGCCTCCAGGCACCTTTTTGTCTGGTTCCCGTTTGTCTGCCATATCGATTCTCCTATTCGCAAAAAAAAAAGCAGGCCCCAAAATTCCATTGCGGAAATTGGCACCTGTGAATTGATACGGTCAAATCTCAGGTACGCAGACACATGCAGCAACACATCATTTTGTTTTCTTTTCTGCTGATTCTTCTCATGTGTCTCACGTCATTTTCATAGTTAATCGGTGGGAATAATATGTTTTTCCGATGCGTCTATCATAGTTCACACTTGGTCAATTGTCAACATGGAATTTCGCAGTCTGGCCAAAGCTTTTTTCAATACCTGGCGCGGGCAGGCGGCGTTCAGACGAAGGAATCCTGCGCCGGGCGCGCCGAAATCAGCCCCGTTGTTCAGAAAGACACGGGAGTAGCGGCTGATCTCCTGCGGGTCATATGGCCTGCAATCGATCCAGAGAAGATACGTCCCCTCCGGTTTGACGGTCTTCAGCTTCGGAATTTCCTCCCGGATATACCGGACCGCGAAATCCAAATTTGCGCTGACATAGGACAGCATGGCGTTCCGCCATTCGTCCCCGTGGGTATAGGCCGCGATCATGGAGACCTGGGCCGGCTGCGACAGCGACCCCATTCCCGTCGCCTTCCACGTCTGCCGGAAGCGACGGTACAGCTTCCGGTCGGCAATGAAAATATTGGCATCCTGGAGTCCGGCCAGGTTAAACGTCTTGCTCGGCGCCGTGCAGAGAATGCTCCGCTCCGCGAAAGCGGGGTCCAGTTCTGAGAGAAAATGGTGCTCCCCGCTCCATACGAAATCGAGATGGATGTCGTCGCTCGCGATCAGCACATCGTGCCGCACACAGATTTCGCCCATCCGGCGCAGCTCCTCTTCCGTCCAGACCCGTCCGCCCGGGTTATGGGGATTGCAGAGCAGAAACAGTCGGATATGGTTTTCCACAATTTTCTGCTCAAAATCTGCAAAGTCAATCTCATAGTGTCGGCTGTGAAATACCAGATCGTTCGAGACGGGCACGCGACCGTTGTCCTCGATGACGTTGCGAAAGTGCATATAGACCGGCTCCTGGATGAGGACCGCATCTCCCGGCTCCGTAAAGGCCCGGACCGCCATGGCAAGGGCCGGGACGACACCCGGCATGCGGATCAGGGAATCGGGATCCGGCTCATAGTGATGATATTTTTTCAGATAGCCGGACAGTGCGTTCCAGTACTCCTCCTGATAATAGGTGTACCCGTAAATATTGTGGTGCGCCTCCTGCGCCAAAGCGTCCTCCACATAGGAAGACGTACGGAAATCCATATCGGCGACCCAGAGCGGCAGGTCGTCTTCTGGTCTGCCGTAGAGGGCGTGGTTCCATTTGATGCTGCCCGTCCCGCTCCGGTCCGGAAGATGGTCAAAATCCAGATTGCGTTCGCTCATCGTCTGCTGACTGCCTCCTTCAGCTGCTGCAGCCCCTTTTCCAGCGTCGCCCGCGGACAGGCCACGTTGAGGCGCGTAAACCCTGCGCCGGGGGCCCCGAACATCGCCCCGCTGTCGAGCCAGAGCTTTGCGTCGTGCAGAAGAAACGCATCCAGTGCGCGGTCGTCCATTCCGAGCCCTCCGGCGTCAATCCAGAGCAGATAAGTCCCCTCCGGAGGATGCACGGAAAGGCCCGGAATCGCATTGATTTCCTCCACGGCAAAGGCGATGTTCCTTTGGATATACTCTTTGACCCCATCATACCATACATCACCGCAGTTATAGGCTGCCTCCGCCGCAATCAGTCCCATGACGCCCAGCTGGCTGTACCCGGTGGCGTCAATGGCGTGCTGCAGTTTTTCCCGGAGCTCCGCATTCGGAATAAACAGATTGGAGACCTGCAGCCCGGCCAGATTGAATGTCTTGCTCGGGGAGGTCAGCGTCACCGACTGCGCGGCAAATTCCGGGGAGAGCGATGCAAATACCGTGTGGGGCCGTGCAAAGGCAAAGTCCTCATGTATCTCATCCGCAGCGATGATGACGCCGTGCGCGAGGCAGATCTCCCCCATGCGAGTCAGCTCCTCCCGGGTCCAGACGCGGCCGCCGGGGTTGTGGGGGCTGCAGAGCAGGAAAAGCTTCACCCCGTTCTCCGCAATTTTTTTCTCGAAATCATCGAAATCGACGGTGTAATTTCCGTCCGGTCCGAGCACTAGATTGCTGCTGACCAGTTTTCGGTCATTGTCCTGAATCACCTCATAGAACGGGTAGTAGACCGGCTCCTGGATGAGCACGGCGTCCCCCGGCTCCGTGAAGGCCCGGACGCACTGGGCCAGAGCATAGACAATGCCCGGCGTCTTGATGAGCCAGTCCTCCTGCACTTCATAGCCGTGATGCCGTTTCATCCATCCCTGCACCGCCTCAAAATAGGGCGTGAGCGTGTCGCTGTAGCCAAAGATGCCGTGGTCCACCTGGGCCCGCAGTGCGTCCTGCACATAGGACGACGTCGGAAAATCCATATCGGCGACCCAGAACGGTAGCACATCTTTCGGCCTGCCGCGGCGTTCGGCAAAATCGTATTTGAGACTTTTTGTATTCGTGCGGTCGATGACCGCATCAAAGTTCAGATTGCGTTCCGGCATATTCTTTCCTCCTCGCTCTCTTTCCATGCGCGGGCCAGATCCTTCAGGAGATCCCGCTTCGATTCAATGCCGACCGAAAGGCGGAGAATCCGGTCGTTCAGCCCATTCTCCCGCCGGATCTCCTCCGGGACCTCGGCATGGGTCTGGGTAATGGGATACGTCATCAGCGTCTCCGTCCCCCCGAGGCTCTCGGCAAATTTAATCAGATGGATGTGCCGCAGCACCGCCTGGGCGGCCGCCGCACTCTCCATCTCGAAGGTCAGGACGGCACCGGCGCCCCGAGTCTGCCGCTGCATGATCTCATACCCCGGGTGTTCCGGGAGACCGGGGTACAGAACGCGGGTGACGGCGGGCTGTGTTTTCAGCCACTGCGCAATGGCCAGCGCATTTTCCTGCTCCCGCTCCATCCGCAGAGAGAGGGTCTTGATGCCCCGGATCACCAGCCAGCTGTCCTGCGGGCCGAGACAGGCCCCGGTGGCGACTGCCAGCCTGCGGAGCTCCCGGGCGAGAAGCGGTGACCTGGCGACGACGAACCCGGCCAGCACATCGTGGTGCCCGGCGAGAAATTTGGTCCCGCTGTGGAGGACCAGGTCCGCCCCGAAGTCGATCGGGTTCTGAAAACACGGGGACAGGAACGTGTTGTCCACGATCAGCAGCGCCCCGGCTTTGTGTGCATTTTTGGCAATGCGTGCGAGGTCGGTCACATGCATCATCGGATTGGTCGGCGTCTCCAGATAGACGGCCCGGGTCCCATCCGCCACGGAGTAATCCCGGGCAAGCTGCTGCCGGACCACCCAGATGCCGGTGCGCGCAGCGGCGAGATCAAACAGACGGATGCTGCCGCCGTAGAGATCGCTGTCCACCAGCAGGGTATCGCCGGGCTGCAGAAGACCCAGCACCAGTGTAATGGCCGCCATGCCGCTGCTCAGTGCAAGGCAGTCACAGCCGTTTTCCAGGCGGGCGACCATCTTTTCCAGGTGACTCCGGGTCGGATTGGATTCCCGGGTGTATTCGTAGTCACTGCCGCCGATATGGGCAAACGTTGCAGTCTGGTAGATCGGCGTGCTCAGAGAACCGAAGGACTGCCGCAGCTCTCTGCGCTCCTCCTCCTCATCCAGATGCAGACATCGTGTATCAAAATCCTGTTCCATCTTTTTCCCTCCCGTGGAAATAAAAAAAGAGCAGATGCGAAACGCATCTGCTCCGGATTCTGTCAGCGGGTTATCTGACAGCACGGACTGGCGCGTTTCCAGCTTTTTCTCGCATGGAAGCACGCATCATCATGGTCTCAGCTGTCAAACGAAGCTGCTGCATGGTCCGTCTCTCTTTCATAGTATATAAGTAGGTTTACAGATGATTCAAAGTATACACGGTTTCTCCATGTCCGTCAAGCCCTCAGGATTTCAGTATGGTCAGGGTCCGGTCAATCGGTTTGTCGGTATCGGTCCGGTAAGTTGTAATCCGCAGGCTGGCCGGGGTAACCTGAATGACCGTATAAGTCGGAACATCCTGCTGCCAGCGCGCCGCAAGGTACATCTGCCGGCGCGGCTCCAGATCGTAATATTTGCTGCCGGAAGCGGAGGAACCCGTCAGATAGACGATGCCGTCCGGATTCCGCAGCGTCGTCTTTCCGACGCAGGAGGGGACGATGGCCTCCGGGTCCATCACCGCATTCAGGTACTGGAGATAGGCGAGGTCCTCTAGATTCCGGCTCGTGTCCCGGATACGTCCCGCCGCCACAAACCGGGACTTGTCCGAGTTGGTCTGTTCATCCCGTTCTTTCGCCTTTTCATAGGCCTCCTGGCTGTAAGTCACTTTTTTCCGGCCGCCTCGCAGGACTTCGCTCCTGGCATAGGTGTGGTCGTGGCCGGAGAGCACGAGAGCTGCCCCGCACTCCTCGAGGGCGGGAATTAGATCGTAGCGCAGGCTGGTCACCTTCGGCTCATTGAAGTGCTCCCCCGCGCCATAGATATCCTGGTGCAGGATGACAATTTTCCACTTCGCGTCCGGATTCTCTGCAAAGGTCTCGCGGAGAAACCGGCGATGCTCCTCATTGGAATTGCCCTGTACATTGAGATTCAGATAGAGCACCGGCCCATAGCGGAACCAGTAGTCCCCGACACCTCCGCAGGACCCCAGCCGGCTCTCATTCGGTAAATAAAAATGACGGGAAAAGTCGGGTGTACGGATGTCATGATTTCCCACGGTCGGGGCGACCGGGAGCGTCTTCATCCACTCCGGCGCAAGGAACCCGCTGTATTCGATTTCGTCCCCGCTCTGCACCTGGTCTCCGGCGGAGATCAGAAAGGCGGCCTTTCCCCTGGACTTCTGAATGGCCTGTCGGAGCGTCACGTTCCAGTTAAACGAGTCGTTGGCACAGGCCGCATCCTGTCCTTTCCGGTAATCGGCAGGATCTGCCGATTTTTTCGCCCGGTTGGAGGCGCCGATCTGCGGATCGCCCACGAAGAGAAAGCTGTAGCAGTCCGGATTGCGGGTGGCGACCGGCCGCGGTGCCGTCCATCTGGTTCCGACCTGATACGAATAGTAATAGGTCGTGTTTTTCTCCAGACTGATGGCTGTTACCTTGTTGGTGCAGTACCGCTCCTTCTTTCCGCCTCGGGTCTCCTCAGACGAACCCGACTGCATTGCCGCATAGATCTGTGCTTTCTCGCAGTGCCCACCGCAGTCACCTCCTCTTTTCAATACAGAGCCTATTATCTGCGCCTTTCATCAAAACCGGCGCACAGCTTTGTAAAGAAGAGGAAAATTCAGGTCAAATGTTCGATGAATAGAGGTAACGGCTGCGCAGATAAGTGACAAACGCCCGCTCCGGGCCTGTCAGGGCAGCGCTGTCCCGGTAGCCGAGTCCGAACTCATAGCGGATTGGGGG
>R19__coassemble_167_pt1 | contig 35970 bp, 28 predicted proteins | sample R19__metabat2_high_PE_001 | metagenome-assembled genome bin R19
CCTTTCTGGAGATTGGCCGCTCTGAAAAAGATGTCGAGGAGGTCTTCGGCACTCTGACGGTTGTGGACGACCCCGAGGAGCAGCCGAACATTGAGAAGGCACTTTATTACCGGTGCAAACTTCCGGTCGAGGAGGTGGATGCGGCCCTGGGGCACGCCTTCACCATCCAGGACTCCAGCTACAAGGTGACCCGGTTCTGTGACGGCGAGGTGACCTGCCGGGGAATTACCAAGGCCGAAGGCATGCAGCACTATCTGAATTACGTAGGCCGGTCTGCAGAGGACACCATCGCTTTCGGAGACGGCCCCAACGATTTTGAAATGCTCCAGTTCGCGGGCCTGGGCGTTGCCATGGGCAACGGGGTTCCGGCCCTCCGGGAACGGGCCGACTACGTGACCGATACGGTGACGAACAACGGCATTGAGAAAGCATTTCGAAAGCTCGGTCTGATTTGACCGCATGAAAGAAAAAAGGGCGTACGGCAGAAGAAAATTCTGTCGTGCGCCCTTCGATTTTGAGAGAAGCTCCCTCAAATCTGACGTGCATCTACACGATGCAACTAACAGTTTAACAGAAACGGCACGGGCTTGGCAATGTGAAAGCGAAAAAATGCGTGGAACCGACCTGGGCCCGTGCCCGGAAAATTCGAAAAAATACAAGGATTCGAACACGTGCTCTACTAGAATAGTTATGGAAACAATGACGTTCTCTGTCAGCGGCAGAGGACGTCTTTGCATGTTAGAGAGGAGATTTTCATGACGGAAGAGCAGATTCTGAGTGCCGGTCTTGACATTGGAACCACAACCACGCAGATGGTGCTGAGCCGGCTTACGCTGGAGCGCTCCGGCGGCTACGGCATTGCGCCGAAAGTCTCCGTGACCCGGCGGGAAATCCTGTACCGCAGTCCCATCCGGTTCACCGTCCTGACCGATACCGATGCCATTGACGCAAAAGCTGCCGCCGACTTTCTGTCGGAGCAGTACCGGGCTGCAGGGGTAACTGCGGATCTGATCGGTACCGGCGCCGTCATTATCACCGGCGAATCCGCCCGAAAACGGAATGCGCGGGAGGTAATCGACGCGCTGTCCGCGCTGGCCGGTGACTTTGTGGTGGCCGCCGCCGGGCCGGACCTGGAGAGCTGCCTTGCGGGCCGGGGCGCAGGCGCCGACGAGGCCAGCATTCGAACCGGACAGACGGTGCTCAATGCAGATATCGGCGGCGGAACCTCCAACCTCTGTCTGTTTGAGGGCGGACGGGAAGTCGATGCGGCCTGCGCCGACATCGGCGGGCGGCTGATCTGCGTCGATGACGCCATGCGCGTGACAAAATGTTCGCCCCAGATCCGCATGCTAGCCGAACGGTACGGACTCCCTATCTGGACAGGGGAGCCCGTCACACTGGAAACGCTGCGGAAAACGGCAGATCTGCTGGCGGAGGCGCTGGCGCAGATCTGCAATCTGGCCCCAATAACGGAACTTGGCAGGTCGCTCATCACGAACCATCCCCTCCGGGCAGACAGCCGGCCGACCAGAATGAGCTTCTCCGGCGGCGTCGCGGACTGTATGGCGCACCCGGATGACCCGCCCTTCCGCTACGGAGACATCGGCCCTGTTCTGGCGAAGGCCATCCTGTCGCACCCGGCCTTTGCCGCGACGGCTTCTGTGCCGGCAAAGGAGACGGTCCGGGCAACGGTAATTGGCGCGGGCGCCTGCAGCATGGATGTCTCCGGCAGCACAATCGCCTGCGAGGGCGTCTCCTTCCCGCTCAAAAACCTTCCGGTCCTGCCGCTGCAGTATTTCGGGGAAGAGGACCTTGCGGGACTTCAGGAGCAGATCGCGCGGGTGGTAGCTCTGCAGAGGGAGTCCGGCGTGAGCCAGGGGGCTTTTTATCTGCACGGGGCCGTCTCTCCGTCCTTCCATGAGGTGGAGTCGCTGGCGAACCTTCTGAGTCCCACCCTGGCCGAGGCGGCGGAACGGGGCGAGGTGTTCCCTGTTATTGTTGAGACCGACTTCGGCAAGGCACTTGGCCAGTCGCTGCGGCGCCGGCTTGGACACGGCACGCCGGTTCTCTGCCTCGACGGCATTCACTGTCAGCAGGGAGATTACATTGACATCGGCGCACCGGTGGGCGGCGGCATAGCCGTGCCGGTTGTGGTGAAGACATTATTGTTTCACGAGAAGGAGGATTCTTGATTGGACATTCGGGAAATCATGGCGAAGGCCAATGATAAAAAGAGCGGTGACACTCTGGCCGGAATTGCCTCGGAAAATGCCCTGGAGCGGGTGCGCGCCAGGGAGAAGCTGGCGTCGCTGACCGTCCACGACCTGTTTGAGCACCCGGCGGTCCCCTATGAGGAGGACGCCGTGACCCGGATTATCATCGACGACGTGGACCAGGAGGAGTACCGGAAAATTCAGAACTGGACCATCGGCGACCTTCGGGAGTGGCTGCTCGACGACGCCACCACCGGGGACAGGATGCTGGCGGCCGGACGCGGCATGTCCAGTGAGGTCATTGCCGGCGTATGCAAGCTCATGGGCAATCTCGACCTGATGCTCGCCTCAAGCAAGATGCACATAGAAAAGACCTGCAACACGACTATCGGCGGGCCGAATGTCCTGGCGAGCCGGCTGCAGCCCAATCACCCGGTGGACAGCCCCAAGGGTGTTACCGCCAGTACGCTGGAGGGCCTTTCCTACGGCGTCGGCGACGCCGTTCTGGGTCTGAACCCTGCCATCGATACGGTGGAGAGCACCGTCAGCATCTGGAATATATTAAACGGCATCCGGGACAGGTACGAAGTCCCGACGCAGACCTGCGTCCTCAGCCATGTCACGACCCAGATGAAGGCGCTGCAGACCGGCGCCAAGGCGGACCTGTGTTTCCAGTCGCTTGCTGGCACGGAAGATGCACTTGCAGCTTTCGGCGTGACGACGGATATGCTGTCGGAGGCGCGGCAGATGTTCCTGGAGGACGGCAGCGCTAAGGGCCCCAACGTCATGTACTTTGAGACCGGCCAGGGGAGTGAGCTCTCCAGCTCGGCCCACCACGGCTGGGACCAGGTGACCATGGAATGCCGCTGCTATGGCCTGGCCCGCCACTACGACCCGTTTCTGGTCAACACGGTCGTCGGGTTTATGGGGCCGGAGTACCTGTACGACGCCCATCAGCTGCTGCGCGCCGGACTGGAGGATGTCTTCAACGGGCATCTTCACGGACTGCCCATGGGGTGCGATGTCTGCTACACCAACCACATGCCCACGGACCAGAACGACGGCGAAAACCTGGCTGTCATGCTGACGGCGGCGGGATGCCACTACTTTATGGGTCTTCCCCAGGGCGACGACATCATGCTGATGTATCAGTCCACGGGCTACCACGACATTGCCGCCCTTCGGACGATGATGAAGAGACGTCCCATCCCGGAGTTCGAGGCCTGGCTTGAAAAACGGGGCATCTGGGAGGACGGCCATCTCGGTCCGGCGGCCGGCGACCCGACCCGATTCCTGGAGGAGGTGTGACAATGGCATTTCTTTATCCGGAAGAGATGAAGCGCATGCAGAGCGAGACTCCGGCGCGCATCGGCATCGGCCATGCAGGGCCGCGCTACACCACGGAGGCAATGCTGGCCTTTCAGGAAGCACATGCGAAGGCGAACGATGCGGTTCTGACCGAGGTCCCGCAGGAAGTGCTCGAAAAGCTGGGCGTCTTCGAGGTCCGCACCAAATGCAAAGACAAGTACGAGATGCTGACACGGCCCGACTGGGGCCGCATCTTTGAGGAGGACGCCCGGAAGACGATCTCCGAGCGGTGCCGGCACCACATCGATATCCAGATTTACTTCGGCGACGGGCTCTGCAGCCCCTCCGTCGGCGCAAATCTGCCGGACCTGTACCCCGCCCTGCGGGCACAGCTGGAGGCCGAGGGGTTCAACGTCGGCACACCGTTTTTTGTCCGCTACTGCAGGGTCAATACAGCACGGACCATCGGCCCGCTGCTGGATGCCAAGCTGACCTGTGTGCTGCTGGGCGAGCGCCCGGGTCTTATTACCAGCGAATCCATGTCCGCCTATATGGCGCTGAATGCAAGGCCGGACATGTCAGAATCCGATTATAAAGTGGTCAGCAACATCAGCCGTGTCGGTATGCCGCCGGTTGAGGCTGCGGCCTACATCGCAGAGCTCATGACCGGAATGCTCCGGCCGGGCGGAAAGGAACCGAGAATATGAAAATCTATCATGGCGACATCCTGACAGTTGACGCATCCGACTCCGTTGTACACTACCTTGTCGAGGACAAGGGAAAAATCATCTATGTCGGCGACGTACTGCCGGAGGACTATGCCGGCGCAGAGACCGTAGAGCTGGGCAGCAAGGCGCTCTGCCCCTCCTTCGTCGACTCCCACCAGCACTTTGCGAGCTTTGCAACCTTCAATGCCGGCCTGAATGTCATGGAGGCCGAATCGAACGTGCAGATCATGGACTGGGCGAGCGACTTCTACAAGAGAAGCAAATCAAAGACACTGATTGCCTTCGGCGCCTCGCCGTACTCCGTGAAGGAGGGGACTCTGGTCAGCCGGGAACAGCTGGACAGCGTATGCCCGGACAAGCCGTTCTTCTTCGTCAAGTACGACGGGCACGCCTGCATCGTCAACTCCGTTCTGCTGAAAAAGCTCCCGTCGAAAATCAAGAATCTGCGCGGATACCATCCGGACACCGGCGAGATGAACCAGGAGGCCTTCTTTGCAGTCTCCGACTACATTACGAACTCCATCGCCATCCCGGAGCTCATCACCAATATGCAGAAGGCGGTGGACTACGAGGTCGGAAAGGGCATAGGAGAGGTCCACACCGTGTCCGGAGTCGGCTTCCCGATGAACCTTGACATCAGCCTCGAAAAATGGTTCGGCCGTGGGGCCCAGAACGGGTTCCAGCTCCGCGTTTTCTCCCAGTCCATGGACACGAAAGTCGCCCTGCGCCGCGGTTTCCCGCGGATCGGCGGATGCTTCGCCTGCGCCCTGGACGGGTGCTTCGGCTCCAAGGATGCGGCTCTGAACGAGCCTTATGAGGGCACGGCCGACGACCGGGGCGTCCTCTACTACACCGATGAGCAGGTCATCGATTTCTGCAAGGCCGCCAACCGCGCCGGCCTCCAGATTGAGATGCACGCCATCGGCGACCGCGCCTTTGACCAGGCAACCCGTGCCCTGAAGGCCGCGCTGGATGATTATCCGCGGGAGGATCACCGCCACGGCATCATCCACGACTGCTTCCCGACCGAGGAGGGCATGCAGATCTGCGAGGACTACAACATCTATATGCCGGTCCAGTCCGCCTTCATCGGCTGGAAACAGGAGCCGGATGAATACATCCAGACGATTCTCGGCAGCCGCAGCGAAAAACTCAACCCGCTGCGCACATTCTGGGACCGCGGCATCCTGCTGTCCGCCGGCTCCGATGCCCCCTGCACCGATCCCGATCCGGTCTCCTGGATCGACCACTCCGTCAACAACCCGAGCATGCCGTCCCAGTCGCTGACCGTACAGGAGGCGCTTCGCATGTGCACCTATAATGGCTATCTCACGACCTTCGATGAGAAGGAGCGGGGCAGCCTCGAGGCCGGCAAGATTGCAGACATGGTCATCCTGTCCGATAACCCGTATACCATGGAGAAGGAGAAGCTCGGCTCTCTGAAAGTGGAGAAGACCCTGCTCGGCGGCAAAGAGTACAAGCCGCAGACCGGCAATTTCATCACCGCGCTGACCCGCGGCATGGTCTCCAAGGCCAAGATCTGATTGCATCCATTTTATGCTTCACCGTGTTCGGACTGGTCCGGACACGGTGATTCTTTGTCATTATTTACAATTTGAAGACTTGTTTTTGGTGAAAATGTAAATTTGTTCATAATTGCATGATAGAATCAATGCTAAATCGGCCATACAGGGAAACGGGAACCGATATCATCTTCAGAAAGGGGTGCATCCCGGTGAATGATCAAATTTATTCCAGCGCCACTCCGGCCATTCAGAAACTGGCAGACCAGGCGCGGGGCAATGACGTCATCGAGAACGAGCTCTATCAGCAGTACAATGTCAAGCGCGGTCTGCGCGACCTCCAGGGGCACGGTGTCCTTGCCGGACTGACGCACGTCTCGGAAGTACGGGCCACGAAAGTGGTGGACGGCGTCCGGGTACCGGACTACGGCAAACTGGTTTACCGGGGCTATGACATTAAAGATCTTATCCGCGGTATCGGCGCCCGGGGAACCTTCGGCTTTGAGGAAATCGCCTATCTTCTCATGTTTGGAACGCTCCCGACCCGGGAGGAACTGGACATCTTTCAGGACCAGCTCATCCAGTACCGCAGCCTGCCCACCGGTTTTGTCCGCGACTGCATTATGAAAGCGCCGACCAAGGACCTCATGAATCTGCTCTCCCGCAGTGTCCTTATGCTCTACGCGTATGACGATAATGCAGACGATGTCTCCCTTCCCAACGTGGTGCGCCAGTGTATGGAACTCATCAGCCGCTTTCCGCTTCTGTCGGTTTACGGCTATTCCACAATGCGGCACTACCACGACGAGGACAGCCTGTACATTCTCCCGGCGCTGGACCACGGCAGTTTTGCAGAGAACCTTCTGCACCTGCTGCGCCCCAACGGCACATACAGTGAACTGGAGGCCCGTGCCTTGGACGCGGCACTCATCCTCCATATGGACCACGGCGGAGGAAACAACTCCACCTTTACCACCCACGTCGTCTCTTCCTCCATGACGGACACGTATTCCGTCGTGGCGGCGGCTCTCGGCTCTCTGAAGGGCCCGCGGCACGGCGGCGCGAACCGCAAGGTGACGGAAATGTTCCGGGACCTCGAGGAGTGCGTCAATGACTGGGAGGACGAAGATGAAATCAATGCGTACCTCGCCGGACTTCTGAACAAAGAGGGGTTTGACCACAGCGGTCTTATTTACGGCGTCGGCCACGCGGTCTATTCCAAGTCGGACCCCCGTGCGGAAATCCTTGAGACGTTTACCAGAGACGTCGCAGCGCAGAAGGGCCGTTCGGACGAATTTCAGCTGCACCAGCGCGTCGCCCGGCTCGCCGTCCGGCAGATTGAGCAGAAGCGGAAAATCTACAAGGGAGTCTGTCCGAATGTGGATTATTATTCCGGCTTTCTCTATGAAATGCTCGGCCTTCCGGAAGAGCTCTACACGCCGCTGTTCGCCATGGCGCGCATGGTGGGCTGGAGCGCACACCGCATTGAGGAGCTCTCCAACAGCAGCAAGATTACGCGTCCGTCTTTCAAGTCCATTGAGCCGGACCACGAGTATATTCCCATGGACGAGCGGTGAGAAGTTCGGTATAATAGGACCAGTTATGACAGGAGGCTTACACATGATTGACCCAAGATACGACACTCAGCTCCTTCTCGAGGGCGAAGACCTCGACGAGGACGAAATCAACGCCTACATCCGCAACCATTTTAAAGGCGACGAACTTCTGGTCGTGGGCGACGATGAGCTTATCAAACTCCATTTCCACACCAATGAGCCGTGGAAAATTCTGGAGTATATGAGCACGCTCGGCGAAATTTATGACATCGTCGTCGAGGACATGGACCGTCAGTCCCGCGGCCTGCAGGGCTGAGTGAGAACCGGTAAGAAAAGGGCGCACTACAGAAATACTGTTCTGGAGTGCACCCTGTTTTTTTTTGAAAAAACGGTCTTTCCTCAGTTGACGAAAGTAACAAACAAATGTAGTATATATCTGTTAGTTATCGGAGGGTAACTGGACGAAAAATCAAATGGAGTTGTTGCTGTCCATGACATTACGCGACCTGAAGGTCGGGGAGTCCGCTCTCATCACGAAAGTGGGAGGCGAAGGTGCCCTTCGTCAGCACTTTTTAGATCTGGGCGTCATCCCCGGCACGAAAGTACAGCTTATCAAATATGCCCCAATGGGAGATCCCATGGAGCTGCGCATCCACAGCTATGAGCTGACGCTGCGGCTGGCCGATGCGGAAAAAATTGAGGTCAAAGAACTCACGCCGGAGGAGGCCGAGGAGAATCCGGTCGGCGGCGCGTGGGAGACCGTGCCAAAACCAAGAGAACATCATATGGAGCATCCCGGACTCGGCGAGCCCGGCAAATACCATGACAAAGCCCATGAGAAACCGCTGCCGGAGGGCACAAAACTGACGTTCGCACTGGCGGGCAACCAGAACTGCGGCAAGACGACGCTTTTCAATACGCTGACGGGTTCGAACCAGCATGTCGGCAATTTCCCGGGCGTCACGGTAGACCGAAAGGACGGCGTCATCAAGCGCCATCCGGAAACCTCTTTAACCGACCTGCCCGGTATCTATTCCATGTCCCCCTATACTCAGGAGGAAATCGTCACCCGGCAGTTTATCCTGGAGGAACGTCCCAAAGGCATTATCAACATCGTCGACTGCACGAATATTGAGCGAAACCTCTATCTGACCATGCAGCTCCTTGAGCTGGATACACCGATGGTCGTCGCCCTGAACTTTGTCGATGAAGTGGTGGAAAACGGCGGCTCGATCCGCATCAATGAGCTGGAACAGGCACTGGGCGTCCCGGTTATCGCCGCCAACGCCCTGAACGGCGAGGGCGCCGATGAGCTGGTGGACCACGCCATCCATGTGGCGCGGTACCAGGAAAAACCGAGGGTGCAGGACTTCTGCGGCGAGAACGACCACGGCGGTGCGGTGCACCGGTGCCTGCACGCCATTATGCACTTAATCCAGGATCACGCGGAGAAGGCGAAGATTCCGCTTCGCTTTGCCGCGGACAAGCTCGTCGAGGGCGACAGCCTCATTGAGGAGGCCCTCGGACTCGATCAGAACGAAAAGGAGACCATCGAACACATCTGCCGTCAGATGGAGGCGGAACGGGGAATGGACCGCTCTGCGGCTATGGCGGAGATGCGGTTCGAGTTTATCCGCAAAGTGACCCGACAGGCTGTCGTTAAGCCCCATGAGAGCAAGGAGCGGCGCAGAAGCCAGAAGATCGACCGGGTTCTGACCGGAAAATGGACCGCTATCCCGTTCTTTATCCTGATCATGGCGCTGGTCTTTTATCTGACCTTCAATGTCTTCGGCGCCTGGCTGCAGGACCTGATCCAGCTGGGCGTAGATAAACTGGCAGACCTCACGGCCCACGCCATGGCGGCGGGGCAGGTCAACCATGTGCTGACCTCTTTTGTCGTCGACGGGCTGTTCGGCGGCGTCGGCACGGTCCTGAGCTTCCTGCCGATTATCGTCATCCTGTTCTTCTTCCTGTCCATGCTGGAGGACAGCGGCTATATGGCGCGAATTGCATTTGTCATGGACCGGCCCATGCGAAAGATCGGCCTTTCCGGGCGCAGCGTCGTTCCGATGATCGTCGGGTTCGGCTGTTCCGTCCCCGCGGTCATGTCTTCCCGGACTCTGCCCTCCGAGCGGGACCGCCGCATGACCATCCTCATTACGCCCTACATGAGCTGCTCCGCCAAAATTCCTATCTACGCATTCTTCTCGGCGGCGTTCTTCCCGGGCAAGAGCTGGCTTGTTATGCTCATCCTTTATTTCCTGGGCATTGTCGTCGGCGTGCTCAACGCCTATATTCAGCGCAGAACGGTGTTCAAGGGCGAGGCCGTTCCCTTTGTCATGGAGCTGCCGAATTACCGGATGCCCGGTGCGAAGAACACCGGCCGCCTGATGTGGGACAAGACGAAAGATTTCCTGCACCGTGCTTTCACCATCATTCTCATCAGCACGATCGTCATCTGGTTCCTGCAGACGTTCAACTTCCATTTCCGCCCTGTTGCAGATTCCAGCACAAGCATGCTCGCCGTCGTGGCCGGCTGGATCACCCCGATCTTCCGCCCGCTCGGATTCGGCGACTGGAGAATTACCACCGCCCTGATCTGTGGCTTTATGGCGAAGGAGAGCGTCGTCTCCACCCTGTCCATGCTGTTCGGCGGCATGGCTGCGGTCCATACGGCTCTCACCCCGCTGCACGCTGCATCGCTGCTCGTCTTCTGCCTTCTGTACACCCCGTGTGTTGCGGCCATTGCATCCATCCGGCGGGAGCTCGGACGCAGATGGGCGCTCGGCGTCGTAGTCAATCAGTGCGTCGTCGCCTGGATCTGGGCCGGCATCGTTACATTGGTCGGTTCTCTCTGCGGCCTGGCATGAACCGAAAATCTATCGGACACTCTATCGGGTAATTCCGGCAGAGTGTCCGTCTTTTTTTTGAAAAAAGCTTGCAGGGACAGCCGGAATCGGGCATCATGATAGTGTAAATAACGACATGTGGAGGTGTTAGGATGAATTCATATCCGACCGTTTTTGTCCACGGCTATCTCGGCTGGGGAGAAGAAGACGCCATGGCCGATGTCCTCGGCTACTGGGGGCAGGGGGACGGAAATGTTCTTGCCCATCTGAAGCGGGAGGGGTATGAGTGCTTTGCCCCATCCCTCGGACCCTATACCGGGGTCTGGGACCGCTCCTGCGAACTGTGGGCGTACCTTTTCGGCGGCCGGGTCGACTATGGAAAGGTCCACAGTAAAAAATATGGGCACAAGCGGTTTGGGCGGCTCTATGCCCATGGCGCTCTGGAAGACCTCGGCAGGGCCGAAGGCCATGAAAAAATGAATCTCATCGGCCACTCCTTCGGCGGACCGACCGTCAAGGCGTTTGCCGACCTGCTCTGCTATGGCGACCCGGAGGAGCGGGAGGGGACCGATCCCGCAGATCTCTCACCGCTTTTTGCAGGCGGGCACAGCGGCCTGCTCCACTCGGTCACGACACTGAGCGGCGTCAACAACGGGACGACCTTTGACTGCCTGCCCAACTGGGCCATCCGGCTCGCGACGTATTGGGTGCTCGCCCATTCCGCGGCTTATGGCAATATCATCCACGGCTTCCGCAACCTGGGACTGCAGTATTACGGCATCGGGACGGAACCGCATGGAAAACGGCCGGGGATTCCCTCTCTGCTCCGCTCCCTGCGGGGCATCCGCCGGTATGCGGCCAACACCTGGGACACCGCTACCTATGAGATGACTGTTCCCATGGCCTTCCAGATGAACGAGCGCCAGAAGCCGGACCCGCACGTCTATTATTTCGCCCACCGCGCCAACTGTACCAAAGTGTTGGTCGGACCCACGCGCTGGCCGGACCGGGAAGTGACCAGTGTCTTCTGCCAGCTGACCTCCGCCTTCATGGGCGTCTATCTGGCACCCCATATTCGGCATGCCAGGACAGGCTACGACGTCAACGCCAGATGGTTCCCCAATGACGGCTTTGTCAATGTCATCGGCCAGTCGGCGCCGCTGCAGGCACCGCACGAGGAGGGTAGCTTTGGCATGGCTTTCCGGCCGGGTCTCTGGTACAACATGCCGGTTATTCGGGGCGACCACCTCTGGTGGAACGGCATCCACGCCGACCGCGGCGCGCTGTTCGACTATTACGATCGCATTCTCAGGGCGCTGGCGGAACTGCCGGACGCATAATTTTATCAGATCAATTGCTGCACCTGGCTGCTCTCGGGGAACCGGGTGCTTTTTTGACAATTTTTAGGAAATTTGGAATAGCATCTGAACTTTTTGTGCAAATTGACGGCAAACCGGACGACTGACATCGGGTACAATAAAACCAGCGACAGAAAGGAAGTGTGGTTATGGCAGAAAAGGAACTGGTAAAATCGGGCATCCCGGAGATGGATGCGGCCATACCTATTGCCATGGGAGACAACCTTGTATGGCAGGTCTCGAATTTGGACGAGTTCCGGCTGTTTGCCGGGCCGTTTATTGAGCAGGCCATCCGGGACGGGAGAAAGATCATCTATGTGCGTTTCGCCAGCCACCCGCCGCTGGTGCATGAGCGGAAAGAGGTAAAACGAGTCACGATTCCGCTGTCAAAGCGTTTTGAGAGCTTTACGGTGGATATCCACAACCTGATCTCGCGGGAGGGGCCGGATGTCTTTTACATTTTTGACTGCCTGTCGGAGCTGCAGACGGCCTGGGCGACCGACCTTATGATGGGCAATTTCTTTCGGCTGACCTGCCCGTACCTGTACCAGATGAATACGGTGACCTATTTCCCAATCCTGCGGGGGCGCCACTCTTTTGCGGCTATGGGGAAAATCCGGGATACGACGCAGCTGTTTCTCGACGTCTACTCCAATGCGCATCTGGTCTTTGTCCGGCCGCTGAAGGTCTGGAAGCGGAGTTCCGAGACCATGTTTCTGCCCCATCTCTATGACCCGGAGCGGGGGACGTTCCGGCCGGTCTTCAGCGGTGTACTGGCCAGCCGGTTTTACTCCATCGTCAACCGGGACGTGGCCCAGAGCGCGGACTTTGATTTTGACAGCTGGGACCGGTTCTTTCACAATACACAGCTGCTGCATCAGAACGGCATTGATATCTACGACGCCTGCTCCCGCATGTGCCATATTATGCTGACCCGGGACGAGCGGATGCGCACTATGATTGAGGAAAATTTTACGCCGGAGGACTATTTTGAAATCCGTTCCCGCATGATCGGGACCGGCCTCATTGGAGGCAAGGCCTGCGGCATGCTGCTGGCGCGGAAGCTCATTGAGAACAAAGAGCCCAACGTCTTTTCCCGTCTGGAGCCACATGACTCTTTTTATGTCGGGTCCGATGTCTTCTACACCTATCTCGTGGACAACGGGCTCTGGGACCTCCGCCTGAAACAGCGCACGCCGGAGGGCTATTTTACCGTGGCGGAAGAGATGGGGGAGGCCCTTGGCCGCGGCACGTTCAATGAATCCATGCGGGAGCAGTTCCGCCATGTCTTAGATTACTATGGTCAGGATCCATGTATTGTCCGCTCCAGTTCCATCCTGGAGGACGGCTTCGGCAACGCCTTCGCGGGGAAATACGAGTCGGTCTTCTGCTCTAACAGCGGGACGCCGGAGGAGCGGCTCCGGGAATTTGAGAACGCCATTCGGACGGTCTATAAGAGCACGATGAGCATGGCGGCGCTGGATTACCGCAAACGCCGCGGTCTCGAAAATCGGGATGAGCAGATGTCGCTGCTGGTCCAGCGCGTCTCCGGATCGCGTTATGGCACCTATTTTCTGCCGAGCGCGGCCGGCGTCGGATATTCGGTCAGCCCGTACCGGTTCCATGGAAAAGAACAGAGCAGCGGCATGCTGCGCCTGGTCATGGGCCTCGGCACCGCCGCCGTCGACCGGGAGCGGGGCTCCTATCCGCGGATCGTATCCATGGACAATCCGTCCAGGCCTACGGCTGCCACTACGGAGGAGCAACACCAGTTCAGCCAGCAGGTCATTGATGCAGTCAACACGTCCACCGGCAGTGTGGACGGGCTGGACATCCGCTGGGCGGTTCAAAACCTGCCTGCCGGCCAGCAGAAGATGCTTCTCTCACACGATTACGATGCTGAATCGCGCTTTCTGAACCGGGGGCAGAGGAGAAAGGTCTATTTCGTCTCCTGCGACGGCATCGTGCAGAATCCGAAAATTATGTCGGATATGCGTAAGATTCTGGAGACGCTGCAGCGGGAGTACGACTACCCGGTCGACATTGAGTACACCATCAACCTGTCCGAACAGGAGTATGTCATTGATCTCCTGCAGTGTCGTCCGCTCCAGGTCAGCAAGAACAGCGAGCGGGTGGAGGTGCCGGAGCAGCTGCCGCGGGAGAAGGTTCTGCTGGAGAGCGCACATGCCTCCATGGGTATCTCACGTCGCCGGCGGCTGGATTACCTCGTATATGTCAATCCGGTGGCCTACTACAACATGCCTTATAAGGAAAAATACGAGGTTCGCACTGCCATCCGGGAGATCAACTGGAGATTCCGCGGCCAGGGCAAGATGATGATGCTCCTGGTCCCGGGACGCATCTGCACCTCTTCCCCCGAGCTCGGCGTGCCCACGACCTTCGCCGACATCAGCGAATTTGATATCATCGGGGAAATTGCCGAGTCCCGGGCGGGCTACCAGCCGGAGCTCTCCTACGGAAGCCACATTTTTCAGGATCTGGTGGAGTCGGAGATCCTCTACACCGCCGTCTTCGACGACGAAAAGACCCTCTGCTATCAGCCGGAGCTCCTGTCTTCGCTCCCCACCATTCCCAACGCGCTCGATCCAGTGGTCAAAACATACGACCTAACGCATGTCGACTGTACAGTGTACTACGATTTTCTCTCCGAGCACTTCCTCTGCACGTTATTCTAATTGGTGGGATGTCCGGCCGAATGACCCTTGTGGAACCCCTTCCCGTCTGCTATCTTGAACATAAAGGAGGAAAACGAAGTGACTGCATTTCTTATTATCTATGGACTGCTGCTGCTCAGCTATCTGTTTGTAGAGCGGGGGCATAACCGAAAGCTCCGCATTGCCAACAAGACCGTGATGGCGGCAGGCTTTCTGATTTACGGCTATTTCGCCATCCTCACCCAGGATGTCGTCGGGTGGCACGGGGTACTGTTTCTTGTCTCACTGACCCTGGCCTTCCTTGGAGACATCCTGCTGCTGTTCACTTTCACCGGCGGCGGTACGGCCTTCGGTTTTGCCAATCTCGGGTTCCTGTTCTATGAGGGAGTCTACCTCCTGAACGGCGGCGTGCTCTGGCGTTGGAGCTGGGCATTTCTCATCGGGCTCATTCCGTACGCAGTTCTGCTGTATGCGCTGCGCCGGGCAGATATCGGCAAAATGCTGGTGCCGGTGGCATCCTATATGCTTGCCATTACACTCCACGGAACCATGGGCGTCCTGCTTATGATTTTTGCGGGCGGCGGCTCTCCATTATTTATCCTTGGTCTGGGCTCGCTGCTGTTTGAAATTTCCGACTACTTCCTGATGGTCCACAAGTTTATCGACAAAAAGCATCTGTGGATCCTCAACGCCAACAGCCTCTCCTATTTTGTCGGCATGCTCCTTATTGTCCTTTCCCGGGCAATGTAATATTTCATCAACCCTATTCAATGTGAAACGGGACCGCTTCAGACGATTGTTCTGCGGCGGTCCTGTTTCCTTCTGTACAGAGAAATGTTCAGCATTTATGAGGTCTGTCAAACCTGAAATGCAGATTCCCAAATCAGGGACATCATATTGCCTGGAGTGTTGATCCTGTTAGCCCACTCCGGAGGTCCCATTTCCTGCTTTTTGAAATTCAGGGTCAACAATTATGAGGATTTGATGAACCTGAAATACAGAAGGGCGCACCGCAGGATTCTGCAATGCGCCCTTCGGATGATGGAGGGGATTTATTTGCCCAGTTTGCTCTTTGCCTTGAGAACAATCTGGTATTTCTTCGGAATCATGTCCCAGGCGTCGTCGCAGGACTTGTCGAGAATTTCGATGACCTCTTTGGCGGTGTCGAGATCCATGAGCAGGTTCGGCTTGAACTGGAGCACCGACTTGTCAAAGTCGGCGGCGACGCACCAGACGCCGTTTTTTATCATGGAGAACATCAGCGGGTAGGCGCCTTTGGAGAAGCAGGTCTCGAGACCCATGATGACGCCGACCTGGCGGATGCCGGTGAAGAAGTACGGGTGCTTCGCCTGGACTTTTGGCAGCTCTTCGGCAAAGAAGTCAGTCAGCATATCGACATTCTTCTTCGTCTCCGGCCGCTGCAGGATTTCCAGCACCTTGAGGGCGGTAATACAGCCGACCTCGCAGCCGTTGAAGGAGGTGGTGTGGGCGAAGCCGTCGTCTTTCATCCAGGCGGCCGCGGCATCGTCCATAATGACCGCTGCCATCGGATAGTAGCCGCCGGACAGGCCCTTGGCGGTGACGATCATGTCGGGCTTGGCGCCGAACTGCTGAACGCACCACATTTTACCGCTGCGCATCAGGCCGCACTGGACTTCGTCGGCAATGTAGAGCGCGCCGTATTTGTGGCACAGCTCCTCGACGCCTTTGTGATACCCCTCATCCGGAATCGGGAATCCGGCCGTGGCGGGGAGGGTCTCCAGCACTACGGCAGCGGTGTCGCCCTTCTTCAGGACTTTCTTCAGAGCCTTCAGATCGTTGTAGGGGATATGGGTGTAATATTTTTCGTCCGGGGTCATGTTGAAGTAGGCTCCCAGCTTCGGGTTGCCCGCCTGCATCGATGCACCGGTGGCACCGTGAAATGCATTCTTGACGCTGACGACACGTTTGCGCTTCGTGGCAAACCGTGCAAACTTGATGGCCGCATCTATGGATTCCGACCCCGTGTTCAGCGGGACGACGTATCTCATGTTGTCCGGTGAGACCTTCAGCAGCTCCTCGCAGAACGCGTTCTTATAAGGAGAAGGGAAATAGTGGTTGCCGGCGTCGACTTTGTCCACTGCGTCCTTCAGTGCCTGGGCGACCTCCGGGTTCTTATGGCCGAGGTTGAACACGCCGCCGTTGCTGTGCATGTTGATATAGGTGTAGCCGTCCAGATCCTTGAACCGGCTTCCGCTGCGCTCGCCCATGACAATGTGGGCACCGTAGTGCTCAAAGAACTCAATTCGATTTGGGTTCCAGACTTCGTGGGCCTTCTCAAACACTTCTTTTGTCTCCGGGGACATCGGTCGATCCAGCAGTGGCATAAATAAATCCCTCTTCCTTTCAAAATAAATAAGGCACTTCCGCAGGGAGACCCCTTGGAAGCACCTTTGCATGTAACTGATTCTATTTTAGGCGCATGTGTCCGATGTTTCAATACACGAGTTCCGAAACCTACAGTTTGGACAGGGGATGCGGACAAGCTCATATAACAGCAGAAGACCAGACATGCAGCTGTCTGGTCTTCCGCTGTTTAAGAGTATTAGGAAAAGAACCGCTTGCTGGAGAAGGGAAAGGAACGTCTCAGAGGAAACGACTGACTTTTCCTTTTCAGAAAGCAACTGCACAGCAAATTCATAGGCGTCGGCCATGTCAAAGCTGCCGTCTTTCAGATGGGCACCACAGGGGCCGTCACTTCCATACATGACATGATAAGGCCCCAGGGCATCGACATAGCTGGCACTGGAGATATCGACATAAAGGTTCGGCAGCGGCTCCATTTTCGGCCACATGGAATCAAAGTAGGGGAAGACCGCATGGGCCAGAATGAAGTTGACCGAAGGGTACTGCTTTGCGAGTCGAAGCACTGGATCGCGGTTGCGGAAGCCCATGTGGATGAGGAGCGGGATCTCGCCGAACAGACCGGCCTGAGCAAGACCAATATTCACAGCGGCATTAAAGATCTGGAGCAGAAGGGGTTCCTTCGGGTGCAGAGCAAAAGCGGCGTCTATGTGGAAGACTATAAGACCCATGGAAATCTTGACACGCTGGTGGCCCTGGTCAACGGCAGCAGCGGTCTGCTGAGCCAGGATCTTGTCAGCTCTCTCGGCGACCTCTTTCTCATAGTGGAGGAATTTGCAATGCTGCGCATCGCGGAGCAGCCCTCCGAAAAAAAGAACCGCATTCTGAACGCCAGGGTAGATGCGGTTGGCACCTATTTTGCTGCCCATCCAAATGACACGACGGGAAAGGCACAGGAGATTTCTCTGTTTTATAAGGAAATTGCCAGCCTCTGCGGCAGCCCTGCACTTCCGTTCCTCTGGAATGCCATGTATGAGTGCGTCATCAGCATATGGGAACGCTGTGTGGAAATTGTCCCAGACAGCTCTTTAATCGACGTGATGAATCGAGTGACCGAGCGGCTGCAGGCCGGCGACGGGCCCGGTGCCGTCGAAATACAGCGCTGGGGGGCAGGACGGTTTCTGGAACGAATTCGGTCTGCGTGAGCAGTGGATCGGCAAACTTTCAGTCGGACACCGTAAGGGCAGTCGAAGCCCCTGACAGGGAAATTTTCAAAATGGCCCGGTTTCCCTAAATCAGGCCGCAGGCCGCCAAATGGGCCACCACAGGCGATCATAAAAGATAAGAAACTCCTCGGAACCAGTTCCGAGGAGTTTCGCATGTTAGCAGTTATTTTCTTTTCAGCCATCGATCAAACTCCGGCGCAACAAATACCGGTATTTCCGCCCGGAACTGTCGCCCGGAGCAGGCCTCCTGTGGAAAATCGGTGAAAGGCACGGTGGGAGGTGCCACGCGCCGGTAAATGGGGTCTGCAATGATGCGGTCGGCCTCATTGGTCAGGCGGCGGATATCGTCCTCCTCGTCGGAGCGGCAGTCGCTGTCCCGCAGCAGACCGATGTCGTCCTCCAGCGGACAGATGACCTGCACTTCCCCGCAGCCGCAGTCCTGCTCCAGGCAGGCCCGCAGAGAGCTGCAGAACACAGGCTCGCCGATGAGCAGGGTCCGGCGCCGGTCGGCGCCCGTCGGAGGGTCGGATGAGAGAATCTGGTTTTCCCCCGAATCCGCAGCTTCCCGGATGGCGTCGGCGACCGCCCGCTCTCCATAGGGCCCAATCGGAATGCCGATGACATACGGCGTGCTGTATTTCCGTCGGAGCACTTTCGCGGCGTCCAGCGCCACGGAGGAGACGACCAGATTGACATCGGCCTGGCCGGCGGTTTCCAGCTGCTCCAGGGAGTCGCCCATGGACCAGCAGGACTGTTCTGTAAAGCCGTTTCGCTGCAGGAAGGCGTGGAGCCCTTCGACGTTGCCCACCACCGAGAAATCCAGCGGGGTGACGCCGAGGAGATTCACAGAAATGCCCGTATGGGGCTTCCGCTCAATTGAGTTCGGGCAGAAGAAGTCTGCAATTTTTTCAAACGCCTGCCGTGCTCCATTCTGATACGTGTACATCCCGCTGGTCTGGAACGCAAATGTCGGAATGCCGGTGCGCTGTTCAATGAGCCGTGCGACGCCCTTAAAGTCGGTGCCGCAGACCAGCGCAATCGGGGAGCCGAAGATGGCGATGAATTTCGGGTGCTTTTCGTCCGCCACCTCGGCCACGTCGTCGATAAACTTCTGATCGTTGCCGAGCACCATATCGTACTCTTCCAGAGCCGAGATGAAGATGAGGCTGTCCATGTCGTACCAGCGGGGCTCATCGTGGGTGGCGTAGGTGGAGTTGCAGCCGGAGGCATCGTGCATGACGATCAGACCGCCGAGCTCATAGAGGGCGGAGCAGACGCCGCCGAGGTCGGCGCAGTAATTGGCCAGAACGCGCTGTACCTGTTTCATCCGTGACACCCCCAGGCTTTGACTTGAATGATCTCTCTGGTCTCTTTCTCCTCGCGGACCGCCTCTTCCATGAGCTCGCACAGCCGGACGATGCCGGCGTAGCCGTGGAGGCCGCGGTTGTAGATCAGGTTTACGAAATGTTTGGTTCCGGTGAAGTAGGCGGCCTTCTGGCCGATGGCGAGCAGCTGTCCGTCGAGCCGTTCCGCCTCATCCCGCGGGTTGGTGCGGCCACGGAAGTTGACGATGGAGCGGATCTTCAGGTCCGGATGGTGCACCCGGAGCCAGTCCCGGGCAGCCGTCTCCTCGCCGCTGATGGCGTCCAGGTAGACGGCGGTGACGCGGAAGCCATGGGAGAGCAGGAGCCGGGCGAGCTCCAGCGGGCGGGGCGTGCCGGCGGCGTCGATTTGGACCTCGATCTCTCCGATGGAATCCCGCAGACCGTCCAGTGCTTTTTCGGCCTTCTGCCGCTCTGCTGCGAAGTCGGGACAAGGCAGCCCGGCAGCTTCCGCTGCATCTCGGATTCCCTGCTCGATGGAACCGTAGTCCCAGGCATATGGTGCATATACAACATTTGCTCCCGCGCGGTCGGCGAGCGTCTTTGCGGCAATGCCTCCGAGGGGATGCGTGTAAATGTCCAGGACGGCTTCGCCCATCTCCTGGTACTGCTCATAGGTCTTAAGGTTCGGGAGCTCCCGGACGGTCCAGCCGTTTGCCTGGAACATCTGCAGAAGTTCGGATTTCGGATAGAGCGAAAAGTAGTTGCCGATGATGTTGACAGCCTTCGGATTCCGGGGGCGAGGACGGATGGCGTCGTAGAGCTGCCGGTTGACGGCCTCCTCGTAGAAGATCTTCGATTTGCGCATGGTGCAGTCCATGTAGCACTCAATGAAGTCGACCGTCGGGAACCGCTCCCGCAGGGTTTTGTACACGTATTTGGTGTCGGTATAAATCATCTTGTGAATGCAGGAGCAGAACAGGAGCACCGCAGTGGGCAGGCTGTCTCGGTGTTCCAGGATGTCGGTGACGCCGTCGATAATCAGCTGATCCATCCTGCCGTCGTAGAGGTTGCCCTCCTTGACGGTGATCATGGCAAAGCGGTCCATGCCGTCGAACTCGGCGGCGGACAGGACAACGCCGCGCAGGCATCCGTCCGGGCAGACGAAAATCTCCATGCTGCCGGGGACGAGCATGGGTGTGTGGGCGATGGTCCAGGTGCCCCTGGCCGGGGGCGTGTATTCGACGCCGGCGCGGAAGGGGACGTCGGAGGTCAGGTCGCCGATGCGGACCTCGGATTTGCCGCGGTCCTGGGCGAGGCTCAGGGGCTCGACTCGGGCCGATGAGACGGTGTCGTGAATATTGATGAGACTCATATGCCGGTCTCCTTTATGACGGCGTCCGCGAGACGCCGGTACATGTCGGCGGCGCCGGAGTCCGGGAAGGCCTCCAGCACGGTCTTGTGCAGCTCGTCGGCGTCCTGGACCGTGTCGGAGAACTGCAGTTCCCCGACTACTTTGGTATGGGCGTCCTCACAGAGCTGTGCAATTTTTTCGTCCTCGTTTTTGACATCCCGGTGATTGACGATGATGCCGCCCATCTTTGCATAGCCGCGCCGCTCGAACGTCTCGACGGCTACCGCAATGTTCATGGAGGCGTGGATAGCCATGGCCTCGCCGGAGGTCAGGATAAACACTTTGTCGGCATAGCCTTCCCGCAGGGGCATGGAGAAGCCGCCGCAGACCACGTCGCCCAGGACGTCGTAGAAGACAAAGTCGGGCTTGTAGATGTCATAGGCTTTCCGGTCGTCCAGCGCCTCCATTGCAATGACGATGCCGCGCCCCGCACAGCCGAGTCCCGGGGTGGGGCCGCCGGCCTCGACGCAGAGCACGCCGTTGTAGCCGGGGGTGACCATCTCTTCCAGTCGGACGTCCTTGTTCCGTGCGCGGATGAGGTCCAGAACAGTGGCCTTCTCAGTATCTCCGTGGAGATTGATGGTCGAGTCCGCCTTTGGATCGCAGCCGATCTGCATGACGGTATAGCCCTTCTCCGCCAGCGCGGCGGAAAGGTTGGAGACGGTGGTGGATTTGCCGATGCCGCCTTTGCCGTAAAACGCAATTTTTTTCATCTCAGTCGGTCCTCCGCTTCAGCAGATTCGGGGCAGCAGCTCGCCGCTGGGGGGCGGGAGCAGGGTCTCGCTGCCGATCTCCGTGTGCATGACGACGCGGCCTTTGTTCTCCGCCGTGACCTCGCCGATGATGGCGGCGTTCTCGGAGTACTTGCACTTGCGCAGCGTCTCGACAAGGGCCGGCGCCTTGTCCTTCGGGGCAAAGACCACCATGCGGCCTTCGCAGGCGAGGTACAGCGGGTTTAATCCGAGCATGCCGCAGACGCCGCTGACAGTGTCGTCCACCGGGACGGCAGACTCCTCCAGGCGGATTCCGACGTCGGCCTGATCCGCAATCTCATAGAGTACAGTGCCGACGCCTCCGCGGGTGGCGTCACGGATGACATGGATGTCTTTTGTGGTGTCCAGCATGGCTTTGACATTGTTCCAGAGGGGCGCGTCGTCGCTCTTGACGTCTGCCTTGATTTTGAACTCATCCCGCGCCAGCAGGATGGCACATCCGTGGCGGCCGATGTCGCCGGTGACCAGGATGGCATCGCCCGGGCGGGCCAGCGCGCCGCCGGTTTGTACGTCGTCCTCAATGACGCCGACGCCGGTGGTCGTAATGAATACGCCGTCCACCTGGCCCTTGCCGGCCACTTTCGTGTCGCCGGCCACCAGGACCACGCCGACCTCGGCGGCGGTGTCGGCCATGGACTTTGCCAGAAGGTCGACCTTCTCAACCGGGAAGCCCTCCTCAATGACAAATGAACAGGTGAGATACAGGGGCTTTGCGCCCATGCAGGACAGGTCGTTGACCGTACCGCAGACGGAGAGCCGGCCGATGTTGCCGCCCGGGAACTCCGCCGGGGAGACGATGAACCCGTCCGTGGACATGGCGATCCGCCCTTCGGGGCGCGGCAGTACTGCAGCGTCGTCGGCGGTCAGAAGCGGGTTGTTGAAATATTTCTTGAAAATGCCCCCGATGAGGTCGGCGGTCTGGCGGCCGCCGGCGCCGTGGGCCAGTGTAATCGTATCGTTCATTGGAATGTTCCCTCTTTACATCTTGTATTTGTAAAATGCGGAGCAGGCCCCTTCGTTGGAGACCATGCAGGCGCCCACCGGGTGCTCCGGCGTGCAGACTTTGTCGAAGAGCGGGCACTGGTCTGGCGTGCATTTGCCCTGCAACACCTCGCCGCAGCGGCAGGCCGGGTTCGGATGGCCCTCAATTTTCGGCATCTGGAATTTCTTTCGCGCATCGAAGTCCGCATAGGCCTCCCGAAGCCGGTATCCGGACTGCGGGATGACCCCGAGGCCGCGCCACTCGGTATCGATAGGCTCCATGGTCTCGGCGATCAGCTTTCGGCCGGAGGGGCTGCCCTCGTCTTTGACGACACGGGGATAGCAGTTGCGGAAGAACGGCTGGCCCGATTCGCATCCGCGGACGCAGAAGGCCAGTGCGGTTAAGATCTCAGGCCCGGTGAAGCCGGTGACGACGCCGGAGATGCCCTCGTCGTCCCGCAGATGCTCATAGATGGCGGTGCCGGTCAGAACGCTGACATGGCCCGGATACAGGAACGCATCTGCGCTGTCTTTCAGGGCGAGATATGCGTTGTCCATGAACTTGTTCGCCGTGAGGACGGAATAATTTGTGAGGCCTTTCTGCTTTGCCTGCTGGACCGCCACACACGTGGCAGGCGTCGTGGTCTCAAACCCGACGGCGAGCCAGACCACCTGTTCCTCCGGGTGCTGTTCGGCGTATTCCACGGAATCGAGTGGGGAGTAGACCATGACGATTTTGGCTCCCTCGGCGCGGGCCTGGGCCAGGGAGCGCTTAGATCCGGGGACCCGGACCAGATCGCCGAAGGTGCAGATGGTGCACCCCTTTTCCAGCGCCAGCCAGACGGCCTCGTCGATGAATCCGGTGGGGGTGACGCAGACCGGACATCCCGGTCCGGAGATCAGGGTGATGCTGTCCGGGAGCATCCCGCGGATGCCGAGGCGGAAGATCTCGTGGGTATGGGTGCCGCAGACCTCCATGATGCGGAGCGGCCGGCCGTCATAGTTCCGGACGATGGCGGCCGCTTTTTCGGTTGCGTTGGCCATGTCAGTTCAGCTCCTCCATGAGGTTGTCGGCCTCGTCCTGGTCATCGTTGGTGATTTTTGCGATGGCCATTCCCGCGTGGACCATGACGAAGTCGCCGGGTTCCAGGTCGTCGATCATGGCGGAAGAGACGGTGCGCTCTGCGCCGGAGGCGTCGATGACCGCCATGCCGTCCTCAACTTTGCGTACTTTTGCCGGTAATCCTACACACATATTAAAAATCCTCCAAAGAATTGATTTGTTCCATTGCATACAGTGCCTGTCCGAGTCCGATGCCCCCGTCGTTCGGCGGCGTCATGGAGTGGAGCAGAACGTGAAAATTTTGTCGTTCCAGTCGTTTCCGGCAGCGGTCCACCAGCAGAAGGTTCTGCATGCAGCCGCCCGAGAGGGCCACGGTGCTGAGACCGGTTTTCCGGCGGATGCGCAGACAGCCGACTTCGACGATGGCGGCCAGCGTCTCGTGAAAGACGTCGGCCAGGGTGTCCGGGTCTTCGCCCTCCAGACGGCGCTCCGCCAGTTCTCGCAGGAGCTGCTCGGTGGGAAACCGCATGAGTCCGCCCTCGGTGCGGGGCGGAAGGACGACCGGCTCCGCCGGCCCCCTGTGCCGCTCGGCCCGGAACTGCAGGACCATGGACGCCTCTCCTTCGCAGGTGTTGACCCTGCGGAAGCCGAGTACGGCGCTGGCAGCGTCGAACAGCCGCCCGACGCTGGTGGATGGAACACAGTTGACATTGCCGTCGATCATGCCCTCCAGCATGCTGAGCTCGAAATCGGAGCACAGTTTCAGGTCTTTTATGGTCGTTTCCGCTTCGCTGCGGTCGTCATAGGACTGCAGCAGCAGGGAAACCGCGTTTCGCCAGCCCTCTTTCGAGGACTTGTCGCCGCCGGCCTGGGGGAACGGGGCAATGCTGCCGAGCCGCTCAAAGCCGTCGGTCCGGGCCAGCAGAAATTCGCCGCCCCAGATGGTGTGGTCCGTGCCATAGCCGGTGCCGTCAAATGAGACCCCGATGACCGGATCCAGATGATCGTTTTCAGCCATGCAGGTCAGGATGTGCGCATAGTGGTGCTGGACCTCGATGACCGGGAGACCGGTCTCATAGGCAAACGCCGTTGAGTTGTAGCGGGGATGCAGGTCACAGGCCACAACCGTAGGCTTTGTCTCCAGCAACTCCTCCATGCGCTCCGTCGCCTGGCCGAGGGCCTCTACGGAGCGGAGATCGGCCAGGTCGCCGATGTAAGGCGAGGGGTAGAACAGGTCATCTCTCGCCAGGCAGAACGTGTTCTTCAGCTCCCCGCCGATGCCGAGCACCTGGCCGCGGTACGGCCGGGAGAGCATGAACGGGAGCGGGGCATAGCCGCGGGAGCGGCGGATCATATAGGGCTTTCCGTCGTACCAGGACATGACGGAGTCGTCGGCCCGGAGACGGATTTTTCGGTTGTTGCTTAAGATGATATCGCACATTGGCGAGAGGACCGGGACGGCCTCCTCGTCGCTACGGCAGATGGGAGCGCCGCGGGGGTTGCCGCTGGTCATGACGAAGCAGTCCGTCATGGGCTTCCTGTCAGGGTAGTCAAACAGCAGCATCTGCACCGGAGCGTAGGGAAGCATGACGCCGACGTTCGGGTTGTCCGGCGCCACGGCGTCGCACAGGGCGCCGTCCTCCTTCTTACGGAGCAGCAGGATGGGCTTCTGCGGTCCGTCGAGAACCGCGTCCATTCCATCTTCCACTTCGCATTCGCGGCGGACGACGTCCATGTTCTTCAGCATGACGGCAAAGGGTTTGAACGGGCGGTTCTTGAGTTTCCGCAGCCGCTCACAGGCATCTTTGTTCGTCGCGTCGCAGCACAGGTGAAAGCCTCCGATGCCCTTGATGGCGGCAATTCCGCCGTTTCGAATGACTTCGCGGGTCTTAAGCAGGGCATCGGTCCCGCGGATGTCGGTTCCGGGCACGTAAAGCTCCGGCCCGCAGTCGTTGCAGCAGACGGGCTGCGCGTGATACCGCCGCGTCTCCGGGTGCGTGTACTCGTATTCGCACTCCGGGCACATCGGAAATTCGCCCATGCTGGTGCGGACGCGGTCGTAGGGCATGGAGTCCAAAATGGTCAGCCGCGGCCCGCAGGCTGTGCAGTTGATGAACGGGTGCAGGTAGCGCCGGTTCTTCGGGTCAAACAGCTCCTCCCGGCACTTGGGGCAGGTGGCGATATCCGGGGAGACGAAGATCTGCCCCTTCACCTTTTCGCTCGTGATGATTCGAAATTCGGCTTCGCCTTTCGGCTCCTGCTCCTGTGTCTCCACTTTGAGGATGGAGGAGCGCTCCGGTGCGTCTTTCCGGAGGCGATCCAGAAACTGACCCACCCGTTGCTCCTCGCCCTCTGCGAATATTTCCACATAGGGTCCCTTGTTGCAGACGCTGCCGCCGAAGCCGAAGGCGTATGACTTGCTGTCGACGAACGGCAGGAAGCAGACGCCCTGGACGATGCCGAAGACGTGGATGCGTTTTCGTACGGTCATGCGAAAAATTCCTCCTCGCGGGCGGACTGCCCGAGCTCGCCGGACACCGCAAAATGAGGCAGTGAGATGAGCCGGCCGGGGATCTCTTTCAGTGCGCGCTGATAGACCGGGTCGCAGAGGACGGTGTCGTACTCGGCCGCCTTCCGCATAAGCTCCGGCTCGCTGTGCAGGGAAAAGTCCCCGCTACGCAGATAAGTTTCGTCCATCATGAAAAAGGAGCCGACGTCAATCTGCGAGGCGCCGGTGCAGCCCGCCTCCATGGATTCCCGCAGGGAATTGGCGAGAATCTGCTGGTGGAGGATCAGCGTTTTACCCTTTGCTTTCGCCAGCGGGCTCGATTCCGCCATGGCCGGGAAGCAGAGCCCGACCTCGTAGGGAATGCCGAAAACTTTTTCCAGATACCGGGCAGGGCGCAGGCCTGCAGGAGAGACGACGTAATTTTTCTTCACGGATGTCATCTTGCCGACGCCTTTCAGCCCCTCCTGCATGGTGAAGCAGATGGCGGGGGCGCCTTCTTTTTCGGAAATTCGGTCTCGCAGAAGATCGGCGCTGTTGTCGGACAGGAGATCCAGCGGGGTGGCGCCGAGGATGCCGATTTCGCCGGAACCGTCCGCAGACGCAATCTTTCCGGTTTTCAGCAGACCCAGCAGGATGCGGTAGGCCTTTTCCTCACCTACGTCGTAGTCTTTCATGCCCGTCGTATCGATGGCGAAGGACGGGACGCCGCAGCGGTTTTCGCACATGCGGCCGAGCGCCTTCAGGTCCGTCCCCACGACGGAGGGGACCGGCGTGCCGATGAGCGCAATGAATTTGGCGTCCACGGTCTCCACGGCCTTTTGAATTTTCTCGATGGTGCGCTCGTCGCGGCCGAGGATGGCATCCAGATCGCGCATGCCGGCGGAGTAGATGGCGGCGGGCTCGGTGAACCAGCGGGGTTCGTCAAACCCGCAGATGTTGCCGGCGCAGCCGCCGGCGTCCAGGATGACGATCATGCCGCCGAGTCCGTAGAGCACGGAAGAAGCGCCGGACTGGTCGGAGGCGAACGGGCTTAAGTAGCGGTAAAGTCCTCTCATGACAGCGCCTCCTCTAATTCGCGGAGCAGACCGCAGAAGGCCTGATAGCCGAAGGGCTGCCGCTCGGAATTCCACTCGACTGCCGGGACGGAGGGACAGTACTGGCCGGCGTCCTTGCCAATGGCGAGGTCCACGCCCTGGACTTCTTTGTAGTGCACCATGCTGGGCTCAATTCCAGTGTAGACTTTCGTCTCCGGGCTGACTTTGGCGAGCCGGCGCAGGAACGGGAAGTCGTAGGCGGTCAGGTTGGAGAAAATATAGGGTACTTCCATACCCATCTCGCACAGCGTGGCGGCGAGCTCATAGGCGTTGGCGTTGGTCATCTCGCCGACCGCAAACCGCGTGCCTTTGTGGGCGTCCATAAATTTCTGCCGTGTCTCCATGGCCTGCTCATAATAGTCGTTGTCTTGGATGGTGATGCCCACGGCGCTGCCGAACAGGCGGTACTGCCTGTGCATGCGCTCGGGGTTGTAGATACGGGTCATCTCAATATAGGGCATGCCGGTGCGGGCATACAGCTGGTCCGCTGCAAACTGGGACTCGGGGTGGAGCACCAGGTTGAAGTTGGCGGCGCCGAGATCGGCGTATTCTTCGAGAGTCCGACAGCGGCTGACCTCCTGCAGATGGCGGATGCCGGCCTCCGGGAAAAGTTTGAAAATCTCGCTGCTGCGGTCCAGCGGAGAGAAGAAACCCATGAGATTGATGGTGTCCGGATGCACCTCTCTGCGCTCCACAAGGGTGTAGATAGTGTCGCGGATGGCGACCATCGGCGGTTTCTTGCCCTCCCGGGTCAGCGCATACATATAGCTCGGCACGACGCGGACGTCGGTCTCCTGTTCCGCCTTGCGGCAGACGCGCTCCAGGTCGGTCCCGAGAAGGGCGTCGACGCAGGTGATGCACAGGACGACGACCTTTGGCTTCGGACTGCAGATGTCCACGATGTCCCGGATGGCCTGCGGAATCTCCGTCAGGTGGCGGCCGGTGACGAGGTCGGTCTCGTCCATACACAAGTAGAACATGCGGTCGGCGTAGCCCTCTTCGGCACTCAGGATAGACGAGTTGCGGCCGCAGGCGCTGGGGGAGATCAGCAGCATAACCGACTCCGGAATGACCAGACCGGCCCGTTTGACGCCGAATCCGACGGCGCCGGGGGAGTTGTAGGCCAGCGTGGCCGGCGAACTGTAGATGAGGTGGCAGGCCGGGATAAACGGTTCCGGGATGTGCTCCGGGCCGCGCGCCACGAGGTCGGCGACGGAGATATTAAAAGCTGTCGAGATCGTATTCATCTTCCGCCTCCTCCCTGTTGTCGGCCCAGAGCCGGTCCGCCAGCTCCAGAAATTTTTGGCTGATGGGGAGCGTCGGGTCGCCCTCAATGACGGTCTTCCCCTCGTCCTCAAACCGGTTGATGTCGTCGCAGCGCGGGATATCCGCTACAATTTCCAGCCCGTTTTCCGCTGCAAAGCGGCGCACTTTTTCCTCCTCGTCCGGCACGTTGCGCCGATTGAGCAGGATGCCGCGCACTTTTGCATAGCTGCGGTCTTTAAAGTTCTGAACCGCGGTGTTGATATTTCCGGCGGCGTACAGGGCCATCTTCTCCCCGGAGGTGACGATGATGACCTCGTCAGCATAGCCTTCCCGGATGGGAGCGGCGAATCCGCCGCAGACGACGTCGCCGAGGACGTCGAACAGGACGACATCCGGCTGCTCTTTTTCAAAGAGCTTCTGATCTTTCAGAATATTGAATGTGGTAATGATGCCGCGGCCGGCGCAGCCTAGCCCCGGGGTCGGGCCGCCGGTCTCAATACACAGAACGCCGCCGAACCCTTTCCGGACGATGTCGTCCAGGCCGGGCTCCTCGTCGTTGTCCCGCATATAGTTCAGCGCGGGCTCCGGGACGGAGCCGCCCAGAAGATTAAAAGTGGAATCCGCCTTCGGGTCGCACCCGATTTGGATGACCTTTTTTCCTCTGGCGGCAAATGCGGCGGAGAGGTTGCTGGTCATCGTGGATTTCCCAATGCCGCCCTTTCCGTAGATAGCAATTTTCAGCATGATGGATTTCGTTTCCTCTCGAGCATGGATTTGACGGTGACGCCGGGAATGCGGCCGAGCCGGCCGGTCAGGGCGCTGACCTCGTCGTTGGTGCCGTCCACCACCAGGGAGATGACGCTGACGCCCCGTTCCCGGTAGGGAATTCCCATGCGGGCGACGACCAGGCCGTTGGAGTGGTGGATGGTGTCGTTGATGGCCTCCACCTGGTCCAGATCTTCAATCATAATGCCGATGAACCCGATGCGGGAATTTTCAGACATGGCTTTTTTCCCTCCTGATATCTCCTCGGTCACTGACAATCGTGTAGCCGATTTTGTCCATGCGCAGGTCGAGGCAGTTCCGGCACTGGGCCGACTCCTCGCCGGTGCAGATCTTGTTATCGTAGAGCATGTATTTCTTTCGTACCTGGACGGGTGACAGGTTCGGCATGACGACATTGGCGCCGGCCTGCATGCCCTTCTCCCGTCCCAGCGGATCAATTGTGCCGAGAGCCGTGGTGGCCGGCAGAAGCACATCCGGCACCAGAAGCCGGATAATGGAGAGCAGGTACAGCGTTTCCTCCAGCGTCCCGGCCGGGAAGTGCGCAAACGGGGTTCCCGCCGCCGGAATAAACGGTCCGATGCCGCACATCTCCGGCCGGAAATCCTCGATAAAGAGAAGGTCCCGCGCAAGATCTTCGGGGGTCTGGTACGGTGCGCCGACCATCATGCCGATGCCGACATCGTAGCCGATGTCCCGAAGATCCTGAATGCACTGCATGCGGTGGTCAAAAGACATCTCTTTCGGATGTATTTTTTCGTAATGCGACTTCGTCGCCGTCTCGTGCCGCAGCAGATAGCGGTCCGCCCCTGCGTCAAACAGCTTCTGATAGCTCTCACGGCTGCGCTCGCCCACGGACAGGGTGATGGCGCAGTCCGGATATTCGGTTTTTATGTGGGATACAATCTGGCACAGCCGCTCGTCGGTAAACCAGCCGTCCTCGCCGGACTGCAGCACAAACGTGCGGAACCCCAGAGCATATCCCTGCTGGCAGCAGAGCATGATCTGGGGTTCCGTTAATCTGTATCTTTGGCAGGCAGTCTGACTTTTCCGGATTCCGCAGTAGAGGCAGTCGTTTTTGCAGATGTTGCTGAATTCAATGAGCCCTCTGACAAAAACGTCCCTGCCGTAGATGGAGTCCCGGACGGCCGCGGCCTTTTTGGCCAGCAGCATTGCACCCTCAACAGATCGGTGGGAGACCAGCCAGGTCAGCTCCTCAAAGGAGAGGCGGCGGTTCTGCTCCAGCGAATCGATGATTGAAAACAATTTTTCATCCATAGTAAATGATTCCTTTGGATACGGTATTAAATTTTCGTTACTGTATCTATTTTATCGTTTTGTCACACCCACGGCAAGAATTGTTACAAAAATAGCATATGCTTTCCGCGGCAGACTGAAAAAATTTGTGGAAAATTAATAAATATCCGGTTCGGGTCCGATATAATAGAAAAGAAAGGAAGGAGGATTTCCATGAACAAAACCGCAATGTTCCGCTTAAGCTACGGTCTATTCGTTCTGACCGCCGCCGAAAACGGCAAAAAGAACGGATGTATTACCAACACCGCCATCCAGGCGGCCTCAAACCCTCTGCTCATCACGTTCTGCGTCAACAAGGCCAATTTTACCCACGACATGATCCTGCACACCAAAAAAGCCTGCATCAGCGTGCTGAGCGAGGATGCATCTTTTGATACGTTCCAGCACTTCGGGTTCCAGTCGGGCCGAGACGTGGATAAGTTCGCCGACTATACATCTTATAAGGACGATGTCAATGGTCTGCCCATCATTACGGTGGGCACCAACGCCTACTTCTCCCTGAACGTGGTCAACACGGTCGACCTCGGCAGCCACACCATGTTCGTCGCCACCGTGGAGGACATGGATGTCCTCTCGGAGACCCCATCTGCCACATATACCTATTATCAGAACCACATCAAGCCAAAACCGGATGCCCCGAAAGCCGCCGGCAAGACGGTATGGCGCTGCCGCATCTGCGGTTACATCTACGAAGGTGACCCCATTCCGGACGATTTCATCTGTCCCATCTGCAAACATCCGGCCTCCGATTTCGAAAAAATTACGACGTGAAAAGACGGCGACCTGCCCGGGAGGGCGGGCCGCCGTTTTGCCCGGCAGTTTGGGAGGGACGGATTGAGATAAAAGAAAAAATACAGACCGGAAACGACCAGCCGGCCAGATTGAGTCCCACAAACGGCCGAAATCGTGTTTTAATAGAATGCAGAAATGACTGAATCCAGGAGGAAATTTCCATGCAGGTTTATGCAGACAACGCAGCTACGACGAAGATGAAGCCCGAAGTGGTACAGGCGGTCACCGAGGCCATGAATGAGACCTACGGCAACCCGTCCGGGGTGTATGGCGCCGCGCGAGATGCGAAAATTGCCATGGAGGCGGCGCGGTACAGTATTGCGTCGCAGCTGGGGGCGAAGACGAATGAAATCTTCTTCACGTCCGGCGGCAGTGAATCGAACACGCAGGCGCTTCTGTCCGCCGCGGCCATGATGTCGCAGCAGGGGAAGACCCATATCATCACGACCGACATTGAACACGCCTCGGTCCGGAAGCCCATTGAGCAGCTGGAGGCCATGGGCTTTACCGTTACGACGGTCCACGTCGGCAAAGACGGTGTGCTGGACCCGGCAAGAATTCATGAGGCCATCCGCGAAGAGACCGCCGTGGTCTCGGTCATGATGGCCAACAATGAGATCGGCACCATCCAGCCCATCCGGGAAATCGGTGCGCTCTGCCACATCGGAAATACCCTGTTCCACGTAGATGCGGTGCAGGCGGCGGGGCATCTGCCCATCGACGTCACGGACCTGGACTGCGATCTGCTCTCCCTCTCCGCCCACAAATTCGGCGGACCCAAGGGGGTCGGTGCCCTGTATGCACGTTCCAATGTAGATCTCTCCCCGCTGATTCTCGGCGGACCCCAGGAGCGGGGGCGCCGCGCCGGCACGGAGAATGTCCCGGGTATCGTGGGCATGGCGGAGGCGCTGGACCTCGCCTGTGACCATATGGCGGAAAATACGAAGAAAACACTTGCCATGCGGGACAGGCTGATGGACGGCCTACTGGCTGTTCCGGGCACGACGCTGAACGGAGACCGGGACAAACGCCTTCCGGGCAACGTTAGCGTCTGCTTCGACGGCATTTCGTCTGAGGTCCTGCTGGTCAAGCTGGATGAGGCGGGCATCTGCGCCTCCGCCGGCAGCGCGTGCCAGGCGGGGTCGCTGGACCCGAGCCCGGTGCTCCTGGCCATCGGCCGCACCGAGGAGGAGGCCATGAGCTCCCTGCGGCTGACCATCAACGAGGACAATAACGACGCCGAGATCGATTATTTAATTGCGACGATAACGAAATGCGTGGAGGAGCTGCGGAAGTAAGCGCGCATGCGGTGAGAATATGATTTTTATAGCCGTACCCGGAAACCGGGTGCGGCTGTTTTTCGCCCACGTGTTCGGCTGACATAGTTTCTTTCTATAGGCGTGCCCTCTTGACAGCCGGGCACCTCGGGAATACACTATAGACAAGCTGTTTCATAGCATTCATATAAATTTACTAGGAAAACAAACCCATAGAGAACAGAAAGGAGCGATTCGACATGACAGACGGAATCTTCAGAAAGGACAGCATGATGATGTGTTGCTGCATGTGCATGTGCCATGCGGTTTCCTCGTCGTGTCGAATGTGCCTCTGAATTTTAGATAGATGGACCGAATTCAGTGAGCGGCAGCCGACAGGACTGCCGCTCTTTTTATGTCTTTTAGAAAGGAATCAGAAAAATGGGTAATAAAGTTGTCGTCATCACCGGCGCAGCACAGGGCATTGGACTGGCGGCTGCCAAACGTTTTGCAAAGGGCGGCTATTCCGTCGCGCTCACGGATCTTCAGGCCGAGGAGGTCAGGAAACAGGCGGAGCTGCTCCGCAATGACGGGTATGACGCCGTCGGCTATCCGCTGGATGTCACCAATTATGAGCAGGGACAGCAGGTCGTCGCCCAGGTCGTCGAAAAATTCGGACGTATTGATGCGCTGTTCAACGATGCCGGTATCACCGGGCACCGGAAGACAATTCTGACCTTTGACCCGGAACTCATCAAGCAGGCGGAGGAAGTCAATCTCTGGGGCAGCCTCTATATGATTCAGCATGTCGCCCGCGTTTTTGTGGACAAGGGAATTAAGGGTTCCATCGTCAACGTCTCTTCCTTTGTCGCATCCCTGGCTGAGTGGTCGCCTTTCGCCTACGGCATTTCCAAGTCGGCCGTGGATGGGCTGACCCGCGTCGCCGCCTTCCATCTGGGCAAATACGGTATCCGCGTCAACTCGGTTGCGCCTGGATGCACAAAGACGGAAATGGCGAAAAAGTACGACTATGCAGACCCCAAAATTCGCAAAATTCAGGCGGAACGCAGTCTGCTCAACCGTTGGGTTGAGCCGGAGGAGATCGCCAATGCGGCCTTCTTCCTGGCCAGCGATGAGGCCAGCGCCATCACGGGCGTAAAACTGCCGGTAGATGCCGGATATACCACTACAAAAGAGAGCAACTTGGAGAGCCTTTACGGCGAGACGGAATAAGGAGTCATCAAAATGTCTAAGATCCATAGATCAATCGCAGAGCTTGTCGGCAACACCCCGCTGGTCGAACTGACCAACTACGAAGAAAAACATGACCTGAAGGCACATGTCATCGGAAAACTCGAATATCTGAATCCCACCGGCAGCGTCAAGGACCGTCTGGCCATTGCGCTGATCGAAGAGGGCAAGCAGAAGGGAAAGGTCAAAGAGGGGACCACCCTCGTCGATGTGACCAGCGGCAACACGGGCATTGCCCTCGCGGCCATCGGGCACGCGGAGAAGCTGGAGTTCATCCCCTATCTGGAGCCCGGTACCACGAAGGAGCGCATCGATATCTACAAGGGCTACGGCCTCGATGTTCGCACGCTCTATGACATTGACGAGGTGGCCGACTTCGAGGAGAAGGGGCTCGTGCTGGACGACCTGGTGGCCGGTATCAACCGCATTGCCGATGAAAACGGCTACTACTACACCGGCCAGACCATCAGCGATGCGAACCAGAACTACCACTACAAGACCACCGGCCCGGAGATCTGGGATGACACCGACGGCAAAGTAGACTACTTCGTCGCCATGGGCGGAACCGCCGGCACCCTGGTCGGCACCGGGCGCTATCTGAAAGAGAAGAACCCGGATGTGCAGATTGTCGGCGTGCAGTCGGCCCCGTCCTCCCGCCCGGACAGCCCGGATTTCACCGGCCACATCATCGACGGCACCCTGCCGCTGGGCCGCGTACCCGATTCGCTGGTCCCGACGATCATCAAGGACAACGAGGACAACGGCTTTGCCTTTGATGAGATCATCGACATTAAAGCGGAAGACGCTTACCGCACCGCACAGGAGACCGCGGAGACCGACGGACTCTTCCTCGGCACCTCTGCCGCCGCAGCCCTGACCGCCGCGATCCAGATTGCGAAACGCCCGGAGGCGGCGGGCAAGAACATTGTCGTCATCTACCCGGACAACGGTTATAAATATCTGAGCACCGATCTTTACAACAGGGAGGCCGTAAAAGAATGAGCAGCATACGATTCGGCAAAAAACTGCCGTTTAAACGCAATACCGATGAAGATTATCTGACCGCCGTGCGCCAGATTGCGGCGTACCTGAAATTTACCGAGGTCGTTACCCCGCAGGGCAAATACTGGCAGGTCAGCCCGGAGCCTGGAAATGAGTACAAGGGCGACCTGATTATCACCAAAAAAGGACTCTATGCCGGTTCCGCCGGCATCGGCCAGTTCTTCCTCCAGCTCTTTGAGGTGACCGGCGAGGAGCAGTACCTGCAGGAGGCGAAGGACGCCGCGGAATATATCCTGAACACCTACGAGGGCCCCAGATTTTTCAACGAGATTCTCCACGGCGAGGGCGGCGGCGTCTGGCCCGTCAAGGGCTGGGGCACCAGCGTCTACGTGGGCCCGGCGGGCCAGGGCATCTTCCTGGAGCAGCTCTATGCCCATGTCCCGGATGCGCGCTACCATCAGTTCCTGATTACCGCGGCGGACGACGCCATTGCCGCCGCCACCGAGGACGAGACCGGCCTGCACTGGACCGATCAGTCCGACCTGATGGCTGACGGTTCCTACGGCTTCTTCTTCCTCTATGTCTACCGGAAGACCGGCGACGCCAAATATCTCGATGCAGCAAAAAAAGTCGTCGACTTCGCCAATTCCAAAGCGGTGAAAGCCGACATCGGCGGCATCTATTTCAAGAACCTGGATCTTACGCTGGTGGGCTGGGAGTCCAAAGAGACGGTCTTCCCGAACTACTCCCACGGCGCTGCGGGAACCGGCTATCTGAACACCCTTCTCTATGAGGAGACCGGGGACGAACACTATCTGGATGTCGCAAAAGAGGTCGTTAAATTCCTGTCCGCCATCGCCGAAGGCGATGACGACGGCGCCCTGATTCCGTATCTCTACAACCCGGAGCGGGGCTCCTTCCACGACTTCTACTATCTGTCCACCTGCCACGGCCCGGTTGGAACCACGATTTTGTTCCGCAAACTCTATGACGTGACCGGCGACCGGCAGTATCTGGAGTGGGTGGATCTCCTGACGAAAGGCATCTTGAAAACCGGTGCGCCCCTTATTCATACGCCCGGCTACTGGAACAGCTACTGCCTGTGCTGCGGTGCCCCCGGCGTTCTGCAGCATTTTGTCAAGACGGCGGAAGTGCTCGGGGACGACTCCTACCTGAAAGATGCCCGCGACACCGCCGACAAGCTCCTCGGCGACTCCTGGAACGACGAGAAGGGCCGCCGCTGGTACGCGGCCTGGACCCGCAAGCTCCCAGGATTCGTGGAGACTTATACCGGCCTCTACGCCGGCGCCGCCGGAGCCGGCCTGTCGCTGCTGTCCCTTTATGCACATGACAAGGGGATCTCGCTTC
>R19__coassemble_198_pt1 | contig 33150 bp, 21 predicted proteins | sample R19__metabat2_high_PE_001 | metagenome-assembled genome bin R19
GTGTTGGTGGCATCTCCGAGATTGTTGACTTTCTCCAGGAAATCAGCAAGTTTCTCTTTGTCCATGCCGCCGATTTTCAGCGTTCCGTCCCCGAGTACGTCGGTGAGGTCGTTGTCGCTGCCGCACATGCCGGCAAGGAAGCCATAATAGGTATCGTAACCGGATACGGCGAAATCGTCAGCCGAGACAAGGCGGACACCCGACTCAATGTCGTAGGTAAGTTTTCTGTTTTTCTCGACGCAGATAACATGGCCATTGGAATTGGCGTAGGCCTTGCTGACTTCGTCGATAAGATGTTTCGTTTTTCCGGAACCTTTATGTCCGATAATAAGAGATACCATAATGTATATCCTCCGTTTGCGTAGATTTATTCATGCGGATTTCTCCGCTGACCATTGGATTAAAGACCCAGGCGTGCCTCAAGGCTTGCCTTCTCCGCCTCATAGCCGGGTTTGCCGAGAAGAGCAAACATATTCTTCTTATAGCTCTCTACACCGGGCTGGTTAAACGGATTGACACCAAGAATATAGCCGGATACGGCGCAGGCTTTTTCGAAGAAGTAAATCATGTAGCCGAGCTCATATTCGTCCATACGCTCTGCCTGAAGGACGATGTTCGGTACGCCGCCGTCGTTGTGAGCGAGAAGCGTTCCCTGCATAGCCTTTTCATTGACATAGGACATTCCTTTTCCGGCGACGAAATTAAGTCCGTCGGAATTGTCTGCCTCTTCCTTGATAGTAACTTCACGTAGAGGTTTCTTAAAAGAGACCACCGTCTCAAACAGGATGCGCTGACCGTCCTGAATATACTGTCCCATTGAATGCAGGTCGGTGGAGAAAATGGCGGAAGCCGGGAACAGGCCTTTGCCGTCCTTGCCTTCACTTTCGCCGAAGAGCTGTTTATACCACTCATTCATAAGGGCAAAGGAGGGCTCGTAGGAGACGAGCATTTCTACGTTTTTGCCCTTACGGAGCAGGATATTGCGGAGTGCCGCATAATAATAGGCATCGTTTTTCGTGATGTCCGGGTCGTTAAGTTCAGCTCTGGCATCTGCAGCGCCCTGCATAAGCCGGTCAATGTCAATACCGGCAACTGCAATAGGCAGAAGGCCGACGGGAGTGAGAACCGAAAAACGTCCGCCGACATCGTCCGGGACGACAAATGTCTCATAGCCTTTTTCGTCCGCCAGGGCTTTCAGTGTGCCCCTGGATTTGTCCGTCGTCGCATAAATGCGTTCGGCAGCGCCCTCTTCCCCATATTTTTCCACAAGCATTTCACGAAAGACGCGGAATGCAATAGAGGGTTCTGTCGTAGTGCCGGACTTGGAGATAACATTGACGGCAAAGTCTTTGCCGGCAACGAGATCTTTAATTTCGCTCAGCGTTGTGGAGCTAATGGTGTTGCCCGAGAAGAAAATCTGCGGGGTATCTTTTGTCAGGAGATTGTAGTTCTGGGACTTGCAGAATTCGATAGCGGCACGTGCGCCGAGATAGGAACCGCCAATACCGATGACGATGAGCACGTCGGCCTGGTCCTGAATTTTTTTGGCAGCCGCCTTAATTCTGGCAAACTCCTCTTTGTCGTAGTCGACGGGAAGGTCTACCCAGCCGGTGAAATCATTTCCCGGGCCGGTTTTGGTCATAAGCAGCTCATGGGCCTTTGTGACCTCGGGCTGAATGGCCTTCAGCTCGTCGTCGGTGACGAAGTCTTTTACGTAATGGTCAATAAGTTTGATTGGCACTCAAAAAACTCCCTTTCCATTCATTTTAGGATACCCTCATTTTAACCCACAAGGGAGTGCATTTCAAGCTGATCCACCGGAATCCGACGGAATCCGGCTCTAACCGGCTCTAATAGTCATAGGTGCTGATAATACTTTGGGCAATCTCGGCTCTGCTTTTCCGCAGTTCCATTGCCTGCTGCTCAATATACTTGTGTGCCTGCTCCTCGCTGAGCTTCAAATATTCGACTAGGAGCACTTTGGCCCGGTCGATCAGCTTCAGATCATGAATTTTCTTTCGAAGACGGGCATTTTCCTCGTACAGAGAACGGGCGCGTTTGCTGAACACAAGAGCCATGTCAAAGGTGTCCAGGAAATCTTTCTTATGCAGAGGCTTTCGAAGTACCAGTACGCCGAGCGACTCCAGATGCCGTGCGGTCTCATCCCGGATTTCCGCCGGGGCCAGAAAGACAATCGTTGCATAGTTCAGAGGGACAAGAGTTTTAATAAACGGGACTGCAAAATTCCCCTCCAGCGGGGAATTGACAAAACAGATATCAAATGCATCGTGCTGAAGGCGGTCCCGCCCTTCCAGCGCTGAGCTACAGACTTCCAGCCGACATGGGCCGTGGCTGCGAAGCAGCTGCTCTATGGAGGCGGAGAAATCCGCCTTATCACATACCAATAATATATGAGGTCTGTTTGCCTCCAAACCGTGCATTCTCCGCACCTCCTTCTGCGCCCTGGATATCCCGGAATGTTCCTATTTTAGTACACTTGCTGTCCATTTGGCAATAAATGGAAATGAGAGGGTTCTAAAATAGACAAATTGCCGTTGACTTTATTGGGTGATCCGCTTATAATGCAACTTGTAAACAGCAAAGGTGCTGTGTTCCAAAAGGGGACACAGCGCCTTTTTTGTCTTTTTATAATGTCAAACAGGAGGAAACTGCTAATGGCAACTGCTAACATTCCAAAGATTTTTGGCAGTCTCGTATTCAATGACGATGTCATGCATGAGAGACTTCCAAAACAGACGTATGCAGAGCTCAAAGACTGCATTAAGGAAAACAAGCCGCTGACGACGGAAATTGCGCAGCAGGTCGCATCCGCAATGAAAACCTGGGCGGTTGAGCACGGTGCTACCCACTTTACCCACTGGTTCCAGCCGATGACCGGCTTCACCGCTGAAAAGCACGACAGCTTTATCACCCCGGTCGGTGACGGTCAGATCATCATGGACTTCTCCGGCAAAGAGCTCATCCATTCTGAGCCGGACGCTTCCTCGTTCCCGAGCGGCGGAATTCGTTCCACCTTCGAGGCCAGAGGCTACACCGCATGGGACCCGACTTCCTATGCTTTCATCAAAGATGACACCCTTTGCATTCCGTCCGTCTTCTACTCCTATACGGGTCAGGTCCTCGACAAGAAGACCCCGCTGCTCCGCTCCATTCAGGCAATGGACAAAGAGGCTATGCGTATTGTCAACCTCTTCGGCAACCCGACCGGCGCCGCACATGTCCACTCTTCTGTCGGCGGCGAGCAGGAGTACTTCCTGATTGACCGCGACCTCTACAATGAGCGGGAAGACCTCAAACTCACCGGCCGCACCTTGTTCGGCGCAAAGCCGCCGAAAGGCCAGGAAAAAGAGGACCATTACTTCGGCGTCATCAAGCCGACCGTAAAGGCTTTCATGGCAGACCTCGACGAAGAGCTGTGGAAACTTGGCGTCTACTCCAAGACCGAGCACAACGAAGTTGCCCCATCTCAGCATGAGCTCGCACCTATTTACTGCGACACCAACCTCGGCACCGACCAGAACCAGCTTATGATGGAGACCATGAAAACGGTCGCTGCCCGTCATAACCTCGCCTGCCTTCTCCATGAGAAACCGTTTGCCGGCGTCAATGGTTCCGGTAAACATAACAACTGGTCCATCACGACCGATACCGGCGAGAACCTCTTAAAGCCCGGCAAAGACCCGAGCAATAACACCCGCTTTCTCGTCTTCCTCGCCGCAGTTGTCAAAGGCGTAGACGAGTATCAGGACCTTCTCCGCGTCAGCGCTGCCAGCCCCGGAAATGACCACCGTCTCGGCGGTTCTGAGGCACCGCCAGCTATCGTCTCCATGTATCTCGGTGATGAGCTCGGCGCAGTCGTCGATGCACTTGCCAAGCACAAGACGGTTTCCAAGAAGCCGTCTGAGGTAGCTGATACCGGCATCGAGGTTATTCCGAACTTCAAGAAAGATACCACCGACCGCAACCGTACTTCCCCGTTCGCTTTCACCGGCAACAAGTTTGAGTTCCGTATGCTCGGCTCCGCCATGTCTCTTGCCGACCCGAACACCGTACTCAACACCATCCTCGCAGAGGAGCTCGGTGAGTTTTCAGATGAGCTGGAAAAGGCTGACGATCTCGACAAAGCCGCCAGAGAGCTCGCTTCCCGCGTCTTTGCAGAGCATGCCCGCATCATCTTCAACGGCGACGGCTACACCGACGAGTGGGTTGTCGAGGCCGAAAAACGCGGTCTCTCCAATCTCCGCACCTGCGCGGACGCTTATCCGGCTTACATTGCCGACAAGAACGTCAAGCTCTTTGAGAAACACAAAATCTTCTCCAAGGAAGAGCTGGAGTCCCGTTATGAAATCGGCCTTGAGAACTATTGCAAGACCCTCCACATCGAGGCTCTCACCATGACCGAAATGGTCAAGAAAGACATCTACCCGGCTGTTCTGGCCTACATGGACGAGGTCGCTGAGACCATCAACCGCAAGGAAAAAATCTCTGCTGCCATCTCCCACGAGAGTGAGAGTGAACTGCTCACCTCCCTCTCCACTCTGGCAGACAGCCTCATGAAGAAGTGCGCCGAGCTGGAATCCACTCTTGTCACTGCGGACGACATTTCACAGATCCAGGAGCAGGCCAACTATTACAGAGACAACGTCTTCGTAGCCATGCAGGAAATGCGTGCCGTTGCGGACGAGCTTGAGACCAAAACCGCCAAGGACTACTGGCCGATCCCGTCTTACTCCGACCTTCTCTACAGCGTGGTTTAATTAACCGCTCTGTCTGTAATAACGTAATAAGGAAAATCCGGACAGTTTCGACTGTCCGGATTTTCTTTTCGGCCACAATTTGTCTATGGTATTTTACAGCCTGTATGTTTAAAATATACTTTGAGTTCCCATTACAGGAGGTAACCAATTATGTCAGATACATTAAAAGAACGTTCGGAGATGGATCCCCGGTACATGTGGGACCTCTCCAGCCTCTACCCCAGTGACAGCGACTGGGAAAAAGATTTTGCATCCCTTCCGGACGCCATAAATAAAGTAGCGGCATTTGCCGGGAAGCTGAACTGCGCATCCGTCATTCACGACTGTCTGGAAGCCGACACCGCGCTGGACCGCAAACTTTCCAACCTTTTTGTCTACGCCAATGTCCGCCGCAGCGAAGACACCCGCGCAGAAGCGGCGCAGAGTCTCTATATGCGCATCTACAGCGGCTATGTACAGGCCGTATCCGCTACAGCCTTTATCCGGCCGGAAATCCTGAATCTGCCGGAGGAAAAGCTCCGTGAAATTGCCGCAGATCCGGCCCTCTCCGACTACCGCATTACCATGGAGAAGCTTCTGAAACAGAAGCCCCATACCCTCTCTGCCAAAGAGGAACAGCTCCTAGCGAGGTTCGGCGAGGTCTTTGCCGCACCGGGGGAAGCGGCTTCCAACCTCCAGGATGCCGACCTCACCTATGACGATGTTGTCGACAGCAAAGGCGAGACCCATGAGGTCAGCGACGCAAGCTATATCAACCTGCAGATGTCGGACGACCGTACTCTGCGTAAGAACGCATTTAAGAGCTACTACAAAGGCTACTGCGGCCATATCAATACATTTGCAGCCACTTATTCCGGCACCGTAAAAGCCTCTACGGCCGAGGCAGAGGTGCGGCATTACGATTCCTCGCGTGAGATGTACATGGCCGGAGAAAACATTCCGGTATCCGTCTATGACAGCCTTATCGAGGCGGTGCGGAACCACATGCCCACCATGTACCGGTATGTCGACTTCCGTAAGAAGATGCTCGGCATCGACGATCTCCACTACTACGATGTCTATGCACCGCTCGTCAAAGGATCCGACAAGAAATACACTTACGAAGAAGCGCAGGACCTGGTGCTGCAGGCGGTTGCTCCGCTGGGCCAGAAGTACTGCGACGTTGTCCGCGGCGCCTTCCGGGACAGGTGGATTGACGTATATCCCAATAAAGGCAAGAGCGGCGGCGCCTACTCCACCGGGACATACGACTCCAACCCTTATATCATGACGAACTTTGTCGGGAATCTCGACAGCGTCTCCACCATTGCGCACGAAATGGGCCACTCCATGCACTCCTGGCTCTCCCGCCATGCACAGCCGCCGCAGTATGCGGATTACACCATTTTCGTCGCAGAAGTCGCATCGACTGTCAACGAGAACCTGCTGACACAGCTCCTCCTGAGCCAGACCGACAACCCTAAGGAGCGCCTCATTCTTCTGAACCACTCCCTGGAGAACTTCAAGGCCACCGTCTACCGCCAGACCATGTTCGCCGAGTTTGAAAAGTGTGCACACGCTATGGCAGAAAACGGAGAGGCCATGACGCCCGCCGCACTCAATGAGCTCTACGGCGGCCTGGTCAAAGACTACTTTGGCCCCGCCCTCATCATGGACGACGAAGTCGCCAGCGAATGGGCCCGCATTCCGCACTTCTACAGTCCGTTCTATGTCTACAAATACGCCACCAGCTACAGTGCAGCCGTCGCCATCTCCCAGAAGATCCTCAAAGAGGGTGACAAGGCGGTGAAGCCGTATCTGGAGTTCCTCTCCATGGGCGGCAGCCAGTACCCCCTGGACGAGCTGAAGCACGCCGGCGTCGACCTCTCCACCCCGGAGCCGGTCAACCAGGCCCTCGACTATTTCGGGGAAATCCTCGACGAGGCCGAATCCCTTGCCTCCTCACTCGATTCATAATGTTTCCCATTCAAAAGTGCGGCTTCTGTACAGGAGCCGCACTTTTTTCCAGCTTTTTAAAACTTCTTTCTTTTCTTTCCGCTCTACTTTTCGACAAAGAAAGAGAAATGGGGTTTCAACATGAAAACAAAGACAAATTCCGTTCGAATCAAACTGGCTGCAGCCATTTTGGCCGTCATTGCCGCTTTATCCTGTATGGCTGTCGGCATTCTCCCCTCTTCCGCGTTAGAAGCCCATATGCCGGTCTGTTGGGGCAGTACGTTGTTTTAACAACCCTCAACCGACAAGACATAGACGAGGAACTGGAGAAGTCCAAAGACCAGCTTCTGTACCCGCAGTACGATTCCAAAAAGGATTTATGGGGATATGTCGATGAAAACGGCAAAAGGGTTATTGATCCAGAATACAAAGAGGCCGGACGATTCACAGATGACGGAGTAGCCCGTGTCATCAAGGCAACTGGAAGGACTGCATATATTCTAAAGAATGGAAAGGAATCCACCGTCTATAACATCTCAGGTGACTATAAAGACGGCGACGATTTTCACAATGGCGTCGCCAGAGTAACCGATGATGATGGAATGGAGAAATATATCAATATTTACGGCACGGAGCTGAAGAACTATCAGGGCTGAGCCTCTTTGAAATCCGCACAGCGATGTGCGGATTTTTTCTTTTCATCTGTCCGAATCTGAGTATCATATATATTATTATGAAAAGTACAACTGATTTTACACAAGGCAATATTTTTCAGAAGCTCATCCAATTTATGCTCCCGACGCTCGGTGCACTGGTCCTCCAGGCCATGTACGGTGCCGTCGATCTTCTTGTGGTCGGCCGCTTTGGCAGCAGCGTCGGCATCTCCGGCGTCTCCACCGGCAGCACGTTTCTCAATATGGTGACCTTTGTCACCACCGCCATGGCCACAGCGGTTACCGTCCTCATCGGACGCCGTCTCGGTGAAAAACAGGAAAACAAGATCGGTGCTCTGCTCGGCAACACCATTACGCTTTTCATCATTGTTGCCGCCGTATTTACTGCTCTCATGGTCACGCTGGCCCGGCTCATGCAGGCTCCGTCCGCCGCACTGGATGTCACCGTTCAGTACATACGCATCTGCGGCGGGGGAATTGTATTTGTCATCGCCTACAATGTGCTGTCCTATATCTTTCGCGGGCTGGGCGACAGCAAAACTCCGCTGATCTTCGTCGCCGTCGCCTGCTGCATCAATATTGCAGGAGACCTCCTGTTTGTCGCGGTCTTCCATTGGGACGTCGCGGGCGCCGCCTACGCCACCATTCTGGCGCAGGCCTGCAGCGTTGTCATGGCACTGATCCTTTTAAAGAGACGGTATATCCCGTTTGCCAGAGTCCACCGGAAAGATCTTCGGCCCTCAGCAGAAATGCGGCATCTTCTCTCCATCGGCCTCCCGCTGGCACTGCAGGAATTTTTGACACAGGTCTCCTTTCTCTGTCTCGTCGCTTTTATCAACCGGCTCGGGATGAACGCCTCCTCCGGATACGGAGTAGCCAATAAAATCGTCGCCTTTGTCATGCTGGTGCCGAGCTCTCTCATGCAGTCCATGGCCTCTTTTGTCTCCTAGAACGTCGGAGCAGGCCGGGAAGACCGCGCCAGGAAGGCCATGTACAATGGCATGCTCATCGGCGCATCCATGGGAGCTCTAGTCGTGCTGATCATCTATCTCTGGGGCGACGTCATCTCCTCGCTGTTCACCTCGAACCCTGCCTATATTGCCCAGAGCTGGGACTATCTGCGCGGGTTCGGTCCGGAGGCGGTCGTCACCTCGGTGCTGTTCAGCTTCGTCGGCTACTACAACGGCCACCAGCGTTCCAACTGGGTCCTGATCCAGGCGCTGCTACAGACCTTTATCGTACGGCTTCCCATGGCCTATCTTCTGAGTATCCAGCCCCACGCAAGCCTCATGCACATCGGATTCGCCGCTCCATCCGCCACCGTTTTCGGCATTCTGCTGAACATCGTCTACTATATTTATTTCCGAAAGAAATATCTGCCTCGAAAGGAAGATTCTGCTCATGCTTTATCTGATCCGCCACGGAGAGACTGACCGCAACCGCGCCCAGGTGCTGCAGGGACACAGCAACGCACCGCTCAACGCAAAGGGACAAGCCCAGGCCTCTGCCGCCGGTGCTTTTTTCCGGGCAAATGGGATCCATTTCAGCCGTGTGTGGTCCAGCCCGCTGGATCGAGCGTTGGAGACCGCCCGGCTCGCGGCCGGCACAGAAGTCCCTCTCCAGACAGACCCTGCTCTGCTGGAAATGGACTATGGCCCCTACGAAGGTGCAAGTCTGGAAAACATGCCAAAGGAACTGATTACATTTTTCCAGGATTTCGTCCACAATCCGGCGCCGGAGGGCATGGAATCGCTCTCCCATGTTACCGCCCGCCTCGGGGCATTCCTGGATTCCATTTCAGAGGCCGCATCCGAAGGAGATGTTCTCCTCTCGACCCACGCCATTGCCATGAAGGGCGCTTTGGAATATCTGACGCCAGATGCAGACGGCTATTACTGGCCGCATTATATTGGCAACTGTTCCGTATATCGGGTACCGTGCGAGCATGGCTGCTATGGGATCCCTGAGGAGTTTTACACAGCGAAAAAATCATAATAAGACAAAAATAGACTGCTGCAGATTTTCTGCAGCAGTCTATTTTCGTGTTCAGGAATAGAGAAGATCTTCCGGATTCAGATTCGGTGCCCGGTTGTCGGAGTCCATCCGCACCAGATCCCGGATGAGTGGGTCCTGCACCAGGATACGCCAGGCCTCCCAGGTCGCGGAGAGAAATACTTCGCTCAGGGAAGCCTCCTCCTCGATCAGCGGGCAGAGATACGGAAGTTCCATGTCGTTCCAGACCAGCGAGAGGTTCCCGTCTTCGTCCAGATTCGGCAGGACGGGAAACGTGCGGCACTGGATGGGCCGGCGTCTGCGATGACAGTGAAACGGATCCCTGCACCGGACAAAACAGACAGTCGTGTCGCCCCAGGACCAGGGCAAGAAAAAGTCCCGCGCAGTCCCCTCAGACCATTCGAGCCAGTCGGCATCGTCCAGGAGCATCTGCTCCTCGCCGGGCAGAAGGAACATGCCGAGCTCTTCCTCGTCCTTCCCCTCCGGGAGTCCGGCGCAGCCGCAGCAGGCTGCGGTACAAAGCTTGCCGCAGTCATACGGCACCGGAGATACACGGTCCAGCAGCGCATAAATTTTCTGATATGTTGATTTTGAGACAGCCATTACTTTAAATAGGCCTCCCGCAGAAAGGCGGTTTTTTCCGAAGTCAGGCCCATCTGCTCCCGCAGGAAGCGGTCCATAGAACCATATTCCCGGTCAATCGTGTCGAGTGCATGGTTGATCCAGTCCTTCTGTACAGACGGGTGCGTGCTGGCATCGGTGGCAAGTTTGACACTGTGAGTCGCATCCAGCACCTTTTTATAAGTCTCCGTGACACGTTTTGCGTTGTAGCGGTTGCTGTTTAAGTAGTCCGCCATGATAACCTCACGGTCCGCTCCGAGAGCAGACAGAATAAGGGCGGCCGCCACGCCGGTACGGTCCTTTCCGTCGACGCAGTGCCAGAGGAATGTCTTACCATCCGCGCCGAGCAGTTCAACAAACATTTCATGGTAGGCATCAATCGCTGTCTTTTCTGTGACCAGCATGCGGTACATGTTGGTCATATAGGCATCTACAATACCGGTTCTCAGTGCATGGACAAGCGCCTGCGTGCTCTCCTTGCTGTGGATATCCAGCGTCGGAATGCCGATGCCCAGGGGTGAGAGGGATATATGCTCTACGCCGTCAATTCGCGGATCAGGGGCGCGGAGCCGCTCCGTCGGAATGCGCAGGTCGCAGATTGTGTTGAGATGGTAGTGCTCGCTGAGACGCCGGAGATCTGCTGGCGTCGCCTTTTCCAGCTGGGCCGTGCGCAGCAGCTTTCCGCGGCGAATGGTACGTCCGTCCGCCGTGCGGTAGCCACCGAGCTCCCGCGAATTGCGCACGCCCTTCAGGCCGATGCTGTGGCGATTATGCTGTCTGGCCTGCCGTGCGGCAGAGGGGTTGAAAAGAGCCATGGCTTCCTCCTTATTTCTGAATGCGCCCGAACCCCCGCTCCAGTTCTGTCTGCGTCATCTCAATGCAGATGGGGCGGCCGTGGGGGCAGTAGCGGATGTCCCGATGAGAGAGCAGATATTCCACCAGCTTTCGCTGCTCCTCCGGCGGGGTATGGTCTCCGGCCTTGATGGCGGCGCGGCAGGCCGTGTTGGCGTAGATCCATTTGAGTTTGTCCGGGGTGGGTTCCTGCTTGTTGAGCAGATGTCCTGCAATTTCTTCCATCATAGCAGAAATATCGTATCCGACAAGCATGACCGGGATTTCCCGGACAACCACGGTGCCGGTGCCGAAATCCTCAATTTCGTAACCGGCGCTCTGCAGAAGCTCCTGGTTATCCAAAAGCACCGCATACTCCTCTTTGCTGAGCGTGACCGTTACAGGGGCCAGGAGCAGCTGCGACTTCACCTCTTCCCGCCCGGCCAGCAGCTCCTCATAGAGGATGCGCTCATGGGCGGCGTGCTTGTCCACCAGAGTCAGCTTTCCCTCGGTCTCAAACAGAATATACGTCTGAAACGCCTCGCCGATAATGCGAAACGGCGGTACTTCGGTCTGCTCTGCATAGGGAACCGGGGGCTCCTCCGGTTTGGGGAGCGGAGCCGCCTTCTTCGATGTATTCTCCTTCTCGGGCACCTGGGTCTCAATGGGGACGTGGACTTCCACGTGCTTCTTTCCCTCTTTGACCACGGTACCGGTCACGCGGTCCTGTTTTTTGACATAGGGCTGCGGAGGGCGGGAGACGGCCGGCTCCTCTTTTTTCGGCTCCGCGGCCTCCTCAAACGGGATGTCGAGGGAGGGTGCCTTTCTCGGAGCCGGGCGGCTCTTCCTGCCCGATCCGCCTGTTTTTCCGCCGGATTGCCTGTATTCTTTGGGCATCTCTTTCGCCCAGAATCCCTCGACGCGCTGAGGCAGTTCCTCCTCAGCAGCCTGTTTGGAGACTGGCGCTCCCATACGCATCTGTTCCCCTGTCTCCTTGCGGTACGGGGACTGCCGTTTCAGCTCCTGTCTCGTGACCTCCAGTCGGTTCGGCGTGTCCTTCTTTTCAATGGCATTTTTTGCCGCATAATAGACCGCGTCAAAGATCAGCTTCTCGTTGGAAAACCGCACTTCCGTTTTGGCGGGGTGCACGTTGACATCTACTGTATCGAGCGGGATATGGATATTCAGGACACAGGAAGGAAAGCGGCCTACCATAATGGCTCCCTTGTAGGCCTGTTCCAGAGCGGCGCTGGCGGTCCGGCTCCGGACCAGACGCCCGTTCAGGTAGAAGAACTGCATGGAGCGGTTGGCACGGGAAGCCGTAGGCTTTGAGACAAGGCCGTCGATTTCGACGCCGTTCAGGCTGTAAGACGTCTCCAGCAGACCGCCGGCAAAATCTCTGCCGAAAACGGAGTAGACGGTCGGGCGGAGCTTGCCGTTTCCGGAGGTGGCGAGCTGCTGACGGTCGTCCCGAATGAAGCGCACGGCAATTTCCGGATGGGAGAGCGCAATGCGGTCTACCACACCTGCGACCGCATTTCCCTCCGTGACATCTTTTTTCAGGAACTTCATTCGGGCCGGTGTGTTGTAGAAGAGGTCGCGGACAACGACGGTCGTTCCCTGGGGACAGCCGGCATCGTCCAGGAGAATCTCCTCAGAGCCGGCAATTTTGTAGACGGTTCCGATCTCATCCTCCGGGGTCCTCGTCAGGATATCCACTTTTGCCACAGCGGCGATCGAGGCCAGCGCCTCGCCCCGGAACCCGAGGGTACCGATGGAGCGGAGATCTTCCTCCCGAAGGATCTTGGAGGTGGCATGGCTCTTAAATGCATTCCGGATATCGGCGCGCGCAATGCCGCAGCCGTTGTCCGTCACGCGCATGAAAGTAATGCCGCCCCGGCGGATTTCCACCGTGACAGAGGAAGCGCCGGCATCGATGGCATTTTCCAACAGCTCCTTGATGACCGAGGCCGGCCGGTCGACAACCTCTCCGGCCGCAATGAGGTCTGCAATGTGCTTCGGGAGCACATTAATTTTCGGCATAGTTATAACTCCTTCGCCTTCGAGGCGATTTCATAGAGATAGTTCATGGATTCAATCGGGGTCAGCGTATTGACGTCGAGTGCTTTCAGGGAGTCGAGAATCTCCTGTCCGCGGTTGCCCGAAAAGCTGATCTGCATATTTTCCGTTTCTGCGTCCTCCTCCGCGGAGTTCATCTCCAGGTCCTCGCCGGTTTCCGCGGCATAGGCTTTCTGGCGTGCCTCCTCTTCTGCCACCAGTTTCCGCAGAATTTCCCTCGAGCGGCGAACTATCGTATTGGGCACGCCGGCAAGCCGGGCGACCTCAATTCCGTAGCTCCCGTCCGCCGGTCCGGGCACAATGCGCCGCAGAAAAATGATGTCCTCGCCCCGCTTCTTGCAGGCGATATTAAAATTCTTGATGTGCGGGTTCTCGTTGGCGAGATCAGTGAGCTCGTGGTAATGGGTGGCAAACAGTGTCTTTGCCCCGATCTTCCGGCCGGTCACGTATTCCAGCACCGCCTGGGCAATGCTCATTCCGTCAAAGGTGGACGTGCCGCGGCCGATTTCATCCAGCAGGATAAGACTCTGCTTCGTGGCATTCTTCAGAATAGAGGCCACCTCGTTCATCTCCACCATAAAGGTGGACTGCCCGGAGCCGAGATCGTCCGAAGCTCCGACGCGGGTAAAGATGCTGTCACACAGGCAGATGGACGCCCGGCGGGCCGGGACAAAGCAGCCGATCTGCGCCATGATGACGATGAGCGCCACCTGCCGCATATAGGTGGATTTTCCGGCCATATTCGGCCCGGTGATAACGGCGGCCATGTTCTCATTGCGGTCCAGCAGCGTATCATTCGGGACAAAAGGCGCCCCTTTGAGCATCTTCTCCACCACCGGGTGCCGCCCCTCCTCGATTCGGATGACGCCGTCGTCGGTAATCTGCGGGCAGACATAATTGTTTTCGACCGACACCCTTGCATAGGAGCAGAGGACGTCGAGTGCGGCGACGGCATGGGAAGTCGTCTGAATGCGCACCAGGTTGCCGGCTATCGTGTCGCGGACTCCGCAGAAGATCTCATACTCCAGGTGGGTGATGCGCTCCTGCGCGCCGAGCACCTTGGATTCCAGCTCCTTGAGCTCGCCGGTAATGTACCGTTCCGCGTTGGTCAGCGTCTGCTTGCGCACGTAGTTTTCCGGCACATCGCCCTTGAACGATTTCGGCACCTCAATATAGTAGCCGAATACCTTATTGTATCCGATTTTGAGTTTCGGAATTCCGGTTTTTTCCCGCTCCTCCGCCTCAATGGTGGCGAGGTATCCCTTTCCGTTCTGGACGATATCCCGCAGCTCATCGAGTTCTTTGCTGTAGCCGCTGCGGATCATATTTCCTTCCCGGATGGAAAACGGGGGTTCTTCCACTATGGCAGCATCAATCAGCTCGACGAGGTCATCCATGGGATCGATCTCCGATTCAATGCTGCTGAGAAGCTCGGTGGTCCCCTCTGCCTCCGCAAGCATAGACTTCATGGGATTGAGGCTGCTGACGGTCTCCCACAGGCTTCGGAGCTCCCGCGCATTGGCGGTGCCGTAAGAGATGCGGGTAATGAGCCGCTCCATATCGTGTACCGAGGTCATGCACTCCGCGAGAGAATCCCGCAGTTCCATATGCTCTGTGAGGTATGCCACGGCGTTCTGGCGCTTCAGGATGCCGCCGACGGACATCAGCGGCTGTTCCAGCCAGGAGCGCAGAAGCCGTTTGCCCATGGCCGTGCGGGTCTTGTCCAGCACCCAGAGTAGCGTGCCCTTCTTTTCGCGGTTTCGAAGCGTCTCGGTGAGCTCCAGATTCCGGCGTGCAGAGAAGTCGAGCTTCATATATTTGGCGTCGGTGTAGTAGTGGACCTCCCGGATATTTTCGAGGTCATTCTTTTGCATGTCGAACAGATAGGTGAGGACAGCACCCAGGGCGCGCACGGCATTGTCGGAAGTCAGATTGAGCTCGTCCAGCGACTTGTCAAAGTGGTCGGTGATGCACTTTTCATTTTCCTCGAGAGAAAAAGCCCTGTCGGGGAGCACCTGCGTCATATGCCGCTCCTGTTTTTCCACATAAGAGCGGAGCCCCTTCAGCTTGTCCCCCTGCCCGTTCAGCAGAATCTCCTTCGGGGCAAAACGGCCGAGTTCGTTGAGCGTTTTGTCGCCGGCATTCCCTTCTTCGACGGTGGTCACCTGAACTTCGCCGGTAGAGACGTCGACAAAGGCAAGACCAGTTCGGTCCTCACCGTGGTAGAGTCCGCAGAGGAAGTTGTTGCGGGATTCGTCCAGCATGTCGCTCTCAATGACCGTGCCCGGGGTAATAACGCGGATGACGTCGCGTTTGACAAGTCCTTTGGCCAGGGCAGGGTCCTCCAGCTGCTCACAGATGGCGACCTTGTATCCCTTTGCGACCAGACGGGCAATATAAGGTTCTACCGAGTGGAACGGAACGCCGCACATGGGTGCCCGCTCCGGCTGTCCACAGTCCTTGCCGGTGAGCACGAGATCCAGCTCCTGCGATGCCGTTTTTGCATCGTCAAAAAACATCTCATAGAAGTCGCCGACCCGGAACATCAGGATGGCGTCCTGATAGTTCTCCTTAATGTCGCAGTACTGCTGCATAAGCGGCGTAAATTGTGCCATATCTGTCCTCATTCCCGTCAAAAAAGATTCTTCGTATAACCAGATAATTTTAACATACTGCTGAAAAGATGGCAAAACAGCGTAAAAGAAACTCCCCCGGCAAAAGAACGGCTTTCACCGCCTTCCCGGAGGAGACATTTTTTCTGTTTCGGCCTGTCGCTCAGCAGCCGCAGCCTTCACTGCCGCAGCCGCCGCCGCAGGAACCGCAGTCGCCGCCTTCACAGCCGCAGCCTTCCTGTGCCTTTGGCTCGCAGGTGGCCGGATCTTCTCCGTTGACGCACAGCGAGAGAATCTGCATGATGTAGTTCATCATACTGTCAATCTCCTGGCCGGCCGCATTTGCGGCCTGCATGGTCTCATTGGCCATAACCTGCTGATACAGAGTCTGGAACGACTGGTCCAGAGCCTGAAGAGAGGCCTGGTCCGGTGCGGGCTTGGACGCCTCATTCTGATACTGGGTGCGAATGGCCTCGATCTGGCTCAGCATGAGCTGGACGTTGGCGTCGTTGTCGGCGGCCTTCTTTGCCTCCATGAAAGTGAGGTAGCGGTCATCCGCCTGGATGGCAGCGCCGAGCTGGCGTGTTACTTCGATAACATCCATAGTCGTTCTCCTTTATTTTCGAAATTTTTTCTTTTATCTTTGAAGCTCGCCCTTGAGGACAAAGGTGAGCGGCTCGGTGATGGTGACATTGCAGAATGTGCCAAGCACTTCGTCCGGCGCCTCAAACTCGACCATGGTGTTGCCTGAGGTACGGCCCTGCATTTTTCCGTGTTTGCTGCGGCCCTCTGCCAGGACACGGACGGTCTGTCCGGTCATGCCCGCTGTGCGTGCAGAGGCCGTCTCCTCCTGGGCAGCCTGGAGTTCCTCAAACCACTTCTGCTTCTCCTCCCGGCTGACCGGGTCCGGAAGCGTTGCAGCCGGAGTGCCGACCCGTGGAGAATAAATAAAGGTATACAGAGCAGAATAGCCGACTTCCCTTACCAGAGAGATCGTGTCCTCAAATTCCTCATGGGTCTCCCCCGGGAAACCGACAATGATGTCGCTGGTGATGCTGAGGTCCGGCATAACGCTGCGGGCGTACTGAATTAAAGAGAGATACCTGGCGCGGTCATAATGGCGGTTCATAGCCTTCAGGACACGGTCATTTCCGCTCTGCACGGGAAGATGAAGATGCCTTTCCACCTTCTCGCACTCCGCCATGGCATCCAGCAGCTCATGGGAGCAGTCTTTCGGATGCGAGGTCATAAAGCGAATGCGAAAGTCGCCCGGAATACCGTTGATGTCCCACAGCAGTTTCGGAAACAGACCCCGTTCGTGGAAATCGTTGCCGTACGAGTTAACGTTTTGTCCGAGCAGCATGATTTCCTTGTAGCCCTGGGCGACCAGGGACTGGGCCTCATCCAGAATATCGTCATAGCTGCGGCTGCGCTCTCGTCCGCGGACATAGGGGACCACGCAGTAAGAGCAGAAATTATTGCAGCCATAGGTGACCGGCAGAAACGCTTTCAGCGTACTGTCATGGCGGATGAGTCCGTTCTCTGCAATGTCGTTGCTGATTTCCGAGATATCAAACACCCGCGGCTCCCCAGTGAACCGCCGGTAGAGCAGTTCGGGGATTTTATAAATGACATGGGTGCCGAAAGCGAGGTCCACATAGTGAAAATGCTCCTGAATGCGCTTCAGGATATGAGGCTGCTGGACCATACAGCCGCACAGGCCAATGACCAGATTCGGATTGGATTCCTTGTACTTCTTCAGCCGTCCGACGTTGCCGAACACCCGGTCCTCCGCGTGTTCCCGGACGGCACAGGTATTGTAGAGAATGAGGTCGGCCTCTGCGGGATCGTCGGTGAAGTCATAGCCGACTTCGGAGAGAATGCCGTCAATGTGCTCGCCGTCTGAGACATTGCCCTGACAGCCATACGTGTGGGTCAGAGCCTTTGGTGTCCTGCCTTCACAGCGGACCGCCAGCAGTTCCCGCACCTGTGCGGCATATGCAGCCTGCCGGTTCATCTCATCTTCGGATACTGACACAGGCGCCCTCCTTTCCCGATTGACCGATATGATTTCAAAATTGAGTAGTATTTTAACATGATTTCGAGCGGGTGTAAACCAAATTTCGTACGGCCCGCGGCTGACTCCGGTCAGCCGCTGCCTCTCGGCAGAAATCCGGCTGTGATTTGCTGAATTTTCTTACAATATTTGTGATTTTGTACGCCATTGTTGAAATTTCAGGGTCTATTCGACAATATGACAGGATTGCTGATATTTCGACTTTTTATTGTCATTTATAATCAAAATAGTTCCGAGCAATATGAAATTTATAGGTAAAGTCTATATAAAGCACCTGTAAATTTCATGTTAAAGTCGGACGGCCGCATCTTCTGTGCTGTACAGCGGCCTGAAAAAAGGAGGAAAAAATACATGAAGCAGCATCTATTCCGGCGCATCCTCGCCGCATTCATGGCAGTGGCCATGCTTGCAGCGGCAGCCTGCGTACCGGCCTTTGCAAGAGAAATCAAGGGGACAAAAAAAGTTCTTGTCAATTATGTTGTCAGCGACAATGACAAATCCATAGACTTTGTCTACAGCGACGCATTCTTCAACCAGAGCGGCTACAAGTACAGTCAGGATCTCGCTAAGATCTCCAACGGCCTTGCAGTTGCGTCGGGCGGCAGCCAGCGCGCCCGGAAATCCGGCAAGATGAGAGACCAGAATCAGAACTTTGTACAGTTTGCCGACGCCTGTGAATTTGAAAAATTCCAGAGCAGCGAGTACATGAAAAAACGTCCGCTACGCGACAGCATCGGAGTCAACTGCGCAAGCAAGAAGATCCACGATGACAAGGGCGAAGCCACACTCGTCGCTGTCTCGGTCCGCGGCTTCGGCTACCAGAACGAATGGGCGGACAACGGCAACATCTGTGCCAGCGGAGACCATACCGGCTTTACAGAATCCGCCAAAAAAAGTCTCGCTTTCCTGAAACAGTACCTGAAAAACATTGGAGCAGACGGCCGCGTAAAGGTCTGGATCTCCGGCTACAGCCGCGGCGCTGTTGTCGCCAACATTGCCTCCGCAATGCTGGATGACGGCTACAATCTCGGCAGCAAGATCTCCTTCTCTCCGGAAGATCTCTACTCCTATCCCATGGAGCCTCCGATGGGCACGATGAAGGAAAAGACCATGGACAAGAAATATGACAACATCCACAACATCGTCAACCCGGTTGATGTTGTCACAGTGGTTCCTTTCAAGGACTGGGGCTTTGCACGCTATGGCATTGACCATTATGTTCCGACCAAAGCCGACCCGAACTATGCATCCTATCGAGATGCCATGGTCAAATATATGCGTTCCATCCCCAACGATGTCTACAACATCTACTGGCCGGACCTCTTCCAGGCCTGGAATGCGGTCAAAGTCGGCCCCGGCTATGTCTTCACCAAGAGTGACGAACTTCAGCCGGAATTCTACAACGACCTGAGCAAAGCGGTCTGCACCGGCATGACCAGCTCACGCGAAGATTACTACGAAAATCTTCAGCTCTACGTCATGGATATCCTCGAGCTCTTCAACCGGGAAGATGTCAAGGCGACCGACGCACTGAAGACCTGGGCAAAGACCATAGCCGAGAACTGGCAGGATGTCATGAACTCCCTGTCTGACACCGAAAAAGCAGAGGATCTTATCCTCGGCTACCTTGCAGACGCCATGAAGGAAAACAACATTGCATCCTACAATGAAGACTACTACGAGGGCATGGTCAAAACTCTGCTTCCCCGCGTAAAGAAGATGGCAGAAGAATATCCGAGCACAACCGCTACTCTTATCGCCAACCTTGTCACCATCGTTGCAGCCCACTCCGAAGCTCCCTGCCAGTCCTGGCTGAAGACGCTTCCGAACGATTACATGGCCAGTCATACCGGTTACAGCTATAACATGTAATAATCCCGGCAAAAAAAATTCCCGTCGGCGCATGCCGACGGGAATTTTTTTGCCCAGGCCCGAAAAAAGTCTATTCCTTTCTCCCCATTTTCTGCATAATAGAATAGAGAATATGTGTTTTGAAATGAAAGGAGATTCGATGAAACGACGTATTTTCAGCCTCCTGCTTTCCCTGGCTCTGCTCCTGACCCTGCTTCCGGTTCAGGCCTTGGCATCCCAGCCCGAGAACAGGAAAGTCACGGTGCGCTATGTCGCAGATCATATTCAAAAGCAGGGCGACGCCAGTCTGGACTTCACCTACAGCGACCGCTATTTTGACGGGGATGCCCGGACCTACCGACAGGACCTCGCTGTCATGAGCTTTGGCCTTGCTCTCTCTGCCTTCTCCAGCCGCGACGCGACAAAGGCAAAAGATTATGCCACTGAGAACCGCAACTTCGTCTCTCTCATGAAACAGTGCGGTTTTCGGAACGCGGAGAGCAACCGCTGGATGAAGGAGCCGCCCACTACCTCTTCCATCGGCGTCAGCACTGCGTGGAAAAAAATGGACAGCGATACAGCGCTGGTGGCCGTCGGCATCCGTGGAGATCTGTACCGCTCGGAATGGGGCGGAAATCTCGAACTCGGCTCCTCCGGCCCCCACAAAAACTGGATCGGCGCACGCAGTCAGGTCCTGCAATTCGTTAAGGACTATCTGAAGTCCCAGGGCATCACCGGACGGGTAAAGCTCTGGATCGCGGGGTATAGCCGTTCCGCTGCTGTCGCCAACCTGGTCGGCGGAGCGCTGGATGACGGGTACAGCCTCGGCAGCAAGGTCTCCCTCTCCCCTGCCGATACTTACTGCTACACGTTTGAGGCACCTATGGGCGCCATGAGAGAAGAAGCATTGAAACGGGATTACAGCAACATCCACAACATCATCTCGGAGAACGATATTGTCACGGCCATTCCGCCGAAACAGTGGAATTTCTGCCGCTACGGAGTGGACCACATTCTTCCGAGCAGACGCAGCACAGGGAATTCGTATGCTGCATGGAAAGAAAAGGAATCCGCCAAACTGAAAGAGATTCCGAATGAGCTCTTCAATTTCTACTGGCCGGACCTGTATCAGGCCTACGGCGTCGATCTCACCGGGACCGACGGCTCCTTTACCGTCCGGAAAGTGGCTGGAAATCAAAAAGAACTCTATGAGACGCTAGGAAAAGCACTGACCACCACGTTCGTCACCTCCCGCGAAGACTATGTGGAGAATGTCCAGAAGTATCTGATGGATCTCTTCACCGCCTACTACAGTCTCGGAGACAAAGACGTCAGCATCTCCAGAATCGTGCAGAAGACGCTGCAGAACGTTCAGACTCGAGCATCGAGTATTTTCTCGTCACTGCTGACAAGCCCGCAGGAAGCCGCAGACAGCCTGCTGTCCTGTGTTACTGATGCCATGAAGGACGAAGGCGCCATCGATTACGACCTCGAACAGATAAAGACCATGCTCAGCGTCCTGACCCCGCGGCTCGCCAGAATGGCCAGAGCCTATCCTGGTACCACCTATACGGTGCTCGCCAATATCATCAACATTCTGGCCGCCCATGACACGGCCGCGAATCTCTCCTGGATGCTGGTTCTTCCGGAGAGCTATCTGACATCCCACACCGCTGTCAGCGCCGCCGGCTGACATTAATAAGAATGCAAGGAGCAGGGACTGCTGCAAAATGATTTTATGCAGCAGCCCTGCTCTTTTTCTTTGGCTTAAAATGGCGGGTTCATCAGCTCAGCATCGGCTTTGCCTTAATCACAGAAAAAAGCACACTGCAGAATTTCTTCTGCAGTGTGCTTTGAAGTTTCCTGTAAAAAGGATGCCTTATTCGTTGATTTCGGAGACAACGCCCGAACCAACAGTACGGCCGCCCTCACGGATAGCGAAGCGAAGGCCCTTCTCGATGGCGATCGGGGTGATGAGCTCGACGTCCATTTCAACATGGTCGCCAGGCATGCACATCTCTACGCCTTCCGGAAGAGTGATAACGCCGGTAACGTCAGTGGTTCTGAAATAGAACTGCGGTCTGTAGTTGTTGAAGAACGGAGTATGACGGCCGCCCTCGTCCTTGGTCAGTACGTAAACCTGGCCGTGGAACTTGGTATGCGGATGAATGGTGCCAGGAGCAGCAAGAACCTGTCCGCGCTCGATGTCAGTTCTCTGAATACCACGAAGAAGAACACCGATGTTGTCGCCGGCCTCGGCATAGTCGAGGGTCTTGCGGAACATCTCAAGTCCGGTAACGACAGACTTGGTCTTCTCGTCCTTCAGGCCGACAATCTCAACTTCCTCGCCCATCTTAATCTGACCGCGCTCAACTCTACCAGTTGCAACAGTACCACGGCCGGTGATGGTGAAGACGTCCTCGATGGGCATCAGGAACGGCTGGTCAGACTTACGGTCCGGAGTCGGGATGTAAGTGTCGACAGCGTCAAGGAGAAGACGGATGGGCTTCCAGACGTCAGCGTCCGGGCCCTCGTTGCTCTCGAGGCACTGGAGTGCAGAACCAGCGATGATCGGAATGTCGTCGCCCGGGAACTCATACTCGGAGAGGGTCTCACGGACTTCCATCTCAACGAGCTCAAGGAGCTCCGGATCGTCAACCTGGTCAACCTTGTTCAGGAAGACAATGATGTACGGAACGCCAACCTGGCGGGCAAGGAGAAGATGCTCCTTGGTCTGAGCCATCGGGCCGTCAGTAGCGGCGATAACAAGGATTGCACCGTCCATCTGAGCGGCACCGGTGATCATGTTCTTAATGTAGTCGGCATGGCCGGGGCAGTCGACATGAGCATAGTGGCGGCCCTTGATTTCGGTGGTGCCGTCTTCGCTCATACGGTCTTCGGTCTCATACTCTACGTGAGCGGTGTTGATGGTGATACCACGCTCTCTCTCCTCAGGAGCCTTATCGATGTTTGCATAGTCCTCGAACTGTGCAAGACCCTTGAGGGAAAGGTACTTGGTCATAGCAGCGGTAAGAGTAGTCTTACCATGGTCTACGTGGCCGATGGTACCGATGTTTACATGCGGCTTACTTCTGTTAAAATGTTCCTTTGCCATTGGAATATCCTCCTTAGTTGTTAGAAATATATCCCGTCAAATCAAATATTCTTTTCTGTGACGATATGGAAATTACAGATATTGTATCAAATAGCAAATATCAATGCAAGCATAACAGCATTGCAAAAAAGTAAAGAAAACTTTACTTCTTGTTCCGGGTGCTGATGATGTCTTCGGCGATGGACTTCGGAACCTCCGTGTAGTGAGACGGCTGCATAACATAGTTAGCACGGCCCTGGGTCTTGGAACGAAGATCGGTGGAATAACCGAACATGTTGGCAAGCGGAATGAAAGAGGAGATCTGGGTGGCACCGTTGACCGGCTCCATGCCTTTGATCTCACCGCGGCGGGAGTTGATGTCGCCGATAACATCGCCGACGTAATCGTCCGGCGTGGTGACATCGACACGCATCATCGGCTCCATGAGAACCGGGCTGGCCTTGCGCATGGCGTCTTTGAATGCCATAGATCCGCAGATCTTGAAGGACATCTCGGAGGAGTCGACTTCGTGATAAGAACCGTCGTACAGAGTAACTTTGACATCCTCTACGTTGTAGCCGGCAAGGACACCGGAGTTCATAGCGGATTTAATACCCTGTTCTGCTGGGCCAATGAATTCCTTCGGAATGGAACCGCCGACAACGGCATTGACGAACTCGTAGCCCTTGCCCGGGTTCGGCTCGATTTTAATCTTGACCTCTGCATACTGACCGGAACCACCGGACTGACGTTTGTACTTGCAGTCGACATCTGCGGTAGAGGTAATGGTCTCGCGGTATGCAACCTGCGGTTTACCGACGTTGGCCTCTACGTGGAACTCACGCATGAGACGGTCGATGATGATTTCAAGATGAAGCTCACCCATACCGGCGATGATGGTCTGACCGGTCTCATCGTCCGTGTAAGTACGGAACGTCGGATCCTCTTCTGCGAGTTTCGCAAGCGCAATGCCCATCTTCTCCTGACCAGCCTTGGTCTTGGGCTCGACGGCAACGCGGATAACGGGCTCCGGGAAATCGAGAGACTCGAGAATAACCGGATGTTTCGGGTCGCAGAGGGTGTCGCCGGTGGTGGTGTTCTTTACGCCGACGCAGGCGGCGATATCACCGGTATAGACCTTATCGAGATCCTGTCTGTGGTTTGCATGCATCTGAAGGATACGGCCGAGACGCTCGTTCTTATCCTTAACCGAGTTGTAAACCGTAGAACCGGCTTCTGCTGTACCGGAATAGACGCGGAAGAAGCAGAGCTTACCGACATATGGGTCCGTAGCAATCTTGAATGCAAGAGCGGAGAACGGCTGGTCATCGGAAGGATGACGGTCCTCTTCCTCCCCGGTCTCCGGGTTGGTGCCCTTGATGGACGGAATGTCGGTCGGAGCCGGCATATAGTCGACAATGGCGTCGAGGAGCGGCTGAACACCCTTGTTGCGGTAAGATGTACCGCAAACCATCGGTACCATGTCGTTGGCGATGGTGCCCTTGCGGATGGTGGCCTTGATTTCCTCGTCGGTCAGTTCCTCACCGTCGAAGTACTTCTCCATGAGGTCATCATCATAGGAGGCAACTGCCTCGATGAGCTCATCATGATACTTCTGAGCGAGTTCTTTCATGTCATCCGGGATCTCCTCGTCGCGGATGTCTTTGCCCATGTCGTCATAATAGACCTCGGCACGCATCTTGATGAGGTCGATGATGCCGCGGAAATTGTTCTCGGCACCAATCGGGAGCTGAATTGGAATCGGGTTCGCTTTGAGGCGATCCTTGACCATGTCGATGACATTGTAGTAGTCCGCGCCCATGATGTCCATCTTGTTGACGTAGATCATACGCGGAACATTATATTTATCAGCCTGACGCCATACGGTCTCAGACTGCGGCTCAACACCGCCCTTGGCGGACAGAACCGTGACAGAGCCATCGAGAACGCGAAGAGAGCGCTCGACCTCTGCGGTAAAGTCTACGTGGCCGGGTGTGTCGATGATGTTGATTCGGTGCTCTTTCCAGAAACACGTCGTTGCTGCAGAAGTGATGGTAATACCGCGCTCCTGCTCCTGTACCATCCAGTCCATGGTGGCCTCGCCGTCGTGAACCTCACCGATCTTATGGTTAATACCGGTGTAGTACAGAATACGCTCCGTGGTGGTTGTCTTACCAGCGTCGATGTGAGCCATGATGCCGATATTTCTGACTTTATCCAAAGATACTTGTCTTGGCATTATTGAACCTCCAGTAAATTGCTGTCAAGCAAAAAGGTTACCATCTGAAATGTGCAAATGCCTTGTTGGCCTCTGCCATCTTGTGGGTATCTTCGCGTTTCTTGAATGCGTTGCCGGTTTCGTTGGCGGCATCCATGATTTCGTTGGCAAGTCTCTCCTTCATGGTCTTCTCGGAACGCTGGCGAGCGTACAGAGTGATCCAACGAAGGCCGAGGGTCTCGCGGCGGTCCTGACGGACCTCAATCGGAACCTGGTAAGTAGCACCGCCGACACGGCGGGCCTTAACTTCGAGGACCGGCATAACATTTTCCATAGCCTTCTCGAAAACATCGAGGGGCTCCTCACCGGTCTTGTCTTTGATGATGTCAAAAGCGCCGTACACAATTTTCTGAGCGACACCTTTTTTACCATCAAGCATAACACTGTTGACGAGACGTGTTACGAGCTTGGAATTATAAAGCGGATCTGGCAAAACGTCACGTTTTGCAATCTGGCCTCTTCTTGGCACTTCGCTTCCCTCCTTCATAAAAATGATATCATAGGTACTCGAGTGACAATATTCCCGTGGCGCCAATGACGAGGTACATAGCAATATATATACACTCTCCCATTGTTACGTGAATTTCACGCAGCCTGCAAGAAGATTGCTCTCACTTTGGGTCCAGCCGAAACTGGATTATTTCTTTTTGTTTTTCGGACGCTTGGCACCGTATTTGGAACGGGCCTGCATTCTATCCTGGACACCCTGGGTATCGAGCGTACCACGGATGATGTGGTAACGGACACCAGGAAGGTCCTTAACACGGCCGCCGCGAATCAGAACGACGGAGTGCTCCTGAAGGTTGTGGCCGACGCCCGGGATATAAGCGGAAACTTCGATACCGTTGGTAAGACGTACTCTGGCGATCTTACGGAGTGCGGAGTTCGGCTTTTTCGGGGTAGCCGTCTTGACTGCAGTGCATACGCCGCGTTTCTGCGGAGAAGACATATCAGTCATGACGTTTTTCTTCGTGTTGAGTCCTTTCAGAAGAGCCGGTGCTTTAGCCTTCTTCTCAGAGGTCTTTCTGCCCTGACGAACAAGCTGGTTAAAGGTTGGCAATCTGTTTCACCTCCTGCAAAATGTAAAAAAGTGTAAATATATTGCTATAAAAGAGCTCCCGCAGAACGAGAGCTCTTTTTATAGTAAGCAAAAATTCTACAGCAATTCGGTATTTTATACTATCGCTGTGGTTTTGTCAATCATTTTTTCGAGGTAGCGTTATTCGTCAAAGCTGCGGTCGTCAGCAGCGGCGGATCCGGCGTTTTTGTACTCGTTGGTGAGCTCATATCCGGTCTCCGGCCCAGTGATATCCTCAATGAAGAGGGACGGGTCAATGCTGTTGAATTTCTCGTGCTTGGAGTTGACCTTTACGTCCGAATAGCACTGCATACCGGTGCCGGTCGGAATCAGCTTGCCGATGATAACGTTCTCCTTGAGGCCTTTCAGCGGATCGGTCTTCCCCTTGATGGCGGCATCGGTCAGAACACGGGTCGTCTCCTGGAAGGATGCGGCAGCAAGGAACGAGTCGGTCGCAAGAGAAGCCTTGGTGATACCGAGAAGCATGGGCTCTGCAGTTGCGAGATTCGGCTCGCGGCCCTCCTGCTCGGCTTTGGCCTCGATCTCCTCGTTGGTCTCGTAGAAGTCGGACTTCTCGATGACCGTGCCGGCAACCAGGTCGGACTCACCGGCGTCTTTAACGCGGACCTTCTTCATCATCTGGCGGACGATGACCTCGATGTGCTTATCGTTGATATCAACACCCTGCATACGGTAGGTGTGCTGTACTTCGCGGATCAGGTAATCGTGGACCGCATCGACGCCCATGATGTCAAGCAGATCGTGAGGGTTGATGGAACCCTCGGTGAGGATTTCGCCCTTCTTAATCTGTGCGCCGTCGACGATATTCTGGCGCAGGCGAAGACCATAGGGGATCAGATACTGTTTCTCGATGCCCTCGTCGGCATTGGTGACGACGACATAACGGCTCTTCTTGATCTCCTGAATGGAGACCGTGCCTGCGATTTCTGAGAGCATGGCGAGCGTCTTCGGCTTGCGGGCCTCGAACAGCTCCTCAACACGCGGAAGACCCTGTGTGATATCGGAACCGGATGCGACGCCGCCGGTATGGAAGGTACGCATGGTCAGCTGGGTACCGGGCTCACCGATGGACTGTGCGGCGATAACACCGACGGATTCACCGATATTGACCGGAACGCCGCGTGCCAGGTTGAGGCCATAGCACTTGCGGCAGACACCGTGATGGGCACGGCAGGTCAGCAGGGAACGGATGCGGATCTCCGCGCGGGAGTCCTCCGGAACAACGCCGTTTGCGACGTCTTCTGCATGGGTTTTCTTGACATAGTCGGCAACCAGCTTGGCATCGTCATCTGACAGCATGTGGTCGCAGTCCATGATAACTTTGCCGGTCTCGCGGTCGACCAGATCTTCCAGCAGGAAACGGCCGGACAGACGCTCGGAGAGTTCCTCGATGACCTCTTTGCCGTCCATGATATCGTAGACGGCGATGCCCTCTTTGCAGCCGCAGTCCTCTTCCGTGACGATGACTTCCTGAGCGACGTCAACCAGACGGCGGGTCAGGTAGCCGGAGTCCGCGGTACGAAGTGCGGTATCGGCAAGACCTTTTCGTGCTCCTCGGGAGGAGATGAAGTACTCAATGATATTCAGACCTTCACGGTAGTTGGCACGAATCGGGATTTCAATGGTTTTACCGGAAGTGTTCGCAATAAGCCCGCGCATACCGGCAATCTGACGCAGCTGCGATTTCGAGCCTCGGGCACCGGAATCGATCATCATGTAGATGGGGTTGTAACGACCGAGGTTCTCCAGAAGACCTTCGGAGACCTCCTCTGTGCAGTCGTTCCAGGTCTTGATAACCTGGGAGGACTTTTCGCTGGCGGTCAGGAGACCGCGCTGATATGCCTTCTCGATTCGCTCAACTTTGGCGTCTGCCGCGTCGACCATGTCGTATTTGCTCTGCGGGATCTTCGAGTCGGAAACCGATACGGTAATTCCGCTAAGAGTCGAGTACTTATAGCCCTGTGCCTTAATGGAGTCGAGCATGACAGAGGTCGTGTGGGTGCCGTGTTTGCGGATGCAGCGGTCGATGATCTGACCGAGTACCTTCTTGTTGACCAGCTGATCAATCTCGAGGTCGAACTTGTGGGCTTCGTCCGAGCGGTCCACAAATCCGAGATCCTGCGGAATGGGGTTATTGAAGATGACTTTGCCGAGAGACGTATGGACGAGCCGGGTCTCTTTGACGCCGTCGAACTCTTTGGTCATGCGGATATAGATCTTGGAATGAAGGGTGATAGTACCTTCCTCGAACGCCATCGTAGCTTCGTTGACGTCGCGGAATGCTCTCCCCTCGCCCGGCTCACCGTCTTTGTCAAGGGTGAGGTAATAGGATCCGAGGATCATATCCTGGGTCGGTACGGTTACCGGCTTGCCGTCGGACGGCTTCAGCAGGTTGTTGGCGGCCAGCATCAGGAAGCGGGCCTCTGCCTGGGCCTCTGCGGACAGCGGAACGTGAACCGCCATCTGGTCGCCGTCGAAGTCGGCATTGAATGCGGTGCAGGCCAGCGGGTGCAGCTTGATGGCACGGCCGTCAACCAGAACCGGCTCAAAGGCCTGGATACCAAGGCGGTGCAGGGTCGGTGCACGGTTGAGCATAACCGGATGGTCTTTGATGACGACTTCCAGTGCGTCCCAGACCTCGTCTTTGGAGCGCTCTACCATCTTACGCGCCGATTTGATATTGCCGGCTACGCCGGTCTCTACCAGGCGCTTCATGACGAAGGGTTTAAAGAGCTCCAGCGCCATCTCTTTCGGGAGACCGCACTGATACATTTTAAGTTCCGGACCGACGACGATAACAGAACGGCCAGAGTAGTCAACTCGTTTACCGAGCAGGTTCTGACGGAAACGGCCCTGTTTACCCTTGAGCATATCGGACAGGGATTTCAGCGGGCGGTTGTTCGGTCCGGTGACCGGACGGCCGCGGCGGCCATTGTCGATCAGCGCATCGACAGCCTCCTGCAGCATTCTCTTCTCGTTGCGGATTATGATGTCCGGGGCGCCAAGGTCGAGAAGTCGGCGAAGACGGTTGTTGCGGTTGATCACTCGGCGATAGAGATCGTTCAGGTCGGAGGTGGCAAAGCGGCCGCCGTCCAGCTGAACCATGGGACGGAGATCCGGCGGGATGACCGGGATGACATCCAGGATCATCCACTCCGGCTTGTTGCCGGAGGTGCGGAATGCATTGACGACTTCCAGACGTTTGAGAAGCTTGGTCCGCTTCTGTCCAGTGGCGTGATCCAGCTGCTCGGTGAGCTGATCGGAGAGCGCCTCTACGTCAATCTCCGAGAGAAGTTTTTTGATGGCCTCTGCGCCCATGCCGGCCTCAAAGTCATTTTCATACTTCTCACGCATATCCTGATACTCTTTTTCGGTCAGGGTCTGCATTTTCTCCAGCGGAGTGGTGCCGGGGTCGGTAACGATGTAAAGGGCAAAATAGAGAACCTTTTCCAGATTCCGCGGAGAGAGGTCCAGCATCAGACCGATGCGGGACGGGATACCCTTGAAATACCAGATATGGGAAACCGGGGCAGCGAGTTCAATATGGCCCATGCGCTCACGGCGAACTTTGGCCTTGGTGACCTCGACGCCGCAGCGTTCACAGATCTTGCCTTTATAGCGAATGCGTTTATATTTGCCGCAGTAGCACTCCCAGTCCTTGGTGGGTCCGAAAATGCGTTCGCAGAAAAGACCGTCGCGCTCGGGTTTGAGGGTTCTGTAGTTGATGGTTTCCGGCTTTTTGACCTCTCCATAAGACCACGCACGGATGGCCTCGGGCGATGCCAGGCCAATTTTAATGGAATCGAATTCCATATTCTGGTTTGTGGCGATGGGTGTCTGCTTATCTACCATATGGCGACTCCTTTTCTAGTTAAATATCTTCGTCGAAGCTGACCTCTTCCGCAGAATCAGCGGAAGCGTTCGTGTCCGCGCTGTCCGATGCACTCTGGTCAGCGGTGTCGCCCGCCTCGTCAAATTTGGCATCTGGGACTTCCGGTTTGCCTTCGGCGGTCAGGGTCGAGTAGCCCTCTGCCTTCTCGGCATCGTTGACATGGCGCATATCTTCGTTCTCGACGCGGCGGAAACTGCCGATATCGTCGTTCTCGAAGTTCGTACGGAGATCGATTTCGTTTTCGTCCTTATCCAGAACCTTGACGTCCAGGCAAAGTGCCTGCAACTCTTTGATGAGGACCTTGAAGGACTCCGGTACGCCGGATTTCGGTACACTCTGGCCCTTGACAATTGCCTCGTAGGTCTTGACACGTCCGACGATATCATCGGATTTGACCGTGAGGATTTCCTGAAGGGTGTAAGCAGCACCGTATGCCTCGAGGGCCCAGACCTCCATCTCACCGAAACGCTGGCCGCCGAACTGGGCTTTACCGCCGAGAGGCTGCTGCGTGACAAGGGAGTACGGGCCGGTGGAACGGGCGTGGATCTTATCATCAACAAGATGATGGAGTTTCAGGTAATACATGACGCCTACGGTGACGCGGCCGCCAAACGGCTTGCCGGTACGGCCGTCATAGACGGTTGTTTTGCCGTCCCGGGCCTCATAGGCTTTTTCAATGAGTGCGCGCTCTTCTTCATTTTCGGCGTTCTCGCGGAGCAGGCTGAAAAGTTCCTCCAGTTCGTAGCCGCGGGCCTCATTCTGATCTTCGTAGTCGAGTACGATCTGGCGCAGATGTTCGCTGCCCTCATTCAAAATTTTGGACTCGGCGAGGAAATACTGAATATCCTCCTCATGGGCGCCGTCGAAGACCGGCGTCATAATCTTCCAGCCTTTGGAGCGGCCGGCCATGCCGAGGTTGACTTCCAGTACCTGTCCGATATTCATTCGGGACGGAATACCCAGAGGGTTCAGGACAATGTCGAGCGGCGTGCCGTCTTCGAGATAAGGCATATCTTCCTGAGGAAGGACACGGGAAACGACACCCTTGTTTCCGTGACGGCCGGCCATTTTGTCGCCGACCTGAATTTTTCTCTTCTGTGCAATGTAGACGCGGACGACTTTGTTGACGCCCGGGCTGAGCTCATCGGAGTTCTCGCGGGTGAAGACCTCGACGTTGACGACGATGCCGTATTCACCGTGGGGAAGCCGCAGCGAAGTATCACGGACTTCACGTGCCTTTTCGCCGAAGATGGCACGGAGCAGGCGCTCCTCAGCCGTCAGCTCGGTCTCCCCCTTCGGGGTTACTTTGCCGACCAGGATGTCTCCGGAACGGACCTCCGCACCGATGCGGATAATACCCTCTTCGTCGAGATTTGCAAGTGCATCTTCACCGACGTTGGGGATGTCACGGGTGATCTCCTCCGGTCCGAGTTTCGTGTCGCGCGCTTCGGTCTCGTGCTCCTCAATGTGGAGCGAGGTATAGACATCGTCGCGGACGAGGTGCTCATTCAGAAGAACGGCGTCCTCATAGTTATAGCCTTCCCAGGTCATGAAGCCGATAAGTGCATTCTTGCCGAGGGAGATTTCGCCCTGTGACGTGGCCGGGCCGTCACCGATAACCTGGCCCTGCTCAACATGCTGGCCGTGAGAGACGATGGGGCGCTGGTTGATACAGGTACCCTGGTTGGAGCGCTGGAACTTGACAAGCTTGTAAGTCTCCACGCCGTTCTCTTCGGTGTCAATCTTAATGGTATCCGCGTCTACATAGGTGACCGTACCGGCGTGTTTGGCAAGTACGACGGAGCCGGAGTCAACGGCTGCCTTGTACTCCATGCCGGTGCCGACGATCGGCTGCTGGGTAACCATAAGCGGAACTGCCTGGCGCTGCATGTTGGAGCCCATGAGTGCACGGTTTGCGTCGTCGTTCTCGAGGAACGGGATCATGGAAGTTGCGACGGAAACCAGCATCTTCGGGGATACGTCCATGTAGTCGGCTACGCTCGGCTCAACCTCCTCAAAGGAGTCGCGGTGACGGCAGGTGATTTTCCGGTTGAGAAAATGTCCGTCCTTGTCGAGCGGTTCGTTTGCCTGTGCTACATGGTAGTGGTCTTCCACGTCAGCGGTCATATAGCGGACTTCGTCCAGAACGCGGCCGGTCTTTTTGTCGATCAGACGGTACGGAGCCTCGATAAAGCCGTATTTATTGATGCGGGCGAATGTGGCGAGATAAGAGATAAGACCGATGTTGGGTCCCTCAGGAGTCTCGATGGGGCACATGCGTCCGTAATGAGTGTAGTGAACGTCTCGAACTTCGAATCCGGCACGGTCACGGGAGAGACCGCCGGGGCCGAGTGCGGAAAGACGGCGCTTATGGGTCAGCTCGGCGAGCGGGTTCGTCTGGTCCATGAACTGGGACAGCGGCGAAGAGCCGAAGAACTCACGGATAGCTGCGACGACCGGACGAATGTTGATCAGCGCCTGCGGAGTCGCCTTCTCAGGATCCTGGGAGTTGAGGGACATTCTCTCGCGGACGACACGCTCCATACGGGTGAAACCGATACGGAACTGGTTCTGCAGCAGCTCACCGACAGAACGGATACGGCGGTTGCCGAGATGGTCGATGTCGTCGATGCTGCCAACGTTGTACTCCAGGCCGTCCAGATAGTTGATGGAGGCGTAGATATCGTCAATGATGATGTGCTTGGGGATGAGATCGTCGGCACGCTCTTTGAGAATCTGGAGCATAGACTCTTTGTCGTCAGCCTCGTCCAGAACTTCCATGAGAACGGAGTGGCGGACTTTCTCATTGATGCCGACCATTTCCAGCTCGTCGTCGGAGATATCGTAGTCGGTAAGGAACGGCTTGATGTCAACCATGCCGTTGGAGACAATCTTGACCTCCTGCTCATTTTCCACGAGCACAGTGGCCATAGTGATGCCGGCCTGCTCAATTTCATAGGCCTTGTCCGGAGTGATGACGTCTCCGGTATCTGCGAGCAGTTCTCCGGTTGTCTCACTGATAATGGGCTCGGCGAGAATATGGCCGGAAAGGCGGTCGGAGATGCAGAGTTTCTTATTATATTTATAACGTCCTACGCGGGAGAGATCGTAGCGGTGGGAGTCAAAAAACAGGTTGTCGAGATGGGTCTGGGCGGAGTCCAGCGTCGGCGGCTCGCCGGGACGCAGTCTCTTATAGACCTCGAGCAGAGCTTCCTCGGTGTTTTTCGTGGTGTCTTTTTCCAGCGTCGCCATGATGCGGGGGTCCGCACCGAAGAAATCCAGGATTTCCTGGTTGCTGGAGAGACCGAGAGAACGG
>R19__coassemble_218_pt1 | contig 31056 bp, 24 predicted proteins | sample R19__metabat2_high_PE_001 | metagenome-assembled genome bin R19
CAACCGCTGCCCGTTTGAGGACCCGCTGCATTCGGGTCCTCAAACGGGCAGCGGTTGCCATGGAGCCACGGGGTAAAGATGACTCCGTTGGAACCGGCCGGGACTTTCTCGACGACCTCGGTCAGATAGTCATAGAGACTCGTATACTCGGCCTCATAGTTTTCGCGGGATTCACAGACATTGTGCTTTTCCAGATAGACGCCGACCTCATCTGCAACCAGATGATCTTTGACCCACTCGAAGCACTTGGCCGCCGTCTCCATCTCGGCAAAGTAGTTAAACGTGCCCTCTTGGGCGCCGACAATGGCAGCGATCATGGCATTGACATCCACCATCTGCTTGGTGGTAACCGTGGAGACCCAGCCGGATGTGCCGGAGTAAATATGGGTGCTACCCGGGCGGGTTGCGCCTGCGCCGACACCGATCAGTGAGGAATCTCCGCCGCCGCCGAACACCGGAATACCCGGGACCAGGCCGAGCTCTTCGGCCGCCTCCTCGGTGAGCTCTCCGACTTTGTCGGTGGATTTGACGATGGGGGCCAAATGGTCCATATTGATGTCGAGCATCTTGCAGACCTTTTCCGACCAGCCCTCATGGCCTTTTCTGGTGTCATACAGCAGTGCGGCAAAAGCGGAATCCTGGGTCATTATAAACTGGTGTGTACAGCGGCCGATGAGGTACTCTTTGACATCCAGCCACTTATAAATTTTGGAGTAGACCTCCGGCTCATGTGCCTCGATCCACTTATATTTCCAAATGGGGTCTTTGACCGAGCTGGAAACAGCACCTGTATGAATCAGATACGGAATCAGCTTGAAGATGTTGGCACCGGCAATCTGCGGGCCATAGGCAATTCCCTTCTTCAGTTCTTCCTTGGCGCGCTGATCCATATAACTCATCGGAGGGCGGAGCGCATTCCCGTCCTTGTCGACTACGACGACGCCCTGCATCTGACTGCAGAAAGAGAGGCCGGCAATCTGAGACGGTTTGATGTCCGTTTTCTTTTCAAAGATTTTGCGGGTGGTTTCGCACATGGCGTCCCACCATTCATCTGCGTCCTGCTCGACTCCGCCGTTCGGAAGTACCGTCAGACCATAGCCGCTGGAATCTGCGGCAAGCAGTTCAATCTTATCCTCAATGGCAAACAGGCAGGTCTTTACGCCGGTGGTGCCGACATCGTAAGCCAAAACATAGGTCTTCATATTCTATCCTCTCTTTTCCCTCAGACATCCGAATTACGAATTCGATGCCGCCTCTTCCAGCCGCCGGATGTCTTCGTGGCTGAACGTAAAGGCAGATTCCAAGAATTTCAGCGTCTCCGATACCACCTTGTTGTTGTCCTCAAAAATATCCTCCCCGCAATAGATCTTAAACCGCTCTTTATAATAATCAGTAGTATAAGAGAACTGCAGCGTCAGAAGAATGGAGTCAAAAAGGAAGGCAAATATGCGCGAGTCGCAGTCCTTGCGGATCTTCCCCTCTTTCTGGGCCTGTTCAATGAAAGAGCTGTATGCCTTGTAGGAGATGTTCTCAATGCGCTGGGCAAAATACTCCACATGGTCTTTGTTTTTCAGCTGTGTGATGCAGCTGTAAAGCTTGACAAAAGTGGCATACTCCCGGGACGTGTCCTGTACCGCACGAATCAGCTGCTCCGCCCGATCCAGAATTTTTTTATCCGAATCCACGGTTTCACCGATGACTTTTTCCATAATATTAATGGCTTCGTCCATACAGGTGATGAAGAGATCCTCTTTGGTATCGAAGTATTTATACATAAGACCGATGCTGATTTCGGCCTTTTTTGCAATAACATTGATGTTGGCACGCTCATAGCCGCGTTCGGAGAATTCCGAAATGCCTGCCTGGAGCACCCGATTTTTCTTTTCCGGCAGTGCGCGGTCGAATGCTGGCTTATGATGAGTCATTTTGGTCATTTCATGTCGTCCTTTCATCTGGTTCCCGGAGTGAGCATACGCTCATTCTATTCTTCCATTATAAAGACGACATCGTCAAATGGCAATGTTTTCGGGCAAAAAAGCGGCTATTGTCTGTGCACACCTTCTGAAAAATTGTAAAATTTCGAATTATTCTTGTATTTTTTGTTTTCAAGCTTCCATTTTCCAGAATCGGGGTGTATACTGAAGTCAATCGAGGTGAGTCATCGTTCACCTGCAGAAAATTATAGGTTAAACTTAGCTATCTGTATTGGAGGAATCAGAATGGACACAAGATTTGCCATCAGCACCTATCCAGATGCTGTAGCCATCAACAAAGAGCTCGACGAGCTCATCAAAAAGCCGATTTATTCTCTGGATCCCGCTGCTCTGAAAAGATATGAGGATGAGTATTACGGTAAGAAATGCCAGAAGTCGAAAGCAATGATCGACGAGGCCCGCAATGTCATCCCTGGCGGTGTCCAGCACAACCTCGCATTCAACTATCCGTTCCCGCTGGTCTTCACCAAGGCCGAGGGCAATAAGCTTTATGATATTGACGGTAACGTCTATTACGATCTCCTTCAGGCCGGCGGTCCTACCATTCTCGGTTCCAACGACCCGGTCGTCCGTGACGCGGTCATCGACCTCCTGAACACCTGCGGCCCGTCCACCGGTCTGTTCCATGAGGCAGAATACAAACTCGGCAAAAAGATTGCCGACTGTGTCCCGTCCGTTGACATGTTCCGTATGCTCGGTTCCGGTACTGAGGCCTGCATGTGCGCACTCCGTATTGCCCGTCTCGCCACCGGCCATAAAAACGTCCTGAAAATGGGCGGTGCTTACCACGGCTGGTCCGATCAGATGGCCTGGGGCATGCGTGTTCCCGGCACCCGAAACTTCCAGTCCCACGGTGTCCCGAACTTTGTATTTAAACACACCCAGGAGTTCTTCCCCGGCGACCTCGACGACCTCGAGAAAAAGCTCTGGCTCAACAAGTTCAACGGCGGCACCGCTGCAGTTTACATTGAGCCCATCGGTCCGGAGTCCGCGACCCGTCCGCTCACCAAAGAGTTCGTCAAAGGCGTTGAGACCCTTTGCCACAAATACGGAGCCCTTCTCGTCTGCGACGAAGTCGTTTCCGGCTTCCGTATCGGTCTTGCCGGTGCACAGGGCTACTATGGCATCGACCCGGATCTCACGATTTTCGGTAAGATCATTGCCGGCGGCTACCCGGGTGCCGGCGGAGTCGGCGGTCACCGCGACGTCATGAAGCATCTCGGTGCCGGCCTCGACAGCTCGGGCAAGAAAGTCACCAAGGCAATGTGCGGCGGCACCATGGCAGCTACTCCTATCTCCTGCGTTGCTGGCTATACCACCATCTGTGAAATTGAGAAGCGCAACGCCTGCCAGGTTGCCGGTCAGATGGCCGACCGTCTCATCGCTGGCATTCAGAAGAGCATTAAAAAATACAATCTTCCGTTTGTCGCATTCAATGTCGGTTCTGTCTGCCACCTCGACACCGTCGGTACCATGCAGTTCGTCATCGACTGGAGTAAAATCTGGACGGTCCCGAAAGTTCTCAAGGAGACCAGTGCCCGTCAGAAAGAGATGGAGCACATGGGTGCAGCCTATATGGCAGAAGGCATCGTAACGCTTGCCGGCTCCCGTCTTTACACCTCCGCCGCCTACACGGAAGAGGACATTGACGATGTCATTGGCCGCTTCGACAAGGTACTCTCTCAGTGCAAGAAACTGTAAGATCATTTACCGCGGGGAAGGCAGAATTCTGCTTTCCCCGTTTTTAACTTAAGAAAGGAGGCCTTTTCATGGCCTACTCCATGGAAGAAGGAAAAAAACTGGTCGTGGAAGCCGGACTGAAACTGGTCCGTTCCGGTCTGATCGCCCGTACATGGGGCAACGTCAGCGCCCGGGTCTCTGACAACGAATTTGTCATCACGCCCAGCGGCATCCCCTATGAAAAACTCACCCCGGACGACATTGTACCGGTCAAAATTGAAAACTGCTCCTACGATAAGGAAGGCCTGAAACCCTCCAGCGAAAAGGGTGTTCATGCAGCTGCCTATCAGCTCCACCCGGAAGTCGACTTCGTCATTCACACCCACCAGATGGATGCGTCCGTCGTCGGCATCACCGGAGAAGATCTCCCGGTTCCGCCGGAGTTCCGCAGCCTCATGGGCGAGAAGGTTCCCGCAGCAAAATACGGGCTCTCCTCCACCGAGACTCTGCGCAAAAACGTGTACAATGCCATGAAGAGCAGCCCGTCCAGCTATGCGGTTTTCATGATCCATCACGGTGCGCTCTGCCTCGGCAAAGACGAAGCAGAGGCCTTCGAAGTTGCCTCCACGCTGGAAAAAATCTGCGGTGCAAAAATTGATTATGCCTGCAATGGCAAGGATCTGATCTCCGCTTACCTCGAAAAAAATGTCGACAAGGCAGACCGTGAATCGAAGCCGATGGACTTCGGTCGCAGTGAGCGCAATGGAGACATCTTTACCCTTACAATGAAGGACGGCTCCAGCTATAAGTGCGGTGTCCAGTCCGGCGCAGCGCTTATCGGCGAAGGCATTGCTCCCCGCGTCTCACGACTTCACGCCGCCATCTACCGCAGTTCCGATGTCAGCTTTATCCGCCACGACACCAACCCTTATGTCGTCGCGCTGAGCCGCAGCGGCAAGACAGAGATCCCCTATCTGGACGACTTCGCCCAGATCTCCGGCATCGACGTCAAAAACGAGTCCTACGAGGAGTCCGAGATGCGGACCCAGGACAAGGTCATTGCAAAGACTCTGAAATCCCGCAATGCGGTGTTCATCAAAGGACAGGGTGCTCTTTGCACTGGCACCACTGACAGCGACACCGAGGCGGTAGAGCTGGTTCTCGAAAAAGAGGCCCATGCTGCCCTTTATGCGGGTCTGGTAGATAATGCCAGCACATTGATGTTTGCAGGCGTCGCGCTGGAGCGCACTGTTTACGTCGCTAAATACTCCAAACTCGCGAGCAAAAAATAATCCATTCTGCTCGTCTTCTCCAATTTGACAGAGGAACCGCCCTGTACCGGAATTTCGGTACAGGGCGGTTCCTTATTACCAGAAGGACCTGCTTGGCTCAGGTTCTCTGAAAATTCAATTTCATTTTCTCAGTCTGCCTGTGTTTTGTTCTTCTTGGAACGAACCTGAAGAACTTCAAACATAACGATAAGGCATACAAGAAGGATGAGGATGTAGTACGGGTAAAAAGCGTAACCGGCGCTGGAATGTTTGGCGATGATGCTGAACAGCTTCGGCATGAGCAGGTTGCCGATGTTGGACATGGTAAGGATAAGTCCAATAGCCGCCTGCGAATACTTGGCGCCGAAGTTTGCCGGTGCAGAGTGGATAAGCATGGGATTAATGGGTGCGCAGCCGACGCCGATTACGGCGAGACCGACAAGTGCTATCGTCGGATTGTGTGCACCGGTAGAGACGATAAGAACGATTACGCCAATTGCCATAATAACTTCGCCGATGCGGAACAGGGTTTTATCGGAGAGCTTCAGAGTAGCAAATGCATTGATAAACCGTCCGACGGCCAGACCGACGAAAAACAGCGTTCCGCCGAGAGTTGCGGACTTGACATTGGAGCCGAGGACCTCTTTCATAAAGGTCGGGCCAACGGTGTTGTTGACATTCTCAATGGAAGCATACAGGAACAGTACCAGCATAGCCGCAATGACACCGGGAATGACAATGGCGTCTTTCATGGTGATAGGCTTGGCATTCGGGTCTTTTGCTTCCTCAGCGGGCTCCTCCCCTTTTGCCATGGGAACTTTTTTCCAGCTCGGAGCACTGACGATAGAAATGACGAGAACAACGGCGACGATAATACCGATGATAATGTAGCCGGTTTTATAGCCTGCACCGGTGTTCGGGTCAAGGGTGGAGTTGATGATCTGCCCGCCGGCGGCGGAACCAACTGCCCAGACGGCATTGACCATGCTCAGATGGAAGGCCTTATAATGGTCGACCATATAATTGTTGGTACCTGCAACGCCCCAGCCGGCACCGAAGCCGAACAGGAGACCGATGCAGCAGAACAGGGCGAAATTTGTCGTAAACGCCCAGCCCAGAACCGCAATGATGGTCAGGATAAGGCCGATCCACACCGTTTTGGCGTGGCCGATGGAACGGATGAGTTTGTCACTCGTGAACGAGGCAATGATATTGCCGACCGAGATGACGATGAATACGGTTGTACTTCCGTCACTCGGAAACGAGAGAAGTTTGTTCAAAGCGGGCCAGGTAGAGCCGATCAGGTTGTTGGGAAGACCAAAAGTAATAAATAAAAGATAAACGACCGGCAGTACAAGCCACCACCACTCGAATTTCTTTTTTTGCTTTTCGGGCATTCTTACATTCCTCCTTTATTGTTGTATTTGAATACGCTCTCATTATACGTGATTTCAACCACAACTTCTACCGAATCTGTAAAAATTATGGTAAAATTGTCGCATAATTGACGGAAACCGGCGGTTTTGAGCAAACCGCCGGTTTTTTTGACGGATTCAGATTTGTTTCGCGCCCTCGTCAAACTTTTCCAGTACTTTGACGGAGATGGCATAGCATTCCGCAAGTCCCTGTTTGTTCATATTGTCATAGGAGTCTCTGCGCGTGTGGTAGTAATTTTCCAGCTTGTGGTTCAGACCGGTAATGCCGCCGGAACGGAAGCCCGCCTGCGTGAAAGCCGCTGTATCAGTGGCTCCGCCGAGCGGCGGGACCCAGCCCTTTTTGCACTTATAGCCGAGCTCGTTGGCACATTCGACAAACAGGTCATTGGCTTCTTTATCGGTTTTCACGGTGCCATTGAGATCTCGGTAATTCGCCATCAGATATTTCGGATCGTAAATAGTGTCATAGGAATAGATGAAAGTCGGAACGTCATCGTATTCTCCCTTATGCGCCTCTGCCCAGGCTTTGGCCCCGCGGAGGCCCGCCTCTTCCGATCCGGTGATGATAACGCCGACCTCGGTGTGCTCAAGGTCAATGCCCTTCTCCTTCAGCTCTTTGAGAATGGCGAGTCCCATATAGCAGCCAGAGAGGTTATCGTTGGCGCCGTCTACAATGCGATGGCGATTCCACATGAGATACATCCCGACCCAGAATGGGAAGAACAGGAAGCCCCAGAGCGCCATCTTAAAGAGGACGCCGTCGGTGGCCACCCGGGTAAAGCAGCCATAGCCCGCGATGGCACAAATGGCAATTGCCATATAATACAGCGTGCCGAGAGCCGAGATTACCATGTGCGATTCAAATCCAATACCGCCGAGCTTATAGTTGACCGGCCACTCCCAGACCGCGTCGCAGTGTCCGTTAAAGAGAATGCGGCGCTCTACCGTTCCGGTCGGCTTTTTGGTCGCCGTCATATTATGCCCCGTCTTCTCCGGGAACAGCCGGTCCACAAACTTAAAATAGCCGCCGAACTGGAGCAGCGCAATGAGCCAGCCGAATGCATAGAGGATGAGCGAGATGAGATGGGCACCTGTGAAAAAGAGAATGACGCCCAGGAACATCAGCGAAAAAGTGATCCACATCCATCCAAAGAAGGAGTAGGGGTTCTCCTGGAAGGACTCGACTTTTACATTGTCACAGCCGTATTCGTCCCGGCAGAGACCGGCCATGTACTCACATGCCTGTTCCTCCCCTTTGGAACCCGGTTCCCGTTTTTCAAAGTCTTTGCAGACGTGGGTGATGTCCTCCACCATCCAGTCCGCGGTTTTGTCGCGGTCGTCGATTAATGCTTGCAGTTTCATATTTTCTCCTTGACCGTTCTGCGGTCAGCCAGCATTTCCCACAAAAAGACAAACATATCGCTTGCATTCATTATACAAGATCTATGAATCCCGTACAATAGTTGTCGTTATCGGATTCAGTCAGCTTCTTTTCTAACGGATCGTTCCAAAAAAATGCCCTCCTTACCGAGCGTCCGGTAAGGAGGGTACTTGTTCGTATGGCCGATTTAATGCACATGAATGCGCTGATGTTTCTGAATGCGGTGAAAGGTCTCACGGATTTCCCCGTCCATCTCATCATTTTTAATCTGCCTCATACACTTTTTCAAAAGCGAGTCGTGCTGAATGTCATGGAGCATTCTGCGTCGAATTTTGGACGGCAGATCCGACTGACGGATGTTGGAAATAATATCCGAAGTTGAGAGGAGAAAATAATACCGCAGTGCTTTCTCCACCATATTGTTATAGCCGATTTGGCGGCATGCGGAGATATCCCGTTCGAAGTCGCCGCGGACTGTAGTGAAATCTTTTCGGCAGTGCGTCGGCTCCTTGTTCTCGGAATAGCAATAGAGCGCTTCTTGTACGACATCAACGGCGCTGACATCTTTATAGAGCAGCAGAAGGGAATAGATGTCCGACAGACTGTCGATGTCAAACTGCCATTCGGTCCGGTTGATCAGAGGCAGCGAGAACATGGCACAATGTGAATTCATGGCAAGGCCAGTTTTAATGCCGGACTCAGGATCTATGCAGACCAGTCTCGGCAGGAACTCCGTCTGAACCCGTTCGCCGCGAAAATAGTCGCTGCAGTGGCTTGGGAGAACCCGTCCGGTTACGGCGCCGTTTTCATCCACCAGAGAATAGCCGAAACAGACAATTTGAGCCGGACGTTCACTGACGCGGTCCACACAGGTTTTCACCGTGTCAACGGAAAGGTAGTCGCCTGCATCGACAAAAATGGCATAGGCGCCGGTACTGAAGTCGATTCCGACATTATAAGCGGTATAGTAGTGCTCTGCGCTGGAGGAGACAATACGGATACGTCCATCCTCTTCTGCAAACCGTCTGGCGATGTCTGCCGAGCCATCGGTGGATGCCGCGTCGGAAACAATGATTTCCAGATTGGGATAAGTCTGTCCGCAGATGCTGCGGAGGCAGCGTCCAAGCGTATCTTCTGCGTTATGAACCGAGACAATTACAGAGACCAACGGTTCGTCCTGAACTCGTTCCATGCTTGCGAGACTCCTTTTCCATAAATTGCGAAATAATCACTCTACATATAATAGTCACATTACACGGGTTTCGCAATGTCTAAATGAAAAATCTTTCATGAAAAAACGGAGTACGTGCTTTTCACACATACTCCGTTACAGTCACATAGAGTGGATCTTATTTTGCGTGGAGCTCCCCTGCATCGAACAGGAAAGCCGTCTCAATCAGAGTCTTAATGCCGGCGGAAATAGTCTTTGGATCGAGGTTATCGGGGGTGTCCAGGCGGGTATGGTAGTAGCGCGCCGGAGTCGGATCCATAGCGGCGAGGCAACAGGCTTTCATCCCGCCCTGGGCGAGCGCAGCCGCATCTGAGGAGCCGAAGAATACATTTGCATAAGGGAGATCCAGACCGACTTCCTGTGAAGCACGGCGGACAAGATCTGCCGTCTCCGCGTCCAGTTTGACAGTGCCGGACATATCCTTGTTGTAAATGCCCATGTCATCAAAGTCGCGCAGCGTGTCGGTGCAGATGCAGATAGTCTCGACACCGCTCTCCTCATACTCTTTGGCGTGCGCCTTGGCAAAGGCTTTGGCGCCGCGGAGACCGGCTTCCTCTCCGGAAGACGACATGGAGATGACCTCCGTGTTCTCAAAGCGGATATTGTTCTTGTCCAGGAAACGCATCACCGCCATGGAGGCGAAGACGCCGGTCAGGTTGTCGTTGGCGCCCGGGACGCAGAGATTCCATTTCAGGAAGAACAGAACTGCAATGAATGCCGGCAGAGAGGCAATGGCCAGGATCTTCATGATAATAATCAGCGGTGCTGCAGAGACGCCGCAGAGGACCAGGATGTCCATGACGAGATTTGCCACCAGAGAGATGATGGAATAGGCAATTACAAATGTGAGAAGATGGCCGCCGCCAAGATAGGTATAGTGCCACTCATAGGCGGAATCGATATGGCCGGAAAAGACGATCCGGCGTTTAGTCTCCCCTGCCGCCTTTCGTGTGCAGACAACATTATAGGAATCTTTCTTCGGGAACAGCGGGTCCAGCATCTCTTTATAGAGCAGGAATTCGCCCACAATACAGACTACGGAGATAACCGTGCAGACCAGCACAATCCACTTCCAGACGGTGCCGGTGAAGACATTGAACAGAAGCAGAATGAGGATGAGGGATGCGATGGTCATCAGGCTGCCGTCAATCGGCACCCAGCCCATAAAGGCGTGCGGGTGCATGGACATCGGCTCTTTTTCCACCTTGTCCGCCGTGTCCTCCATCAGGTCGGCGACATAGTCCTGTGCCTTATGTTCACTCTCATAGCCCGATTCTCTCGGGCCGATGGTGCCGATGACCTTGTGAATTTGGTCGGAGACAAACTTTGTCTGTTCTTCTATCTGTTCGTCATAATTGGATACTGCTTTATCCGACTTCATTCTCCCGCCCCCTTATTCCGCGACCGGGGAAGCGAGCGGCATATCTTTGAATTTCTTAATATATCTGCGGCAGAGCATAACAGTGCCTTTGCAGAAGAACGCCATGATTTCCGGCGTAATCTCTGCATTCTCGCCGCTGCCCTCATCAACATTGTTCAGATGATACTGCAGGCACTCAATGAGGCCGATGCGGCGCATCATAACGAACGTTGGAACTTCGCGGATATCGTCATCGGTCAGTTTGCGGACTTTCTGGTAGCCGATCAGTGCCTGGTCGAGGATATCGTCCAGATCGGGGCGGTGCTCCATGAAGCCGACAATACCGGCGATGTCGGTAAGATACCAGCCCTGGCCGAAATCATCGAAGTCCAGGACGGTGATGTCGTCCCCGTTTTCCAGGAGGTTGGACATACGGAGATCCGAGTGGATCAGACCGTAGCGGGACGGGTCTTTGCCATAGGCCTCAATGCGTTTCTGCATAAGATAGACGCAGGAGTCAATAGCTTCGCAGTCACGCTCACTCAGGAAGTCGCAGTCCCGGTAGTGCTTGCCATAGTAGTTGTTCCAGCCCGGCCCGAATGTACCGTCCCAGTCCCAGGAAATACGCTCGAAATACTCCGGGCGCTTCCAGGTTTCGCCCTGCTTGTGCAGCGTCGCGGCAATTTCGCCGAGTTTCTGGTACAGTCTGCAGTCGTTCTCTGTCAGTTTCATCTTTCCCTTCGGCTTGTGGGAATTGACGGTATCATAAACAACGGAAGCCGCTTTGAACGTCGGCAGTGTGATGGCATTTGGAATTTTCGCACAGATGACGCCAAGATTGCTGATGGCCTCGGTATCGTCCTGCGAGTCAGACGGCGATTTGCCGGCCTCGAAAGTAAAGCAGACTACATTGCGCTTCTCGTTCATCTCCGGGGTCTCAATGGTGATGACGTTCTGCCCGTTTTTGGCCGGGATCGGGGTCGGAAGCTTCAGATCGGTGTCCTTCTGGATGGCGCGGATCCACGCCTGCTCGGTCTTGATAGAGTTGACCGAAGCATAGTCCAGGCGATGGACGCGCATGATCATTTTCTCATACCCCTCATGGGAGATCAGATAAGTCGCGTTCTCGGTGATATTGAGCAGTTTAAAGGAGGAGTCCGCCGGATATCCCCAGTACGGGAGTGCACGTTTGGCGACGTCCAGAAAATGGGCCTTCTGTTCTTCAAAAGGAAGGGCATTAAAGGTGACCGATGCAGCGGACGGATACGAAGTGGTGGCAGTGCTCATGGCAAATTCCTCCTGATCAACAATCAAAAAATGGTGTCGAAGCGAACAGCCTCGACACCATTGTCTTACAATATAATTGGTTTTGATGTTTATACTTTACACCCTAATTTGGATCAGCAATTGTAGGAAACCGAACTGCCGTCCAGATTATTCGTTCAGAAGTTCTAAGAAGTATGGAATGGCCTCTTCAAAGTTGACCCCGTACCAGTTGGGATTGGAGTCCGCCCTCGTCTTCTCAATGCTCGCCAGCGTAAACTCCGTTGCCACCCGAAGCGCATCCTGCAGATTCTTTCCCCGCATGAGTGATGCAGTGACAGATGACGCAAACAGGTCGCCGGTCCCATGAAAGGATTGCTCTATTTTTTTCGTGTAGTGTTCATAAAATTCGTCGGTACTCGAATCGTAGGCCACAGCCCCGAGGTGTTCCTCGTCAAACGAAACACCGGTGATAACAGCAGCGCGGCTGCCCATGTCCGTCAGCCCCTTGAGGAGTCCCTGAATATAGCTGCGTTCATATCCGCTCTCCCGGTAGGGCTGATTCAGAATCATAGCCGCCTCCGTAAGATTCGGGACCGCCACATCGGCCGACCGGCAGAGCCCCCCGAGCGTATGAGCAAACTGCATGTCAAAGCCAGGATAAAGCTTTCCGTGATCTGCCATTGCGGGGTCTACAAGAAAAAGCCCGCCAGGCCGCAGGAAACGCTTCACGATATCCTGCACCAAGCTGACCTGCTCCGCCGAGCTGAGATAGCCGGTATAAACCGCGTCAAACGAGAAGTGTTCCTGTTCCCACGAGCGCTCAATTCCTGCGATGTCAGGAGTGAGGTCGTGAAGGGTAAAACTCGAGAATCCGGTATGGCAGGAAAGTACCGCCGTCGGAAGGACACAGGTCTCCAGACCGGCAGCCGACAGCACCGGAAGTGCCACCGTCAGGGAACATTTCCCGACGCAGGAGATATCCTGGATGGTCAAAATTCGTTTCATAGGGCAGTTTGTTCCTCCAATTCAGTATGGACCTTATTGTAAGCGCTGGGGTCCATCCGGTCAACGGACAGTTTCCAGAAAAAATCAAAGGACAAAAAAGAGGCAGTCGCTACTGCGACTGCCTCCCGATTTTTCTAGAACATTGGAGTGTCCTCCGATTGAACCAGTAATTTCAATTCCTTGTTCAATTTTTCAGTTATTTAAACTGTACTTAGGACTCACCCTTTACTCTAAATTTTTATAATGTTCAAAAAACTGAATTGATAATCTTAGTGGTACTTTCCTGTTGTCTAAGATGTTTTCCGAATCAGAACTCTCCCAGAATCTGTTCCTGGAAATTTTTCCGATCGTAACAAATAAATTTTTTGATCAATTACGTCGATCTCAACTTGAATGGGTGATTTCGGTCAACCCTGAGGAGAGATCTGAGAAAATTTCATCTGCAGGAATTTGAGAACAAGGTTCTTTATTCCAAATCAAACCTTTCTATATGGATTCGGCCGGCTTTCCGAAGTCGGTCCGAAACTTGACGTCTCTTTCGGACTCACCACTTTCTAAATTCGTTCTATTGAAATTTGCGAACAAATTTATATCAATTTCCTTTTTGATTGTGGTTCAGTCTCAGAAACCCAAAGAAATGCGAAGCACTGGAACTGATAACTGTCTTCTTAATTCCTTTTCCTTGTACACTAATACTTGGACGGATAACAGTTATTTCCGTTTGAGCTTCCGAGCCTTACTGCACGGACACCTCTTCTTCGCCCATTGGACTCATTCCTTTCTTCGCGTTCTGCGTTTTTCTTTTGCTTTAGGACTTTTCCTTTCTGCATCTTCAATATAGCATTCTCATTTGGGAAAGTCAATTGATTTTCAATATTTTTTCAATTGTTTTTCACATTGTGAAAAGTATTTGTATAAATTGTATAAATTGGTACAAATTTTCAAACATTATATGAACGTCCGAACACGGTACTGGACGCCGAGTTCCTCACAGATTTTTCTGCACGCCTCTACCTTTTCCATTCCAATGACGTCCACAACCGTCATGGTCACGCTCGGAACATACTTTTTGCAGTCCACTGCATACCGTTTTAACGCCTCATAGGCCTCTTTTCCAAATTTTGGATGACACATACGGGTATACTCTTCTTCCGTCGGATAATTCAGGCTGATGGAGACCGCATCTATTATGCCCGCCAGTTTGTGCGCCGTAGGCTCTCCATATTGGAGGTCCGCCAGTCCATTGGTATTGATGCGTATGGGATTGCTGCATTTGCTCTTCATGTATTTGGCCAGCTCAAGCAGATCATCCAGCCGTTCCGTCGGCTCCCCAAACCCGCAGAAGACAATACTCTGATAGCGGCTCATATCGAGACGGTCAAAAGCTTCTTCCGCTTCCGCGACCGACGGTTCATGGGCAAGCCAGAGAGAATTCTCACCATCCATTTCATCCGTCTCATTGCGTACGCACCATTCACAGTTATTTGGGCACCGGTTGGTGAGATTGACATAGATATTGGAACCCACCTCATAAAAGATGGTCATTGCTTTTTTCATAGTATATCCTCCAAATCTGAAAAGAAATAGCGAAAAAGGGACCTGCCGCATCGACAGATCCCTGAGAAAAGCGAAAAATCAGATGGAAATTTCGTGAGCCATCCGGTAGAGGTCAATGTCAATGGATTTCTCCATGCTGAGTGCCTCCGTAATACCGAAGTCGACAATTTCCTCGTGCTGAATTCCGACAACCCGGCTTTCATGGCCGTCCCGCAGAAGACGTGCCGCATAGTTACCCATGCGGGATGCAAGAACGCGGTCCCGAACCGTCGGGGAACCTCCGCGCTGGACATGGCCGAGGATCGTCGCGCGGGATTCAACGCCTGTAGCCGCCTGAATTCGTTTTGCCATGTCGGTAGCGTCTCCGCAGCCCTCTGCAACGATAATGATAAAGTGCTGTTTTCCGGTGCTGATCGTATATTTCATTCGCTCTACGACGTCCAGGTCAAAGTCGTACTCGAACTCCGGCAGAAGAATAGAGGTTGCGCCAACTGCAATGCCGGACTCAAGAGCAATATAACCGGCTTTCCGACCCATAACTTCGACAACTGAGCACCTGGAATGGGACTCTGTAGTGTCTCGGACCTGGTCAACCATGTGCATAACCGTATTGACCGCGGTATCAAAACCGATTGTAAATTCGGTAGAAGAGATGTCGTTGTCAATGGTGCCCGGCAGTCCTACACAGACAATGCCGTCCGAGGCAAGGTCGCGCATTCCGCGGAAAGAACCGTCGCCGCCGATGACGACCAGGCCCTCAATGCCATAGCGTTCACAGGTGGCCAATGCTTTCTGACGTCCGCGCTCCGTTTTAAATTCAGGACTGCGTGCTGTGCGGAGAACCGTGCCGCCGCGCTGAATGATATTGGAGACGGTACGAAGGTTCATTTCGGCAATGTCGCCGGACATCAGTCCCTCGTATCCATTATAGATACCAAGGACACGCATATCATTTTCCACGCCGGTTCGAACTACTGCACGAACTGCGGCGTTCATGCCCGGTGCGTCGCCTCCGGACGTCAATACTCCGATGGTTTTCATCGTAATTCCTCCCTCAACAGGATGTCTGAGAATAAAATTATGTCACCAAAACAGCATAAAGTCAACCAAGCAGAATGACTGCTGGAATTTTCAGCTCAAAAGTCAGCGAAAAATCACATTTTCCTCCCCGAGAATTCTGCGAAGTTCCCCCAGCAGGCCGTCACTGACCTGAATGCCGCCCGAGTGCGTCTTCCTCTCATAGTGATTGGTATCTTTATAATAGTAATAGACCGCATGAGGACCACCGGAGAAGATGTCCATCAACAGATCTGCCCGGCTGACGGAAGGGTCTTCCGCGGAAGGAAACCGGAGAAACAGGCCTGTATATTTGTGTTTCCTGGGCGGGCGCCTTTGGGGCCATGCCGCCTTTCCAACCTCCTCTTCGGAGGGACAGGGCTCCAGCGACGAGACAAGCACATTGGGACGCTCTTCCTCCCGTACCTGAAGATGGCCCCGGATGAGAAGGACGGCCCCCTCCTCCAGCAGTCTGCCGGATTCCTGATAGGTACGAGGAAACACCGTAATTCCGATGGCACCGGTCAGATCTTCTGCCGTTGCAGCTGCCATAGTAGCATTGCTGCGGGTCAGCCGCACACGGATGCCCGTTACCATGGCGAGAAGCACAACACTGTCATTGTCATGAAATTTTGATGTGCCGTCTTCGGAGGCGTCCAGCATTTCATAAATTGGATTGGGATTCAACTTCCTGCGAATTGGCTCATATGCCTGCATGGGATTGCCGGAGAGATACATTCCCACCGCCTCTTTTTCAAAGGAGAGCAGGTCGGAAAAGCGGTATTCTTCCAGATCGGGAAGTTCCGTATACCGTACGGCATTTTCCCCTCCGCCGGCGAGGTCCAGCAGGCTGATCTGTCCTTCTACATTGCTCCTGCGGTAGGAATCCAGTTCTGCCAGAATGTCCGGAAGAGCGGCCATCATCTGCCGGCGGTTGGCACCCAGCCCGTCCAGAGCCCCGCTTTTGATCAGGCTTTCCGCAGCTTTCCGATTAAAATTTCTGCCCTGTACCCGTTTCAGGAATTCATAATAGTCGGTAAAAGGGCCGTTTTCCTCCCGTTCCAGCACAATAGACCGGATGAGCCCGCGTCCAAGTCCCTTGATAGCCAGCAGACCAAATCGAATTTTTTCGTCCTCGACGGTAAACTGCGCAAAACTGCGATTGATGTCCGGGCGGAGAATGGAAATGCCCATCCGTTTGCACTCCGCCATGTATTCCACCACTTTGTCCGTGGATTCCAGCACACTGGTGAGAAGGCTTGCCAAGAACTCCGCCGGATAGTGGCACTTCAAATAGGCAGTCCGATAGGCAAGCGTTGCATAGCAGACCGCATGCGACTTGTTGAAGGCATAGGAGGCAAACGAGATCATATCGTCAAAAATGGAGTTGGCCGCAGAACGGTCTATTCCGTTTCCGACACAGCCCTCCACAAAATTGGTCCGCTCTTTTTCCATGACATCGTGCTTTTTTTTCGCCATGGCGCGGCGGACAATATCTGCATGCCCAAAAGAGTAGCCCGCCAGACGACGGCAGATCTGCATAACCTGTTCCTGATACACGATACAGCCATAGGTGACATCCAAAATTTCAGCAAGTTCCGGCGTCTTATAGTGAATTGCGGAAGGATTTTTCCGATTTTTCAGATAGGTGGGAATGGAATCCATTGGGCCAGGACGGTAAAGGGACGTCAGCGCCGTCAGGTCTTCGATGCTCTCCGGGCGAAACTGGGTCAGCACGTTTTTCAGACCGGAGGACTCAAACTGAAAGACCCCTTCTGTCTCGCCCCGTCCGAACATAGCGTAAGTCACCGGGTCGTGGTCCTGGATGTTCTGCGAATAAAAAGCAGGCTCTTTTCGACGGACCATTTTTTCGCAGCTGTCAATAACGGTAAGGGTTCGAAGTCCCAGAAAATCCATTTTCAGAAGGCCCAGCTCTTCCAGCTGCGTCATCGTGTACTGGGTAACCGGCATGCCGTCCCGGGACGCCAGAGGAACATAGGTGTCTACCGGGTCCGCTGTAATGACAACGCCGGCCGCGTGGGTAGAAGTATGCCGCGGCATATTTTCTATTTTCCGTGCATTTTCAATGAGGTCCCGTACTTCTGTGTCCTCACGGATCATGTTCTGAAGTTCTCTGGAGCTGGCAATAGCAGCATCCAGGTCGTGGGCAAGCCGCCAGGGAATACAGCGCGTTACCGCGTCAACTTTTGCATAAGAAATGTTGAGGACACGTCCGACGTCCCGAATGGCGGCGCGTGCTGCGAGAGTTCCAAATGTAACAATCTGCGCCACATGGTCCTCTCCATATTTTCGAATGACGTAGTCGATAACCTCGCCGCGCCGCTCATAGTCAAAATCAATGTCGAAGTCCGGCATAGAGACCCGCTCCGGGTTCAGGAACCGCTCAAACAGAAGGTTGTATTTCATTGGGTCGATATCCGTGATGCCAATACAATAGGCAATAATACTGCCCGCCCCGGACCCTCTGCCCGGCCCAACCGGAATCTGCTGCGATTTCGCATAGTGGACGAAATCATATACGATGAGATAATAGTCGGTATATCCCATCTGGTCGACAACGCCCAGCTCATAGTCCAGCCGCTCCCGATAAGACGGGTCCGCCTGGTTCCCATACCGGCGCACAAAGCCGGCTTCCGCCAGCGAGCGGAGATAGCCGGCATGCGTAAAATCGTCCGGCACTTCAAAATGGGGAAGTTTGGTCTTTCCGAACTCAAATTTGACATTGCAGCGTTCCGCAATTTTGGCGGTATTGTCCACCGCCGCAGGAGAATGCGCAAACAGTTCGCGCATTTCCTGTTCCGATTTCAGATAATACTCCTCACCCTGGAACCCCATGCCGGTGTCCTCGTTCAGCGTGTGGTTTGTCTGAATGCAGACGAGAATCTGCTGCGTCCGGGCATCTTCTTTCTGAATATAATGGACGTCATTTGTCGCGGCAAGCGGAATTCCCGTTTCTTTAGACAGGCGGATTTTCTGCGGCAGCAGCTTCAGCTCTTCCGAAAGCCCGTGATTCTGAAGTTCCAGATAATAACAGTCCGGCCCAAAAATATCCTTGTACTCCAATGCCGTCTGCCGGGCACCTTCGTAGTCCCCGGACAGAAGCCGCTGATCTACTTCGCCGGCGAGGCAGCCGCTAAGTGCAATCAGCCCTTTGGAATAACGGCGAAGAAGCTCTTTGTCCACTCTGGGCTTGCGATAAAAGCCCTCGGTAAAAGACAGGGAGACCAGTTTGATAAGATTGCGGTAGCCCTCCTCATTTTCGCAGAGAAGAATAAGGTGGTACCGGTTGTTGGATGCGGGAGTCCCCTTTTCCGTGTGGTCCCCCTCTGCCACATAGACCTCACACCCGATAATCGGCTTGATTCCTGCGGCAGCAGCTGTCTGGTAGAATTCCACGGCCCCATACATGACACCGTGGTCTGTGACAGCCAGCGCGTCCATTCCCAGTTCTTTTGTGTGCTGAACCAGTTCTTTGATACGGCAGGCGCCGTCCAGCAGGCTGTATTCGCTGTGAACATGCAAATGAACAAATGCCATGGCGTGCGCCTCCTTTTCATCCGATTTCCGTGTCCTCTTCTTTCATGGATTCGTACATCTGGACAATTTTTTTCATGCGGTGATTGACGCCGGATTTGGAGATGGAGACCGACAGAGAATCGGCCAGCTCCTTTAACGTGTATTCCGGATTTTCCAAACGGATTTTTGCAAGTTCCCGGAGGTCGGGCGGGAAATATTCCCATCCATGGCGGTCGCGGATATAGCGGATAGCCTCGATCTGCCGGTAGGCGGCATCAAAAGCGCGGGAAGAGTTGGCATTTTCAAAATTCATGCGCCGGTTGACTTTGTTGCGCATATCTTTGTAGACCTTTGCCCCCATTAGATGAAGCGAAGACTCCGTAGCGCCCATCATGGTCAGCAGGTCTTCAATATTTTCACTGTCTTTGAAATAAATGACATGTGCCCCATTGCGGCGGATATATTTCGGACGCAGGTCCAGCTCGCGGAGCAGAGTCATAAGGTCTTCACACAGTACTTTGTGAGATAGAACAAATTCCGCATGGTAGTCTTTCTCCGGGTCCGTAATGGTACCGCAGGAGAGAAAGGCACCGCGAAGAAAAGCACCGTAGTCGCAGTCATATTCAAGGTTCGCGCGATTCAGCCGGCGGTTTACCTCGCCGCCGCTGTATCCGAAGGCGTCCAGAATTTTGAGCCGGTCTTCCGGTTCGGTTACGGTAATGCGCCAGTTTCCGGCCGCAGACTGCTCCGCTTTCGGCGGGCGGCCGACCAGTTCTCGGACCCCTTCGGTATATTTTTCCGCCAGATTGCGGTATTCCGTTTTCATACCCATTTCGGAAACGCTGAAATATCTGGTAAACAGGAACAGACCGTATAGTTCCGCATGGTGACAGCAGTCTTTTTCAATTTTCTCTTCCGCCATGTCGGCGTCCCGGTCCAGCAGTTCCGTTTTTACCTTCTGTGCAAACGACAATGTTATTCCTCTCTAGATTTCACTTCATTGCTGTTTTTTACGGCGTCCCGGTGCAGAACACTGACCCGAACGCCTCGCTCTTTCAGGTGCCGGTAGACCGCCTCGGCGAATGTCACAGAGCGGTGCTGCCCGCCGGTGCAGCCGAAGGCCAGCACAATGTCGCTCTTCCCCTGTTTCAGATAAAGGGGAAGGGAATAGTCGATCATATCTGCCATTTTCTGCAGAAGCGTTCGGGAAGATTCAAAGCTCATGACGTAGTCGTAGACCTCCGGGTCCATACCGGTTTTCGTCCTGAGTTCCGGGATATAAAACGGGTTCGGAAGGCAGCGCATGTCGAATACGATATTGGCGTCCGGAGGAATGCCATATTTAAACCCAAATGAAATGCACTGCACCTGCAATGTATTTTCCACACTTCCGGCAAACAGCGCAGCAATTCTGTCTTTCAGCTGGCGTGCTTCCATGCCGGTGGTGTCTATGATATAATCTGCCTCCTGTTTTAGGGGGTCCATCATCTCCCGCTCCGCCGCAACGGCTTCTTTCAGAGAGTTGCGGTACTTTTTGGCCAGCGGGTGACGGCGCCGGGTTTCGCTGTAGCGGCGCAGCAGGACATCGTCCGCGCAGTCAATAAATAAGAGCTTATAGTCAATATGCTGTTGATTCAGCTCCTGGAGCGAATGGGAAAGGGTTTTATAGGAAGCTCCTGAGCGGGCATCTACCACGACGGCCGTTCTTGCCGCCGACTCACTGGCTTCCAGAATTTGGCCCAGGGACGGCAGCAGCTTGGGAGGAAGGTTGTCAATACAGACAAAGCCAATATCCTCCAGCATTTCCATGGCCTTTGATTTCCCGGCGCCGGACAGACCGGTAACAACGAGAAATTCCATGTTATCTCCCCCTTTCTGTGCGGATACTATTATACCAGCGATCCAGAAAGACGGAAAGAAAAAAAGGGCCATGTCCGCAAAAGCGGACACGGCCGAATTCAATATTCTGTTAATGATTTGCGAGAATACGGACTTCCGGCTCCAGGTGCACCTGGAATTTTTCGTAAACCGTCTTCTGCACAAAGGCAATCAGATCTTTGACATCTTTTGCGGTTGCATTTCCGACATTGATGATAAAGCCGGCATGTTTGGTGCTGACCTGAGCCCCGCCGATGGTTTTCCCCTGCAACCCGCTGTCCTGTATGAGCTTTCCGGCATAGTACCCTTCCGGACGTTTGAAGGTGCTTCCGGCGCTGGGATACTCCAGAGGCTGCTTCGAGCGGCGGCGTTCCATAAGACCGTCCATTTTGCTCTTAATGACATCAGGATCCTGTTCATCCAGCAGATAGACAACGGAAGTAATAATAAGGTCTTTCTCCATAAAATTGCTGTGCCGATAAGAGAAGCCGCACTCTTTGTTGGCCCAGGAGCCGCGGCTGCCCTCGTAGTCCATATAATTGACCGCAAGCACTGCGTCTTTCATTTCACCGCCGTAGGCACCTGCATTCATATAGATGCCGCCGCCGACGGAGCCGGGAATTCCGAAGGCAAATTCAAGTCCGCTCAGCCTGTACTCCAATGCGAACCGACAGACGCGGATAAGAGATGCACCTGCTTGAGCCTTGACCATATTGTTTCCGCAGTATTCTATTTTGGAGAACCGGTCTCCCATTACGATGACAACATTATTAATACCCTCATCCGGAGCCAGGACGTTGCTGCCGCGGCCGAGAATCAGCGGTTTGACCTTTTCCCGGCTGCATGCCTTCAGCACGGCCTCCAGCTCATCTGAACTGCCCGGTTCCAGCAGCAGTGCTGCGGGTCCGCCGATTTTAAAAGCTGTATACTTTTTCAGTTCTGCATTCTGAACTGCGGCACAGCCTGCCTGCTTTGCTGCAGCAAGAATATTCTCATACATGTTGGCCGATTCCTCCCGTATTCCTTGGATGTCGTTTCGGATAATTATATCTCTGCGGTGTTCATTCGGCAAGCTTATTTCTGCCGATAGAGCAGAGCCGCTCCAATGATTCCGGCATCGTTGCCGAGAGTCGCTTCACAGATTTTGGTCTTTTTCTTGGAGTTCTTGGTGAACTGTTCTTCATCGATCACCTTGCGCAGGGGCTTGATGAGAGTGTCGCCCTGTTTGCTGATGCCGCCTCCAATGCAGAGTACATCCGGCTGGAAGATGTTGATGAGGTTGGCGCATCCAATGCCGAGGTGATGGATGTATTCTTCGACGACCCCTTTTGCAATTTTGTCTCCCTCATCTGCTGCGTCGAACGGCACTTTACCGTTGACGTTCTCCATAGCACCGTCAATCAGTTTCCAGATAAGGCTGGACTTCGTGCGGTCGCGAATAAGGGCATCTTTGGTCTCCCGGATAAGGGCAGTTGCAGAGGCATAGGCCTCAAAGCAGCCCGAGCGGCCACAGGTACAGGCCTCGCCATTCATCTGGATGACCATGTGGCCAATTTCACCGGCCGCACCATTGACGCCGGTCAGGAGCTTATTGTTGATGATAATGCCGCCGCCGACACCGGTTCCCAGGGTAACCATTACCAGGTTGGCAACGCCGTTTCCACAGCCCGCAACCTGTTCGCCCAGAGCAGCGCAGTTGGCATCGTTTCCGACGAAGGTATCCTTTTCAATTTGGTCGGAGACCAATTTGCCGAGCGGCGTATCGACAAAGCCGAGGTTGCCGGCAAATTCAACGACTCCGCCGGAAGTAACGGCACCCGGTGTACCGATTCCAACAGAAACAACATCGTCCATGAGGACGCTGGCCTCTACAGCAGCCATAAGGGTCGCCTGTTTAATAGAGACCGCGATTTCCTCTGCCGAGCGTGGGAGATCGGTGGGGACCGATGCCTTGCCGACGATTTTATAATTGTCGAGATCTACGATACCTGCGGCGATATTGGTTCCGCCGAGATCAATTCCTACACTGTACATATTTTTTCCTCCCTTTCTTAAGAAGGTATTATTGCGTATGCCAAATATCGTCTGGATCTTCGTTCTCGGAGATTTCCTCCGCGTCATCGTACATACCCAGATTTTTCAGAAGTTCTTTTGCCGAGTTGTGTCCCATCTTTTTGAGACGATTGTTCAGCGCAGCTGTCTCAATGATGATGGCAAGATTTCGTCCCGGACTGACCGGAACGGTGTAAAGCGGCACCTTGATGCCGAGGATATCCATTTTTTCGTCGTTGATTCCCATCCGCTCATAGGCTTTGGTCTCGTCCCAGGCCTCGAGAGAAATAACCAGATTGATCTGCGAGGTCATTTTGACGGCGCCCATACCGAACAGACGGCGGGCATCTACAATACCGATGCCGCGCAGCTCAATAAAGTGCCGGATATTGTCAGGTGCAGAGCCGACCAGCGTTTTGCGGGATACTTTGCGGATTTCCACCGCGTCGTCCGCCACCAGACGGTTGCCGCGTTTGATGAGCTCGACAACGCATTCGCTCTTGCCGACGCCGCTCTCGCCAATGATGAGAACGCCCTCACCGGAGACTTCTACGAGTACGCCGTGGCGCGTCTCCCGCTCGGCCAGTTCCACATTCAGATAGGAAACCAGCGAAGTCGTGGCAAATGATGTCTGCTCATGGGCCTGCATGAGCGGGATATCATACTGCCTGGCGGGAACGATAAAATTCTCTTTAATAAAATCGGGGTCTACCTGAACCGAAAAAGCAAGTGCTGCCGGATGTGCAGACATGAGCCGGTCAATAGCCTCCGTTCGTTCCTGGACATCCAGCCCTTTCAGGTAAATATATTCGGAATTGCCCAGAAACTCTATGCGTTCCGGAGCAAAGTTGGTATCGTATTTGGCGAGGATAAGCCCGGGGCGGTTGACCTCTCTGGAGCTGATCATAATTTCCTCTGCCGGCTTTGGCATATAGACAGGCGTATAGCCCTCGGATTTGATGATTTTGCTCAGGGCCACTGAGTACTGTCCTTTCGTTTCGCCCACTCCCCTTCTGTTTCGGTATTTCAGACAAATTTATCATAACATACCCCCGGTTTTCTTTACAACCACAACAATAATCAGAATGGCACCGGCACTGGAATTCATTGCGCCCCCTGTGGGAACGGTGTAAAATTATAGGCAATGACACAACAGCCAAGGAGGCACTATGAGCAATTCCACATTAACATCAGAGGAAATACGGGAAATTCTGTCCCATGTCGACCATACCGAACTCCGGACCACAGCATCCTGGAATGACATCCGCTCCTTATGCGACGATGCCATTCGCTTCCGGACCGCAACGGTCTGTATCCCGCCCGCCTATGTACAGCAGGCAAAAGAATACGTCGGCAGCCGGATGCGCATCTGCACCGTCATCGGGTTTCCGAACGGCTACAGCTCCACAGCGGTAAAGGCGGCCGAAGCCGCAGATGCTGTCCATAACGGAGCCGATGAGGTAGATATGGTCATCAACCTCGGCTGGGTCAAAGACCGCCGCTGGAGCGCTCTGCGAAATGAGATTAACACCGTCAAAGCCGCAGCCGGCGAGCATATTCTCAAGGTCATCGTGGAGACCTGTGCGCTCACCCCGGAAGAGCGGGTGAAAATGGCTCAGATCGTCGACGCCTCCTCCGCCGATTTTATAAAAACCTCCACCGGCTTTTCGACTGCCGGCGCCACATTTGAAGACATCCAGGTTTTTGCAGATACTCTGCAGAATGGGACCGAAATAAAAGCGGCCGGGGGCATCTCTTCGCTGGAGGACGCACAGAAATTTCTTCAGCTGGGGGCAGCCCGACTCGGCACAAGCCGCATCGTACGAATTGTAAAGGAGCTTTTCCTATGAAACAGACCCCAACCCCACATAACACCGCCGGGCCCGGCGACTTCGCAAAGACGGTCCTTATGCCCGGGGATCCGCTCCGTGCCAAATACATAGCCGAACATTACCTGGAAAATCCCAGGCTCGTCAACAATGTGCGCGGCATTCAGGGCTATACCGGCACCTCTGAAGGTATTCCGGTCTCTGTCATGGCAAGCGGTATGGGAATGCCTTCCATCGGCATCTATTCCTACGAGCTCTACCATTTCTACGGGGTGGAAAATATTCTGCGCATCGGCTCTGCCGGGGCCATCTCCGATGAGCTGGAACTGAAAGATCTTGTGGCAGGCATGTCCGCCAGCACCAATTCCAACTACGCAAATCAGTTTGATCTTCCTGGAACCTACGCTCCAACCTGCAGCTATCCCCTGCTACGGCTGGCGGATCAGACCGCCGAATCGCTGGGGCTCTCCCTGAAGGTCGGGGAGCTGCTGTCTTCAGACACCTTTTATAACGATGTCCATGGAATTGATGAATGGCAGAAGATGCACAATGTGCTCGCCGTTGAGATGGAAGCCGCAGCCCTCTATTTAAATGCGGCCCGTGCCGGGAAACAGGCTCTTGCCATCTGTACCATCTCCGACTGCCCGCTGAAAGGGACCGGTCTCTCTGCCGAAGAACGGGAAACCAGCTTTACGGAGATGATGGAACTGGCGCTCTGCATGGCCCGCAGGCTGGATGAGGCGGCATCATGAGCGACCGGGAACTGCTTCTCCTGGCCGAAGAGGCAAGACAGCATTCCTACAGCCCCTATTCCCACTTTTCGGTCGGAGCCGCTCTCCTCTGCCAGGACGGCTCTGTCTACAAGGGCGCCAATATTGAGAATGCCTCCTACGGCGCTACAAACTGCGCAGAGCGGACTGCCTTTTTCAAAGCCGTATTCGACGGAAAACGTGACTTTTCCGCCCTGGCTGTGGTCGGAGAAAGTGCGGATCGAGCGGAGGATTTCTGCTTTCCCTGCGGCATCTGCCGTCAGGTTATGGCGGAATTCTGCGGACCCGACTTCCGGCTCCTGTTTCAGAACGGCAGCGGCAGACAGAAAGTCTGCACGCTGGGGGAGCTGTTCCCCTGTGGATTCGGCCCGGAGGCACTCAGCAGCACACGAGAGGATGAAACAACATGAGAATGTACGATATCATTGAAAAGAAACGGGAGGGCGGCGCGCTGACCGGAGAGGAAATTCGTTTCTTCGTCAACGAGTACTGTGCAAAACGAATTCCAGATGCACAGGCTTCCGCACTCCTTATGGCCATTTGCTGCAACGGCATGAACACGGAGGAGACCGTGGAGCTCACCCGTTCCATGGAGCATTCGGGAGATACGCTGGATCTCTCCCGCATTAACGGCCCGACGGTCGACAAGCACAGCTCGGGCGGAGTCGGTGACAAGACTTCCCTCATCGTTGCACCTGCTGCGGCGGCGCTGGGCTGCAAAGTGGCAAAAATGACCGGGCGGGGGCTTGGGCACACCGGCGGCACCCTCGACAAGCTGGAAAGCATTCCAGGATTCGTCAGCGACCTTCCGGAGGGTCTTTTTGTTCAGCAGGTGAATCAAATCGGAGTTGCCATCATCGGACAGACGGGACAGCTGACGCCAGCTAACGCCAAGCTGTATGCGCTCCGCAACGAGACTGCCACCGTGCAGAGCAAAGCGCTGATTGCCTCCTCTATTATGAGCAAAAAGCTGGCGGCCGGCTGCGCCAACATCGTGCTGGATGTCAAATACGGCAACGGCGCCTTTATGAAAACGCCGAAAAAGGCGGAGGAACTGGCACAGGCCATGGTGGACATCGGAAAATCCGCCGGCCGCAACATGACTGCTGTTATCAGCAATATGAATCAGCCCCTCGGCCGAAATGTGGGCAACAGCCTGGAAGTCATTGAAGCCATCCAGGTTCTCAGCGGCGAGGGCCCGGACGATCTCTTTGACCTCTGCTCTACCCTGGCCGGGCTTATGTATTCCTCCTGCTACAGCGTGCCGTATCAGGCGGCAAAACAGCAGGCTGCCGAAGTCATTCGGAACGGCAAAGCCAAACAGAAGCTGATTGAGCTGGTTAAAGCGCAACGTGGCGACAGCAGTCTCATTGAACACCCGGAGTGTTTTGAGACAAGCCGGTACACCCAGATTATTCGCGCCTCTTCCAGCGGCTATCTGGAAGAGATGAATACAACGGACATCGGTCTCACCAGCTGTATGCTCGGTGCAGGCCGTGAAGTCAAGGATGCGGGCATTGATTACACCGCCGGCATTCAGATTCTGAAAAAAACCGGAGATTTCGTGCAGGTGGGCGACACCCTCGCAGTTCTTCGGACTAATCACGAAAAGTCCCTCCGCGACGCGGAAGAGAAGTATCTGGGCGCCCTGACCATTGGGCCGGGCAAGCCGAAACAGCAGAAACTGGTCTATAAAATTATCCGGTAACTGCCTCTCATACAGCAACAAAGACCGCTGCAGAACAGCATCTGCAGCGGTCTTTTACTATTATTACCGATTAAGGAAAAGAACTCCTGTCTTTTCAGTCTACCATGAGAGCGGCGAGCAGAGAGGAATAGATGCGGGCGGGATCTTCGAGAAAGTTCTTCTTGAGTTTTTCCGCCTGCGAACGGTCCGCGGCGTAGATGGTAAGTTCCATCATAGAGAAATCGTGGTCCTTCAGAGAAAAGGAGACGTCATAGCCGCCATCCCGTTTGGTAATGACAACCTCATTTTCCTTCGCATTCCGCTCCAGCGTCTGGAAGTGGACCAGCGACTTCAGGGCCACTTCCCGGATGGTCTTGGGGATATCCTCCGTCACCATCTCAACCGCACCGCGGCCCCTTTCGGTGATGGAGAGCATCTCCTCCCCTTTTTCCTCGCGGCAGTGCAGGTTGCCGATTTCTACCAGCTCACTGATGGCGTCCATGACCTCGAAATAGTTTGCAATGGACTGCTCCTGCATAACCTCGCCCATCATGGTCTTGGAGACTTCGCCGCCCACCTGATCCAACAGGAAGAGAAGAAGCATTTTGATGTCCCGCTTGGAGTTCAGACCGCCGGGTGTCACGCCCTCATTCAGCGCATCAAAAACCGGCTCATCGTGAAATTCCTCTGCGGTGCTGTCTGCCTTAAGCTCGGGGACCGTAAACTGGAACATCAGATTTCCTCCTCCTCGTCATTGGTGACGCCGGGGATCTCTTCGCGGGAGAGGAAAAGATAGCCGCTGTTTTCCAGAGAATCCATATTGCTCAGTACGCTGCCGATTCCATTTGCCACGCAGTTCACCGGGTCATCTGCAATGCGTGTTTTTATTCCGGTGGAGGCATACACGGCCTCTTCCATACCAAACAGGAGCGCCGTGCCCCCCGTCAGCAGGATGCCCTCTTCCATGATATCGGATGCGAGTTCCGGGGGCGTCCGCTCCAGAACCTCGTGGACGGCATTCAGAATAGATCGGATATTCTCCCGAATGGCATAGTAGACTTCATCCGAGTCAATTTCGAATTCCACCGGCATACCGGAGATGTAGTCCTTCCCCTTCGCCATCATGGCAATCTGATTCTCCCGGCGGACGGCTCCGCCGATGGTCGTCTTGATTTCCTCGGCCGTCTGCTCCCCGATTACGACGCCCCGTTCCCTCTTACAGTACTTATAGATAGAATCGTTCAGGGCATTGCCCGCTACGCGGATAGAGGTGGCAACTGCCATGGACCCCATGGTAATAACCGCAACGTCAGTCGTACCTCCGCCAAGGTCTACCACCAGCACACCGTTGGGCTGCAGCGTATCAATTCCTGCTCCGACCGCAGCGGCCAGGGGCTCTTCCAGAAGGCAGGCTCTGCCTGCACCGCTGGATGTGATGACGTCCAGAATGGTCCGTTTTTCGAGGTTGGTCACTGTGCCGGGCATGCTGACGATGATATTGGGCTTGAAGATTTCGCTGCCGCAGATCTGCATTATGACATAACGGAGAAGCTGTTCGGTTACAGAAAAGTTGGAGACAACGCCGTCACGCATTGGACGGACCACAACGACCGACCGGCTTTCGCGGCCGATCATCTTATAGGCTGCTTTCCCCACCGCAATCATTTTGCCGGCAGGTTTCCGAAATGCAACAACCGAGGGCTCCGAAAGGACGATGCCTTTTCCCTCCTGATACGCTATTACCGATGTGGTTCCAAGATCTATGCCAATGTTGATTCCCAGCAAGCGCGTACACCTTCTCGTTCAATCTTTCGTATCATGATAAAACTTTTTCTGTCTCCTGTAAAGAAGTGCCCGGCTCTGCATTTTTTCTCCGCGTCAGAGCGGCACAGGCAACCACTACTTCTTCTGCGCCGCAAAGGCGCAGGATCTCACTGCACTCCTCCGCTGTGGAACCGGTTGTAACGATATCGTCCACGAGAAGGATGCGTTTTCCCTCCACGCTTTTTCCCGGCCGGATGGAAAACGCATTGCGGATATTGGCCCGCCTTCCGGATGCGCCGAGAAAATGCTGCATGCTGTCCGTCCGATTTTTCCGGAGCAGCCGGAAGTCCCGCTCCGTTCCCTGGAGGAATCCGGTTTTTGGATCTGGCTTTATGCAGGCGGCGATGGACTCTGCCTGGTTATAGCCGCGCTCCGCAATTCGCTCCCGCGTTGTCGGTATACAGGTCATGAGGTCAAAAGAACAGCCGAACAGTCTGGCGCTGAGTTCCCGCATTAACTCCTCTGCCAGAAAGGCAGCGCCCTCCTGCCGGCCGCCGTATTTCAGTGCAAGAAGCATCTGCCGCACTCCGCCCTCATAATAAAACGGCGCGATGACCTGGCTGTAAGCGTGCGGCTGTTTTCGACAGGTACAGTCCGCCGTATTCATGCCGCAGAAGGGGCAGTATGGTGCCGTGATGCGGGCGAGCTCCGCTTTACAGCTTTCGCACACATAAGTCTGCGGCCGGATCGGCCTCCCGCAAACCGCACAGCGCGGCGGAAAGAGCAGGCTTAAAACGGTTTCTACGGCAACACTCATACAAGCGGCTCCTCCTCCATGGTCAGAAAGTCCCGCAGAGCGGAATAACGGCGGAATTTTCGGTCATTGCGCACCATTGCGGCAATGATCTGCTCCCGCCCGATGGTAATCATCTTCTCCCGCGCCCGGGTAATGGCAGTGTAAAACAGATTTCGGTAGCAGAGCTGCGGCGGGATGTCGATGACCGGCATAATGACCGCGGGAAATTCGCTTCCCTGGCTTTTATGTACCGTCACGGCATAGGCGAGCTCAAGTTCATTAAAGTTTTCCGGCGAGAAAGCCACAAGCCGCCCGTCAAAGTCGATTAGGATTTTTCCGCGCTTTCGGTCGATTTGAAGGATGATGCCGACGTCCCCGTTAAAGATGCCGGTGCCCTCCTCTCCTTCGCGCGTCCACGCAACGTTGTAATCATTTTTTATCTGCATGACCTTGTCGCCTTCCCGGAAGACCCGGGTGCGGTATTTGATTTCCTGCCGTCCCGTGGCCGGAGGATTGACCGCCTCCTGCAGAACACGGTTCAGATTGACAGTTCCGCACTCTCCCTTGCGGGAGGGGCAGAGAATTTCAATGTCTTCCACCGGATTGAATCCGTATGCCGCCGGCAGACGGCGCTGATAGAGGTCTACGATGTCGCGGACCGTACGCCCAGCGTCATGCCGCTCCATATGGAAAAAATCCTTGTCCGTGCGGTGGAGCTCCGGCATTTCACCTGCGACAACCCGGTGGGCATTGGTGACAATGAGGCTCTGCATGGCCTGTCGGAAGACCTCGTTCAGCTCTACAACCGGGAGCAGTCCGGAGCGGATCATGTCGCCGAGGACATTGCCCGCCCCCACCGGAGGCAGCTGGTCCGAGTCGCCCACCATGACCAGGCGGCAGCCCAGCGGGAGCGCCTCCAGAAGAGCACCGAACACGACGGTGTCAACCATAGAGAGTTCGTCGACAATGACGGCATCGGCCTCAATGGGATTTCGCGCATTCCGCACAAAATGCATGCGCTCATTTCCCTCCCGCTCTGCTTCCAGCAGACGGTGGATGGTCCTGGCATCCTCCCCTGTAATTTCCGCCATGCGCTGCGCCGCCCGCCCGGTGGGCGCCGTCAGGACAACGCGAAGGCCGCGGGCTTTCATCAGCTGATAGATGCCCCGGACCGTCGTGGTCTTGCCGGTTCCCGGGCCGCCGGTCAGAATCAGGATGCCGCGCTCGAGGGCGGTTACAATGGCCTCTCTCTGTTTTTCCTCATACTGAATATCGTTCTCCGTCTCGATTTGCCGGATATCCTCGTCTGTGACCGGACTCCCTTCAGGCGGGAATTGTACCATCATTTTAATACGTTTGGCGGCGCCCATCTCGGAGTCAAAAATATAGGGCAGGAAGATGAATTCCCGGCCGCGGAGTACAGAGGATTTCAGCCGGAAATGTGCCAACAGATCGTCGATGGCGATGTCGATTGTGTCGGTGTCCGTCCCGAGAAGTCCCGCACAG
>R19__coassemble_230_pt1 | contig 29956 bp, 27 predicted proteins | sample R19__metabat2_high_PE_001 | metagenome-assembled genome bin R19
ACCTGGTAGACCTCGTTATGTCGCTTGAAGATGAGTTCGGCATGGAGGTGCCCGACGACGCCATCGAGTCCCTGAAAACGGTAGGCGACGCGGTCCGCTATATCGAGTCTCATTCCTGAATCGAGAACCCAATTTAGGTGCTGCCCCGGAGACGGGGCGGCACTTTCTATATATAAAGGAAAGGGCTTCAGATTTGGTTTGACGCATAGAACTTTCTGCTATATAATGGCACGGAATCAGACTAAATAGAGGAGTTGGCAACATGGCGAAACAGAAAAAGATGGTCGACGACATCACGCCGATGGACGAAGACTTTGCCAAATGGTATACCGACATCTGCATGAAAGCGGAGCTCTGCGGCTATACCAGCGTAAAGGGGTGCATGGTCATCCGCCCGTACGGCTATGCCATCTGGGAGAACATCCAGAGCATTCTGGACGCTGAGTTCAAACGGCTTGGGCATGAAAATGTCTGCATGCCGATGTTCATCCCGGAACATCTCCTGCAGAAGGAAAAGGACCACGTAGAGGGCTTCGCCCCCGAGTGTGCCTGGGTTACCGTCGGCGGCAATGAGGAGCTGGAAGAGCGCCTCTGCGTCCGCCCCACCTCCGAGACTCTGTTCTGCGATCACTGGGCCAATGTTGTCCACTCGTACCGCGACCTCCCGAAACTTTATAACCAGTGGGTCTCGGTCGTGCGCTGGGAGAAGACGACCCGTCCGTTCCTCCGTACCCGCGAATTCCTCTGGCAGGAGGGCCATACCCTCCACGCCACTCCGGAAGAGGCCAAAGAGGAGACCGAGCGTATGCTCAACGTCTATGCCGACTTCTATGAGAACGAGCTTGCCATTCCGGTTGTCCGCGGACAGAAGACGGAGAGCGACAAATTCGCCGGCGCAGAGGCCACTTATGCCATTGAGGCCATGATGCACGATGGCAAGGCGCTTCAAGCTGCCACATCCCACAACTTCGGGGACGGCTTCGCCAAAGCGTTCGGTATCCAGTTCCAGAATAAGGAAAACAAACTGGAAGCTCCCTATGAGACTTCGTGGGGTATGACGACCCGCACCATCGGCGCAATTATTATGACGCACGGCGACGACAATGGCCTGGCCCTTCCGCCGGCCGTTGCCCCGGTTCAGGCCATGATTGTCCCCATCGCTTCCCACAAACCGGGCGTCCTGGACCGTGCCTATGCACTCCGTGACGAGCTGCGGCAGGCGGGCTTCCGCGTCAAAGTCGACGACTCCGACAACAGCGCCGGCTGGAAGTTTGCCCAGTGCGAAATGAAGGGAATTCCGGTCCGCATTGAGCTCGGACCGAAGGACATTGAGAAGAACCAGTGCGTTCTGGTCTCTCGCGTCACCCGTGAAAAGGACTTCGTCTCTCTGGATGATCTCATCGACGAACTCGGCCGGAAGTTGAAAGAAGTCCGCGACGAACTCTATCGCAGAGCACAGGAGAACCGGGAAAAGAAGACCTATCGGTGTACCTCTCTCCAGGGCATAAAAGATGCGCTGGCACAGAACGGCGACGGCTTTGTCCACGCCATGTGGTGCGGCGACCCCGCCTGTGAGGAGAAGATCAAAGAGGAGACCGGTGTTGGCTCCCGCTGCATCCCGTTCGACCAGGAGCAGATCTCCGACGTCTGTGTCTGTTGCGGAAAACCGGCCAAAAAGATGGTGCTCTGGGCCAAGGCGTATTGAGGAAAGTCATTCTTGAATTCCTTCATTCGCCGTGCTACAATAGCACAGTAAGTTTAGAATGCAGGATGAAGAGTGGCGCAAGCCGCTCTTCATTGTTTATGGAAAACTTTTCAAATATCACGACGAAAAAGGAGTGTCGAAATGGCGAAGTCGCACAAAGGAAAAGGCGGAAACGTTACCCGAACCGTCTGGGAGCTCGCAGAGCCCTATGCCCGGGAACTCGGCCTGGATATCTGGGATGTCCGCTTTGTCAAGGAAGGTGCTGAGCACTACCTGCGGATTTTTATTGACCGGGAGGATGGCGTCTCCATCGATGACTGCGTCAATATGACCCATGCCGTCGACAAACCGCTGGATGAGGCTGACCCTATCGACGTCAGCTACATTCTGGAAGTCTCCTCACCGGGAGCCGAACGCCAGCTGACCCGGGACGAGCATTTTCAGAAATACATCGGGAAGCGCGTTATGGTGCGGCTAATCCGCCCGCTGGACGGAACCCGTGACTTCCGCGGCGTTCTGGACGGCTACGATGGCGGCGAAATTCACTTCACCTCAGATGAGGGGCGCTCCTTCGTCTTCCAGAAAAAAGAGGCCTCTTACGTCAAGGCGGACGATTTTGCGGACTATGAAGGTTAACGAACCAAAGGAGATATATTAAACATGAAAAACGAAGAATTTTTCCAGGCAGTTACGCTGATGGCTGCTGAGAAGGGCATCCCCGAGGAGACGCTTTTTAACAACATTGCCAACGCGCTGATTACGGCGGAAAAGCGGAAATTTACCCGCAGCGGTGACGTCTCCGACCTGGTCCACTGCGAAATCCACCCGGAGACCCAGGAAATCAACATGTTTCTCCGCAAACATGTGGTCGACGATGTACTCGACCCGAATGTTGAAATTCACATTGACCGCGCCAGACAGATTGACCCGAACGCCCAGCTGGACGGCTATGTCAATATCCCCATGGACACCCACGACTTCGGACGCATCGACGCCCAGACGGCCAAACACGTTATCCGCCAGGGCATCCGCGATGCGGAGCGTGAACAGACGATCGGCGCCTTCCGCTCCCACAGCCAGGAGCTCATGACCGCCAAGGTCCAGAACGTCGATCCCCGGACCGGCAACGCCACCATCGAAATCGGCCGCACGCCCATCCTTCTGCCCCGCGGGGAGCAGATTCCGGGTGAGGTACTCCGTGACGGCCAGATGATCAAGGTCTATATCGTTGAAATCCGCGAGGGCGACCGCGGGGCCAAAGTCATGATCTCCCGCACCCATCCGGGTCTGGTTCGCCGCCTTTTCGAGACCGAGGTTCCGGAAATTCAGGACGGCACGGTCGAGGTCCGGGAAGTTGCCCGTGAGGCTGGCTCCCGCACCAAAATTGCGGTCTACAGCGCCGATGAAAATGTCGACGCCGTCGGCGCATGCATCGGTCCCCGCGGCTCCCGTGTCAACAAGGTGGTTGACATGCTGGGCGGCGAGAAGATCGACATCGTCCCCTACAGCGACGACCCGCAGAAGTTTATTGCGGCGGCCCTTGCACCAGCCGACGTCATCCGCGTCGACATCGTCAGCGAAGAAGAGCACACCTGCCATGTCATCGTCCCGGACAGCCAGCTGTCCCTGGCCATCGGCAACAAGGGCCAGAACGCCCGTCTTGCCGCCAAACTGACCGGATGGAAGATCGACATCAATCCCGAGAGCGGATTCCCGACCGAGGACGCCCCGGCCGATGAGGAGACCGGGACCGAGGAAGACGAAAACGCTGTCTTCGAAGAAGACGGAGACGAAATCGAAGAATAATTCAGAGAACGAAACCGGAAAGCGGGGAAGACGATGCCAAAAAAAGTGCCGATGCGGAGATGCTGCGGCTGCATGGAAATGAAGCCGAAAAACACCCTGGTCCGCGTGGTAAAAAACAAAGAGGGAGAGGTATCCCTCGACCTCACAGGCAAGAAGCCGGGAAGAGGTGCCTATCTGTGCCGAAGCACGGACTGCTTCGAAAAGGCACGGAAGGCCAGGCGCTTTGAGCGGGCATTGTCCTGCCGTATCCCGGAGGAACTGTACGACGGAATGGAGGCGGAGCTAAAAAAAGATGAATCAGCCATTTCTTAATCTGCTCGGCCTCTGCCGGAAAGCCGGAAAGCTTTCACGGGGCCACGATGCCTCGTTCGGGTCCATTTCGAAGAATCGAGCGAAAGCCTGCTTCCTGACCAGGGATGCTTCGGAGCGGCTCAAACAGGAATTTGAGAGGACGGCCGTATACGACGGCCGACATGTCCCGGTGGAAATCCTGGACATATCTATGGACGATCTTTATGCAGCTACAGGCATACGCGCGGCGGTCATCACCGTGGACGATGCCGGATTCGCTTCGAAGCTGCTTCAATTATGCAAGGAGGACAATGCTTAATGGTAATTAAATATAAAGTACACGAAGTCGCAGCGGATTTTGATCTCCCAACCAAAGACGTCACCAATCTGCTCGGCAAGTATTATGATAAGCCGAAGAAGTCCATGACCACCCTGACCGAGGATGAGCTGGACGTCGCTTTTGACCGGATTACCCAGGACCATGAGGTCGACAGTTTCGACAAATATTTCAGCATGCGCGAAAAGCCGAAAGAGGAGAAAAAGCCGGCTGCTCCGAAGAAGGCGGAAGAGAAGAAAGCTGCCCCGAAAAAAGCAGAGGAGAAGAAAGCTGCTCCGAAGAAGGCCGAGGAGAAGAAAGCTGCTCCGAAGAAGAGTGAGGGGAAGAAACCGGCCAAACAGGAGGCTCCCCACAATGAGGCTCCCCACAATGAGGCTCCGCGCAAAAACGCCGATCCGCATCCGTTCCAGAAACACGAGAAGTCGGCGAAGGCCGACCGCGCTCCGCAGGCCCGGACCCGCGCCAAGACCCGCACAGTGGACACCCGGACCGAGAACGTCAACCTCGACAAGTACAACGAGCACTATGACCAGATTGCTCCGAACATGCCGACCGGCCGCCGGAAAGACAATGTGGTCAACAATAAACAGAAGCTCAAACAGCGCTCCAAACAGTACAACCGCCGCAGAGGCGTCCGCTCCCGGAAACGGGAGTCTGAGGCCGACCGCATGAAGCGAATTGCCGCAGAGCGCGCCAAGAAACATCTTGTTGTCCAGGTTCCGGATGAGATCACCGTCGGCGACTTCGCCGCACTCATCCGCATGACTGCATCGGAGGTCATCAAGAAGCTGATGTCCCTGGGTCAGATGGCCACGATCAACGACATCATCGACTTTGACACGGCCGCCATCGTCGGCGAAGAGCTCGGCGTCAAAGTAGAGCACGAAAAAGTTGTCTCCATCGAGGAGCAGATTATCGACGACACCGAAGACGAAGAGGAGAACCTCGAGCCCCGTGACCCGGTCATCTGCGTCATGGGCCACGTCGACCACGGCAAAACCTCTATCCTCGACGCCATCCGCCACACCGACGTCACGGACACCGAGGCCGGCGGCATTACTCAGGCAATCGGTGCGTACCGCATCAATTATCACGGCCAGCACATCACGTTTCTCGATACCCCCGGTCACGCGGCATTCACCGAGATGCGCGCCCGCGGCGCCCTGGCAACAGATATCGCCATTCTGGTCGTCGCAGCAGATGACGGCATTATGCCGCAGACCGTTGAGGCCATCAACCACGCAAAAGCGGCCAAGATTCCGATCGTCGTCGCCATCAACAAGATGGACAAGCCGGATGCTTCGCCGGACCGCGTGCTCCAGCAGCTGACCGAGCATGAGATCGTCCCCGAGGAGTGGGGCGGCGACACCATCTGCGTCCCGGTCTCCGCGAAAACCGGCATGGGCCTGGACAAGCTCATTGAGTCCGTCCTGCTCGTCGCCGAGATGCTTGAGCTCAAGGCCAATCCGAACCGCGCCGCCAAGGGCGTCGTCATTGAGGCGAAGCTCGACAAGGGCCGCGGCCCGGTCGCTACCCTCCTGGTCCAGAACGGTACTCTGCATGAGAGCGATATTGTCGTCGCCGGCTCCACCGTCGGCCGCGTCCGTGTCATGACCAATGAGAACGGCAAAGAGCTGAAGAAGGCCGGTCCGTCTGTCCCGGTAGAGATTACCGGTCTGGACGAGGTCCCGCAGGCAGGCGATGCCTTCGACGCCGTCAAGGACGAGAAGCTCGCTCGTCAGCTCGTCGAGCAGAGAAAAGAAAAGATCAAGGAAGAACAGTTCAACGCGCAGCATAAAGTTACGCTGGACAACCTGTTTGCCTCTCTCAAGGAGGGCGAGCGGAAAGACCTCAACATCATCGTCAAAGCCGATGTCCAGGGCTCCGTCGAGGCCGTAAAACAGAGTCTCGAGAAGCTGTCCAATGACGAGGTCAATGTCCGCGTCATCCACGGCGCCGTCGGCGGCATCGCCGATTCCGACGTCCTGCTGGCCACCGCCTCCAACGCCGTCATCATCGGCTTCAACGTCCGTCCGGAGGGCGAGGCTACGGCCATGGCAGAGCGCGACGGCGTTGAAATCCGTACCTACCGTGTCATCTATGACTGCATCAACGATGTCAAGGACGCGATCCGCGGTATGCTCGCACCGAAGTTCCGCGACGTTGACATCGGCAAGGCCGAGGTCCGCAATGTCTTCAAAATTTCCAGCGCAGGCACCATCGCCGGTTCCTATGTCCTGGACGGCAAAATTACCAACAGCTCGAAGATCCGCGTCGTCCGCGACGGTATCGTCGTCGCCGAGGACGAGATCGCCTCGCTGCGCCGCTTCAAAGACGCGGTCAAAGAGGTCGCACAGGGCTACGAGTGCGGCATCGGTCTCGCCAAGTTCAACGATATTAAAGAGGGAGATGTGCTCGAGGCCTATGTCACCGAGTCCTATCAGTCAGATCTCCCGGACAGCGAAGACGAAGATCAGAAGTAAGATTCGGAGGATTATTCCATGCCAGGTCACAAGAATGAACGGACCGCTGAAGACATCCGCCGGGAAATCATCGCCACCATGAAGGAGATCAAAGATCCCCGCGTCTCGGAACACATGCTGACGGTCGTCCGGGTCAATGTCTCATCGGACTGCTCCTATGCCAAAGTCTATATCAGCGATCTCAAGGGAATTGAGGGTGCCAAAGCGGCCTGCCAGGTGCTCAACAACGCCCAGGGCTATTTCCGCCATGAGATCGGCCACCATCTCCACCTGCGCAAAGCGCCGGAACTCAAGTTTATCGCCGACGACTCGGTGGAGCATGGAATGAAAATTTTTCAGGAGCTCGACGAGCTCAATCGAAAGGAACACCGGAAATGAGCAGAGAAGTGGAAAGCGCCGAAGTGCTCTCCTTTCTGCAGACGCACGACCGGTTCCTGATCTTAACCCATAAGAGCCCCGACGGAGACACCCTGGGGACGGCAGCAGCTCTGACCCGCGCGCTGCTGGCCATGCAGAAACAGGTGCGCATAATCAACGCCGATGCCATCCCCGCCAAATACCAGTATCTGTTTGACGGGATTCCGTCGCTCGACTTCGAGCCGGAAACCATTGTGGCAGTAGATGTCGCCGACACCAAACTCCTCGGTGACGCGCTTCAGCCGTATGCCGACCGGGTTCAGCTCTGCATCGACCACCACGTCTCCAACCGCCGCTACGCGGAGCTCCTTTATCTGCGTCCGGAGGACGGCGCTGCCGCCCTCTCCCTGTACCGGATCTTCCGGGAAAACCGTGTTCCCATTACAAAGGAGATGGCCGACGACCTCTACACCGGACTCTCCACCGATACCGGCTGTTTTCGGTATGCCAATGCCGATGCCCACGCCTACCGCGCCGCCGCCGACCTGATCTCCCTGGGCGCCGACAATGCCCGCATCAACGAGATCATGTTTGAGACCAAACCGTACTCCTACTACCGTCTTCTCCAGGAGACGCTGAACGGCATGCGCATGTTCTGCGGCGGAAAAATTGCAGTTTTCAAGGTGTCCCAGAATATGCTGAAGCGCACCGGGGCCACCGAGGACCAGTGCGACGCCATCTGTGCCATGTCCCGTACCATTGAGGGTGTGGAACTCGGCGTTACCATGAAAGAAAAGAAAGACGGACGCTATAAATTCTCGCTCCGCACCCGCGACTCCCTGGATGCCTCCGCGCTGGGACGTCTTCTGGGCGGCGGCGGCCATGTCCGTGCCGCCGGCTGTGATGCCGGCGAGGACGAGGAGGCTTCCCTCCGGGTTCTGCTGGAGGCGGCCGCCTCCGAACTGGGTACCGCATTATGAACGGACTGCTCATACTGGACAAGCCGGAGGGCATGACCTCTTTTCAGGCGGTTCGAAAGGTGCGCGGCCTGACCGGAGAGAAAAAGGCCGGACACTGCGGCACCCTGGACCCAATGGCCACAGGGGTGCTCCCAATCCTGCTCGGAGGTGCCACCCGGTTCCTCGAATTCCTGCCCGATTCCGGGAAGTGCTACGAAGCGGAGCTTCAGCTCGGTGTACGGACCGACACACTGGATCGCACCGGCAAAGTGCTGAGGGAGCAGGCGGTCTCCTGCGGCCGGGAGGACCTCGAAGGCGTGCTCCCGCAGTTCTGCGGCAGCATCCTGCAGGTCCCGCCGATGTACTCGGCGCGCAAGCAGGACGGCGTGCGGCTCTACGATCTTGCCCGGAAGGGCATTGAGGTGGAGCGGGAGGCTCGGGAGGTCCAGATAGAATCTCTCCGGCTGCTGTCCGGCGACGAGGAGAGGGGTCGTTACCGCATTGCGGTTTCCTGCTCGAAAGGAACCTATATCCGTACGCTGATCGACGATATCGGAACCGCCCTCGGCTGCGGCGCCATGATGACAGAACTGAGGCGCACCGCGACCTGTGGTTTCTCGCTGGACGATGCCGTCCCTCTGAGCCGGCTCTCCGCGCTCGCGGAGGAGGGACAGACGGAAAACGCACTGCTCCCGCTGGATTCCGCACTGCAGCAATATCCCGCTGTCACCATTTACGGCGGACAGCCGGCCCGCTTTTCCAACGGCGGCGCCCTGTTTCTGGACCGGATTCCGGCTTTCCGGGACAGCCGGCCGGAAGATGGGGCTCTGTACCGCGTCTATGACACATCCCGCTGTTTTCTCGGCCTGGGCAAGGTCGGAGCGGCGTCCGCATCGCTTGAGGTGCGGCGACTCTATGTGAGAAGGTGAACCCTTTTTGAACTACGATTTCGAAACCCGCGGAACGGCTGTCGCTCTCGGCAGCTTTGACGGGCTGCATATCGGCCATATCTCCGTGATTAATGCGGCCAAAAATATGGCCGCCCGGATCAATGCCAAACCGGTTATCTGCACGTTCTCCGAGCATCCGCTAAAGGTGCTGACGGGCAGGACGCCACCGATGCTCTTCACCGGGGAGGTACGGGAAGAGGCATTCCGGAGTACCGGCGTTGAGGTGGTACGGCTGGACTTTGCCTCCATCAAAGATATGTCGCCGAAAGAGTTCTTCAACGAAGTTCTCATCAAGACGCTCAATGCACAGGGCGTCTGCTGCGGATTCAACTATACATTTGGTGCAAAGGGCGCGGGCACACCGATGGATATGGCAAAGCTCTGCGATGAGCACGGCCTTCTGTTCTGCGCCTGCGAAGCAGCCGAACTGGACGGGGAAGTGGTCAGTTCCACCCGCATCCGGAAAGCCATTCAGGAGGGAAACCCGGAACTCGCCGCACGGATGCTCGGGCGCCCGTTCCGGTTCCGCCAGCAGGTGGTGGACGGGGACAAAAGGGGACGCACCCTCGGGTTCCCCACTATCAACCAGCGGTATGACATGGACCTGGTTGTCCCGAAATTCGGCGTCTACGCCTCCCTCTGCACGGTCGACGGGAGATCCTATTACGGCGCCACGAATATCGGCGTCCGCCCCACCGTGGAGGAGGGGGAGCCGGTCTCCAGCGAGACCTTTCTGCTGGATTTTGAAGGAGATCTCTACGGCAAATACGTCGACACGGCGCTGCTGAAATTCATCCGTCCGGAAATCAAGTTCGACAGCTTCGATTCGCTCCGGGAGCAGATGGAGAAAGACATTTCCACCATCCGCGCCGTAGCGGCGGCGGAGCAGCCGGAGGAATAGGAAAATTTCTTTACTTCTGATTTTTCCTATGCTATACTATGCCTGCTTATTTCTTGGAGATTGGAGCATACTTTTCAGAGAAGAGTCCTTCACCCGCCTTTCCCTAAGGAATTTGCGTATCTTTATAATGAGGTGAAATTACAATGACACAGGAAGAAAAACAGGCTATCATCAAAGAATATGCCACCCATGAGGGCGACACCGGTTCGCCGGAGGTACAGGTTGCCGTTCTGACAGCCCGCATCAACAACCTCAACGAGCATATCAAAGCCAACCCGCATGACTACCATTCCAACCGCGGTCTTCTTAAGATGGTCGGCCACAGAAGAAACCTTCTCGCCTATCTCCAGAAAACCGATATTGAGCGGTATCGCGCACTCATTAAGAAACTCGGCCTTCGTAAGTAAGACCGTAACTGACGGCAGGCGGCGCATCTGCGCCTCCTGCCTGTTCGTCTACATTAGGGCAGTTATCGGGAGGACTGCAGCGGACGCTTAGCAGTGAATAAAGAACCCGGACCAATCCGGATTTTTTCTTAATTGCTAAGCCCGCCTCCCGTATTGCAAATAAATTTTACAGAGAGGAAAAGGCATTTATGTTTTTCAAAGACTACAAAGTCTACACGACCGAATTTGCCGGCCGAACCCTGACGCTGGAAACCGGCAAAATGGCACAGCTCGCCAATGCAGCCGTTATGGCCCGCTATGGTGAGACCGCAGTGCTCTGCACCGTAACCGCATCGGACAAACCCCGTGACGGCATTGACTACTTCCCGCTCGGCGTCGACTATGAGGAGAAGATGTACTCCGTCGGCCGCTTCCCGGGCTCCTTCCTCCGCCGTGAGGGCAAGGCTTCTGAGCACGCTACGCTGGCTGCCCGCTGCATTGACCGCCCCATCCGCCCGCTGTTTCCGAAAGACCTCCGCAACGACTGCTCCATCGTCGCTACGGTTATGTCTGTCGACCCGGACTGCGCACCGGAAATCACCGCAGCCGTCGGCGTCTCCGCCGCACTGGCCATTTCCGACGTCCCGTGGGACGGCCCCATCTCTTCCGTCAACGTCGGCCTGGTGGACGGCGAAATCGTCCTGAACCCGACCCTTGAGCAGCGCGCCAAGACCGAGCTCAACCTCACCGTCTCTTCCACCGAAGATCTCATCGCCATGATTGAGGCCGGCGGCAACGAGATCAGTGACGAGACCATGCTCGACGCCATCGCCAAAGGCCACGAGGAGAACAAGAAAATCGTCGCCTTTATTAAGGGCATTGCCGATGAAATCGGTCTTCCGAAGTTTGACTACGAGTCCAGCGACCCGGACCCGGCCATCGTCGACGAAATTGAGCAGATGGTCCGCGCCGACGTCGAGAAAGCACTCGACACCGACGACAAGAAAGTTCGCGACGCGGCTCTTCTTCCCATCTACGACCGCGTTCATGAGAAGTACGATGAGCAGTTCGAAGAGAATCCCGGCGCTATTGACGCCATCATGTACCTCATCCAGAAGCACGTCGTCCGTGACTGGCTCAAAAATGAGCACAAGCGCGTCGACGGCCGCGGCATTGACGAAATCCGCCCGCTTAACGCAGAAATCGACCTGCTGCCCCGTGTCCACGGCTCCGGCATGTTTACCCGCGGTCAGACCCAGGTTCTCTCCGCCGCAACCCTCGCTCCTCTGTCCGAGGCCCAGAAGATTGACGGCCTGAACGAGCAGACCGAGAAACGCTACATCCACCACTACAACTTCCCGTCCTACTCGGTCGGTGACACCCGTCCGTCCCGCGGACCGGGCCGCCGCGAAATCGGCCACGGCGCTCTCGCCGAAAAGGCCCTTCTCCCGGTCATCCCGCCGGTCGAGGAGTTCCCGTATGCCATCCGCGTTGTCTCCGAGGTCCTGTCCTCCAACGGCTCGACTTCCCAGGCTTCCGTCTGCGGTTCCACCCTTGCGCTGGAGGCCGCCGGCGTGCCAATTAAGGCACCGGTTGCCGGCATCTCTTGCGGTCTCATCACCGGAGACCAGGGCGTCTATGGCGACTGGATGACCATGATCGACATCCAGGGACTCGAGGACTTCTACGGCGACATGGACTTCAAGGTCGCCGGTACCCACAAAGGCATCACCGCCATCCAGATGGACCTCAAAGTACACGGCCTCACCATGGACATCGTCAAGGAGGCTCTTTCCAAGACCCACAAGGCCCGCGACTACATTCTCGATGAAGTTATGGCTCCGGTCATTGCCAAGCCGCGTGACGAAATCTCCAACTACGCACCGAAGATGCTCACCACCAAGATCAATCCGGACAAGATCGGAGACGTTATCGGCAAGCAGGGCAAGGTCATCCAGAAGATCTGCGCCGAGTGCGACTGCAAAGTCGACGTCAACGATGAGGGCGAGGTATTCGTCTCCGCCATGGACCTCGACAACGCAAAGCGCGCCATCTTCATGGTTGAGACCATCGCCAACGACCCGGAGATCGGCTCCATCTATAAAGGCGTGGTTACCCGCCTCATGAGCTTCGGCGCATTTGTTGAAATTGCGCCCGGCAAAGAGGGTCTGGTTCACATCAGCCGTCTTGACGTCAAGCACGTTGACCGCGTCGAGGACGTCGTCGCTGTCGGCGATGAGATCATCGTCAAGGTTATCGAAATCGACGACCAGGGCCGCATCAACCTCTCCCGCCGCGACGCACTCATCGAAGTCGAGGGTGCCGTCCCGGAGAATGACATCGAAGAGGAAGAGCGCCAGCGCCGGGAATCCCGCGGAAACCGCGGCCGCGGCGGTAACCGTAACGGAAACCGCAGCAATTATAACAATCGCCGCCGCTAAGCCATTCTGATTTTCTCAAGCCGCTGCGCAGCAGAAATGCTGTGCGGCGGTTTGTTTTCTCTCTGCTTGACGCCGTAAACCGGATTTTCTACAATGGGAGAGAATGATATTTGCGGCCCGCAGGACCGGATCGGAGGAATTTCCATGACAGAGAAGAAAAAACGAAAAGGACTGACTGCAGTCCTTCAGCAGACGACCGCAAAGGCGGTCCGTACCGTATACGATGAGCTCATTCCAAAGGCGGCGGAGACCGCAAGTGACCTCCTTGCGAAGACCGGTATTGAGCCCCAGCTGCGGGACCGTGCGGTCACTTTCCTGTACGATGACCTGGAGCAGTTCAACCTCTACACGCCGGCGCGTGCTCTCTATGAGCAGACGAAGGAGGGCGTTCCGCAGAATGCCGTCACCCGCATCCTGCTCCATTTTCTGGACCAGACCATGGACTGTGAAGATGGACGGAGCAATCTCCGCGACGGCATTACGGACAGCGTTCTCGACGCGCTCCGGTCCGCTGCTGCCGGTACGCCGGTTTCCGCACTCTTTGAGGACGACATGATCCTGCCGATCCGCGACTTCCTGACCGAGGGGTTCGGCGCCATGCTGCGCAACATGATCGGCGACGAGACGATGGACAAAATTCTCGGCTTTGTCGACACCATGCAGCATCTGACGGTCGGCTACGTTCTGAGCGAGGCCTTCGGCCTGGACCGCGACACGATGATCCTGAAGATCGACGGTCTCTACAGCCGTTATCTCGGGGAAGACATGGTAAATCAGCTGAAAGAGGAGCAGAAGGGCGCAAAGCTTGCCGAGGAAATTGAGAGCATGGAGCCAAACGAATTTCTGCACTGGGTCTTCGCGGAACACGGAGATGAACTGGTCTCAGCGGTAGCGCGTGCCGTCGGCACGGCGGTCTCCGCCAAGAAGCTCTTCTCGGGCTGGAAACGCAGAAAACACTGAGCGGGACAGCCGCTGAATCGAGAGGGGGAACACGATGTCGCTGTATGCGCTGGGAGATCCGCATCTGTCGCTGGGGGGCGACAAGCCGATGGATATCTTCCCGGGCTGGGAAGGATATCTTCCCCGCCTGGAGGCAAACTGGCGAAAGCTGGTCCGGCCGGAAGATACCGTCATGCTCCCCGGTGACATCTCCTGGGCCATGAGTCTCCGGGGCACCCGGGCAGACTTTGCCTTTCTCCACAGTCTGCCGGGCACCAAGATCCTGTCCAAGGGCAACCACGATTACTGGTGGTCCACCATGACGGGCATGCAGCGGTATCTCGCCGAAGAGGGATTTGACAGCATCCGCATTCTCCACAACAACACCGTGACCGCCGGGCCAATTGCCCTGTGCGGTTCCCGGGGCTGGTTTTTTGACGATCCCTCGGATTTCAGCGAAAAGATCATCAACCGCGAATGCGGGCGCATCCGCATGTCCATTGCGGCGGCGGAGGAGACCGGACTGCAGAAAATCTGTTTTCTCCACTACCCGCCGGTGACCCGTGAACGGGAGTGTACCCCAATTATGGATGTCCTGCGGGAAAGCGGTATTACGCGGTGCTATTATGCGCATCTGCATGGCGGCGCTATTGCCCACGCGTTTAACGGAGAGAGGGACGGAATTCAGTTTTGTCTGGTCTCCGCGGACGCCCTCGGCTTCTGTCCGCTGCTGATTGAAAAATACTGAGGATCCCGCCCGTCGGCCGCAGATCGGCTGCCGGGCGGGTCTTTTCGTCCTGTGCACCGCTGAAATTTTGACCAGATTGTAAACGAACAGTGTGCTGTTTAATCTGATGCAAAATAGAGTGGAAAACCGGACACGGTTCTGCTATAATGATACCGTTTTCACGAAACTTCTATTATTTGAGAGGGGTTCTACCATGAGCTTAAAAAAAGCAGACAAAATCGACACCAACCTCTATGAGGTGGAAGTCGCCGTTGACGGGGAGACCTTCAACGACGCAGTTACCAAAGTTTATAACCGCCAGAAAAAGAACATCACGGTCCCGGGCTTCCGCAAGGGCAAAGCTCCCCGCGGAATGATCGAGAAGTACTACGGCGAAGGCGTTTTCTACAACGATGCATTCGAGCAGATCTTCCCGGACGCTGTCCAGGGTGCCGTTGACGAGGCCGGTATTGAAATCGTCGACAACCCGTACGACGTCGACATCGTCGAGGTCGGGAAAGACGGCGTGGACTTCACGTTCAAAGTTACTGTCAAGCCGGAAATCGTCATCGGCGACTACAAGGGTCTCAAGGCCGAGAAGCCAGTCGCCGAGGTCACGGACGAAGATGTCCAGTCTCAGCTTGACGCTATGCTGGAGCGCAGCGCCCGCTTTGTCGAGGTTGAGCGCGAGGCCGCCAATGACGACCTTGTCACTATCGACTTTGACGGCTATGTCGACGGCAAGGCATTTGAAGGCGGAAAGGGCGAGGGCTACGAGCTGACCCTCGGTTCCGGCCAGTTCATCCCGGGCTTCGAGGACCAGATCGTCGGCCACAAGGCCGGTGAAAACTTCGACGTCGTTGTCACGTTCCCGGAGGACTATGTCGAAGACCTCGCCGGCAAAGAGGCCACCTTTAAGGTTGTCCTCAATGCCGTCAAGGAAAAACAGCTTCCGGAGCTCGACGATGACTTCGTCACAGAGGTCTCCGAGTATGACACCGTAGATGAACTCAAACAGCACACCAGAGAGGACCTGGAGAGCTCCAAGAAAGAGGCCTCTGACGCCGAAGTCGACTCTCAGATCTTCGACGCACTCGCCGGAATTGTAGAGAACGAAATTCCGGAGGTCATGTTTGAGCACCAGGTCGACGATGCGGTCAGCGAGTTCGGCTATCAGATTCAGTCCCAGGGTCTCGACCTCAAGACGTATCTCAGCTACACCGGCATGACCGAGAAAGATCTCCGCGAGAGCTTCCGCCCGCGTGCGGAAAACCAGGTAAAATGCCGCCTGGCTCTGGAGAAAATCTCAGAGCTTGAAAATATTGAGGTCACCAAGGAAGACCTTGATGCCCAGTACAAGGACCTCGCCGAGCAGTACGGCATGGAGGAGTCCTCCGTCCGCAACATCCTCTCCGAGGACGACATCTCCAAAGATGTCAAGACTAAGAAAGCGCTCGAGGCGGTCAAAGCCGCCGCTGACATCACCGAGGTTCCGCAGGATCAGTATGACGCCGAAAAGGCCGCCAAAGCGGCTGCCAAACAGGCGGAGGCCGAGGCTGAGGACACCGAGGCAGGGGAGAGCAACGAAGATGCCGCTCCTGCAGAGGCTTCTGAGGACTAATCTCTTTTTTCAGACGAACGCCATTGGAACGTGTCTCAGACTGTACTCATTTCTATACTTATTGGAAGGCGGCGGGGGGAATCCTCGCCGCTTTGCGTAACCAAGGAGGTAACGTAATATGGCTTTAGTCCCTTATGTCATTGAACAGACCAACCGCGGAGAGCGGCAGTATGATATCTATTCCCGTCTTCTGGAAGACCGCATCATCGTCCTCTCCGACGAAGTAAACGACGCAACAGCAAGCCTTGTTGTTTCCCAGCTCCTCTATCTGGAGGGCCAGGACGCCGACAAGGACATCAGCCTTTATATCAACAGCCCCGGCGGGTCCGTTACGGCCGGCTTTGCCATCTATGACACCATGCAGTATATCAAGTGCGACGTTTCCACCATCTGCATGGGTCTCGGTGCCAGCATGGGTGCCTTCCTGCTCTCTTCCGGCACAAAGGGCAAACGCTATGCGCTTCCCAATGCGGAAATCATGATTCACCAGCCGTCCGGCGGTGCGCAGGGCAAAGCGACCGACATTCAGATCGTCGCGGAAAACATCCTCAAGACCAAACAGAACCTGAACCGTATTCTCGCCGAGAACACGGGCAAATCCATTGAGCAGATCGCCAAAGACACGGAGAGTGACAACTTCATGAGTGCCCAGGAGGCTCTGGAATACGGCCTGATCGACAAGGTTCTGGACAAGCGCTGACTCGGTTCGGAGGGAATTACATTGGCAAGAGACGAACACATTCTGCGCTGCTCGTTCTGCGGAAAATCCCAGGACGAAGTGGAAAAGCTCATCGGCGGACCCGGCGGGGTCTGCATCTGCGACGAGTGCGTGGAACTCTGTGACCAGATTATTCAGGAGGACATCGAGGAGAAGAACGAGGTGCGGCATAAACAGGCGCTGCGCGACGCAAAACCTCTCCCGAAGCCTCAGGAGATCAAAAAGGTCCTCGACGAATACGTCATCGGTCAGGACCAGGCAAAAATTGCACTTTCGGTCTCCGTCTATAACCACTATAAACGCATTTACCATGGAGAAGACGCAGGAGATGACGTAGAACTCCAGAAGTCCAACGTCCTGCTGCTCGGACCCACCGGCGTCGGCAAAACCATGCTGGCGCAGACCCTGGCCCGTATCCTCGACGTGCCGTTTGCCATTGCAGACGCCACGACGCTGACCGAGGCCGGCTATGTCGGGGAAGACGTAGAGAACATCCTGCTCCGACTTATCCAGGCCGCCGACTTTGACGTCGAGCGCGCCGAACGGGGCATCATCTATATCGACGAAATCGACAAGATTGCCCGGAAGTCGGAGAACCCCTCTATTACCCGCGATGTCAGCGGCGAGGGCGTTCAGCAGGCACTTCTGAAAATCCTCGAGGGCACCGTCTCCAACGTCCCGCCGCAGGGCGGACGCAAGCATCCGCAGCAGGAGTTTATTCAGGTGGACACATCCAATATCCTGTTCATCTGCGGCGGTGCATTTGACGGCATCGAGAAAATCATAGAAAAGCGCTCCGGCAACGGCGGCCTCGGTTTCGGCGCCGAGATCAAGGAGAACAAGGAAATGGACCTCTCCGAGGCCTATTCCCAGGTCATTCCGCAGGACCTCGTCCGCTATGGACTCATCCCGGAACTGGTCGGCCGAATTCCGGTCATTACAACCCTCCAGGCACTGGATGAGGACGCCCTGGTACGCATCATGAAGGAGCCGAAGAACTCGCTCATCAAACAGTATCAGACGCTGTTTGCCATGGACAATGTGACGCTTGAATTTGACGACGCGGCACTTCACGCCATTGCACGGGAAACACTGGAAAAGAAGACCGGTGCCCGCGGTCTGCGCGGCGTCATGGAACGCGTCCTCATGCCTGTCATGTATGAGAGTCCGACCGACTACCAGATTGAGAAAATTCTCATTACGGAACCGGCCGTTCTCGGCGAGGAACAGCCCAAAATCACCCGCAACACCAATCGGCGCGCACCCGCCCCGCTGCTCAATCTGCCCGGACTTGGGAAGAAGAGCCGCCGCGGAAGCACCGTCTGACTGGCCGGGACAAAGCATTATCAGGCGCGAACCGTCTCGGCTTTGAGCGGTACGCGCCTTTTTAACATTATCTTAGAAGGCGGTGAGAAACCATGGAAGAGATGAACCCTGTCTATTCCATTCCTGTCATCCCGTTGCGAGACCTGGTTATTTTCCCGGAAATGGTCCTCCATTTTGAAGTGGCACGGGCCAAATCCATCGCGGCGCTCAATGCCGCTCTCGAACAGAGCGATATCTTTCTGACCATGCAGAAGAACCCTTCCGAGGAGACGCCGGACTACGACGATCTCTGCACGGTCGGCTGCATTGCGACCGTACGCCAGGTGCTCTCGTCTCCGGACAGCAGCAGTATCCGCGTTATCGTGGAGGGGACGCAGCGCGCCCGCATTCAGCAGGGCTACGGCGTCACCGGAAAATTCCTCTACGCCGACGTCATGCCGGTGGAAGATCTGCCGACGGACGCCTCTTCTGACTATGTCGCCGCGCTCATGAACAAGACGCGCGACTATTTTGACGAATACTCCAGCTTCTCTCCGAAAATGGCGCCGGAGGTCATGGCGCGCATCGGTCTGGACGATACACCGGGCACGCTGTCCGACTATCTCGCCTCGGTCCTTCCGCTGGAGAGCAAAGATAAGCAGGGGCTCCTCGAGGAGCGCGACCCGCTTGCTCGCCTGGAGACGCTCTGCACCTATCTCGCAGAGGGTATCGACATGCTCCGCCTGGAGAGTGAGATCTCCAGCAAAGTGGAGCGAAATATGGACCAGAACCAGCGGGACTACTATCTGCGGGAGCAGATGCATGTCCTGAGCGAAGAGCTGGACGGCGGTTCCGCGGAGAACGAGGCGGAAGAGTACAAAAAGAAAATTGAGGCCATTGAACATATCTCGGAGAAATCCCGCGAGAAACTGCTCAAAGAGGCCCGCCGCCTGGGGCGCATGGACGCGTCTTCGGGAACCGAGGCCACGGTTATCCGCAATTACCTCGACACCGTTCTCGCCCTTCCCTGGGACAGCACCACCGAGGACCAGCTGGACCTCAACCACGCCCGTGCGGTTCTGGATAAGGACCATTACGGACTGGACTCGGTCAAGGACCGAATCATTGAACTGCTTGCGGTCCGTCAGCTGAATCCCGGCATCAACGGGCAGATCATCTGCCTCGCCGGCCCGCCCGGCGTCGGAAAAACCTCTATCGTCCAGTCCCTCGCCCGTGCCATGGGCCGCAAGTATGAGCGCATCTCTCTCGGCGGCGTCCGGGATGAGGCGGAAATCCGCGGCCATCGCCGCACCTATATCGGGGCCATGCCGGGCCGGGTTATGGCCGCCATCTCCGAGGCCGGTACCCGCAACCCTCTGATCCTCTTCGACGAGATCGACAAAATGGGCGCCGACACCCGCGGCGACCCCGCCTCGGCCATGCTGGAAGTGCTGGACGCAGAGCAGAATAAAGAATTTGTCGACCACTATATCGACATCCCATTTGACCTCTCCAAGGTATTCTTTATTACCACGGCCAATGACATGGGGCAGATTCCCGCCCCGCTGCTGGACCGCATGGAGGTCATTGAGCTCTACAGCTATACGGCGGAGGAAAAATTCCATATTGCCAAGGACCATCTGGTGCCGAAATCGAGAAAGCGCCACGGTCTGAAGGCCTCCCAGCTGAAATTTACCGATGGGGCACTGCACCACCTCATCAGCGACTATACCCGGGAAGCGGGCGTCCGTAAACTGGAACGCCAGATTGACACCATCTGCCGCAAGACTGCGCTGCAGGTCGTAAAAGATCCGGCGTACTCCATCAGCGTCAAAATCAGCGACCTCGAGCCCCTGCTCGGCGTCGCAAAATTCCGGGAAAACTTTGAACACCGCGACAGTGTCGGCGTCACCAACGGCCTCGCCTGGACTTCGGTCGGCGGCGAGATGCTGCAGGTAGAGGCCGCCGTCATGGACGGCAGCGGCCATCTGCAGCTCACCGGATCGCTCGGCGATGTCATGAAGGAGTCGGCCCAGGCTGCCGTCAGCTACATCCGCACCAACGCATCCAGACTGAAGGTCAGCTCCAGCTTCTACAAGGACAAGGACATCCATATCCACGTCCCGGAGGGGGCAGTTCCGAAAGACGGACCATCTGCGGGCGTCACCATAGCTACCAGCGTGCTCTCGGCCCTCAGCGGCTGCCCGGTCCGCGGCAATGTCGCCATGACCGGAGAGATCAGCCTGACCGGCCGGGTTATGCCCATCGGCGGACTGAAGGAAAAGACGATGGCTGCCTATAAGGCCGGTATCAAAACCGTCATCATTCCGAAGGAAAACGTTCCGGACCTCGAAGAGATTGACCAGACCGTCCGGGAAAAGCTCCGATTTGTGCCCGTCACAAGACTGGATCAGGTCTGGGACAGCGCCCTGAAGAGGCGGGAGAGGGGAGAAGCATGAATCTGCAGCAGGTAACCTATGAAGCTTCCTACGGCACCTTTGAACAGCTTCCGCCGAGCACGGTGCCGGAGTATGTGTTTTCCGGCCGTTCCAACGTCGGAAAATCCTCTCTTCTGAACGCGGTGCTGGGGCGCAGATCCCTGGCACGGGTCAGTTCCAAACCGGGGAAAACCATCACCATCAACTTCTTCCGCGGCGACGGTGCCCGCCTGGTCGATCTCCCGGGCTACGGCTACGCCAAACGTCCGAAGGCCGAGCAGGAGCGCTGGAGCCGCATGATTCAGGGGTATTTCACCTCGGACCGGGAGATTGCCTTGGTGCTCCAGCTCATCGACATGCGCCATGCGGCGAGCCGGGACGACCATCAGATGCTGGCCTTTCTGCAGGAGATGAATCTCCCGTTTGTCGTGGTTCTGACTAAGAGCGACAAGCTCAACAAAACGGAATATAAACAGGCCCTTGCGGCCCGCACGGACGAGTGCGCTCCCTATGGGCCGTCTGCGGTCATTCCGTTCTCTTCCACCCAAAAAAACGGCGTGGAGGAGATCCGCAGATTTCTCTTATCCGAAAATTAGGAGCGAAGAAAATGAAAAACTATTGGAAATCCATTGCCGCTGCGGTACTGGCTCTCGTCATGATCCTGTCCCTTGCCGCCTGTGGTTCCAAAGACAGCAGCGTACAGGCTCCCACGAAAGTGGAGGGCAACGGAGGGTCGGCGGCTTATTCCTACGACCTCGACGCCAAGTCCATGACCGTCACCGTCACGGACAAGGTCCAGAGCAAGGACGGCAACGGGTTTGACCCGACCTATGGCCTTGTCAACCTCGGCGGATTTTCCGACGTGAAGACTCGCAACAACTATCTGATTACCCTCGACAGTTTTATCTACAACCCGCTCTTCACCAGCGGAAAGATTAAGACCATCGTGTTCCAGTTCCCGAATCGCGCCGGGGCGAAAGATCAGACCTATAAGATCAAAGCCAGCGGCAGCAAGGTGACCAAAGTGTACTTCGGTACCGAGTCCTACGAGTACTCCTACGACGGGGGCAAGCTGGAGGAAATCAGCATGACCACCGCGGACTCCAAAACCCCGTACCGCATTGTCAAGTTCCACTACGATGGAGATCGCATTGTCTCCTATGCCGATCAGGCCAGTGCCGGCTACAGCAATGTTGAGACCACCAACTTCTCGGTCTCCTATGACAGCCAGGGCCGCATTGCCTCCATCCGCAGCAGCGAAAGCACGACGAGCTACAGCTACGACGGGAACGGCCGCCTGTCCGCCATCGCATCTTCCGGCAAATTCGACCAGAAGACCGTCTCGAAGTTCACTTACGACGGGAACGGCAATATCGCCAGAATTGTGGGCAGCAGCACCTCCATGAAGGGGAACAGCACCTCATCGGTTGTCTTCTCCGGCTATCAGACCATCGGCTGACTTCATCTGCGGCTTCCAGAAACCCCGGTTTTTCGCCGGGGTTCTTTTCTGCATCAATTCGGCAGTTTAGCACTTTACAGTGTGAAACTACAATGATAAAATAGGTAAGAAACCCGGCAGAAACGGAGGAATGTTACATGACCGAGCAGCTTCAGGAACACAATTTAGAGGATCTCTATCGTGCTGTCCTCTGTCTGCAGACCGAGGAGGAGTGCGAGAAGTTTTTCGCCGACCTCTGTACGGTCAACGAACTCAAATCCATCTCCCAGCGGGTGGTCGTCGCCAGAATGCTGAAGGACAAATCGGTCTACAGCGACATCGTCGCCGCCACCGGGGCTTCCACGGCAACCATCTCAAGAGTGAATCGCGCTCTGCATTACGGCGAGGGCGGCTATGAGCTGGTTCTGGAACGTCTGGGTGAAGAAAACGGGGCAGACTGAGGCCATTTTATTTTAAAAAAATCGTAAAAAAGCGGTTGACATCAAGGCCCAGATAGTTTATATTATTAACCGTCGCCGATACGACAGATCGCCGCACAACGCGGGCGTTCGGCAGACGAAATGGGAGTTTAGCTCAGCTGGGAGAGCATCTGCCCTACAAGCAGAGGGTCACAGGTTCGAGCCCTGTAACTTCCACCACTTTTCAAAATCACATGGCCCGGTAGTTCAGCTGGTTAGAACGCTAGCCTGTCACGCTAGAGGTCGTCGGTTCGATCCCGATCCGGGTCGCCATATTTATGCTTCTGTAGCTCAGTCGGTAGAGCAGGGGACTGAAAATCCCCGTGTCGATGGTTCGATTCCGTCCGGAAGCACCATTTGCGGATTTAGCTCATCTGGTAGAGCGCCACCTTGCCAAGGTGGAGGTAGCGGGTTCGAGCCCCGTAATCCGCTCCATTTTTTGGCACCATAGCCAAGTGGTAAGGCAGAGGTCTGCAAAACCTTGATGCCCCAGTTCAAATCTGGGTGGTGCCTCCACATTGTGTCCCGACTTCTGGTCGGGACACAGTTTTCCAGATGTGGAAGTTTAGCTCAGCTGGGAGAGCATCTGCCCTACAAGCAGAGGGTCACAGGTTCGAGCCCTGTAACTTCCACCACTTTTCAAAATCACATGGCCCGGTAGTTCAGCTGGTTAGAACGCTAGCCTGTCACGCTAGAGGTCGTCGGTTCGATCCCGATCCGGGTCGCCATGTGCGGATTTAGCTCATCTGGTAGAGCGCCACCTTGCCAAGGTGGAGGTAGCGGGTTCGAGCCCCGTAATCCGCTCCATACAAAAGCACTCCGATTTTTCGGAGTGCTTTTTTCTGTCTTCTGAAAAACTGGCGGCCGGCTTCGAAGAGCCGACCGCCGCTTTTCTCCTCAATAGCGGATGGATACCACAGATTTTGGAATGACAAATTCACACACGCCCATGTACATCGGTGCGACCTCGCCGCGGTCAAAGACCAGCACCAGATTGCCATGAGGATTGACATAGAACTGCGTGCTGTCTCCGATGGTCCGGTCCGTGAACGCGTCCGGAAAATCGGGGTCGTCGATGAAGTAGCTGACGCGGTCGGATTCCTTCTTCTGCTTTCGCATCTGGCGGCGGACCTCTCTGGTGAGTTTCGGCTGCCAGTCGGTGCCGGGCGCAAACATGTCGCCGAGTTTCAGGATGCGGCCGGTTCCCTTATCCAGATTATAGATGCGGACCTGCTCGCCGGTATCGGCGCTGGTAATTGTCGTGTTGAACCGGAGAGAAAAAAGCCGTGCATTGTCCGTAACCACGGTGTAATCCAGTCTGATATCTCTGTAGCCCTTCCCGGAGCTCTCCGCGAGATCGCGCCGGTACTGCCGGATGATGGTCTGGGCATAGGCGTTGATGTCGTCATTGACAGATTTCGGCGCCCCCTCAATTTTCGGGGTCCGGACATCGGCGCTGTGGCCGCCGGTCTGGTCCCGGAAGTGCCGGAAGGTCACGACTTTTGTGATGGGGCCGAGCACCGGGACTCTGGCCATTGCGGTGTTCAGTGTGGCGCTGCTGTTGGCGAGCACAACGATCAGGGCAAAGACGGCCGCCAGGCTTGTGATGGTTTTGGTCCAGGCGTTCCATCCGCTGCGCCGCTTCTTTTCCGGTGCCTTTTCGGTTTCTTTCAGGGTGCGGCGCACGCGGGCTTCCAGCTCGGGAGGGACGGGGATGGACTCATATTCTGCCCGCAGGCCTGCAAGCTTCTCGTCTTTCATGCGCGATCCACTCCTTCCTCCATATGTACGCGGAGTTTCTTCAGAGCACGGTAAAGTGTGCTTTTGACGGTACTTTCCCGCATGTCCAGCGCATCCGCGATTTCGCGCAGGGTCTGATCTTCAAAATAGTGCAGTACGAGGATCAGGTATTCGTTTTCCTTGAGCAGGCGCATGGCCTGCTCAAGGTCAATATTGGAATAGCGGTCGTCCTCGCCGCGCTCGGGTATCTCAGCGTCGGTGCGCCTTTTGTTCTGCCGAAGCAGATCCAGCGCACAGTGGGCGACGGTGCTTAGAAGCCAGCTTTTAGCCGCGGCTTTTTTGCGGATATCTCCGCAGCGGGTCATGGCTTTTACGACGCTGTCCTGCACGACATCCATGGCATCCGCTTCATTTTTAACATAGGTGAAGGCAAGCCGATACATGGCCGAGTACTCGTCCAGGATCAGGGCCTCCATCTGTTTTCGTTCCATACCGTTCTCTCCTTTCTGCCTGCATTCATGAGACGTGGGAGAAGACAAAATAGTTTCAAAAATTTGGCACCCCTATCATAGCGGATTGCACGGGAAAAGAGAAGGGGCACAAAAAAACAGCAATTCGCTTCTCGGAGCGAATTGCTGTCCTCTTTCCGGCATACCGGCGGATGTTAATAGATAGATACGTGTTTCTCTTTCTTCAGCGTTTCAATGACGGCCTGGCTGGCGTCGGAGATGTCATGTGCGATGATTTCCGGCTCCTCTTTGCAGCCGGCGTCGAACCAGTCCTTGATGGCGTAGAGCGCGCCGTAAGTGACAAAGTCAAAGGCCATGCCGAGCACGTGTTCATCGGTAATACCGTATTCCCGGTAGTTCTGATAGGCTGTTGGACGGATCTCCTCCAAAACGACCGAGAGAAATTTGTTGTTTGTGATGTTGTCCAGAATGAGTTTGCCCATCAGCGGTTCGTCCTGGACCAGCCGACAGGCGGCGAGTACGGTGCCGTATTCGTCGTTGAGCTGCACGCTCGCGTACAATGTGGTGCGGATCTGCTCCTCAAAGTCGTGGAGAATGTGGTCGAAGAGCTCGATGGGGTCGCGGTAGTGGGAGTAAAAAGTGTTGCGGCTGATATCGGCTTCTCTGCACAGCTCACTCGTGGTAATCTTCTTCAAATTTTTTCGCCGCATGAGCTTCAGAAGTGCTTCCTTCAGGGCATTCTTTGTGTAGCGGACCCTGCGGTCAGTATTTTTGCTGTCCATCCTTGTTGATACCCCTGTCTGTATTTTTCCTTACCCAATTATTAGGATTGTCATTGTCTCCCCAAAAGGCGGAGCCAGTCAATATAAAACCCATAATAACATTATAGTGTCTGATATGTCTGTTTTCAAATGGTTTTAAAAAAACAGACCGACGATTTTTGCAAATTACAGGGTTTGACGAAATGCTTCCCAATTCTCGCCGTGGCTTTGGCACTCATTGTAGCCGCTGAGATCTTTTATGACTTCGCCGGCGATAATCAGGCCGACCACCGGCGGGACAAACGAGGTGCTGCCGGGCGTGGCGCGCCGCCCGGTGTTCTCCTCCGCCGGGAGCGGCTCAATCGGCTGCTCGGTGGAACAGACTACCTTGACATGGCGGATGCCGCGGCGGCGCAGTTCTCGGCGCATGACCCGGGCCAGCGGATCTCCCTGGGTTTTTGCAAGGTCCATGACCTGGAACGCCGTCGGATCCATCTTATTTCCGGCCCCCATGGCCGAGATGATCGGCGTGCCGGCCTGGCTGCATGCCTCGATCAGCCCGATTTTTCCGCTCACGGTATCAATGGCATCTACGACATAGTCGCAGGCGGAAAAATCAAACTGACTGCGCGTCTCCGGCAGGAAGAAGACGGGGTATTTGTGAACCGTCGTTTCCGGGCAGATGGCATGGATGCGCTCCTCGGCGGCATCGACCTTTTCCATTCCCATGGTCTGGTGGGTGGCGACGATCTGCCGGTTCAGGTTGGTGAGGGAGACCTGGTCATGATCGATGAGATCCAGCGTGCCGATGCCGCCCCGGGCCAGCGCCTCGACGACGTAGCCGCCGACTCCGCCGATGCCGAATACGGCGACGCGGGCGTCTCTCAGTTTCTGCATGGCGCCGGGGCCGAACAGGAGCTCGGAGCGGGAAAATTCATGGATCATAGGGTATGCCTCCTGTGGAAATAACAAGTTTTTTCCATAATACCATAAAAGCTGCTGCAGAAAATACGGAATTTTCGGTTGACAGAATACCACTGTGGGGTATAGAATGAACCACAGAAGAAAGATACCCCTTAGTGGTATTAAGTCAGGAGGAACGGCCTATGGCAGAAGAGCAGAAAGACTGCAGCTATATTCACAATCATAAAGCCCGTACGCCGGAGGAGCAGAAAAAACTGCTGAATCGACTCAGACGAATTGAGGGACAGGTCCGGGGCATTGAGGGCATGGTGGAGAAAGACGCCTACTGCCCGGAAATCCTGGTCCAGGTCTCTGCTGTTACCTCGGCGCTGAACTCCTTTAACAAGGAGCTGCTGGCATGTCATATCCGCGGATGTGTCGCGGACGACATCCGGGATGGAAATGACGAATCCATCGATGAACTCGTCCGCGTCCTGCAGAAACTCATGAAATAAAGGAGATGTAATATGGACCAATACAATGTCACCGGCATGAGCTGTGCTTCCTGTGCCACACATGTGGAGACTGCAGTCAGCAAGGTGCCGGGCGTCACATCGGCGACGGTCAGCCTTCTGACCAACTCCATGGGCGTGGAAGGCACTGCATCGCCGGAGGCAGTCATTCAGGCGGTCAAGGACGCCGGCTACGGTGCCTCGCAGATGGGCGCCGGGGAGGAGACGCACAAGGTCTCCGCTTCTGAGAAGCTCCGTGCAGAGGAGGAGGCCTTGAAGGACCATGAGACGCCGAAGCTGCGGCGCCGGTTCTGGACCTCGTTCGGCTTCCTGATGGTGCTCATGTACTTTTCCATGGGCGTGTCCATGTGGCACTGGCCCGCGCCCGGGTTCCTCGCCCATAATGTGGTAGGGCTCGGCATGCTGGAATTGCTGCTCGCCATCATTATTATGTATATTAACCGCAAATTCTTCGTCAACGGGTTCCGGAGCCTCTGGCACCGCGCCCCGAACATGGACGCTCTCGTGGCACTGGGTTCCAGCGCCTCGTTCCTCTACAGCCTGTATGCGCTGTTTAAAGCGTCCTGGGATGTTGCCCGTATGGCCGCCATGGGAGGTGCGCCAGGTATGGCCGGCATGCACAGCGCCATGCCCGGCATGAAATACATGGACAGCTTCTACTTTGAATCGGCTGCCATGATCCTCGTGCTCATCACCATCGGCAAGGTGCTGGAATCCCGTTCCAAGGGCAAAACCACCAGCGCGCTGAAGTCACTGATGGCTCTGGCGCCGAAGACCGCCGTGCTGGAGCGGCACGGCGAAGAGGTCACCGTCGATATCGACGAAGTACAGATCGGAGATATCTTTGTGGTCCGCCCGGGCGAGAACATCCCCGTGGACGGTGTCGTCGTCGACGGCACCAGCGCGGTCAATGAGAGCGCCCTGACCGGCGAGAGCGTTCCGGTGGACAAGGCGGAGGGCGACGTCGTCAGTGCGGCGACGGTCAACCAGTCCGGATTCCTGCGCTGCCGCGCCACCCGCGTCGGCGAGGACACCACACTCTCCCAGATCATTCAGATGGTCAGCGATGCCGCCGCCACCAAGGCGCCCATCGCCAAGGCGGCCGACAAGGTCAGTGCCGTCTTTGTCCCGGCGGTCATCCTCGTCGCGCTGATTACCCTCATCGTCTGGCTCATCATCGGCAACGGCTTTGAGTACGCGCTGTCCCGCGCCGTCGCGGTCCTGGTTATCAGCTGCCCGTGTGCACTCGGCCTCGCGACCCCGGTGGCCATCATGGTCGGAAATGGCAAAGGCGCTAAAAACGGCATCCTGTTCAAGACGGCCGCCTCTCTGGAGGAGACCGGCAAGATGGATGCCATTGCGCTGGATAAAACCGGCACCATCACCAACGGGACTCCGGTCGTCACCGACCTGGTACCCGCAGCGGGCGTAAGCCGGGAAGATCTGATCCGCACCGCCTATGCCGTGGAGCGCTCCAGCGAACACCCGCTTGCCCGCGCCGTCGTCGCCTATGGAGATGAACATCAGCTGACCGCAGATGCGGCAGAGCAGGTGCAGGCACTCCCCGGGCACGGCCTGACCGGCCGGGCAGAGGGACACGACATCACAGGCGGAAGCCTCCGATACATTTCCTCGGTCTCCCAGGTCCCGGAATCGATCCGGACCCGTTCCGAAGCACTTGCCGGCGAGGGCAAGACCCCGCTTCTGTTTACGCGGGACGGCGAGCTGCTCGGCGTCATTGCCGTTGCAGACGTCATGAAGGAGGAGAGCCCGGAGGCCATCCGCCAGCTGCAGAACATGGGGCTTCACGTCGTTATGATTACCGGCGACAATGCCCGCACCGCGGCCCATATCGGGCAGCAGGCGGGTGTCGACGAGATCGTCTCCGACGTCCTGCCCGACGGCAAAGCGGACACCATTAAGGCGCTGCAGAAGAAGTACGGCAAAGTCGCAATGGTCGGCGACGGCATCAACGACGCGCCGGCTCTGGCACAGGCCGATATGGGCATGGCCATCGGCGCAGGCACCGACGTTGCCATAGACGCCGCCGATGTCGTCCTAATGAACAGCCATCTCGATGACGTGCCTGCCGCGGTCCGTCTGAGCCGCCAGACCCTGACCAATATCCATGAAAACCTGTTCTGGGCGTTCTTCTACAACGTCATCTGCATCCCGCTGGCCGCCGGCGTCTACACCGGTCTGCTCGGCTGGTCCCTCAATCCGATGATTGCCGCGGCCGCCATGAGCCTGTCCAGCTTCTGCGTCTGCATGAACGCGCTCCGCCTGAATCTGTTCCACCTGCGGAGCACAAAACACGATAAAAAGAAGAAACACAAAAAGGAGTCTGCTGTTATGGAAGAAAAAACAATTCGCGTCGACGGTATGATGTGTGAGCACTGCGAGGCCCGCGTCAAAGAATCGCTCGAGAAGATCAAACATGTGGTTTCCGCATCGGCGGACCATGAGAAGAGCGAGGCTGTCCTTCAGCTCGACGGCAATGTTAAGGAAAAAGATCTGAAAAAGGCAATTGCCGATGCCGGCTACACTTACGTCGGCTGACTGCTTGTTCCATTTGTCAGGGAACGCCGTTGGATTTCAGTATCCTGCGGCGTTCCTTTTCCGTTCGGCGGGACGCTTTTTATCAATATTTTACAGCCGGTTTCTGCGATACTCTCCTATAGCCGGTACCTGAATTCGGAAAGGAGAGATACGATGATCTATGAAGCCATGAACCAGGCTTTTTACGGGTTTGATACGGCTGTATACACCTTCGTCGGGAATCATCAAACGGTTTTCCTCAACCATTTGAACTGGTTCTTCACGTTCTTCGGCGGCGACCCGGTGGCCTATTTTCTGATGGCGCTCGGCCTGGTGCTCTGCTTCCCCAAAAAGAGCCGAAAATATGGGATGACGCTTCTCATTGCGGTTTTCCTGTCGTTTTTTGTCACCAATTATGGAATCAAGGGCATCTTCAACCGCCCGAGGCCTTTTATCACCTTAAAAACCGCTCCGTTCTGGCCGTTCTACGAGGCGCATCACCGGTTTGCGGTGGTCGGCACCGGTCATCAGCCGTCTTATGAGCCGTCCATGTCGTTCCCATCGGGCCATACGACTCTGGCGTTTACGTACACAACCGCTCTCATCTGCAGCTGCATGTGGAGCGGCAGAAAGTGGGCATGGTGGCTGACGCCCTGGCCGTTTCTGGTTGGCCTGAGCCGTATTTACATCTTTGTCCACTACCCGAGCGACGTGCTTTTCGGCATGCTCA
>R19__coassemble_263_pt1 | contig 27280 bp, 25 predicted proteins | sample R19__metabat2_high_PE_001 | metagenome-assembled genome bin R19
AATGGCACGGCCGGACATGAAATAGATAATGAGAAACGCAACCAGCAGCAGCGCCAGGCCGCCGAAGATATACATACGGAGCTGGAAGTACAGGCTGGAGAGCTCCTGGGAGCGGTCCGCCAGGGCAATCTTATAGCCGCCCTTGTACGGTTCCCGCAGGTACCGCAGGGAATATCCCTTCACATTGCCGCGTTCCTTTTTGGCGCCCACCGCATAGTGGGACGAATCCGCCAGCATATTGCCGTCCACTGCCACATTCTGCAGAGACGTGCAGCCGGCGGTCAGGATGTTGCCGTTGGCATCGGTAATAACGACGAAGATGACGCCGTTATAGTCGCCGCTCTTTTCCGTCCGGCTGCCGTTGTAATAGAAATTGGCGACATTGGTAATGCCGTTGGAGGTCGTGATGGTGTTCAGAAGTTCTTCCATTGTGCTGAGGGAAGAACGCTTCTGGTAGGAGTAGCTGAGACCGCATAGGGTGGCAATACCGCAGACCACTACAATAAAACAGATGGTAAACGAAACGGCGATAAACTGCCGCCTTAATTTTTTTAACACCTTACGGCTTCGCCTCCAGTCGGTAGCCGACCTTGCGGACGGTTGCAATCTGTACGTTGGCATTCAGATGGCGGAGCTTCTTGCGCAGGAAGGAGATATAGACCTCCACATTGTTGTCCTCGGCGTCTGACTCAGTGCCCCAGACTTTGACGAGAATGTCCTCTTTCGGGACAATGACGTTGGGGCTCGACATGAGAAGACGCATGATTTCAAACTCCTTGGGGCCGAGATTGATGCTGCGGGTCTGCCCGACCAGGGAATAGTTGGAGAGGTCCAGCTTGATGTCCTCAAACGCGAGCTCGTTGAGTACCACTTCGCCCTGGCGGCGGGAGACCGCGCGGACGCGGGCCAGCAGTTCGCCGGGGACAAAAGGTTTTGTCAGATAGTCGTCTGCGCCGGCGTCGAGACCGCGGATCTTGTCTTCGGAGCCGTCCCGCGCCGTCAGCATGATGACAGGCGTCGTGTTCTTATTGGCCCGCAGGCGGCGGACCACCTCAAAGCCGTCCATTTTCGGGATCATGACGTCCAGGACAATGACGTCATAAATGTCGCTCATGGCGTAGTCAAACGCATTTTCGCCGTCATGGACCACGTCGACAAAGTAGCGCTGGGACTTCATAATTTCCGCCAGCGCCTCCGCCAGTTTGACCTCGTCTTCTACGATTAAGACTCGCATTGGGGAACCTCCGATTGTCGTATTGGTAATGCCTAGATTATATCACAGATCACGCGTCCGGAACACGGTCATGCAGTGCCCGGTACGGAGCAGTGTCCGCATTCGGAGACACCAGCCGCGGAGCCGTTTTTCCATCGTTCACAGCGCCGCGGTCATCCTGCGAAAGATGGATGTTGAAATCGTTGTCCGGGAAATCCGTCTTCGACCCGCAGTAGGACTCGATGAGCTCCTGCGCAAAATCGGCCATCATCCTCTTCGGCCGCTCCGGGACCGCCCCGTTCCACAGGATCGGCTGGAAGACATCGTTTACCGGATCCAGCCCGCCCGCTGCAAAAAAGGGCGCCGGGAGCAGATCCTCCAGGGCCGCCAGCGCATGCTCCGGGCTCTCCGAATGCAGCTGCTCTGCAATCGTCTCCGCCATGCGATCCAGCATGGAGCCGTCCGCAAATTTTCGCGATGCGGCGCGGAACCAATAGGGGCGCTGGACATGGTCGCAGCCGTCGGCGAGGGCGCCGGTCAGGAAGTTCAGATACGAGAGAAACGTGTGTCCTTTGGCCACTGGGAATCGCGCCAGTGCCTGAACCAGACTTTCGGGAACGCGGGGGCCGAACTTTCTGCGGAACTTGGCCGGGGGCATCATTTTCCCGCGTCCGTACTCGGTGAGGTCCGGGATATTCCGCGTCCAGCCCTCTACCGGGTCTTTAAAATGCAGATCCAGATGCTCGATGGTCTCGCCCCGCACCTGGAACTGACGGGGCGTACCCGATACGGTGATGGATCGCATCGGGGACGGAAAGGTTACGGCAGCCCCCGTGTCAATGTCGAAGATGGCGTTTCCCCGTTTGGTCACGAGCTTGGCGACATCCTGTTTGTGGCTGTGTCCGGTGAAAATCAGATGCATGCCGGCGTCGGCGAACGCCGCGGCAGCCGCCTCCCAATCCGGAATCAGATACTGTTTGGTCAGCACCGTCTGCAGCGTGTAGTGCGGCAGCAGATTGTGGTGCATCATGCCGATGACCACATCTCCACGTGCGTCGGCCTCCTGTATCTGACCGAGCGCCCATTCCATGAGAGGGGCCGTCAGCAGTCCATGCCCCTCCGCGCGATCTTCTCCGCTGAAAGTGACATCGGCAGTACAGCAGCAGGAGTTCAGCACCAGAATGGTGAATCCCTCTTTCGGCCGTGCGGCGTACGATCCGTCCCCCGCCTGCCCGGTTTCGGGATGATAATGCTCCAGGATGCCGGGGTCTTCGAAGACTGTCTCCCGGTAAAGATCGAAAAACTGTTCCGGTGTAACGGAATTCATGCTCTCTCCAGTGCGAAAGTTGAATCCGTCGGGGTTGTCGATATCGTGGTTCCCGGGGCAGAGACAGATATGGAGATCTGGCAGATCCCTTTTCAGGGCGCCAAGCTTCCGGGCTGTCGCTTCATGGCAGAGCCGCTCCCCGTCTTTCGTGAGATCACCCGAGAGGAGCAGGACGTCGGGACGGAGTCTGCGGACCTCCTGTAGCTGCCGGTCGAAGATGGCCTCGCTCTCCGCAATCATCTTGCGCCCGCTGCTTCGCAGAGCGCGGTATTTCTCTGTATTGGCCAATGTGCTTCCGAGCGCTGCGTGCCCGTCGGCCATGTGCACCAGAGTCAGTGTCGATTTTGGATTCATGATCAGGCCCCCTGTTTGAGATTGTTATTATTATACCAGCCTGTGCCAGACCCCTGCATCCCTGATTCCTCTTCGCCGGAGCTCCCCGTCAAAAAAACCGCACCCTGCATAGCTGTGCAGAATGCGGTCTTCTTCTATTGCTGTCGTTATTAGTCGCTCGGCGTAATCCGCTTCGAGATCTGAATAATAGCCTGATAAACCGGCGTGTCCGACTTCGCAATGAGCGGAGCGGTGAAGCCCTGTCCGTCGTTCATGACACCGTTTTCCCGCTCCGTCTCGGTTATAGAGAAGGAAATATCATTCGGATCGTTTTGGTCGTCGGTAAAGGAATCGACGGCATCGACCAAAAGACCGCAGAGGGTCCTGGTGACCGGGCCGCGCAGGATTTTTGCCTTGCCGGCACCATTCAGGACGGCGTTATAGACATCCCGTTCTGCGTCCAAACCGGCGTTTTTCAGGACATCCTCCGGCAGAAGCACGTTCAGAATGGTTTTTGCAGTATCGGCCGGGATTTCAGCGAGATGGACGGCGAGCACAGCGGCAATCTGGTTGACCAGGGTGCCGTCGGAGACGCGCTCGGTTCCGGCCTGAACCCAGGCGGGCATCGGACCATTGTCTGTGCCGTCCGAGTTCACGGCATAGACATAGTTGACATAGTCCAGAAGCGTCCTGCCGCTGCAGTCGCCGAGGGGCAGATCGGAGAGATCATCGGTGAGTCCTCCCAGCCAGTCGAGAACGGAGTCCGGGAAGTCGATCCCTTTGTCGGCAAATCCGTCCTCCAGCGTGATGGCCAGGTAGTTCCGGAAGATGGCCTTGGAGAGCATGAAATTTCGGCTGTAGGCCGTCAGGTCCTCAATCTTATTCTGTTTTTTCAGGATCTTGTCATAGTACTGGATTTTCAGGTTCTGGATAGTCTTCCCGTCCGCCTGAATCTGCTCCGCGCCGTTCCGGAAACTGCGGCTGAACTGGACGACCCGCATGGGGCACGGGTACTGCGAGCCCGATCCGGTCTCAATATCGTAGAGATCGTTGCCTTTCTCCGACCGGTTTTTCGCGACATCCTGCGCATGGGCGTGGCCCGTAAACGCAAAATGCATGCCCGCATCTGCAAACTCCTTGGAGATGCGGTCCCAGTCATCCACCAGATACGTCTTCAGATAGAGCGGCTGGATGGAGAAGTGTGCCACCAGGCCGTGGTGCTGAAGTCCAATGACGACGTCGCCTCTGGCCCGGGCCGCCGCAATCTGCTTCATGGCCCAGTTTTCAAGATCTTTGGAGATGGCACCGCGGGTCTGGTGCTCCTCCTTCTGGTTGCTGGTATTGTCCGCACTGTAGCAGCAGGAGTCAAGGGCAAGGATGGTATAACCCTTTTTCGGCCGCGCCGCATAGGACTCCTGCCCCGATTCCTTCCCCACCGGAGGCGTATAGCGGGCAATTACCGTCGGATCGCTGTATGTGACTCCGCTGTAGATCGCGCGGAAGAGCTCCGGTGTGGTACGGGTTGCCTTTGCGGCCTTGCCGTCCACCATCGGCTTGCTGTAGTCCTCCGCCTTCCGGTTGTTGATGTCATGGTTGCCGTTGATGACATAGATATGCATTTTCGGCATCTCTTTTTTCAGCTTTTCGAGATTGGCCGCCAGCACACGGTGGCTCTCGGCCTCTCCGTCTTTGGTGAGGTCCCCTGAGAGCAGAAGCACGTCCGGTTTCTCCTTCCGGACCTGATTCAGCTGTTCCAGGAAGATGGCCTCGCTCTCCGAGAGCATCTTCGGCACCTTGTTGCGCATGTGCCAGTAGCCCGCATTGTCCTCAATGAGATCGGATGCCAGCACATGGCAGTCCGACATAGACACCACCTTCAGCGAATCGGTGCCGCCCGATTTTTCCGCGGCCCCCGCCGTCGGCGCCAGCAGCAGGCTGGCCATCATCAGCAGACTGAGCAGCACCGCCAATATGCCGCGGTATCTTCCCCTTCTCGATTCAGTCTTTGTCATAAAAAACCTTTTCCTTTCCACAGAACCTTTTTTTCGTTGAAGGAATCTTTATAGAAGAAATCCAATAACAACAGTGTTTTTATTCTATCATACATCATGTACAATTCTTGTATAATTAATGTAAGAAAGGAGATTTTCCATGTTTTGTCCCAACTGCGGAACCCAGCTCCCGGACGGTTCCCGGTTCTGCCCCTCCTGCGGGTTCAGCCTGACCGGTGATACACCGGCAGATCCATCCCATCCGAAACCCCCGGTGCAGGCTCCTCAGCAGCCCTCTTATCAGCAGGTGCCGCCGGAGCCAAAGCAGCAGCGGCAGCCGCTGAACTGGCCCGCCTTCATTCGGACGATGACCACAGGCGACGTCCGAAACCTGTCCCTCGCCGGCCTTCAGGCGGCGCTGCTGGCCGCCCTCTGCGGCGTCATTTTTATCACACAGGACGCTGAGGGACTGCCGCGCGTCTTTGACACCGGCTCTTCCGGTTCGGTTGCGGTCACTGTCTTTTTCATCATTCTGATGATTGCCGCCCTTGTGCTGCTGGCGTTTTCCATTACTATCGACATCATCCAGCTCGCACGGCGAAGTACTATCAAAAATCTGGCGGCGAATCTGATTACCGACATCCTCGTTTTCGGCTCGGTCTTTTTCCTGATCCCCACTTATCAGACGTTCTATGCAGCGGCGAAATATCTCGGTGAATACAGCGGCTTCTATGATGACTTTTCAAATTTTCTTTACAGTTCCATTCCCTATATAGACCAGTATCCCTCCGCGGCCGCCAGCATCACGGTTCTGGCCCTCTCCGCCATCGGCATCGCCGTCATCCTGTCGCTGGATTACCTGTACCGGGAGCCTGCCGAATAAAAACAAAACTTTCATTTTCAGAAGCGGGATTTCTCCCGCTTCTTATTTTTTTCACAATCGTGATCTATAATAGTTGCCGTTAACATTGGAAAGGAGCAAAAAGAATGAAATGTCCGAACTGTGGATTCGAAATGCCGGACGGCCTGAAGTACTGCCCCAATTGCGGAACCGAACTGCAGGACCAGTCCGCCCCGAAATCAGATGAGAGCCAGAAGAGGTCCTTCCACTGGCCATCCTTTATTACCAATATGACCGCCTCTCAGTACAGCGGCATCGCCTTTTCGGGCACTGTACTCGGTCTGCTGGCGTCTGTTCTGGCGCTCATCTTCATTGCGCCCACCCGCACAGCGCTCCCGCGCATCTGGTACACCGGCTCTGCCGGCTCCAGCGCAGTCGCCGCCGTCTCCATGATTCTTTTCATTGCGGCTATTGTCCTGAACTTTGCGGCCGCCGTATTCGGCGGAATACAGCTGGGACGAAAGGCGGGCTATCCGCATCTCATCCAGACGCTCTGCGCCGTCGGCGTCGACTTTGTCGCGCTGTTCTTCCTCATCCCCACCATGCAGTATTTTCTTAATGAGGCCCAGGTGCTGAACATGGGATTTGACATGAACAGCTTTTTCCAGGGCATCGCTATGGCAGGACCTGAGACCGTCCACGATCTTCTGAGACAGATAAATACCCCATCTGTCGCAGCCTCCATCGTTATTCTGGTCCTGTCGGCCGCCGCAGTAATCGTGGTGCTCAACGCCAGCCTGCGGACCCCCGCCGATGCCGGCCCAGCCGATGAGCTCGCCGAAAAAGTAGATCTGTAATTTCCGCACACAAAAAGGACCGCTGCAGCGGTCCTTTTTTCTTTTGCCGGAATGCCGTTCTGGCAGATCAGAAAGCCGGAACTCAAAAACAGATCTGCCATTTTCGAAAAAACTCAGAAAAATATCTGCCATTTTCGAAAAAACTTGAAACAATATCTGCCACACCCAGCCGGGCGGCGCCAGAACACACGAATTGCTTCGGCTAACCGCTGCCATTCTACGAAGCCAATCTGCAGAAAACACACGCAAAAAACCGCCTTCCGCTTTGCTCGCGGGAGGCGGTCAGTCTATTGAAAACAGTTATTCCGGAAGCTTCATGGCCTTTGCCAGAGTGAAAGTCGGCATAATGGTTTTGGCCTTGGTACCATCCTCGAGGACGATATCTTTGCCGTCGGCGTCTTTGGCGTTGACGCGGCGGCCCTCGAATCGCGCGCGCTTGATGTGGGGCTTCTGGGACTTCGTGGTTTTTCCCTCTTCCACCCAGTGGATTTCCATGGGATCTTCCCCGGAGGCAATGACCTCGTCGGCCAGGTCCTTCATGGGGGCGCCGGACTGCGCGCCGACCTCCCAGTAGGACGGGCGGATCATCTGATGGGTCTTCTTGCCGACCTTTTTGCGGGAGACGCAGGTCTCCTTGTGGAACGCGACATCGGGCTCTTTCTGGCTCAGATAGGCAGTCAGGAGCAGAGCGGCGCGGAGTCCCAGCTGCGGCGGCTCCTCGGTAACGCGGTCAATCTTCAGGCTGGCGGGGTCGGCGTCTGCCTTCCAGGTGCCGGTGACGACGAAGCCGTTGCGGAAGAAGGTCAGGCACTGGAGCACTGCGTCCGGAATGTCCGTCTCAACGAAGATGCCGTTGATTTCGCTGTTGGCATCGTGCAGATCCAGGAAAAAGGTGTTGAACGGCGGGTGAAGCATCTCGCTCTTCACGGTCGTAATGTCCGCGGCCATCAGGGCGTTGTAGAGACCTTTCTCCACGTGATACGACTGGCGGGAAGCCTGCCAGTCCTTGATGTTGGCATAGCCGCGGAAGTACTGTTCCACCACGCCGGCGCGGTCCGGATCGTTCTGCATGACCGCCGACATGACCTGGATAGAGATATCCCGCAGGGCCTCCTGGCGGTTGCCCCGGGCCTGGATTTCCCGGTCGATCTGGCGGTAAAATGCATCGAAGTCCCGGTTGGATTTCATGCAGATGTCGGCATACGAATCTAAATACTGTTTTGGCATCGTTCTCACTCCTATAGGGAATCTGATTATAAATTATAGCACAATTGACCTTCGTTCCGCCACCGGCCGGATTTGGAAAGATTGGCAGAACTTTTTCCCCCTGTCATCCCCTCTTCTTCCTGCAAAGTTTGAAGAAGGAGCGTGGAGATCGACATGGCCTGTTCCAAGCAGTTCGACTACACGGAAAATATTCAGCAGATCCTTGGCGGGAGCGAAGAGGCGTTCAACCGCCTCTATATGCAGTCGATCGGACTGGTAGAAGCCGCCTGCCGCAAATATCTGAAGGACAAGACACTCACCGACGACATGGTATTGGACGTCTACGTGCAGGTCCGCAGCAGCCTTTCCCAGCTGCGCGACCCCGAGAAATTCAACGGATGGGTCACCACCATCGCCCGCAACCGCTGCTTTCGGGAAAATCAGCGCAATGAAACCGCCGAACGCGAGTGCCGGACGACGCCGATTCCGGATCTCCACGACGACAATGTCGCCGAGGACTGCATCCTGTTCCAGACCGCCCGGGATGAGACGGCAGACCTCGAGAACGACGAAATCCTCCGCCAGATCATGGCGGATCTCTCAGAGAGGGAGCGCCGCTGCATTTATCTGTCCTTTATGGAGAACTACAAAGACCGCGAAATTGCTGAAATGCTCAACATCCCCCTCGGCACCGTCAAAAGCAGCAAACACTATGCCATGAAGAAAATGCGGAGGAAAGCAGACGACATTGAGGAAAAAGAAGGCATCGCACTGCACGGGTTCTCCTTCCCCGCCCTGATCCATGCCTGCCGCCTATATCAATCTCTGCGCGATCCATCCATTGCCGCGTCCGCTGCTGTCTCCGCCCCGGCTCCAATCGCCGCCGCCCATACGGCCGGTGTCTCCTTCTGGTGGAAACTGCTTGCAATTATGCTTACAATTGGAGTAGCTGCTGGTGGAATCGGCTATGGCATCAGCTACAGCCGCGAACAGAGGCCGGGACAGTCGAATGTGGTTGTCTCAACGACCACGAATTCTACTGCTGTCCGCGCTGCAGCAGCAAATCCCCGCCAAACAGCCTCTGTTAGTATCCAGCAAAGAAATATAAGTGTAACAAGTGTCCGTCAGCCTTTTCCTGCAGGGCTCGTTGTGACCAATAATGATGATCCCCCAGGCCAAACTTCAGATACAGAATCCAGTCAAATATTAAGTAGTACTACTGACCAAGATATTCCATATAATTAATAAGGAGACCCGCCATGGATATGGACCAGCACTTTCTTGTCAACAAATCGAAGATCGCGCAGATGATGGACGCGCTGGAGATTGGACCGGAGGACCGGGTCCTGGAGCTCGGGGCCGGGATTGGCACCGTGTCCCGCCATGTACCGCGCTGCCGGTCGCTGACGCTCGTCGAGAAAGACGCCGAGCTCTGTGAATATCTGATAGAACAGTTTCAGTTCGATCCAGATGTACAAATTATCTGCGACGATGCCCGTCTCGTGCTCCCCGAGTGGAAGGCGGATAAAATTCTGAGCTGCCTGCCCTGGGAACTGACGACAGAAATCCTTTCAATCCTAGCTGTTACGCCATTTTCGGCAGCTGTCATGTGTGTGCGTAAAGGAGATAGCCATTACAGCAATTTTAGCCAACTTGATGTGCAAAAATTATGCATTTTAGATAAATTTGACTTTTCTCCCGCCCAGAGCTTCGACTCCGAGGCGCTCTTCATTCGGCATAGATAAACTTTATTGTAGGAAGAAAAATGAACCAGTTTGCCGTGAAATGTGTCTTTTTTAAATACAATGTTGTAAAATTGACATACAAAACTCATTGGGAAAGAGCTATCTATTTTCATGGCATACGAAGATAATTTTGACTACACATCCAACGTCAAAGCTGCCATTCGCGGAGATGAAGAGGCGTTCAACCGCCTCTACTGGCAGTCCTACGACCTGGTCTACGCCACCTGCCGCTCCTCGGTCAGCGACCGTTCCATGACCGACGACATGGTGCAGGAGACCTATATTCAGGTCTACCACAAGCTGTATCAGATTAAAGATCCCAGCAAATTCAACGGCTGGGTCTGCACCGTTGCCCGGAATATCTGCTACCGGGAAAACGGGAGCAACAAGACCAAAGAAAAGGAGCGCCGCACAACACCTATTGGCGGAGTCCACGACGACAACATGGCAGATGAGCGCATCCTGTACCAGATGAACCGGGATGAGTTTAACGAACTTGCCAACGACGATTTCGTCGGTCAGCTCCTTTCGGACTTAAATGAAGAGGAGCGACGCTGCATTCTCCTCTACAGCGAGGGCTACAAAGAGAAAGAAATTGCCGAAATGCTGGAAATTCCGCTCGGTACAGTCAAGAGCCGCAAGCACTACGCCCTCGGGAAAATGCGGAAGCAGGCGGAGGAAATCGAGGAGAAAGAGGGCTACAAGCTGCACGGTTTCACGGCCCCGGCCTTTTTCAGCGCCCTCCGCATCCTGCGCCGTGTCCAGGAGGCACTTGGGTTTTCCGCAGCCGCGCCCGCAAGTACCTTTCAGACGGAACAGAAAGCGAATCCCGCCGATTCCGTCGGGAAAGCTTCTGTGGCAGCAGGCGCAAAGGCGTCCAGCCATGTTATGCTTTGGCGCATTCTTGCTGTCGTCCTCTCGCTCGGGGTCGTTGCAGCAGCTGTCTCTCTGGCCATTACGCACCGTACCCAGAACGCCGGTTCTCTGATATCCTCCCGCTCCGTCGTCACCTCCGTAAGCAGGTCAGCTGCGGCCGGCGGAGGCCAGGCGGCAAATCGGAACCGCTCTCAGGCAAACAGCACCACGGCGGCCCGGGCCAACCGGGCGCAGCAGGCCGCGCAGAACCGAGGTCAGCAGAACGCGGCCAACAATAATCGATCCGCCCCGCAGACGCAGGCAGCCAACCTCGCCACGACAGCAGATGATCGTGTCTTCAATATGGATGTAAACAATTAACCGACACAGACTGCCTGTATCCGCTCCATTTCGGGTACGGGCACTGTTTCTGTCCGGCATTCTGTTACACTAAGAAAACTTTGCCATCTGTTTTCAATCCGTCTATAATGTTTTTATTCTAATAAAATGAGGAACCTCTATGGCCCAAACCGACAGCTTTAACTATGCACAATCTATCAAGGCGTGCCTGAATGGCGACGAATCCGCCTTCAACGATCTCTACTTTCACAGTGTAGGGATGGTCACGGCTACCTGCCGCAAGTTTATGGGAAACAGCGGCCAGGCGGAAGAGATGGTCCAGGAGACCTATCTCATCATGTATCAGAAGCTGAGTCAGGTCAAAGAACCGGAAAAATTCATGGGTTGGCTCAACACCGTTGCGCAGAACTGCTGCAAAAAAGAGCTCGACAACCATAAAAAGAAATACCCAGCGACGCCCATCGCCGAAGTCTATGACAGCGCCGTCTCCAACGACCAGGTCATGTACATGAGCGGCAGCGGCAACGAAATCAACGCCATGATGGACGACCTCCTGGTCGACCGCCTCATGGAGACCCTGGGCGACGAGGAGCGCCGTCTAATTTCGCTCTACTACCAGGGCTATAAGGAGAAAGAGATTGCCGAACAGCTGGAGATTCCGCTCGGCACCGTAAAGAGCCGCAAACACTATGCCCTTCAGAAAATGGAGAAGACCGCAAGTGCCATGGAACAGCGCGACGAGATCAATCTCCACGGCTTTACCTTCCCCGCCCTCTTCGAAAACATGGTGCTTCTGCGCCGCATCCATCAGGGACTTGGATGGGAACCCGCACCGGCGGCTGTCTCCGCGGGCAGCGGCCAGACTTTTACCGCCGAACAGAAGGCGCCCGCCGCCGGCAGCACGGTCAATGCAGCAAGAGCGGTACCACGTTCCCACATGATTTTCCGCTGGATTGCCCTTGCTATCTCCATCGGCATTGTTGCAGCAGTCATCGGCACAGTGGTTCATCATTACAGCGGCGGCAACGCGCCGCGCCGGAGCAGCAGCGCCGTCAGCAGCAGTGCCAGAAATAACCGCACGGGACAGCAGCGTTCCGGCAGAAACGGCCAAAATTCCACGACCCGGAATATTCAGTCCGTCCAGCCGACCGGCGGAAATAATGCCGGCGCCGGCGCCAATCGTGCAAGGGGTAACACGCCGGCAACCCAGGCCACGAGCCAGCCGGCTCCCACGACGACACGGGATGACCGAATCATCAGCTATAATGTTGGCGGGAATTAACATCTGAATACACGAAAAGGACCGCTGCAGGAGTGCCTGCAGCGGTCCTTTTTTCTTTGCCAATATGGGGATACTGGACTTCACGAGGAGCTTTTCCCCGCCGAGCCGCCGCTCACGGGGAAATATTAAATTTTTGGGCGGCTATCCCCGGAGATTTCGCCCTGTTTCCGCTCAAAATCGGCTTCTCGACGGTCGACTGCGGGGTAGACTTTGATATTCCAGCATCCTTCCCCACTTTTAATACAAAATTCCCGGGTATGTCTCAAACAAAAGAGTAACTAAACCCGTTAACAGGAATCATTCTGAATTGTGTGCGAAATGCCGGTTGATTCGGACGAAAGTAATTTTCTTCCCTCCCGCGCATGGCCGCCTGCACAAAGAAAGATTTTGACCCAAGTCACCCTGTCTCACGCCTCCGCGTGCCGATTCGTCAGCACGGCAAGGCAGCTGATCGAGGTATCGGAACCGGTGTAGAAATCTTCCATGTTCAGGTCGTACCAGGTACCCGGATCGAACACAATGCCAAAATAGGCGGCTTCGCCTTTGTTCAGGCGGATCGGGCCGCGGAAATAGGTGGAGTCGCCGACATAGCCGCCGGCGTAAACCGTGCTGCCGTCTTTCGCACGAAGTTCGAACTGTTCAAACCCGTCAATGGTGTAGGACGAGTCACCTGTGTACTCCACTTCAAAGTAAACCATGGCATAGTCCCCGACGTGGACGAAGGCCAGCGGGTAGAAGACCGCGCTGGTATCCCGATCGAAGCTGCGCCGCTGGGAGTTGAAGTAGTTGGGGCTCAGGTCGAAGAACGTCCTGCCGGGCACCGTCTGCCCGCCTGTTTTCGCAAGCTGTGCCTGCATGGCGGGCGTCGGCCGGGTGACCTCGGCCCAGTGGGGCGGCAGGGAGTTGATCAGCGCGTTGTGGAGAAGCTGGAGGTCGAAGCGCTTCAGGACAATTCGGACTCCTCCTGCGCCGGGGGCGGTTCCACCCCGCGCCGCAGCGCGGTGATGACATTTTCTGCCTCTTCCCAGGCAGCTGCGCCGATCAGCGCCCGCTGCGCCGCCAGCGCCCATGTCTCCGGCTGTGCCCGAAACTCCGGGACAAGCGACCGCCGGTTCACCTCGGCGGTAGCGGTATAGATGTTCTGGATCAGCTCCCGGTCCAGCGCGATCAGCTCGCCAAGCGTCGCCTGCTCCCCGCTCGATTCACGGCTTGTCCCGGCAGCGGATGCGGCCGGAACAAAGACGGACATTGTCATAATCAAGGCCAGTAGAGCGGCCAGAATGCGCTTGAATTTCATAATTACTCCTTTTTTACTGTGCCGCCTCCGCATTGTGGTTGGTCAGGGTGACCTGGATCGCGCAGCTTGCATCGCCATTTACGTCGTAGAGGTCGGCAAAGTCGAGGTCGTACCAGGTGCCCGGATCAAACAATACAAGAAAGTAGGCGGATTCGCCCTTTTCCACGTGGATCGGCCCGCGGAAATAGGAGTCCCCATAATCACTGCCGACCTTGCCGCCAGCATAGGAGATGCCGCTTCGCTTGTCTTTCAGTTCAATCTGGGAAATACTGTCAATCGTAAGCGAGGTGTTTCCGGTATAGATTACCTGGAACCACAAAAGAGCATAACCCATGCCAATAAGGATCACGCCTTCCGGATAAAAGACATATCGATCCGACGTTTCAATAGCCTGAGGATGTTCCTTTCTCCAATTTCCTAACTGCAAATTCGGTGCCAGAGAAATGATCTGGTCCGAATGTCTGGTTTGCCCGCCGCTCCTGGAAAGCTGTGCCCGTACACCATCGGTGGGCTCCCCTATTTCAATCCAGTGGGCCGGAAATGTGTTTTTGAATCCGGTACGATAAATCTCCAGATCGAACTGGGAGATGGCCAGCCTGATCTGCTCCTGGGCCGGGGTCGGTTCCCTCCCCTGCCGCAGGGCGCCTATGACATTCTGCGTCTCCTGCCAGGCGGCCCAGCCGATCAGGGCCTTCTGCGAGGCGAGGGTCGCGGCCAGCGCCCAGGCCTCCGGGTACTGCTGGAACGACGACGAAGGGATGCTGCGCGAAAAGTCACTGCGGGCTGTGGTGTAGATGTTCTGCATGAGCTCCCGGTCCATGTCGATGAGCTCTCCCAGCGTCGCCTGCTGCTGACGCGGGTCCTGAACGGCCTCCGCGGCCGAGACGGCCGGGGCGCCGAGCGCTGCGGTCAATAGAAGCGCCAGAAACAGCGCCAGGATGCGATGTGTCGATTTTGTTCTCATATTTCTCTTCTCCTCAAGATTCCGGATGGTTGATCATTTTCATCTGCACAGCGAATTGCTGCTTCCCGTCTGCCCCGTACAGGGAATCAAACGAGAGATCGTACCAGGTGCCCGGATCAAACAGCACGGCAAAATAGGCCGATTCGCCGGAGTGGACCTGGATTGGCTGACGGAAATAGATATTGCTGTCTCCGATCGGATACCCGCCTGCATAGACGGTGCTTCCTGTCAGGTCCTGAATCTGTATTTCCGAAAAGCCGTCGATATTTATTGTTCCGGTGCCGTTATAGACCACCCGGAAAGTCATCATCTGATAACCATTGGTATAGATGTCAAAAATCGGGTAAAAATATATCGGGATGGATGCATCTACATCGTAACGCAGTCCGCCTTCTGTATTTTGGAACAGATGCTGATTCATGGCAAAAGATGTGGAACTGTCTCCGTGTACCGTCTGGCCGCCGCTTTTCTTCAGCTGCCTGCGCATAGCATCGTTCGGCTCCGAGACCTCTGACCAGCGGGCCGGCACGGAGTTCATTAATACATCGTGCAGCCAATAGAGATCCAGCACGCGGATAGTAAGTTTAATCTGCTCCGCCGCAGGAGACGGCTCCTTTCCTTCCCGCAGGCTCTCTGTCACATTACGGAACTGCGCCTGTGATGCCTCCGCCACCAGCACCTGCTGGGAGACGAGGACCGCGGCGAGCGCCGCGAGTTCAGTGTGCTCATTCCAGGCCGGCAGTGAAGACTGCTTCCCGGCCTTTTCCATAGCCTGATAGACCCCTTCCAGATAGGCGCGGTCCAGCGCAATCAGCTCTCCAAGCGTCGCCCGCTCCCCGCTCGATTCCCCGTTATTCCCGGACGCCGCCAGTGCAGGCACACAGGCAGACAGCGAGACAAGCAATGCCAGCAGCACGGCCAGTACCCGTCGTTGTGGTTTTTGTTTCATAGTCGATTCCCCCTCCTAAGTATGAAACTATTATATCGAAATAACGAACAAAAAAACAGCCTGACGTTCGTCAGGCTGTTTCGGTAAAGAAGAAGGATTCGAATGTTCAGCTTTCCCAGTTCGGGTTTGAAATGGTAATCGTGCACTGGTAGTCCATGCTGTCCGAGGCGTCCTCAAAAGCCATATCGTTCCAGGTTGTCGGATCGAAAATCAGAGCAAAGTAAGTGGTCTCATTTGGGTACAGACGGATAGGTGTATCAAAGTATTGGGGATCGGTATAGCCTCCGGCGTACACCTTTGAGCCATCCCGGTTGCTGATCACAATTTTGGAGATGCCGTTAATGGTGGCCGTCCTGTTCCCAACATAAAAGACCTGCATAAACAAGATTGCATAACCTCGGTAGACATAATTCATCCGCGGATAGAAAAGCAGGTTCTGATATTGGTCCCGGTTAAAGTGCTCCGCCCGATCGCCGTAATAGATAACATAATTGTTTTTGTTGACGCCGATGGAATCCAGCCCGTTTTTCAGGGAGTAGAGTCCATTTTTCCCGAGTTTGGACTGCAGCGTCTGCGTCTGGAACTCCGGCGAAGGCCTGGTCACTTCCGTCCAGTGCTCCGGGAATGCCGTCTCCACCATGTCATGGTCCTAAATGCGCCTGGAAATTTTGTCTGCTTCCACATCTTTCAAATCCGACAGCAAACGGTTGACCGTCAGCGAATCACCGGCTTCCAGGCTGTCGAGCATATTCTGCAGGTCGGACTTGACATAATAGTGGGTAACATCATTTACCCAATTCGTGTCGTCCCAAAGAAGGCTTACTGTGTCCGCTGTATTCGAAAGAGAAGGATCCGTCCCCAGTTTCTTTTTGATTTCGTTCGGGTAATAAGAGTCTTTTTGAATCTTCTGTCCAATTTTCATCATATCTTCCAGGCCTTCCAGTTCAGAGCCCGGTGAAGGCGCCACCCGCGTCAGCTGGTCCGCGGCCAGCGCCGGCACACAGACGGCGGCCGCCAGAAGTAGCGCCAGCAGGAATGCCGTTATTTTTTGACACATTTGTTCCACCTCGCTTTTGCAAATAGTGAGGTTGCTCCTGGCAATTTGGTTCAAAGAAAAAGAGCACAGCCGGGAAAAGCTGTGCTCTCATTCTCCGTATCGTTACGGGAAAAACGCCATTCACACATGGTTTGTCACCTTCCACTGAATGTGATAGTGGCTGTTCCAGTCCGTCGTGGTGCCGGGCGTCAGTGTGTTCATATCGGACCAGTTGAGATCGTACCAGGTGCCCGGCCAGAACTCAACGACCATGACCGCCATCTCGCCCGGATTGAAGTGGATCGGGACAAGAAAATCGCTGCTGTCTGCATCCGCGGCAGATCCGCCGGCGTAGCAGATGGAGCTGTCCCGGCTGTCTGTAATCTCAATTTCGGACAGGCCGTTGACCGTACGGGGCTCCTTTCCGTTGTAGATGACAGAGAAGACGACAAACATATTGTCGCCGCTGCGGATCAAGAGGGCGATCCGGGGCTCGAAGCTCGTGACGCTGTGTGTTTTGAGGTAGGAGTCCGGGTCGGTGAAGAAGCTCTCCACCTTGTCCATCTGGCCAGGGACTACCTGGAGGCCGGAGGACGATTCCGCCGGCTTCCCGCCGTGCTCCGCAAGGGTCTTCTTCACAGCCTTGCCCGGCTTGACGATATCGACAGTGCGCTCGGGCATGGAGTTCTTGGCTATCGCTTTTACCATGACGTCATCGGTGAAACGGATGCCCTCATAGACGCACTGGTGAATGGATTTCGGCATCTCCTGCCTGCGCGTCAGCGTATCCGCAACATTGAATACCAGGGCGCGGTCGCATTCCTGGAACAGTGTCAGCTGCGTATAGAGCATCATGCCAAGTGCAATGTTTTCCGCCTCCTCCCGGGTATACCCGAGCGTCTCATAGTTTTTCACCACATTTTCCCGGCTGCGCTCGATCAGGTCGCGGTCAATTGCAATCAGATCTGCAAGAGAATAGTGGTCTTTGTCGTAGAGCTCGGCGGCCGCGGAAGGCAGCGCAAGGGAACAGACTAACAGGAATGCAAGAAAAACAGAGAGAAATTTTTTCATACAAAAGCCTCCGGTCTCACTTTTCTCGTGCATCTATGGCAATATGATAAAGCGGCGTGACATTCGACGTACCCGGATTTTTCGCCAGATCGGCCGGGTTCAGATCGTACCAGGTTTTCGGTGCGAAATCGACCGAGACAATGGCGAATTCGCCGGGCTGCAGGTCAATTGGGATGGAGAAATACCCTTCCTTGTCTTTTGAAGTGCCCCCGGCAAAATATTTGGAGCTGTCCACAAGGCTCGTAAGCTCAACTTCCTTGAAGAAATCGAGCTTGATTTCTTTTTTTGAGGCATTATGCAGCTGAAATACGACCGTCGCCCAGCCTTCGCTGTCCATCTTGACGGCACCGATCAGCGCTTCCAGACGGTTCTGCCCGTGCTCTTTGCCATATCCGTACCATTCCAGATTGGTACTGGTGCAGACATACTGCCAGGTATCCGTCTCATGATCCTTGGGCTTCCCGCCGTTCGCATTCAGTTCCTTTGTCACAGCATCGTCTGGTTCCGAGATGACCGCATGTCTCTTTGGCAATGTGTTTTTGATGAGCTGTTTCACCAGCGTCTCATCTACCGTCTGCCTGGAAATGACCAGATCCTCTTTCAGTGAATTCGGCATCTTCTGCTGACAGAGCAGCTCATTGACGACGTGATCATATAAGGTCTGTACTCCCTGATCCACCAGGTTCGCCTCTACATAGAGCATAAGCCCAATTGCTATGGCCTGGGACTGCTCTTCCCCGTACTTCCCGGAAGTTCTGAAATTGCTCAGTGCCGTGCTGTAACTCTCCTGCAGCAGCTTTTCGTCTATCTGTATCAAATCTCCCAGTGTGGTTCCGGACGCCTGCTTCGAAGCAGCCATGGCCGGCATACATGCGGCGCAGGCCAGCAGCAGAGCCAGCAGGATGGCGGTCGCGCGGCGGGTGAACTTTTGCTTCATATTCTCTCCCTCTTTCGAATCAGGAAAAGCGAGCTGCCCCCGAGGGGGCAACTCGCCTGAAAATGCGGAATCTTATACGACGGTCCACTGAACGTGATAGTGCGCGCCGGAGTCGTACATGCCGGACCAGTTCAGATCATACCAGGTGCCCGGGGCGAAGGCGACATAGAAGACCGCTGATTCGCCGGGGTTGAAGACGATGGGAAGATCAAACGTACCTGTCTGGGGCGTGCGGACCGAGCCGCCCGCGAAATAATAATTCGTATTCTTCTGATCGTAGATCTGCATGGAGGAAATGCCGTTCAGCGCATACGGCTTATCACCCGTATAGAGGACATCCAGCGCCAGCACAGCATACCCTTCCGAAGTAATGTACATCATGGCAATGCGCGGTGCAAAAACACTCTGTTTCACATTGATTTCCTGCTGCTTCAGATACGATTCCAGATTGCGGAAGCGGTCCACGATAAGGCTGGTAAAGTTCGGCGCCGCGGCAAAGCCGACCCGGTGCGGTTTCGGGTTCCCGCCGTTGGTCTGCAGCTCCGCCTTAACCTGTGAATCCGCATCCTGCAGAACGCACATGCGCCTTGGCAGGGAGTTCTTCTCGAAATCCTGGACGATGCCCTTCTGCGTCATCTCTAGGGAGGTACGCATATTTTCCTGGGCCGCCGTCGGCATACGGTGATCCACAAGGATGGCCTCCGCGATATCCTGCACGGTGCGGACCTGATAGTCGTCAAACAGATAGGCCTGCGTCAGCAGCGCGGTGCTAAGGGCGAGGTACTTCGCCTCCTGTTCGGTCAGAATCCCCGAATCGATCCAGTTCTGTTTCGTATAGTGGTAGCTGTCCTGCAGCATTTTTTCGTCCATCTCGATGAGTTCCCCCAGGGTCGTCCTCGAAGATTTTTCCTCTAAGGCGGCCATAGCGGGCACGCAGGCAGCGCACGCCATGACAAGGGCCAGCAGCACCGCCGTCCAGCGGCGTAGCACAGATTTTTTCATGTTTTTTCCCCTTTCATGCGGCGATACCGGTCGGCATACAGCGACATGACGTAGTCCATGCTGTCCGAGGTGGCCGTGAGGTCGCACCAGAGCGGTTCATCTGCCCCGAGAAGCGGGGCCTGGTTCTCTCTGCCGTGGACATTGGCCCGGATGACGCGTTCCACCGCGTCCGCCGGGTCGGGGAGCTGCCGAAAAAAGGCGTCTGCCTCTTCCAGCGGCACCCCGCAGATCTCCATATCGTCCAGCAGGGCGGCGGGCCCGAAGGCCTCCTCCAGCTGCCAGACCAGGAAGGAGATGCTGTCCGCATCCGGCACCAGCGCTCCGCCCGGAAGGCAGCAGACATTCCGTCTCCCCGCTTTCCCGAAGCGATCCAGATAAATTGCCATCACAGCGTATCCGCACTGTGCAGGATCCATAACGGCACTCCTCTCTCCAAAAGATTATGTGTTATATTATAGGACGAAGACACTCTTTTACCAATCTTTCTGAACGTTTTTTCTGCCGATCGTGTCTAAAAAACAAAGACCAGACCGAATTGGCACAAGGACAGGGGAATGCATGTATACCAAGAATTTTGATTACGAGACCTACGTCATACAGGCTGCTGGGGGCAGCGAAACCGCTTTCCGCAAGCTCTACGAGCAGACCTATCATTTTATTCTGAAAATCTGTCAGAAAAATATCATGGATGCGCGCAACGCCGAGGACATGCTGCAGGAGACCTATATTAAGGCCTACCAGCACCTGAGCCAGCTGAAAGATCCGCATATGTTTCCCTCCTGGCTCAGCCGCATTGCGAAAAATACCTGCTACCGCTACGACGAGAAGATTACCGACAAGGAAAATGAGCGCTGGGAGAACTTCGTCTCCAGTCCAAACGACGACAGCGACACGAACGTCGGCATCTGGGATGTCGCCATCGAAGAGGATGTCACCCCTTCCCTGGACGACGAGTTCGTCTACGACAGCATGCTCAACATTCTCAGCGAAGAGGAGCGCACCTGCCTCCTGCTGACCTATGAGGGCTATAAAGAAAACGAAATCAGCCAGATGATGACCATCCCGAAAGGCACGGTCAAGAGCCGCAAGCACTATGCGCGCAAGAAGATGAAAGAAGAGCTGGAGAAGTACAACGAATCCGAGCATGTCTCCATGCACGGGTTTTCCCTGGCCTCTCTCGGGCCCTACCTCTCCTACCGCGTCATCGCGCAGCGCCTCGGTCTTCCAAGCGTCACGGCGGTCGGTGTCCCGGGCGGTTCCGGCGTCATCGTCGTCGAGACCAGCCCGACGGCCAGCATACAGCGTGCAGCCTCAACAGCTGCTGCCGGCAGCTCTGCGGCCGCCGTCGCCAAAGCGGGAACTGCAGCTGCGGCAGGCGGACTCACCGCGTTCCGTCTCGCAGCCATTCTCCTGACCATTGCCATAGCTGCAGCCGCAGTAGGCTTTGCCCTCGCCAACCGTACCCGTCTGAACTCCGTCACCGCCGTAACCGGTACTGCTGCGGTAACCGATGTCACCGGTGTCACGGGTGTCACCGGCGTTACGGGCGTAACGGGTGTCACGGGCGTTACCGGTGTCACAGGTGTAACTGGCGTTACAGGCGTTACCGGTGTCTCGGGCGCAGGCCTGAATCCCCGGGCAGCAGCCGGCGTATCCCGCCGGGCGACCCGACGTGCCGGTGCGGCGGCAGTTCCAGGCGGGAACAAAATAAATCCGCCCCAGGTCATCGGCGGGTCCGGACGGACCACAAAAGCGGTGAATGGAGACGGATTTGATTACTCGGTCGTTCAGCGGACAATCATTCCGAACTAACGACGGTTGTATTTTTTACCTGTATCGGCTGTCGGCAAGGCAGCCGGTTCATTATTATAGTTAAACGAATAGAAGACGCGGATATCGTCCATCGTCGGATTTTCCCCGGATTTGCGCCAGGTGCTCGGATAGAAGTCCATCCGCAGCAGAATCAGGCTGCCCGTTTTCATGGTAATGGGCGTTCGGAAAGCATCTGGATATCCGGCAGCAAATATGCCTTCGCCGTCGGCGAGCTCTATTTTATTGACGCCGCGGAGCATGATGTCATGGCCGTTGTTGTTGCGGACCAGAAACAGAATGATAAGATTACCCTTTCTGGTTGCCCGCAGCTGGAAAACCTCCATGGTAATTGGCATGCCGCCGTCATCCAGAGTGTGGTTAACCGGTGCAATAAAATAGATTTGATGTGAAATCGGCGAACCGTTGAACGGCGGACCCAGGATATCGTTGGTCGGTATGCGGACATCTGCGGTATAGTTCTTGTTTTTCCCGGCCGATTTTACGTTCTTGGCATTTGCCTTCGCGTTGTTGTAATTTTTTTTCGTCTGATTGCTGCTCTGGTTCCATTGCTTCTTCAGTTGATTCACCTGAGAGCTCAGCGACCCAGTGCTGCCCGGGCTCGGCAGTTTGAGCGAGCGGCAGGCTCTCTCTGCACTGCTGGAAGCCTGACTGGCCTGATACCTCAGCATTTTTCCAAATTGGTCCTCGCCCCGTGCCGAAGCAGCCTGTGCAGACAGTGCAAACGACAGCGAAACTACGATTAGTACTAATAACAGCAGCAGCCGGAGTGATATTCGGTGTCGCATTTTCATCCCCTGTTAAACTTTATCTTTCCTATAATTCCCTCACGACAGCTGCAAAATGTACAGTGTTCGTTTGCAAAACTGTCGATATGCAATATTGTACCAGATACCCATCAAAAATGTCACGGAAATTTGTCCTATAATTCCAACACAATACATGAATATTTCTGTAAAATTGCGAAAAACTGTCTCATTCCAGCTCTGTTTTTGCCAAAAGACAGAGCTGGAACTTTTTTAACGATCGTTACTTCTCTGATAAAGGACGTTCTACATTTGCAACATTTCGCGCGAAATTTTTCAAAGCTGGGATAAATTTGGTCCGCAATAAGCACCGTTGGAGATCAATTTAATACCATTCGTTCCATATGCCTTGCGGAACAAACTCTGGATCGCTACGGTTAAGGGGAGGTGATTCCTTTGAGCCGAATTGAAGAATTAGATCAGATCATCGCCCGGTGCACGGCCGAACTGCAGGAGCTTCCGACCGGCCGGCTGGGCAGAAGTATTATCGCTGCCGCGTTCCCGGGAAACAGCAGCAGAATCTGGACCGGGACAGCAGCCTTGTCCAGAAACTGGCGCAGCGGCGCTACCTGGAAAAATCGCTGGCCGCCGCTCAAAACGAGCGCGATGCGCTGCAGGCCTACCATTACATATTCCACGGCACCACATACGAAGGCGTCTACTGCAATCTCACCCGGGATCGTCAGGCCCTCGTCACTCCCCTTTTCTTAACCGTGGAAGAAGAACGGCGCAAGTGGGAAGCCGCGCCCCATCGAAAAAAAGAGATCTGGGACAGCTGGTTCGAATGCCCGGATGGCCTCCGCGTCCGCTACAAATCGGAAATCATGATCGTCCGCTGTCTGCAGGACTTTCATGTCCCCTTCCGTTACGAGTGCGGCATTCAGCTCAGCTCGGGCCGGTGGATTTACCCCGATTTCACCGTTCTGAACGTTCGCCTGCACCGCGTCTATCTGTACGAACACTTTGGCATGCTGGGGGAACCCCAATATTTTGAAGCCATGCAGAAAAAGCTACTGGACTACCAGGCCAATGGATTCGTGCCCGGCAAAAACTTCGCCTATACCGTGGAGTCAAAAAACCGCCCGCTCCAGCCGGAGGTGATTCAGGAAATTATCCAGTCCAATTTTCTGTAAAGCTGGCTGCTGGTACGGAGCAACAATGGTGGCTAAGTAGTAGTCTCTGCAGGTTTGGGTGGACGGAATTCGCTCCACAGAACCTTCCGTCCATCACAGGCTTGATTTCTGGACCAAACTTCCCCAGCGGCAGGTTCCGTCCACGGACTTGATACAAAACGCTTCTGAAATACTCAAATTAATTTTTATTCTTTCAGTTGCACTGCAAGTCAAGCGATTATGTAGTTTATTTTTGGACTGAATCTCCCCGACAGCAGATTCCGTCCACGAACTTGATACAAAACACTTCTGAAATACTCAAAATTATTTATATTTTTCTATTTACGCTACATGTAAAATATTTTTGTAGTTTATTTTTGGACCGAACCTCCCCTGCAGCAGGTTCCGTCCAGCTTTTCAGCCGATGGTGGACGGAATTCCGTTCTCAGCACTTTCCGTCCACCAAACGCCGTACTAGCAAATCGCCCCAGCACATGGATCATTCCCAAAGCGCCGCGGCCAATGCTTTCGTGGCACTCGAAATAGCCCCAGCGCATAGATCATTCCCCCATCCCCCAAACAGTTATCAAAAAAACAGGGCCAGGCCCCAAGGCCCAGCCCCGAATCAAAAACAAAATGAAACTTATCCTTTGTTCACGCGCTTATCAAACTGCCGCTTTGCAAAGACAAGCGGAATGATGGTCAGAAGGACGATGATGCCGGCCACAAGGAACAGATTGCCATTGGGGACATAGCCGATCTGGCCGGAGAGCTCGTCGTGGTAGATCTCACCGCTGGTGCGGACAATGCCGTTGCTGATCAGACCGCCGCCGATCATCGGGAAGAGGACGAAGAACAGGATCCAGATGCCCTCGAACTGGCCGCGGCTGTCCTTGGGGTAGAGCTGTTTGGCCCAGACGCGCATGACCTGGACAAAAACAATATTGCCGATGGTCAGGAGCAGGACGCAGAGCCAGAGATAACCGTTGAAGAATTTGTGCGGGTTGACGTCATCGGGGTGGATCGGGGCCGCGAGGAAGCAGGCCAGGGCGAGAGCAATTACGCCCGCCAGCGCCACATAGAAGTGCTTATTGTGGTTGATGGCCCGGGAAGACGGGATGGCCGCCAGCATGGCGACGACCATAGGTACCGCCTCAATGACGCCGATCTTCGAGGCGTTAAAGCCGAGGTAGTAGATGAGATAATTGTTGAGCTGTGCTGAAATGGCGTCGTAGGCAATAAAGAAGACCATCAGCGAGAGGAATACGAGGACAAGCTCGTGGCGCTTGCCGAACTCCTTAAAGTTGAAGACGCTGCCGAACTGGTGCCAGAAGGTGCCGCGCTTAGAGGGGGCGACGTCGTCACTCTTGTGCATCAGGAACAGAGAGATAATGCCGAATACCGAGACCGCGCCGCCGATGACCAGGAACAGGCGCATATAGTTGTCGTGTGTGCCGACAAGCTGGGCGCCCAGAAGCGTGCCGAGCAGGGTGCCGAGGATAGGCAGGGTGCCGAGCGCGGCGCCGATCTGCCCGCGGTTTTCGTCCGTCATGATGTCGTTGGTCCAGGCGTTGTAGGTGGAGTCGTTGGCCATGGATCCAAAGAAGCTCATGACCGTGTCCGCCAGCACGACCATGACAGCCGCCAGCGTGTAGTACTGCTTTGGGATAAATTCCGTGCACCCGAAGGCAATCGTAAAAATGCCCCAGATGATGTATCCCACCGAAATAAATGTCCGGCGGTTGCCGGTGCGGTCGGACCAGGTGCCGAAGAAAAAGGTGGAGAACGTCGTGGCCAGGGCCGAGCAGATCATCATGCCCATGATGATGGACGGATCTTTCCCGATCTTGGCATAGACAAACGAGTTGAACCACATGTTCTCCAGGTTCCAGCAGATCTGGGCGACAAGGCCGAGACCCCAGACCAGGAGCCACATACGGGCCGCCGACATGCGGCGGTTGGATTGCTGTTTCATCGTTACTTCCTTTCTGCCGTAATTTTATCTATAATCTCGTTTCTATTATACATATATTTAGCAAAGTAGCACAACAAAAGTCTTTCCCCGTGTCCAAATTAGTGGTAGGCTGTAGATGAACAGCAGTCTCACAAAAAAGGGGAATCAAAAAATGAAAAACAGTAAGATCGGCCGGGCGGTCCTGGCCGCGGCGCTGGCCGGCTGTCTGGCGGCCCCGTGCGCGGTCACGGTTCCGGCCTATCAGTCCCGCGACGGGACACAGCCAAAACAGGTCAGCTCGTACAAGTACTTTGCGGTGCCCGCTATTGACGGTTCCGCCGCATTTGAAGATCTGCCAGTTGCGAAGGAGCAGGGCAGACTGCCGAAGGCGGTGTATCTTCGGGACAATACCCAGAGCTTCAGCGCCAAATGGGAAATCGCTCTGCTGGATGGAACGCTGTATGTCCGGCACCGCGGCAAGAATGAGCCATGGCGGGAAGCGCCCATGCCAAAGGCGCTGAAGGGCCACATCAAAGGCATCTCCATGGACAAAGACGTCTGCACCTGCGTCGATGAAAACGACTGGATCTACACATGCGAAAACATGTTCAAGGAGCCGAAGGACTGGTACTGGCTCAAATCCTACGGGAATCTGCTCCGCACCGGCGACTCCTTCCAGCTCGGGAACACACAGCCCGGCAAGTGGTCCGCCGCCATCCTGAACGCCAAGGAGGACAAGATCTTCACCGGGAGTGACGGCCGGCAGCACGCTCTGACCCCCGCCTCCTGCTCCGAGGTCTTTTATGTCGATCCGCAGAATCCCGGCAACCTGGTCTACGTTGACCCGTGGCTCCCACGGGATAGCTCCCACACCGCCGGCTCCCCCTGCCACGCGCGATTCAGGATCGAATCGCTCAGCGCCTCCGGCAACACCGTCCTTGTCACGAACAAGTACGGCGACCTCTACCTGAGGGATGTCGACTACGACATGAGCGGCGGAGATCCGCTCCAGTACCGCTACAGCTGGGACGATCAGACCGGCAAAAAAGACGCCGGCTCCTGGATCCAGAATCGGCTCGACGACAGCACGGCCGCGGTCCATCTGCCGAGCCCGTACTGGCAGAAAGTACCGAAGGTACCCGGCACCATTACGAATCGAATCTCAATCGAGACCACGGGGACCGGAAGCCAGGCCCGCCTGCTGAAGGTGGAAGGCAGAAAGGACGGCCGCACCGGCTATTGGGAGATGCCGAGGGGCGGCAGCGCCTGGACATTCCACCCGACCGATGAGCCGCTGAAAGGCACGGTCCTGCAGAACTCGGCCGAGGATACCTCGAACCGGGATCTCCTCCCCGCCTCCGGGAAAACCTATTTCGGCACACTGCCTAACACACGGGTCAAATTGCAGCTTAACGATTTTGCGTGGAACGACAGCCGCCAGAACGCCGTTCTCCAGGTGGGAAGCGAGCGCATTCCGGTTTCGTTCTACAACGAATACGGCAATCTCGGCACGGTATCCACCATGGAATTTTCCGAACATGCGGAGGGTGCGCCGCGGAACTACACCGCGTGCATCGAGCTTCCGGCAGACGCAAAGCAGAAACTGCAGCAGTCGGCGGAAGGACAGGCCTTCCTCAAGAATTACATGGGCGGCAGTTCCAGAAAAGTCTACAGCATGATCTGGACAGACCGTAACATTACACTCGCCGATCCAAACGCTGTCAGCGAGGACGCCCTGACCAACGCGTTCCAGCTGCAGCGGATCTGAATATTTATTGACAGGAGATCAAGAAGATGAAAAAGCAAACATTTCGCATTGCGGCCGCTGTGCTCGCACTGCTCATGGTGCTCTCGCTGTTCCCAATGAGCGCCCTCGCCGGGGAAATCCCCGGGACCATTCAGGTCAAAGTCAAACACGAGATGGATGACACGGATGTCGAAAACACCTTCACTTACAGCGATTCCTACTTCTACGGCGACAGCTACAAATACAATAATGACCTCGCCAAGCTGGCGCTGGGCCTCTGCTTCGCCGCAGGATCCAGCCACGACGCACTGAACACCGGCGACCGCACCGGTGAGACCAAGAACTGGGAATCCATGATGAACCAGTGCGGGTTCCAGGACATTGAGTCCAACGCGGACATGCACCGCAAGGCGGACTCCAACACGTTCGGCATCAACGCCGCCCGTAAGACCATCCACGACAAGAAGGGCGCCGCAACCCTTATCGTCGCTGCCGGCCGCAGCTTCGGCTACAATGCAGAGTGGGGCGGAAACGCCTACGTCGGCGCTTCGGGTGACCACGCCGG